>OCTA010000881.1_pt1 | contig 28006 bp, 22 predicted proteins | sample 1538991 | NCBI WGS metagenome assembly OCTA01 (sample SAMEA3539302, study PRJEB22396) | soil metagenome | biome: tundra; feature: field; material: soil | place: USA | collected 2010-05 | depth 0.15 m | reverse complement strand
CATGGGACGGCAAGGCCTCGACTCCAAAGAGCTGCGCATGAGCTGCCGCCGGATGGCGATCGAACTCGGCGCCCGCCGCCACTGGCAGCGTGCTCTGGTGGCGGCACGGGTGGCCCAGCGTCGTTTCGACGAGGACTGCGCTGAACTCGGCCGCGCGGCTCTTCGCTATGCGCGCGAGGCCGGGCTGTTGCCGGTGGTCGTGCTTGGCCGCCCCTACACCATTCACAGTCGCGTCCTTTCCGCCAACGTGCCGGCGATCCTGCGCGCGCAAGGTGCCCTCGCCATTCCGGTGGACTGCTATCCAATCGACGACGATGTGCCGGTCTGGCATGACCTGTACTGGGGCCAGGCACAATGCAACCTGCGTGCCGCGCACCAGGTGCGGCGCAGTCAGGGTGTCTACGCTCTTTACTGCAGCAACTACGGTTGCGGTCCCGACAGCTTCGCGCTCACGTTGTTCGCCCACGCCATGCAAGGCAAGCCCTACGCGGTCATCGAAAGCGATGGTCACCGGGGTGATGGAGGAACGCGTACGCGCATCGAGGCGTTCTTGCAATGTGCGCGTACGCATCGGGACGCCGCGGGCGGGTCGACGGATTTGCCCGACATTGCCCGCCTGCCCGACCTGTCTCACGTGGCCCGCCTGGGCCAGAGCCTGCGGGCTGCCCACAGTGGCCCCGCGCGCGTGCTCGTGCCACGGATGGGTCCGGGCGCGGAAGCGCTGGCCGCGTGCCTGCGCGGCGCCGGTTTTCTGGCCGAATGCTTGCCTCCCCCCGACGCGTCGGCCTTGCGCATGGGACAGCGCCATACCTCGGGCAAGGAATGTCTGCCCGCTTGCCTGACCTTGGGCAGCCTGCTCGACTGGGCAAGGCGCACGCCAGAACAGCCTTTTGCGTTCTTCATGCCCAAGGCCACGGGACCTTGCCGCTTCGGCATGTACCACTGGTTGCACAAGCTGACCCTCGATCGCCTGGGTCTCGGCGAGCGCGGGCGCGTCTGGTCGACCGTGGACAGCGGCCACTTCGAGGGCATGCCGGCCGGGTTTTCGGCGCTTTCGTTCACCGGTTTCATGGCCGCGGATCTGCTGCTCGAAGGACTGCACGACGTGCGTCCTGTGGAGAAGGAGCCCGGTTCGGCGCTTCCTGTCTACCAGCGCTTTCACGCCGAACTGCTTGCGTTGCTCGAACAAGCCGGTGCTGGCGATCTGCACTCGGGTCCGCTTCTGCGCGAGGTGCGGCGCCGCCGATTGTGGGGCGTCGCGGATCTCCTGCGACGGGCCGGGGCCGCCTATGCCGCCGTTCGCAGCGGCAGGCAGGTGCCCACGGTGCTGCTGGTGGGTGAAATCTACGTACGCTGCGAGCCCTTCGCCAATGGCTTCGTCGTGGACGAGCTGGAGCGCCGGGGTCTGCGCACACTTCTTGCGCCTTTCAACGAGTGGCTGGAGTACGCGGATTGGCTGGGCCATGCGCGCGGACAGCGCAAAGGAATGTCCGCCGCGATTTCGACGTTGGTGCAGAACCGAATGCAGACCCTGACCTACCGAACCATGGCACGCGCCCTCGACTGGCCAGCCCGCGCTTCTGTCGACGATATCCTGTCCGCGGCGCACGACTACCTGCGGCCCGAACTGCACGGCGAGGCCATCCTCACCCTCGGTGCCGCCGTCCATGCCTGGCGCTCGCGCCGGATTGCCGGGGCCGTCAGCGTGGGGCCCCTGGAGTGCATGGCCAGCAAGATCGCCGAGACCCAGCTATCGCACGCGGCCGAGCGCGAGGGGCTTCCCGTCTTGACCATGCCGTGCACGGGCGACGGCCCCAGAGCAGAGACGCTCGACGCCTTCGCCTTCGACGTTCACGCGCGGCACCGGCCGATTGGCTGAATCCAGTTTCAGGTCTATGGTAGGCGCATGCGCAAACTCGGGCGAGGCATGGTCCTTTGGGTGCTTCCGCTTGGACTGTTTCTTGTTGCCCTTTCCATCCCGTCCGCACGCGACCGCCTTCTGGGCCGTCCGCAGTTCGCACCGGCTGCGGCCGTGGATCCGTCGCCTCCTTTGGTCGTGGCCACCACCTTCGAGCAGTTGGTCACGACGGTCACCGCATTCTTTGTGAAACCCTTCTACATGTTGCTCGCGCTGGTCAGCGGGATCTGGCTGTGGCGCAAGCGGGAGACGGACTTGGCTCGCCTGCGCTGGGGCTTCCTGGTCTTCTTCGCCGGCGAAGCGGCCTGCGCCATACGCTGGTCTGTGCCCTTTGGCTCAGACGTGTTCGAGATGGGGCATGGGCTGGGCATGGTCGCCATGGGCGCTCTTTTGCCTTGGGGCGTGTTCGAACTCTTCGACCAGCGCGTGCTGGCCTTCTCCAATCCGGAACGCACCTGCGCCTTCCAGCGCCTGTGCCAGCACTGCTGGAAACGCGAGGCCGTGCGCTGCGGCCTGCACCGAATCATGCGCGTGGCGGTTCCCTTCTTGGCCATGGTCGCACTTGTGCCTTTGAGCGAACCGATACAGCCGGTGGTTCTGCGCTACCAGGTCTTTGGCACGTGGGTGATCGACGAGACCACCCCTTTGATTGCGGTAGCGCAAGGACGGCTGTACCCCTTGATGGCACTGTGGATGTTCGCTGTCGCCTGGTTGGACCTGCGCAAAGGCAGCGCGGGCATCGAACGTGCCAAGCTGCCCTTCTTCGCGGGATGCGGTTTCCTCGCCTACGCCCTGCTGCGCTTCCTGCTCCACTATGCTTTTGGCGAAGCAGTCTTCTGGGCCAATGCTTGGGAAGAGTTGACCGAGCTGGCCACTATCGTATTGCTCGTGTTTGGATTGTGGGCATTTCGTGTGCCTTTGGGACTCGGCCGCGCGCCGGCCACGGCGAACGAGACCTGACATGGGCCTTGCCGAGTGGACCAAGCTGGCCCTGGTGCTCGCCCGAACCGGGGCCGAGGCGCACGCATCCGAGGCTGTCTCTCCCGAGGTGGAAGAGTACCAGGAGGAAAAAGACGGCATCGAGGTTGGTCACTACCGTTCGCGCGCCGGTACCGGTCCCACGCTGGTGTTGGCCCATGGCTTCACGTTGAACGGGAAAGACGATCCGCGCCTGCGCGCCTTCGCGCGCAACCTGGCACGCGTGGGGGCGACTTGCGTGGTTCCCTCGATCCCTGGACTGCAACGCCTTTCCTGGGAGCCCGCCGACGTGGACGTGCTGGCCGCGCTGCTCGCCGGCAACAGAGGTGCGCAGGGCGTGGGTCTGGTGGGCTTCAGTTTCGGCGCCAGCTACGCGTTGCTGGCGGCGGCTCGCGTCCCCGCACGCGCACGCTTCGTCATCTCGGTGGGCGGCTACGCTTCCTTACCAGAGGTTTACGATCACATTCGCATCACCGGCAAGATGCAATCGCCCACGGACACAGACAACTGGCTCTATCTGAAGCTGGCCATGGCGTTTCGCAACCAGAACCAACTGGCGCTGTCCGAGGAGGACAGCGCGTTGCTGCGCCAGCTGCTCGCTTGCTACTGCGATGGCAAGCAGATGGACGTGGCCCAGTCCTTCTTCCAACGTGTGCTGGCCCAGTACGATCTAGAAGCCCTCGACAGCGCCCGCCAAGATCGCGCGATCCTGGCGCGTCTGTCCCCGGCTGGACAAATGGCGGCCCTTGCCTGCAAGGTGGTTCTTATCCACGACCCCGACGACACGACGGTTCCGGCGGCTCAGTCACGGCAGCTTCAGGCTGAGCTTGAACGAGCTTCGCACTGCCCGTCGGTCAAGTTGCAACTGACCTCATTGCTCAGCCACGTCACCCTCAGCAACGCCTGGCGCCCGGTCGAGGCACTACGGCTGATGTCCCTGCTCGCGCCGCTGGTCGAGTGCTGAACCCTCAGTAGCATGTCTACGGATCGAACGCTCCGCCGCCGCCAAGATGGTTACGAACCCTTCTCGCTCACAGTCCAGTGAAGGGGATGATCAGTGCGCGCTGAACGTGCAGAGCCGCGTTGATTCCCGTCGCGACTTCCACGAGTATCCCGGCCGCACAGCAGATGAGTAGTGGCAGTTCAAGCTTGTTGGCCAACGTGCCCTTGGGTGACCGCAGTTCCATCCAGTGCGGAACAAGTAGGGAGGGCAGGAGAATGGATGCTGGCGATAGAAGAATGATATAGCGCAGCAGGATCGAGTAGCCCGCAAATCCGAGCGCGATGTTGAACGCAAGGACGAACGACATCCACAGCAGGCATGCCGTGCCTGTGGCGCGGATGTACGATGGTGACAGATGGCTATCGTCAGACTTCAGCTTGCGATCGTCTCTTCCTCGGGTGTAGGAAAGGATCAGCAGCGCCACTGAAGGAATGATCGTGGTCACGACCATCGGTGTTGTCGTGAGATAGGTCCAAGGCGAGCGCACGACCGTCAAGAAGTACACGTAGCGGTTGCTCCGAATAAGCGATTCTGATGGTTTGCCTGCCCATTGCGGAAACGGCGAGCCGACCGCAATCCATTGCCATATTTCCCACGGCACTTGGACAATAACGGCAGGAATGGCGAGGCAAAGCGCGTAGGTGACAAGCATCTTCCATTTCAGCGGTCGGGCCGTTGCCATGCAAACAAGAAAGATGCCTGGCACAATCAGGAAGGAGGTGAGCTTGATTAGACTGGCGTAGCCGACGATGATTCCGGCCGCGACGGCCATGGCAGCATTCCTCTTTGTGAATGAATACAGGAACAGCGCCGCGCCGAGAGTCGCGAATGCCAGCAGAGGCCCATCGAGCCAGAACTTCGTCGTCACATGGGCCATGATCGGATTGAAAGACGAGAGAAGTGCGACAAGAAACAGCCCCGTATCCGTCTTTGTGATCTTCATGCCATGGGCGAGAAACAGCATGCTCCAGAAGAAAAGTGCAAAGCAGCCCATCTGGACAAGAGGGAATCCGCTTTTCCCAAACAGTCGGTAGGAAAGCCAGAATAGCGCTATGCCGCCGGGCGGATGAAAAAAGAGCGGCCTGTCGTACTGATAGCGATCAACAATGCCCCGCTCGACGATCGGACTATGCTGAAGCGTGTAGCCGTGACCGCTTTCAAGCTGTCCGACAAGGGACATATAGATCACCTCGTCGCCTTCCTGATGTTGGTCGCCGATCATAGGCAGGCGCAGGAGGATGCCCATGACAAATAGGAATGCGACCAGCCACCAGCGCAGGCCCACAATACGGCGGGCAATCGTCGCTAGGTTCGACATGTCCGGGTGCTCCGAGGAGCGCGCCCGCCGAAGATCGGCGGGATGCCTGCCTGGGCATTCATCGATGCCGCCGCCCGAGCCAGGCCAGCATGAGAATCGCGAAGACCCATAACTCGGCAGCGGATGGCGTGCCGGCCACCCGACAGCCGCATCCACCGCCGCTACGATTAGCCGCGCCGGTTCCAGTCGCTCCTCCAGTGGCTGTCACCCCGCCCATCGCGACGACTCCGCCAGTCCCAGTGCGCCCGCCTGTCTCGGCGACCCCGCCAGTCGCAACGACTCCGCCGCTCCCGGCGACCCCGCCGGTCGTGATGGCCCCGCCGGTCGCGGTGATCCCGCCTTTCGTGATGGCCCCGCCGGTCGCGGTGACTCCGCCAGCCGTGATGGCCCCGCCGGTCGCGGTGACTCCGCCAGTCGAGGTGACACCGGCGTCCGGGATCCGCGAATACGCGCGGACATAATCGATCTGGTACAGGCCAGGAAACGGCGTGGTCGCGTCGGGGGCGCCGGGCCAAGTGCCGCCAATGGCCAGGTTGACAATGAGGTACATGTCGACTTGCGGAACCCCCGCGCCGGTGTGCCGCTTGCGCTCGACACCGTCGATGGTCCAAATGATGGAATCGGGATTCCACTCGAGTCCAAAGGTGTGAAAGTCGGCTGAGAAGTCGGGGCCAACCCAGCTACTGCCGTCGCTCTGGTGGCCGGCAGCGTAGTCGGTGCCCCAGTGCACGGTCATGTACACCGTGCTCGGTTGATTTCCGAGAATCTCGTGAATGTCGATCTCGTTAACGCCCGTCGTTCCGTTCTTGCCGAGCAACCAGAACGCCGGCCACATGCCCTGGCCGGCCGGCACCTTCAGGCGGGCCTCGAAATAGCCGTACGTCTGCTCCAGCACCGAACAGAGAACGCCCGAGGCATACTGAAAAGTCTGTCCGGCATAGGTGGCGGTTCGCTTGTCGCCCACGATGGCGAGAATGCCGTTTTGCACCTGGAAGGCGTCGTCGACGTAAGCCTGCAGCTCGCCATTGATCGGCGCCTCGCCCCACTTGTAGCGCTTGACCCACTTGGCGGTGTCGATCTGGGCGCCGTCGAATTCATCCTGGAACGTCAACTGCCACCCCGGCTTGTCCCACGCCGCCGCGTGAGCGGAGGCATGAGCCAGGAGCAAGCACGAAACCGCGGTCAGCAGTGAGCGCATTCGTGGATCATACGACCCCGGCCCAGCCCTTGGGAAGAGACCAACCTCAAAACGTGATGCGGTACAGGTGCACGTCGTACGAGTTGAAGTCGTCGGTGAATACGCCATTGGTCACGGCGATCGTGCGTGTCTCGCCGATGACTTCGGTCGAGGCCGTGGCGGGGAAATCGCGCAACGTGAACGTCGCCGTCGTACTTCCGCCACGCATCTCGGCCGCAAACACGTAGGTCGCGCCGCCATAGCGCGCAAGCCTTGTGTCCACTGGGATGGTCGACGTGGACGACTGAACCGTTACCCCGTTGGCGACGGGCGGGTTATTCAGGACCGGCGCCAACGCCGTCACCTGGGCGTTGATGTCCTTGAGCGCGGCCTGGGTTGGGATATCGTCGAGGCAATCCGTCTCGCTGAACGTGGGCGCGAACCGGTGGCAGAAGTACTCGATGCCCGCGGCTCCGTGCACCAGATCCATCCACACTTCCGATTTGATCTGCGCCGGGGTGGGCCGATGCGTGTCGTTGATGTTCGATGCCTCGATGATGCCGATCACCGGCTTGCTGCGCCCCGACCACGTCAGCAGGTTGTCGAGGCCGGAGGCGACGATCTCGATCGCGACGCCGTCGTTCGCCGGGTAGATGTCGAACCCTAGAATGTCGGCTCCCTTGGCGTAGTCTTTGTACATGTCGGTCTTGCCCGTGCACGTTCCCCGCCCGATGTACTGCGTGTCGGCGACGCCGCGCCCAAGACCGAGATAGACGGGACGCGAAGGATCGCCGGTCTTCATCGTGTCGTAGCCCGCGACGATGACGCTCGGATCGATACACGGATCGTAGCCGCCCGATGCATTTGCCTGTGCATTGTCCGGCTCGTCCGGCTGGAGCCACGCGCGAATCGTCTTGTCCGCGAGGTGCGCCTGCCAGACACCCGATTGATCGCAGATGGTCGGGATCCCCGCCGCAGCCAGCGCCGTGAGCTGGGCCTCGGTGGGACCCTGCCATAGCCCGGTGAAGAAGTTGATGCCGACCTGCTTGTAGCGGCTTGCGTTCGGCGGACTTTGTAGCCAGACGGTGAGCATGAAGAACGCAGGGTCCGAGGACGGTCCGTTGCTCCACTTCGCGTAGTACGCCGGACCGCCGTACCAGGGCAAGAACGTGTCGCTGGAAAAGCCGCTGCCGCCGCTGGTATCCTGGCCCGCAGATCCGCCGTCCGTGATCGCGCCGCCCGCTGGCGCGCCCCCTGCGACGGCACCGCCCAGCGCGCCCCCCATGCCGTGGCCGCCGCTCGCCGTGCCGCCTCCGGTGCCCGATTCAGCGTCGGCGCCGCCCCCCGGCGCCGTGCCGTGTCCGCCGCTGTTGCCGCAACCCGCGGCCAGCAGGAGGATCGCTGCGATGCCTGCGATGAGAGCGGTGTTTCTGTGCATGGCGCAGCTCCTTCGTCTCAATCGTCCATCATCAAGAATGCGCCCCTGACGGTGCGAAGTCATGATGAAACGTCCGCTGCACAGCCGCGCTACGGGCCAATTCGGCCGATCATCAAGATGAACCGTTTTGCCATGTTCCCTCACTGCCATGGTAGGGTTTCCATTCACCCTTGCGAGAGAAGGATCTCATCATGCAAAAGCCGAGACGGGATTTTCTCAAGATAACAGCCGCGGGCGCGGCGGGATTGGCGATGACCAGGGCGGACAGGGCGTTCGCGGCCTGGCCCGGCACAGGAACATTGGCGGTCAATCCCAACATCAGCAACATGCGGGTGGTGGCGTGTGTCGACACGAAAATGGTGAAGAACACTCCGGCGAACATGACTTTCGCTCTGGAAAACGCGGCGGTTGATGCCGCCCGACTGCAGGCGAACATGGATGCCATGGCCATGCAACTAGCCAACCAGACCACCGCCGATGCGGCCTGGAAAGCCATTTTCAGGTCAAGCAAGGCTTGGGCTGCCACGAAGGTGGCCATTAAGGTGAACGCCATTGAATCCAAGAACATGGCCCGCGTCGCGGTTGTGCAGAAGTTCTGCACGGTGCTTGCTGGTTTTGGCGTATTGCCGGCCAACATCATCATCTACGATGGGCAGGCGACCTATGCTGGCGGGGCCTCGAACTACACGACCTTCTTCGGCCTCAACGACGCCAGCAAGACCCCGGCGGTTGTCAGCACCAACAATTCCGCCTTGGGGGGCACGATCAGCGCCGCGATTCCCGGCGGATCCTCGGCGAATTGCACAGCGGACATCGCCAACGGCACGATCGACATCTTGATCAATATCGCGAACAACAAGGGTCACGACCTGATGGGCCGGGCCACGCTGAGTATGAAGAATCACTTTGGCACCTTTGCCCCCAAGCACGACATCAATTACCTGTTCAACATCAACAAGAGCGACGCCATTCTTGGCGGAAATCCCGTGCGGCAGCAGCTGTGTTTCATCGATTCGCTGTTCGCCAACAAGTTGTCCAATATGGGGGCGCCTGATGCCATGCCCTGCTATCTGGTCATGGGCGTGTTTGCTCCGGCGGTTGACTACCTGACCATCAAAAAGGTCCGCGAAGGAGTCCAGGGCTGGACCCATGATGCGGCCACGATAGATTCCTATATGACGACGTTCGGCTACACCACGGCCGACCCGGTCTGGGTGCTCGTACCGGCCGCTGACGGCACGACCAACGCCGACGCAGGCGCGGGCACTGGCGGAACCAGCGGGTCGGGTGGCACCAACGGCAGCGGCGGTGCGGGCGGCGGGGGTGCGGGCAGCGGCGGCGCGGGCGGATCGGGTGGCGCAGGCACCGGCGGCACGAGCGGGTCGGCTGGCGCGCGCACCGGCGGAAACAATAGCTCGGGCGGCGCGGTCAGCGGCGGCAACAACGGCTCGGGCGGCGTCGGGAGCGGCGGCAACAACGGGTCAGGCGGCGCAGGCAGCGGCGGTGCGGCCGCTACGGGCGGTACGGCCTCGTCGGGTGGCACGGGGGCAAGCGGGGGTACCAGCGCTGGACTGGCATCAGGCGGCTCGAATGCGACGGGTGGCACGAGCCCCGGCAGTAGCACGAGCGCCAGCTCAATGGGCGGCAGCGCGGGCACGGGAACCGTGGGGAGCACAGCCAAAGGTTCATCTGGCGGCTGCAATGTCGCCGGTGCCGACCGCCGATCCACGCGCTGGGGCGCAGCCCTGACCCTGGGCGCGGCGGTGGCCGGGACACTCCGGCGTCTTTTCAAGAACGACGATCAGTCGTCCTAGTCCCGTCGCTTGGCGAAGTGACCCTTTCCAATTGACACGACCGCTTCGTCGCCAGATTATTCTGACCATGGCAACTGTGGCGCGATACATTGTGGGAGGTCCATTTAGGCCGCCGATCGCACACGACAACGGATTTCTCGACCGATACTCTCTGCGAGCACCGACGGCCGGAGATCGTGCGAGATACGCAGAGTGGTCTGCCTTGCTTGAGGGTGCTGAGGCTGTCCAGGGAGTACCGTTCGTTCCGCATAACGACCTGCCCGATGCCCTCGCGGCCTATCGTCATTTTCTGTACGGACGGGGCACAGATCGTACGTTCTCCTATGAACGATACGTGGCAGGCGATGGCTCGGGAAAAGTGACCCTCGACAACGCCGTCTTGGATTTCCGCCGCGGCGTCGAGGAGCTCGCGAACGGTCGTTCGGTGGCGGCGCCGTCGTCTTTTCAGGTGACGGGCTCCGCAATCCCGTGTGGAAGCGACGATCCGGACTTAGGGGCGCTCTTCCCGTATCCGATAACCGAGAACTGGCAGAAGGCGATCGGTGCGCATTGGATCTGGTTGAGCGGATCCGTGACCGTGGGCAAATCTGGGCTGGATCCTAGCTTCGTGGCACAGATGACCCTCCACGCCGAGGACCGATACAACTTCAATCCGGGTGCGCACGACATCAACACCGACATTCCTGATAGTGCGAATGGACGATTCGAGGTGAGCGGGTTGGCCCGGCAATATATGAACTATTCTACGCTGATACGCATGGTCCGTTGGAAGGGATCGACGACCGATTCGCCAACCGTTACTCGCGTCGCAAGCCGACGGGAACGCAAGCCACAGGACAACCTCCGTGCCAGAAACCGACTGTGATTGGAGTGATGTTGCTAGTATCAACCGAGGCCGTCGCCCGTGCCATCATCGTGGTCGTACTGGCGTTGGGAGGGGGAATTGGATGCAAGCAGGAAAACACAACCATGAATAGCGGCAGTCCGGCTCAGTCGATTAGTCATGATCGGAACCTGCTCCAGGCGCAATTGAAGCTGCCGGCGGAGCCCCTCGAAGTCTCCTTCGAAGAAGTGCCCCGAGGTGTGGCAGGCGGGCTTGGTCCCACCGACTATCTTCTGGTCGCGCTTCTGCGCTTCGATGCGAACACGCTGGCACGGCTCGGTGCAAGCTCACAGGCGCGCCCCGGCAATCCGCCGCGAATATCCCCTCTCGCCAATCGACCATGGTTTCCCGTAGCGGTGAAGGCGGCAATCGAGCGCAAGGACGATGCGGGTGTTGCGATTCGCGGCCGAAAGTTCGATGCCATCAATCTGCTCAAAGCACCGTATGCGACAGGGTACTTCGTGATAGTCGAGGGTACCGATTACGTCATTCTGAGTGCGCAAACCAGCTGAGACACGCTGGGAATTGCGACACATCACTGTGAGCGTCGGTCTTCCGTATCGCCGCGCTGTCACCGCGTAGAGGATCCCAAGTTGTTGCGCACACAGGCCGGCAGCAGGCGGCCGTCGGTTTGGGGGTAGTGGTTGCAGCACTTGACGATGCGGCTGAAGTCGAAGTTGCTGCGGTCCATGAAGTGGTGGATGAACACGCTCTTCACGTTGCGCGTGCCGAGTTCGATCAGCTCGCGGTGCAGGGCGCCCTCGCGCACGCGACCGAGGTCGAGCAGGATCTGCCTGAGCGTGGCCAGGATCCCTTCCCGTTGTGGCATGACACCGTCGGAGGACCACAGTCGGTAAAGAGCCTCGCGGATGCGCTCTAGCGAATCCACGTCGGTGGAGAGCAGCGCCTGATTCTTGATGAGATCGAGATACGGCTCGGCCTCGATGAGCGAGGGCAACGAGACCAGGGTGCCGTCGTTGAGCTTGAGCAAATAGGTGAGAGCGAAGCAGGTCGGGTGGCTGCACGGCAAGGGCGTAAAGTCGGACTCGCGCAATACGCCTCGCGATGATTGCGCCAACAATCGAACCGCATCGGGAATGGTCGTGCCGTGAACCGAGCGCGCCGCGTGCGCGTTCATGCGCGCCAATGGCTGCACCATCACACTGACCACGCGCTCTTCGCGAAAGAGCAGATCCAGCACCTCGGGCAATTCGTGCTCGTTCACGCCGGCGGCCAGCGTGAAGGTGAGCGACAGTCGCCCGCCCGCGGCCAGCACGTTGGCGATGGCCTGGCGTTTCTGCTCGCCGAGGTCGGGTTGACCGCGCAGTTTGCGGCAGGTCTCGCTCGAAAATCCGTCGAGCTGCAGACTGACCACCACGCCCCGTTCGGCCAAAGCGCGCGCCAGCGCCGGATCTGCCGCCAACGCCAATCCGTTGGTCGAAATGGAAAGGATGCCAACTTCCGGGCGCAGACAGCGATCTACAACCTCCAGGAATTGAGGGTGGCGGGTAGGTTCGCCACCGCTCAAGGTCAGCATGTTCAGTTTGCCCTCGCTGGCCACTAGGCCATCGACCATGCCGTCAATTTGGGCCAGCGACAGCGCGCCGGGCACGCAGCCGCGCACGAGGCAAATGGGACATTCCATGTCGCAGTCGCTGGTGATCTCCAGCAAGGGCACGCAGGTGTGCTGCTGGTGATCCGGGCACAGGCCGCAGCTATTCGGGCAGCCCTGTTGCCGATCCACGGCGCGCCGGCGCGGCGACGTGCCGGGTTTCAAGAAGGCGAGCGAGCGCAGGTACCAGGCCTTGTCCGAACTGACCAGGCCCTCGGTGATGCCGTGCTCGGGACACCACTTGACTAGCACGACGGCCTTGCCACGAAAGACGATCTTGGCGTCGACCTGTCTGCCACACAGATTGCACAGGCCGCTGGTCGCCGACACGCAGGCTTCGTCGCCCAGGCCGAGCGATTCGCGAGAAACCAAGTCGGTCATGGCGCGGCTCCAAAGCGGCTGTCGGGCATGCGGTACATCAGGTTGAAATTGCACGCGCCGATAAGGCGGCTGCCGTCAACCACAACTTGATCCGGGCAGCGCATGGCCCGGCCCACCTCGTAGTTGTCCTCGTCCATGTGCGCGTGCACGTAGATAGTCTTCACGTGTTGTTCGGCCTGGCGCTGGCGCTCGTGCATCGGCAAGGCCTGGCCGGGCGGATACACCGAACGCAGCATAAAGCGCAGGGCTTGCAGAAGTCCTGGCTCGCGGCCCTCGCTCCACAGGCGATCTACCGCCAGTTTCAAGTCGGCTTCGGTGTCGTCGCTCGGGTGCAGCAGGTATCCGTCCTGGGCCATGGCCGCCAGGGTGCGCCGGTCGAGTAGTCGCGCCAGGGGATGCACACCGGTTTTCTCGTCGGTCACCAGGTAGGCCACCCCATAACACAGGGGATGCGCCGTGGGCAGGGGCATGAAATCCGGCACAGCAATGTGGCCGCCACTCGCCTTCTCGATCAAGCGCTCGACCAAGTCCACGGGCAAGAGTTCGCGCGGCAAGAAGTCCGCCCCGCCTTGCCCGGTGTAGGTCATTGTCTGAATGGTCAGGCTGCGAACGAACGGCCGGTTGCACAGCCAGTCGAGCCAGGTGCCCATCTCGTCGTCGTTCAAGCCCGGAATCAGCACATGCAGCAGCGTGGTCTGCACGTGGTTCGTTTCCAGGGCTTCTAGCGCGCGCAGCTTGTCCGCAACCAGGTCAACACCGTGGATGCGCACGCTGCGCTCGGATTGCAGGGTGTCGAGCGACAGGACGACATAGATTCCCATATCGGCCAGCGCCTTCGCGAGTTCCGGTCGCCGGCCAATGAGCAACCCATTGCTATTCAAGGTCACGCGGCCAATGCCCGGCCGCTTGGCGATTTCGAGAATGCTCAAGAGATCCGGATGCAAGGTCGGCTCGCCGCCGGTGATGTTGATGAGATCTACGCCGCTCGTGGCTTCGAGCAAGAAATCGATCTGCCGTGCGAATTCTTGGGCGGGCATGAAGTAGGGCTTGTCGGCGCGGTTGTAGCCAAAGCAAATCGGGCAGCGCAGGTTGCACGCATTGGTGATGGGAATGACAGGCAATTGGCAGCGCTGGCCGTGAAACAGACACGGCCCGCAAGCGTGCGGGCAGCCCGCGTGCCTCTTCCCAATCACTTTCGGCGGCGGCCGCGAGGCCACGTCGCTTTGCATGGCCGACAAGTACCAACCGAGATCGCCCGCAACCAACGCCTCGGCGTTGCCGTGCTCGGGACAGCGCCGTTCGAGGTACACCCGTCCGCCGCGCGCCTTGTAGCGGGCCGGCACGATCTGCCGGCACACGCGGCACATCCCGCGCGACTGCGCGAGATATGTCTCCTCGGCACCAGCGCAACTCGCGGGCTCGCGCTCCATCTCAGATGCCTCCGTCGATGGCGATGCTCTGCGCGTTGATGTACGAGGCCTGCGACGAGGCCAGAAAGGCGACCAGGTCGGCCACTTCCTCGGGTTTGCCCGCGCGCCCGAGGGCACAGTGATCGGTGTATTGCTTGAGCTGGCGCTCGGATACGTTCAGGCCCACGCCCGCGTGCACCAAGCCGGGCACCACCTCGTTCACGCGAATGCCGTAGCGCGAGAGCTCTTTGGCCAAGGAAAGCGTGAATCCGCTGACCGCGGCCTTCACCGTCGCATAGTGCACCGGCACCTCAAGCAAGCGATGCCCGGCCAAGGATCCCAAATTGACCACCGCACCGGCTTTGCGCCGGATCATCCCACGCACAAATGCGCGCGAGAAAAGAAAAAGCCCCTTGAGGTTCACGGCCATCATCTCGTCCCAGTCGCTTTCCTCGATGAGCGCGAAGGGCAAGACCTGCGTGCTGCCGAGATTGTTCACCAGCACATCGGCTGGACCGAGCTCGGCTTCGACCTGCGCAGCGAACGCATCTATGGCCTTGGCGTCGCGACTGTCCACGCAGGCGCTCAGGCAACGCGCGCCTTGACCGCGCAGTTCTTCGGCCAGGGCGGCGGCGCGCGCTTCACCTCGGTGGTACGTGAAAGCCACGCGAGTGCCAAGCGAGGCGGCCTTGCGGCAGATGGCCGCGCCAATGGCCCCACTGCCACCCGTTACAACAACGACTTGATCCTTCAACATGGGCTTTCCTTCGGCAGTTTGTTGCGCATGCTCTCGGCAAGCGCGGCGACAGTCAGCAGCGAGGCCAGCTCCGCACGGGTCACTCCGTCGCGCAGCACCTCCCCCGCGTTGGGGTAGCGCTCGCGCAGCAGCAGCAAGGCCTTGGGCGTGACGACTTCCTTTTGGTGGACTTCTTCCTCGGGCAGGCCAAGCTGCGCGCTCAGACTCAGATCTTGCTTGTCGAGCCGGAGCGAGAATTCCTCTTCGAGCATGTACATCAGTTCGACCAGATCCAGCGAATCGGCGCCCAGATCCTGAATCAAGCGGCTATGCGGTTCAATCGAGTCCGGCGCCAAGGCCAGAACCTGGCCCACGCACTTGGCAACGCGATCGCAGATGGGATCAGACATGATGACTCCTGGCAGGGGGAAGCTCGGGATCTCCGAGCACGATGCAAGCGTTCTGGCCGCCGAATCCGAACGAGTTGGAAAGCACCCGGCGAACGGTCGCGTGCCGAGGACACCCGGGAACGTAGTCGAGGTCGCACTCGGGATCGCTCGTAGCGAGGTTGATGGTGGCGGGCACTATCTGGCGGGTCAGCGCAAAGATGGCCGCGGCCACCTCGACCGCGCCAGCCGCGCCTATGAGATGGCCGATCTGACTCTTGGTCGAGCTCACAGGCAGGCGATCCGCGTGCGCGCTGAACACCTCGCGAATGGCGCGGGTTTCGGCGGGATCGTTCTTGCGTGTGCCCGTGCCATGGGCATTGACATAGTCGATGGTTTCGGGTGCCAGTCGCGCGTCAGCCAAGGCCGCGCGCATGGCCGCGACCGCGCCACTTTGGTCGGGCGCTGGATCCGAGACGCGGTAGGCGTCCAGGCTGGAGCCGTAGCCCAGAACCTCGGCTAGCACGGCGGCCTGACGGGCCCGCGCCGATTCCCAGGTTTCGAAAACGAAGAAGGCCGCGCCTTCGCCCAAGACGAATCCATCCCGATCCTTGTCGAACGGCCGCGAGGCGCTCGGACCCAGGTCATTGCTCTGCGAAAGTGCGCCGAGCAGCGAGAATCCGCCAATGCCGAGGGGATTCACCATGGAATCGTAGCCACCCACCAAGGCCGCATCGACCACGCCGTCGCGCAAGGCCCACAGTGCCTCGCCCACAGCCTGCGTCCCGGCGGCGCAAGCCGAAACATTGATGGCGACCGGTCCCGCGATCCCAGTCTCACGGACCAGGCAGCGCACGGCCAGATCGGACGGGATTTCAAGATGGGCCGCGAGCGGGGCTGCCTGCGCCGCGGCCGCCAGCGCGACCGGGTCGAGACGTCCGCTCTTCACGTGCGGGGCCAGGTCACGCGCGTGGAAGATTTCGAGCCCGGTGGCCACGAAGGCGCCCATTCGCTGCGCCACTTGCTTTGGCACGCGACCTGCGAAGGCGCTGTGCAAGGCTTCACGGCCAGCCACCATGGCGAAGAGGGCCTTGCGATCCCGGCGCAGGGCAGGGGCCAGTTCCGCAGGAAGTGAGATGCCCTCACTCGCAAGATCGGGCACCTCGCCGGCAATGCGGGTTGGAAACGACGTCGCGTCGAAGGCCTGGACAGCGCGGATGCCGGAACGCGCGTCGGCGAGGCCGTCAAAGAAGCGAGCTGTGCCGGTGCCAAGGGGCGAAACCACGCCCATCCCGGTGATCACCACGCGCCTCATGCCGGGCCTCTATGTAGCGATACCGCGGCCGCGCTGTCACCATCTTGGAAGGTCACCAGAACGCGTGCAAGGGAGCGCACCGACGAGGATCCGAGATTTGCCGTGGGAAGGCTGCCGGCCCCTAGCGCGCGACAGGCCAGGACCGTGCTGGTCAGAAAAGAGGCCGCACCACCAAACCCAAGCTGGCCGTCGAAACTGGCCAGCGTCGCTCTTGGCCAGGCTGCCTCGCACGTGCGGAGATCTTGGCTGTCTTGGACTTCGTCCCGATTGCCGGTGGTGACAATCGCGTCCGGCGCGGCCTCGCCCAAGCGGCGCAGAGGCTCGTCAGCAGCAACGCCGACGGAGATGCGCCCTACGGTTGCGTAGGGCTTGCGACCGCGTTCGGCTGCGGCCGGTCCGGATTCCAGAACGAGAAAGGCCGCCTGATCTGCCGGGGCATAGCCAACATGGCCGGGCCGATAGGGGCGGGCCGACTCCGGCGAGGCGGCCAGCAGCCGCGAGCGCCCTTGCAAGAGTAGGGGCGAAAGGCTCAGCATCTGGGCGCTGCCGCCGACGAGAGCGCGCGAAAAGCGCCCGGCCCTAATTCCGCGCACGGCCGCATCCAACGCCAGCGCGCCTTGTTCGGCGCCGGGATAGAGAATGAAATTCGGCCCTCGGATGCCGAACACGATGGACACCAGTCCGAGAGGCATGTTGAGCAGAAGTTTGAAGGGCAGGAGCGGATTGCAGCGACGCAGGCCCTCTTGCCCGAGTTCGCGCAAGTGCGTTTCACTGGTCTCTCCCAGGGCCGCCACCGCTTGCGACAGATCGAAGGCGATGTGCGAGGTGGCCATGTACAGGGCCAGTCCGACGCACGCGATTTGGTCGTCGAGCAAACCAGCGTCCTCCAGCGCCCGTCCCGCGGCCAGCACGGCCATCGCGGTTGTGTCGCTCATGTACTTGGTCGTCTTGCGATCGGCCACGTAGCCCGAAAGGTCGATCTTGGCCGCGGGCACGGCACAACCGAGCGGCAAATCGGGCGCGTCGGCAATTCGGTGACTTGGCACCAAGGCCGAGCGCCCCTCGCTCAAGGCCTGCCAGGTCGAATCGAGATCGCCAAAGCCGCCGTGAAGGCCAAGGCCGGTGACGACGACGGCGGACGAAGCGTCGAACGAAGCGTCGGTCATTCCACGAATCTCGTGTTGCGAGTCAGAGTGTCGAGAAACTGCTGGCGCGACGCCTCGAGAGCGGCATCGTCGATGCGCAGGACAATGAAGAGCAGTGTTGCCTCGGTGATGTCCTTGCCCTCCCGTCGCACGACCCCGCGCACGCGCGCGGAATCCTCGTGATGGGAAAGCACCTCGCAATGCAGTTCAAGCACGTCGCCGGGGCGGGCGAAGTCGCGGAACTTCGCCTCGACCTTGCTGAGCACGCAGCGCGGGTGGTGCGCTCCCTCTTGGTGAAGCGAAATCTCCATCAAAGCGCCGCCGAGCTGGGCCAACCCCTCGATGAGCAGCGCCCCAGGGAACACCGGCTGTCCCGGGAAATGGTGCTCGAAGCAGTCGTCGCTGAGGGTGATGCACTTTCGCCCTTTGGCATAGGCGAATCGTTTCAGCTCGTCGATGCGATCGATCAGGAAGTACCTCAAGGTGCTTTCCCCTTTGCTTGGCGCACCAGCCGTTCGACGGGTTGCCGAGCAGGCGGTGCCGGTGCCTCGGCCGGGTAGCCCACGGGAATCAGCCCCGAGAGCTGCCAGCCTTTCGGGATCTCGAGCATGCGTTCGAGTTCGTCAGCGGCCAGAAGCGGCCCGGTCATCCAGCACGCGCCAAGACCCAGGACGTGGACCGCCAAGAGCAGATTCATGATCGCCGCGGACACCGAGGCAAGCGCTCCGACGTCTCGCTCTGGCGGAAGGCCGATCCGTTCGGCAAAGGAAGAGCGCTGGCGATGGAAGGGTGCCAGCACCAGGGGCGCACCCGAAAAGAAAGTGGAGAAGCCCGCGTAGCGCTCGGCCGCGAGCCGCTGCTCGCCCGATAGCCCCTCGATGCACTTGCGGCCGGCTTCGTGCACGCAAACGGCCATCCTGGCGATGAGATCCCGATCTGTGATGGCCACAAAGCGAAACGGTTGGCGATTGCTGGCACTTGGCGCCCACCGCGCAGCCTCGATCAGTTTCTCCAGTGTTCCTTCCGGCAGCGGCTGCTCCGTGAAAGATCGAATGCTGCGCCGGCCTCGCAGAAGCGCCAGCAGAGCATCGATGGAAGCATCCGAAGGTGAGATGGGTCCGACCGCCAAGCGGCCAGACAATACCACTTCACCTGCGTCTTCGTTTTCCAAAGGATCTTCCACGCGCCCAAGCCTAAGCAATTCACCTGCCAAGTGCGGGGCGGAGAGGACACAGAGGCTAGGAGGAGAGGTCACAGAGGCTGGAAGGTTGCATTGTGCGATTTTCGACACCTTTGCGTCGAAGAGTGAACGTCTGGCGTGCCCGTGGGGTTCTGTCTTGGTCGCTGGCGGCTCGATGCGGAGGCCCGACGTTTGGCCCGCATCCTGCTTTGTCTTGCTGTCATGAAGATAGAGCGCGTGGTTCTGGTTGATCTCGAATCCGAACTTCCCCACCTCGGCAAGCTCATGGGCACGCCCAGGTTCGGTCTATCCGTCATCGGCTCGGTGCTTTCCGCGGCCGGCTTCGAGGTGCACATCCTGGCCGACCTGTACGCACCCGTCACCGCGGAAGAGATCGTCCGCTTGGCGCCCGACGCCGTGCTGTGGAACGGCATCAACGCTACCCTGCCGCGCGTGCGGGCTATGGCCGAGGCTGTACGCGCGCGGGTTGCCCACGTGCCCTTCATCTTGGGCGGCGAGGCCGCGACCCTGCGGCCCGGCGAGGGGCTGGATTTTGCCGACATCATCGTGCTCTGCGAGGGGGACGAAACCATCGTACGTCTGCTCGCTGCTTTGCAATCGGATGCCGACTTGGCGACGGTCCCAGGGATCATGTTCCGTCGGGATGGCAAAGCCGTGCGCAACGCGGCCGCGCCGCGAATGTGCAAGGTCGACTACCGACTCGACCCAACCCTGTATCGAGGATTGTCCGAAGCCGGGCAGACCTCGTGCGCGCGCCGGCTCGCCACCTGGCAGGGCCGACTGTTCTCTTTCCCCATTCAGACCTCGCGCGGCTGCGATCGCGCCTGCAGCTTCTGCACCTGGCCGACGCTATTTGGCGGCAAGGGATACGTCGAGCGCCCAGTCGAGGACGTGGTCGACGACGTCGAGCGGGCCATGCGGCACGCGAACCTGCGCAACTTCATCATCGTGGACAACCTCTTCGGCAAACGTCGTGCGTACGCCTTGGCCCTGGCCAAGGCGCTCATCGCGCGGTTTCCCAAACGGCGTCCGAGCTTCATCGCCCTCATGCGCGCCGATCAGTTCGGTCCCGGCGGCTACTCGGTCGCGGACATCGCGCTGCTTCGGCGCGCGGGTTTCAAGGACATCTCGCTCGGCCTCGAGTCGGTCAATCCCGAGTCGCTGCTTCGCCACCGCAAAGGCGTGTCGCTCAACCGCTACGTGCTGGCCATCGAAATGCTCCATGCCGGTGGCGTGCGTCCCTGCGGAACCTTCGGCGTGGGCGGTGGCGAGGACGCGCGCGCGGACATCGACCGCATCGTCACCTTCGCCCGTGCCGTCCGCCTGTACCGCCTGCACATCTATACCTTCTGCGTGGTGCCGGGATCGCCGGCCGAAAAGACCGACGGCCACCTGGTCATTGCCGATATCGACGACCGCTACCAGAACGGCCACGCGGCCAGCATCCTGCCCCGCCGCATGCTGCCGAGCGAACTGCAAGAAGCCGCGCTCGATGCCATGGAACGCTTTTATTCCTGGACGAGCGTGGAAGGCTTCTATTACCGGCGCCAGATCCGCGAGATTCGCGCCTCTTTGCTGCCCCATCTTGAGCGACTACGAAAACTGGAGCGTTCGCTCATCGCAAACGGCACCTACACCCGCCAGGGAAACGACTGGTACCTCGACGAAAACCGCCTGCGCCCTGGCGACGCGATTCTTCGCGCGGCGTGAGGAGCGACGATCTTGCGTGGCTGGCGTTGGAGATTTGGCCACCCGCCTGAACCGCGCCTGGGGACGGCCCTCCCCTGTGTTTCGCCGTCCGATCGTTCCGTGCTATGAGAAACTCCGCCTCGTGCACAGCACAGCCCCATGACCGTCAAGTTTCCCTACGGCAAAGCGCCGTTTTGGCTCTTCGTGATCGCGATCGCGTCGCTGGTTCTCAGCCTGGTCACCCGCCGCCACAGGGAGACGCGGCCCGATCTTGTGTTTGTGACGTTCACGGAATCGCACTACGAGGCCTACCGCAAGGCCGTCCCCGAGTTCGAGAAGAAACACGGGGTCACGGTGCAGGTCCAGTACAGCAACTGGGCGTCGCTGCAGACCCGTCTGCAAAACGCCATGCTGGCCGGAACCGACGTGCCCGATCTTTCCGAGATGCTCGAGGGATCGCTGGGCTTCTTCACCCGCGGCCCGGTGGAGGACTTCGGCATCTTGGATCTCACCGATCGCCTGAAGCGGGACGGCCTCGACAAGCGCCTTGTTGAATCGCGTTTCAGCCTGTGGTCGGCGCGCGGCCGCGTCTACAGCTTGCCCCACGACGTCCATCCCGTGATGCTTGCCTACCGGCGCGACCTCATCGAAAAGCTCGGCATCGACGTCAGTCAGCTCGACACCTGGGACAAGTTCGTGGAAGTCGGCCGCCGGGTCACGCGCGACCTCGACGGCGACGGCGTCGTCGACCGCTACATGATCGACCTGCGCATGGACGGCAACTGGAGCCTCGACACTCTGATGTTCCAGCGCGGCGGGCAGTTCTTCGATCCCGACGGGAACATCGCCTTCAACACCGAAGACAACGCCCAGCTGATTCGCTGGTACATCGAGCAGACGCGCGGCCCGCACCGTATCAGCTACGAATGTGGCTGGGGACAGGCCGTGGCCAAAACAATGATGGATGGCGTGGTGCTCTTTTTCTGGGCGCCGGACTGGCGCAGCTTTGTGTATGCCGACGAGGTGCCGAGCCTCAAGGGCAAGATGGCGCTCATGCCGCTACCGGCGTGGAAGGAGGGCGGACGGCGAACGTCGGTGTGGGGCGGCACGGGCCTGATGATCACCAAGGCCACCAAGAATCCCGACCTGGCCTGGGAGCTGGCCAAGTTCCTGTATTTCGATCCGGCCGAGCTGGGCAGGCGGTTCAAGGAAACCAATACCGTGCCCGTGCTCAAGGATGCCTGGGATCTGCCCGAGCTGTCCGAGCCCAACCCGTACTATTCGAACCTGCCCATCGGCAAGATGTACGCCGCCCTGGCCCCAGACACGCCGCCGGTCTATTCAAGTCCCGTGGACAATATCGCGCGCAACAAGCTGGACGAAGCTTTCAGTCGGTCGGCGGAATACTACGAGAGCCACGGTGACAGTGGCCTGATGGAAAAGATCCGCGACGAGCTCGGCCAGGCGGTCATCGCGGTTCGCCGCATGGCGGATCGTGAGAAGACGCTCGCGCGTGCGAAGGAATGACCATGGCGACCGCGACTGCATATCGTCCGCCGAAGGTGAGGACCAAAGGAATCGGCCCCTATTTGTTTCTGTCGCCGTACCTTCTCGTGACGGCGGTCTTCTTCTTGTTTCCGTTCTTCAACGCGCTGACGCTGGCTTTCTACCAAACCAACGGTCCGCGCAGTCGCATCTTCGTCGGGTTCGAGAACTTTCACTTCTTGCTCACCGACCGGACCTTCCACACCGCGCTCAAGAACACCACCCTCTACGCCGTCGTGTCGGTGTTCGTGCAATTGCCACTGTCCATGGGTCTGGCGCTGCTGCTCAACTCAGGCAGCAAACGCATCCGTGGCGTCTTTAGGCTGATCTTCTTTTCGCCCAATCTCGTGGGACAGATTCTCGTCGGCATGATCTTCAGCGTGCTGCTCTTGCCGCGCTACGGGCTCGTCAACCGCGCCTGCCAGGCGATCTTGCACTGGGGACTCGAAACCAACTGGCTCGGCGATGCGCAGTTCATCATGCCGGCCATCATTCTCGTCTCGCTGTGGCTGTGGGTCGGTTTCAACATGGTGTACTTTCTGGCCGCCCTGCAAACCGTCGACAAATCGCTGGAAGAGGCGGCGCGCGTGGACGGCGCCAATCCTTGGCAAGTCTTCTGGCACGTGACCTTGCCGTCCATGCGCCACGTGGTCGTGTTCGTGGTCATCATGAGCATCATCGGCTCGTACCAACTCTTCGAGCTGCCACTGACACTTCTCTATGAGAGCAATGGCCTTGGCACCGACAACGCCGGGCTGACACTGATTACCTATCTCAACTACATGGCGTTCCGATCGGGCGATTTGGGCTTGGGCTCGGCGGTGGGCTGGGTCGTGGCGCTGATCATCTTCACCATCAGCCTGATTCAGATCCGGCTGACCCGGGCGGCCGAGGACTAGGCATGAACTTCTTCCACTTCGCGTTTCTTGCCTTGGTCGTGGTCTTCGTCGTGCTCGGTCTGCGTTCGAAGAAGCAGGCGTGGAAGTATGCACGCTGGACTTTGATCAGCCTGGCGGCTCTGGTGGTGCTGTCGCCCTTCGCCTGGCTCTTGGCGGCGATCTTCAAGGATCGTTCGGTGCTCAACGAATACGTGTTCTTCCCCCCGCTCGGCAAGTGGGGCGAGACCATGAACCTCAACAACTTTCGCGACCTGTTCCAGGGCCGGCCCAGTCTGCGCGGCACGGTGTTCTTCTGGGATTACTTCCTCAATTCGACGGTCTACGCCACCGTCACCACGACCGTGCAGATCCTCTTCTCGTCGATGGCTGGCTTCGCGCTGGCCAAGTACGAGTTCCGCGGCAAGACCGCGCTGACGCTGTTCATGCTGGGATCCATGATGATTCCGGGTGTGCTCTTGCTCGCGCCGCTCTACAAGATGGTCGTGGATCTTGGCCTGGTAGACTCGCTGGCCGGGCTGATCCTGCCGTCGATGGTGAGCGCCTACGGCATTTTCCTATTCCGCCAGGCGTGCATGTCGGTGCCGAACGAAATGATCGATGCCGCCCGCCTCGACGGATGCAGCGAGTTCGGCATCTACTTCCGCGTGGTCATGCCTCTCGTGCGGCCGATGGCAGCGGCATTCTGCTTGGTGGCGTTCCTTGCGCACTGGAATGGCTTCTTTGCGCCCAACATTTTCTTGCACAGCCAAGACAAGCTGACCTTGCCCGTGGTGCTCAACCTCTATCTTTCCGAGTATCGCCGTAACCAGGGCGTATTTCTCGCCGGCACCGCGCTGGCGATGATTCCGCCGGCCGCGCTGTTCCTTGCCTTGCAAAAGGAATTCATTAGCGGCCTGACTTCGGGCGCGGTGAAGGGTTAGCGATGGCAGGTAAGGGAAAGGCGCGCGGCGGTCGCACATTCAACAATCCCATCCTGCCCGGCTTCCATCCCGATCCCAGCATTTGCCGGGTGGGCGACGACTTCTATCTGGTGAACAGCAGCTTCGAGTACTTCCCGGGCGTTCCCATCTTTCACAGCCGCGACCTCGTCCACTGGCGCCAGATCGGCCACGTGCTCACGCGCAGAAGCCAGCTCAATCTCGACAAGATGGGCAGCTCGCGCGGGATCTACGCGCCCACGCTTCGCCACGCTGGCGGCCGCTTCATCATGATCACGACCCTGATCGATGGCGGCGGCAATTTCGTGGTGACCGCCCGGCGGCCCGAGGGATCGTGGTCCGATCCCATCTGGCTCGACGAGGGCGGTTTCGATCCTTCGCTGCTTTTTCACCGCGGGCGCGTGTACTACACCCGCACCGGCAAGGGCGCCGACTTCGAGCACCCCTTCGTCCATCAGGTCGAACTTGATCCCGGGACCTTCAAGCGGCGCGGCCGCATGCGCGTGATCTGGCGCGGCACCGGCGACGTCTGGACCGAGGGACCGCATTTGCTTACTTTTTCAGGAAAGAACCCTGGGAGGGTTCTTTCGAACTCCCGCGTTGAGTCCCGCCGAGCAAAGCTCGCCGGGACTCACGCGATCCGCGGTCGCTACTATCTGCTCGCGGCCGAGGGCGGCACCTTTCTTGGCCACGCGCAGATGGCCGCTCGATCCGAGACGCCCTTCGGGCCGTTCGAGCCTTGCCCTCGCAATCCTATTTTGAGTCACCGGCGGCGGCGCGGTCATCCCATCCAAGCCACTGGCCACGCGGATCTGGTCACGCTTTGCGACGGTTCGGTGTGGGCGGTCTTTCTCGGCGTGCGCCGCCTCGATGGGCACACCTTGCTCGGGCGCGAAAGCTACCTGGCGCCTGTCACCTTTGACGACGACGGCTGGCCCATGATCGGCGACGGCGGCCACGTCGAGTTCGAAATGCCCGCGCCCGCGCTGCCCGCGCACTCCTGGCCAGGCGAACCGGCGCGCGACGACTTTGACGATCTCGCACTCGCGCCACATTGGGTGTTTCTGCGCAATCCTGTCCCCGGCGCGGCCTCGCTCAAAGAGCGCCCAGGCTTCCTGCGTTTGTGGGGCTCGCCAGAGACCCTCGACGATGTCGCAGCGACCACATTCGTTGGCCGCAGGCAAGAACACCATGCGTTCACTTGCCAAACGGAGCTGGATTTCTCTCCGCAGCGACCTGGCGAAGAAGCCGGGCTGACGGTTCGCGCGCGCGAGGAATTCCACCTGGATCTCGCCATTCGCTGGACGGTGGATGGCCGCGAAGCCGTGGCAACCGTTCGTGCTGGCAAGAACAGGCGTACGCTCGGCCGTGTGCAGTTGCCCGGTCAGGGCCGCGTTCGACTGGAGATCTCCGCGACCGCTGCCGCCTACCGATTCCGCGCAGGCACCGGCAATCGCCTGCGCCTACTCGGCACGGTGCCGACGCGCATGCTGTCCACGGAGACCATCAAGAGAAGCGGGATTCTCCATTTCACCGGCGTGGTGATCGGAATGTACGCCACCGGTCGCGGCCAGCGCGCCAGCGTCCCCGCCGACTTCGACTGGTTTTCCTATCGCGGCCGGTAGTGGTTCAGATTGCGCACCCTCCCGGCACGTCCGCGGTGTGACAGTTCAAACCGCATTGGCAGACGGTTGGGGGTGGGTACACGCACGCTCCGAGCGACGAATGGCAGTCCGAACTACGCCAGCATGAGCCTGAGTCGAGTTCCGCTTTCGATTTGCACACGCCAAGCGTCGAGCCTTGCGCGGCACAAGTGGCCCCGATGCACTCTTGGTCTTGGCTTCCGCAGTCCTCGTCGAGATAGCAGCAGCCGGTTGTCTCGGAACTTGGGGTTGGGCATGCTCTTCCGGCGTCCACACCCCCGGTGCCGCCAGTACCTGTCGCGCCGCCGGTGCCCGTCGCGCCGCCAGTGCCTGTCGCGCCGCCGGTTCCTGTCGCGCCGCCAGTACCTGTCGCGCCGCCGGTGCCTGTCGCGCCGCCGGTGCCTGTCGCGCCGCCGGTGCCTGTCGCGCCGCCAGTCGCACTCGTGCCACCGGTGCCTTTCGCACCGCCGGTCGCGCTCGCGCCGCCGGTTGCGTTGGTGCCACCGCTACCGCCGGTCGCTTTCACGCCGCCGGTCGCTTTCACGCCCCCGGTCGCGCTGGCGCCGCCGGTGGCTTTCCCGCCGCCAGTTGCGCTGGTGCCGCCGGTGGCTGTCACGCCGCCGTTTGCGTTCGTTCCGCCCGTAATTGTGGTGGTGGTTCCTCCGGATCCAATGCGGCCCCCGGATCCAACCGCGGTCGTACCGCCAGCTCCAGTACTGCCCCCGGATCCAATCGTGGTCGCACCGCCAGCTCCAGTACTGCCCCCGGATCCAATCGTGGTCGCACCACCTGATCCGGTGCCTGGCCCGCCACCCAACCCAACCGCCCCGCCAGCTGCGCTTGCGCCGCCGGAGGCTGGCGCGCCTCCCGCCTGCACGGCCTGATCTTTTGCCGCGGCGTCGGTCAGCCCTCCTGCGGCGCCGTCCCGAGAGGTTCCAAGTCCGCTCTTGTCTGTGCTGCAACGTACAGCAAGCGTCGAAAGCGCGAACAAAGCTATGAACCGCCAAGTCCCGTGAATGCCCCTCATCATGTCCACTCCAATTGAAGGCCGGAATATATTGTCACTTCTCGGTTTGGCGGGTGCGGTCACCAGGACTTGAGTAATGGCCCCTGATGTCAAACCCCGGAAACGGATCGAAGCGGCCAGATACTAGCCCAAACTGGCGAAGAATAGTCCAACGAATACCTTGGCTTGTCTGTGATTCTCCGCACTTTCGCGCGGCCATCCAGGGCCAATGACGCACATGGGCCATAGGTAGCACAAAGGCCCTCATCAGCGGACATTTCCTACAGAACCTCTAGGAAAGTTGTCGCGAAACCACTATTCTCTGCCCGGATCACCTCTCTGCCCGAACGCGGGGAGGATGGCAGGACCCACGCGCAGAACCCCTCTCCCAGGAGTACCCCCGAAGATGAACCCCTTTGGCCATTTTGACGACAGCAAGCGCGAATATGTGATCACTCGGCCCGACACGCCGCTACCCTGGCTCAACTACCTAGGCCAGGACGAGTTCTTCGGGCTCTGCACCAACACGGCGGGAGGGTACACCTTCTGGAAAGACGCCAAGCTGCGGCGGCTCACGCGTTACCGCTACAACAACGTTCCCTACGACCTGGGCGGTCGCTATATCTACGTCAACGACGGCGGGTCGGTGTGGAATCCGGGGTGGAAGCCGATCAAGGCCAAGCTCGACAGTTACGAGTGCCGCCACGGGCTCGGCTACACGCGCATCATCGGACAAAAAGACGGCCTGGAAGTCGAGATGCTGTTCTTCGTGCCGCCGGGCGAGAACCTGGAACTGTGGAAGGTCACGGTTCGCAACAAGTCGAAGGTGCAAAAGCAGCCCAAGATCTTCACCTTCCAAGAGTTCTGCCTCTTCGAGGCGGCCAACGACATGAACAACCTGCAGCGCACGTATTCGATCGGCGAGGTCGAGATCGACGGCAGCGCGATTTACCACAAGACCGAGTATCGAGAACGCCGCGACCACTACACCCTGTTCGCGTGCACCCGTCCCGTGGACGGCTTCGACACCAGCCGCGACGCCTTCGTGGGTATCCACGAGGGATTGCACGATCCGAAAGTGCCCTTCGCCGGCCAGTGTACGAACAGCAAGGCATTTGGCTGGAACCCCATCGGCGCGCACCAGATCAATCTGAACTTGGCGCCCGGGCAGGAAGAGACGTTCTCGTTCATTCTGGCCTACGTCGAGCAGGGCAAGGAACCCAAATACGATTCGCTCTACGTGATGAACAAGAAGGTGGGCAAGGCCATCGTCGCCAAGTACAGCAAGCCCGGCGCCATCGACGCCGCCTTCGCTAAGCTCGGCACGGTGTGGGGCGACTTGTTGTCGAACTTCCAGGCCCAGAGCCCCGACCCGCACGCCAACCGCATGCTGAACGTTTGGAACCAGTACCAGTGCATGGCCACCTTCAACATGAGCCGTTCGGCCAGCATGTACGAAACCGGCATCGGCCGTGGCATGGGCTTCCGCGACAGCAACCAGGACTTGCTCGGCTTCATGCACATGATCCCGTCGCGCGCCCGCGAGCGCATCCTGGACATCGCGGCGACGCA
>OCTA010000878.1_pt1 | contig 28059 bp, 33 predicted proteins | sample 1538991 | NCBI WGS metagenome assembly OCTA01 (sample SAMEA3539302, study PRJEB22396) | soil metagenome | biome: tundra; feature: field; material: soil | place: USA | collected 2010-05 | depth 0.15 m | reverse complement strand
GCGAGCTCCGTGCGGGCGGCCAATCCAGCCGCCGCGAGCGACGCCTGTCCCGAGCGCCGGGAAGCGGCGTCGGGACCGTTGCCGGGCGGCGCGCAACCGACCCAACCGGCGGACTTCGGCGCCATCCCAGAAGCCTGTCCCGGCTCTGAGGTTTCGCTCCGCCTGCGGGGCGCGCTGCTGGACGACAGCGCTGGGCCGGGCTTCTTCGGCGACGTGCTGACCGATCTGGCGTTGCGGGCCCGGCGTCGGATCGGCGCCCATGGTTGGTTGTCGCTGGCGGTCGATCTCTTCAGCTACCGCTACGTCAACAACGGCGGCCTCGCCTCGACCGGACCGTCGTTCGGACCACCGACGGTCGGCTACTACCAGGGGCTGGTCTCCACCCCACGGGCCGCCCTCGCGGTCTACGCCCGAGCGCTGCTGCCGCTCGACACCGCCCGCCAGAATGGGACCGAGAGCGGTCTCGAGCTCGGCGGTAGCGGCCGCGCCCGGATGAGCCGGCGCTGGGTCCTCGACGGCGGCCTCGGGCTAGCCGGCCCCCTCGATGTCGTTGCCGGTCAGGCCCACGGCCGACTCGAGCCGGCGGCGCTCGCCGAGGGGTGGTTCTCGCCGCAGCCGGCCCTGGCCGTCTTCGCGGGCGCGGCGCTCCGCGTCGAGGTCGCCCCGACCCCCTCCTGGCGGACGGTGGCCCCCCGGGCCGGCTTCCGCGCGGCGCTCCGAAAGAGCCTATGGTTCGCGGTTCTGGCGGAGGCGCCGATCGCGGGCACCGACCGCACCAACCTCATTGTCAGCCTGTTCTTGGGCTGGTCACCCTGACACTTGCTTGCAGAGCCGAGATCGATATACTTCCGCGCTCCGAACATGCCGAAGATCAAGATGAAGTCCAACAGCAGCGCCAAGAAGCGCTTCAAGCTGACCGCCAACGGGCGCGTCAAGCGGAAGAAGGCCTACTTGCGCCACAACCTGACCTCCAAGACCACCAGCGCGAAGCGCAGGCTGCGCCGCGGCGGTTACATCAGCAAGACCCAGGAGCATCAGATCAAAGCGATGCTCCCTTACGCCTAGGAAGACGTCATGCCCCGCGCAAAAGGTGGTTACAAGTCCCGTCAACGCCGCAACCGGATCCGAAAGCACGCCAAGGGCTTTCGCGGCGGACGGTCCAAGCTCTGGAAAGCCGCGATAGAGGCGGTTCACCGCAAGTGGCGCTACGCGCTCTTTCACCGGCGCAAGCGCAAACCCGATTTCCGCGGGCTCTGGATCGTGCGCATCAACGCCGCCGCGCGCGAGCTGGGCGTCTCCTACTCGAAGCTCATCGCTGGGCTCGACAAGGCGAACGTCGCGATCGACCGCAAGATCCTCTCCGATCTGGCGATCAGCGATCCGAACGCGTTCAAGAAGGTCGTCGAAACGGCGCGAGCGGCGGCCTAGCCGCGCCGCCGCCGTAGACGCGGGACGGGCGCAAACGCCATGTCCAGCGGGGAGAAAGCGCCCATCGTCGCCGATCTGATCGGCGATCTGGATCGGCTGGCCGGCGCGTTCGCCGACGAGATCGGGGCGCTCGCGACCGAGCAGGAGATTCGCCTCGCCCAGGCCCGCTACCTCGGGAAAAAGGGACGGGTCTCCGAGCTCATGAAGGCGCTGGGGCGCCTGGCCGCCGAGGATCGGCCCGCCGTCGGCGAGGCGGCCAACCGGGCCAAGGCCAGCATCGAAGGCGCGGTCGCCACGCGCCTCGGCGCGCTCGACGAGGCCGATCTGCACGCCGATCTCGCCCGGGTGGTCGACGTGACCCTCCCCGGACGCGGCTGGCCCCTCGGGACGTTGCACCCGCTGACGCTGGTGCGCCGCGAGATCGAAGGGATCTTTTTGGGGCTGGGATTCGAGGTGCGCACGGGGCCCTGGATCGAGACCGAGTGGAACAACTTCGACGCGCTCAACACCCCGCCCGATCACCCCGCCCGCGACATGCAGGACACCTTCTTCGTCGAGGGGGGACGCGTCCTTCGCTCGCACACCTCGCCGGTCCAGATCCGGACCATGCTGTCCGGCCCCCCCCCGGTGCGGATCATCGCGCCCGGCAACGTCTTTCGCCGCGACGACGACGCCACCCACACGCCGATGTTCCCGCAGATGGAGGGGCTGCTGGTGGACCAGGGCGTCTCCTTCGCCGATCTCAAAGGGACATTGCTCTATTTCGTCCATCGATTTTTCGGTCCCAATCTGGGCGTGCGCCTCCGCCCCAGCTATTTCCCCTTCACCGAGCCGTCGGCCGAAGTCGACGCCGCCTGTTACCTCTGCTCGGGCAGCGGCCAGTCGGGCGGACGATCCTGCCGCCTGTGCAAGGGCAGCGGGTGGATCGAGATCGGCGGCGCCGGGATGGTCCACCCCAACGTCTTCCGGGCGGTGGGCTACGACCCCCGGGCGGTCTCCGGCTTCGCCTTCGGCATGGGCCTGTCGCGCATGGCGATGCTCAAGTTCGAGGTCGACGATCTGCGCTCGTTCTACGAGCACGACGTTCGATTTCTGGCGCAATTTCGGTGATCTGAGGCGATGTCGTGAAGATCTCCTTCAACTGGCTGCGCGAGCTCGTCGAGCTCAAGCCGGGCGTGACCGCCGACAGCGTCGCCGACAAGCTGACCCTGGCGGGGCTGGAGGTCGAATCTATCGAGCGGCGGGGCCGCGATCTGAGTGGCGTCCTGGTCGCCGAGGTGCGCGGGACCCGCCCGCACCCCTCGGCCGACAAGCTCTCGATCGTGCGTCTACACGCCGGCGGCGCGGAAGAGGAGGTCGTCTGCGGCGCGTCCAATGTGCCGGCGGCGGGCGGCCGGATCGCGTGGGCGCCGCCGGGCGCCACGCTGCCCGGCGGCCGCAAGCTCGATCGCCGGGAGATCCGCGGCGTGATGTCGCCAGGCATGATCTGCAGCGAGGCCGAGCTGGGCCTCGGCGAGGGAGGTGACGGAATCTTGATTCTGTCGCCGCTCGACGCGCCGGTGGGTGCGGATCTCGCCCGGCAGATTGGGCTGCTCGACGAGGTGCTGGAGGTGAACGTGACCCCCAACCGCCCAGACGCGCTCTCGCACGCCGGCATCGCCCGCGAAGTGGCGGCACTCTTCGAGACCAGCTGGCGCCTGCCCCTGCCCGACGAGGTGCCGCAGGTTCCGCTGGCCCAGGGGCGCGGCGTCGACGTCGAGATTCGCGATTCGACCGCCTGTACGCGCTACGCGGCGCGCATCGTGACCGGGCTCCGCCTCGGTCCCAGTCCGATCGCCGTGCGGGTGCGCCTCTCCGCCTGTGGCGTGCGCGCCATCTCCAATCTGGTCGACGTCACGAACTACGTCATGCTGGAGACCGGACACCCGCTGCACGCCTTCGATTTGAACCGGCTGCAGGGCGGCATCGCGGTGCGGCGCGCCGGCCGGGGCGAGCGGATGAAGACGCTCGACGGGATCGATCGGCCCCTGCAAGAGAACGACATCGTGATCGCCGACGCCCGGGGCGCGATCGCGCTGGCGGGTGTCATGGGTGGCGCCGACAGCGAGGTGTCGGCCGCGACCACCGACGTGCTGCTGGAGGCCGCGACGTTCGATCCGCGCTCGATCCGTCGAACCTCGAAACGGCTCGGGCTGCGCAGCGAGGCCTCGCACCGCTTCGAACGCGGCGTCGACGCGGAGGGAATTCCGCACGCCAGCCGGCGGGCCGCGGCGATGCTGGCTCGCTTCGGCGAGGGTCGGGTGGCGGGCGAGGGGATCGATCGCTATCCCGTGCAGCAGCATCCCCGGCGCGTCGTGCTTTCGTTCGCCGGGCTTTCCCGTCTGGCGGGGTTCGAGATTCCGCTGTCGCAGGCGGCCGAAAAACTGGCGGCGATCGGCATCGTCACCGCACCCGACGGCGACGACCGGCTCGCCGCCACGGTCCCGACCTTCCGCCCGGACGTCGGCATCGAAGAAGATCTGGTCGAGGAGGTGATGCGCCTCGTGGGCTACGAGCACGCGCCGGCGCGGCTGCCGCGCGGGAGTGGCGCACCGGCAACCAGCCCGGAAGCCCCGGCCGATCGGGCGCGCGACGCGCTGGCGGCGCTCGGTCTGTCGGAGATAGTCAGCTGGGGCTTCGTGCCCCGGACCTGGCTCGGCGCGCTGGGCGGCCAGCTCGAAGGCGGTATCGCCGTCAAGAATCCGATCTCGGCCGACTACGAGCTCATGCGCACGTCGCTGCTGCCGGGGCTGGTCGACGCCGCCAAGCGCAACCTGGCGCGCAGCGTTTTTGACCTGGGCCTCTTCGAGGTCGGACCGATCGTCCGGCGGACCGACGATCCGAAAGAGCCCACCGCCGAGCCGACGATCGCCGCGGCGCTCCTGGTCGGGCGAAGGCCCGGTTGGCTCAAGCCCGACGAGGCCTTCGACTTCTTCGATGCTCAGCGGATCGCCCGCGAGCTGCTGCGCGCGCTGGGGATTACCCAGCTGGCCTTCGCACCGGCCCGCCAGTCGCTCCTGCTGCACCCCGGGGTCGGCGCGGAAATCCACGTCCGCAACGCCGACGCCGAGGCCACCGGCAAGGCCACCGCCAACGCCACCGGAAGGGTGGTCGGGCTGGTCGGCGAGGTCCACCCCCGGCTCCTGCGCAAGCTCGGGCTCGAGGCGCGCGCCTTCTACCTGGAGGTGACCCTCGACGCGGTGGGCGGAGAGCGGCGGCCGGTGCGAAGCGTGGCGCCGCCGCGCTTCCCGGTGTCCAGCCGCGACATCTCGTTCTGGATCGACCTGGCGGTGAGCGCCGACGACCAGCGGGCGCTGCTGCTGTCGGCGGCGGAGCCGCTCCTGCGGGATCTGGCCGTGCTGGAAGACTACCGCGACCCGCGCTACGCCCCGGCCGGCAAGAAGGGGATGCTCTGGACGCTCACCTACCGCGCCGACGAACGGACGCTCACCGACGCCGAGGTCGACGCGGCCCACGCCCGGGTGGTCGCCGCGCTGAAGGCGGCCCCTTCGGTCGCTCTGCGGCAGTGAGCGGGGCCTGGTGCGCGGCCCGGGGGACCCTTTTCAGGGGCCCGGAGTAAATGGTATATACGAGATGGTCATGACCAAGGCGGACATCGTCGAGAACGTCTACGAGAAGGTGGGCGGGTTCTCGAAAAAAGAGGCCGCCGAGATCGTCGAGACGGTGTTCGACACGATCAAGGAGACGCTCGAGCGCGGGGAGAAGATCAAGATCTCCGGCTTCGGGAACTTCGTGGTGCGCGACAAGAACGCCCGGGCCGGCCGCAACCCGCAGACCGGGCAAGAAATCACCATCAGCGCGCGGCGCGTGCTGACGTTCAAGCCGAGCCAGGTCCTCAAGAACGTCCTCAACGACTGAGCCCCCGGACGTGGCCCGCCGCGCGATACCGAAGGATGACTCGGGCATCCCGGACAAGCCGTATTTCAAGATCGGCGAGGCGGCGCAGCTGTGCGGGGTCAAGCCCTACGTCCTGCGCTACTGGGAGACCGAGTTCAAATCGTTGCGACCGCAGAAGACCCGCTCCCAGCAGCGGCTCTACCGGCGGCGCGACGTCGAGCTGCTGCTCAAGATTCGGCATCTCCTGTACGACAAGCGCTACACGATCGAAGGGGCCCGCACGCGGTTGCGCGATCAGGGGCACGACGAAGGGCCCGTTCCGGTCCCGCCCCCCGTCGTGGCCCCGGGCGGTGTCAACGCCGAGACCCTACGAAAAATCAAGCAGGGGCTCGCGGATCTGATACGTATTTGCGCGGAATAAATCGGGGCGTGGCGCAGCCTGGTTAGCGCACCTGTCTGGGGGACAGGGGGTCGCTGGTTCAAATCCAGTCGCCCCGACGAAGGAGCACGGGGAGGGCCATGGGGCCCTCCCCGTGGACCCCTCCCGGATCGGAGTTAAAGCAAGAGATGAGCAATGAGCGGCCTTTGATCTTGGTGACGAACGACGATGGGGTGATGGCGCCGGGGATTCGGGCGCTGCGGGAGGCGCTGGGGGAAGTGGGGGAGGTGGTCGTCGCGGCGCCCGATCGGGAGCGGAGCGCGGCCTCTCACTCGATCTCGCTCGACCGGCCGCTGCGCGTCGATGAGATCGAGCCAGGCACGTTTTCTATCGACGGGACGCCGGTGGATTGCGTCTATCTGGCCGTCCTGCATCTGGTGAAGCGGCGGCCATCGCTGGTGGTCTCCGGCATCAACAATGGCTTCAACCTGGGATCGGACGTCTTTTACTCGGGGACGGTGGCCGGCGCGGTCGAGGGGGCGCTGCGGGGGGTGCCGGCGCTGGCGGTTTCTCTGGAGCGGCGGAAGCCGCAGGACTTCTCGCACGCGGCCGCCTTCGCCCGCGCGATGGCCGCCGAGATCATTCGCCGCGGCCCGACGGCGCTCCCCGATGCGTCTCTGCTCAGCGTGAATCTTCCCGGCGGCCCGATCCGTGGCTACCAGGTGACGTTCCTGGGCCGCCGCGTCTACCGCGACCAGGTCGAGGTCCGTCGCGACCTGCGCGACCGGTCCTACTACTGGATCGGCGGGCCCGAGGAAAACGCCACCGATCTACCCGGATCGGACTGCAGCGCGGTTCGCGCGGGCCTGGCCTCGGTGACGCCGCTGGGACTCGATCTGACGCACGCGCGGTTGGCCGATGAGCTGGTCGGATGGAAGGTCGGGAATTTCGTGCACGAAGCGATCGAACGCGCTAGAGGTTGAGCCTGAGATGGACGAGACGCGGGGCGGATCGCGAGGCCGAGGAGACGGGGACGATCGCTTCTCGGAGGCGCGGCGCACGATGGTGACCGAGCAGCTGATCCGCCGCGGGATCGGCGACCCGCGGGTCCTCGCCGCGATGGGGCTGGTCGAGCGGCACCGTTTCGTCGAGGCGGCGCTGGCAGGCGCCGCCTACGAGGATCGCCCGCTTCCGATCGGGCATGGTCAGACCATCTCGCAACCGTACATGGTCGCGCGCGCGACCGAGCTCGCGGCGCCCCTGCCGGGCGACCGAGCGCTCGAGGTCGGCGCCGGAAGCGGCTACCAGGCGGCGGTTCTGGCCGAGCTCTGCGCGGAGGTCTTCGCCATCGAGATCGTGCCGGCCCTGGCCGAGCGTGCGCGCCGCGCGCTGGCCGAAACCGGCGCCCGCAACGTCACCGTCGAAGCGTTCGACGGCAGCGGGGGTTGGCCGGCGCACGCCCCCTACGACGTCATCATCGTCTCGGCGGGCGCGCCCCGCATCCCGACGTTGCTGGTCGGCGAGCTGGCCGAAGGGGGACGGTTGGTGATTCCGGTCGGTGGGCCGCAAGAGCAGGAGCTGGCGTTGGTCCGGCGGGTGGGCGACGACTACCAGACCTCCTTCGAAACCCGCTGCCGCTACGTCGATCTCCGCGGCCGATTCGGCGTCGGTGGCGGTGCCCCGGCCGCGTAGGCCGCGGCCGGGCCCGCCGACGATTCTCGTCGCCGGTGCGCTCGCCGGTGTGCTCGTTTTCGCCTTCGCTTTCGCGTTCACATTTTCGGGTTGCCATGCGGATCGCCCGCCCATGCACCCCGAGATTCTCCCCGGCAGCTGGGTGGTCGTGGGCCCCGGCGACACGCTGGATGACCTGGCCCGCCGGGCCGGTGTCCCCGCCGAGGACATCCTCGAGCTCAACGGTCTGGAAAATGCCGCGCAGGTTCAACCCGGGCGGATGCTTTTCGTTCTCACCGCGCCGCCGCCGCTCGACGCTCCACCACCGGCGGCGCCCGATCACGGGGCGCGGCCCCCGCTGCGCTGGCCGCTCACCACCATCCGGGTCGTCGTCGGCTCGCCCTTTGGCGCCCGCTGGGGGAAGCCCCACCAGGGGATCGACCTGCCGGCACCCATCGGCACGCCCGTCTTCGCCGCCGCCGACGGTCGCGTCGTCTATGCCGGGAATGGAATTCGTGGTTACGGTAACCTGGTGGTGCTCAAACATCCGGGGGATCTCCTGACTGTCTACGCACACAACTCGGTCCTGCTGGTCTCCGAAGGGCAGACCGTGCGCGCGGGCGATCGGATCGCGCTCGTTGGACAGAGCGGCCACGCCACCGGCCCGCACTTGCACTTCGAGGTCCGAACCGGGCAAATTCCGCGTGATCCCATGAGCTACCTCCCCCCCGGAACCGGATCGTGACCGTCACCTGGGAAGATCCGCGCCTGGAGATCCTCCGGGCGCGCGTGCGCGACATTCCCGATTTTCCGAAGCCGGGCATCATGTTTCGCGATCTCACGCCGCTCATGGCCGATGGCCCGGCCATGCGGCACACCGTCGAGCTGCTGGCCGAACGGCTGGCCCCTCACAGGCCGCAGCTGGTGGTCGCCGTCGAGTCGCGCGGCTTCATCTTCGGCGCGCCGGTCGCCGCGATGTTGGGTGTCGGTTTCGTGCCGGTGCGCAAGCGAGGCAAGCTTCCGCACAAGACGGCGCAACGCAGCTACGCGCTCGAATACGGCAACGACACGCTGGAGATTCACAGCGACGCCTTCGTGGCGGGCGCACAGGTGGCGATCGTCGACGATCTGCTGGCCACCGGCGGTACCGCCCAGGCCACCATCGAATTGGTGCATGATCTGGGCGGCCTGGTGGCGAGCGCGGCGTTCGTCATCGAGCTGGCGGCGCTGAGCGGTCGGCAGCGTTTGTACGGCGCTCCTGTAGAATCCCTGATCGTCTACTGATGACGGCCCCCGCAATCCGAGGTCGATTCGCGCCCAGCCCGACCGGCGCCATGCACCTGGGCAACGCCCGCACCGCGCTTTTGGCCTGGCTCGACGCCCGATCCGCCGGCGGCGCCTTCGTCCTCCGGATTGAGGATCTCGACCGCCCGCGGGTGCTGCCCGGCGCGGAAGGCGCACTCTGCAGCGATCTGTCGTGGCTGGGGATCGACTGGGACGAAGGACCCGATCGGGGTGGCCCCTTCGCGCCCTACAAGCAGAGCGAGCGCGCCGGCCAATACGACGCCGCGATCGATCGCCTGCTGGCGGACGGCTCCGCCTTCCTGTGCGCCTGCTCTCGACTGGATGTCGCGCGGGCCGCCAGCGCCCCGCACGATTTCGGCGCGGGCGAGGTGGACGATCACGGTCCGCGGTACGCCGGGACCTGCCGCGGGCGCCCGCCGGCCGAGGTCACCGCGCGGGCGGCCAGCCAGGGGCGCAGCCCCGCCGTGCGGTTCGACGGGCGGGCCGCCAAGCTCGACTTTCTCGACGAGATCCACGGCCAGGTCGTCGCCGGCCCGCAGGGCATCGACGACTTCGTGCTGCGGCGATCCGACGGCGCCGCCGCCTACCAGCTGGCGGTCGTGGTCGATGACGCGGCGATGGGGGTGACCCGCGTCGTCCGGGGCTACGACCTGATCGGCTCGACGCCGCGTCAGATCGCGCTCTACGGCGCGCTCGGTCTGGCCCCCCCCACCTTCGCGCACGTGGCCCTGGTGCTCTCCCCGAGCGGGGAGCGCCTGGCCAAGCGCACCCGGCCGGCCTCGATCGCCTCCCTGCGCGAGCGGGGCGTGACGGCCGAGGCGGTGCTGTCGGCGCTGGCAACTTCGGCCGGATTGGCGCCCGGCCCCCGAAGATCCGCCCGAGACCTCTTGCCGGCGTTCTCGCTGGCGGAGATCGCGCGCGGCGCCGTGACCCTCGAGCTGCCGTAACCTCGGGCCCACGGGCTGTGGGCGGTTACGGCCGGTCCGAGAACGCGAGCGGGAAGAACCCCCGAGAGGCGGCTTCGATCTCGGCCATCAACCGGTCGGGCGCGCCTAGAATCGCCGCCTTGCCGTCCGCGATGTGCACGGCGACCTCGGCGTCGACGGCGGCCGGGAGCTCGTCTTCGTCGAGGACCTCGAGGCGACCCGCCGGCGTCGCCAGAACGTCGATGACCAGATCGCGCCATTCCAGGGTCGCCTCCGAGATCCGCGTCCGGTCGGCGAGGTTGAAATAGAAACCGATGGTCCGGCCGGCCGGGTCGACCCAGTGATAGACGTTGTAGCGCCGCTCGACCCAGAAGTGGCCGAAGCTGATCGTGCCGGCCGGAAGGTCGACGCCGTGAACGTGCATCGCCCCGGGCGCGATCCAGAGCACGACGGCCTGACGCGTGTCGCCCGCCAGCAAACGACAGTTGAAACGCTTCTCCCCGCCCGCGAGGGTGCGCTTGATCTCGACTATCGAGTCGATCGCTCTTGACCGATCTTCCGTGCCAGCCCGGCGGCGCTGCAGACGAACGGATCGATCCCGGTGTAGCTCCCCGAGGCGTTGTAGGCGGCGCCGCGATCGCGGGAGCAGTAGGCCTTGTCGGGGCAGGGCGCGCAGGACGGGTAGTCGGCGATGCGCAGACCGCGGATGCGCTCGAAGACCGGTGACCCGCGCCATATGTCGATGAACGGCTGCTTCCGCACGTTCCCCGCCGACCAGGGGACGGAGACGCAGGGATAGACCTCCCCGCGTGCCGAGATCGCGCAGTTGCCGCGGGCGCAGTTGCAGGGGAAGGCCGCCTCGTCGACCGAGCGGCCGCCGGTTGGGATCAGATCGCCGAGCGGCCCGCGGTAGAGGGCGTTCAGCTGTTCCGGGTCGATGCGCATCGCCAGGCTGCCGTCGGTGCCGTCGTGGCGCGAGGTGATGGTGAGGTCCAGCATGTAGGGGAAGCCGCGCCCGTCGGCCAGCGCCCGCATCGCGGCGACCTCGTGCGCGTTGCCGCGCATGACGATCAGCTTGAGGCGCACCGCCACCCCCTGGGCGCGCAGGCGCTCCGCGCCATCCAGCGTGCGCTTCCACGAGCCGTGCACCTGCGTGATGCCGTCGTGCACCTCGGGCGTCGCGCCATAGACGCTGATGCTGACGCCGAGGAGATTGCGGTAGCCGCCCAGACGCGCCGCCACCCCGGGCCGCAGCAGGGTCCCATTGCTCAGGAGCTGCACGGCCAGGTTGATGTCGCGGGCGTGATCGAGGACGGCGAAGAGGTGCGGATAGGTCAGCACCTCGCCGCCGGTCAGCGACAGGAACAGACAGCCGGCCGCGCGCAGCTCGCCCATGAGCGTGAGCACCTCGGGGAGCTCCAGCTCGGGCGCCGGTGTTGGCGCCGCGTCGTCGCAGGCCGGGCCCGCCGTGTCGCGATCGAAGTTGTAGCAATGCAGGCAGCGGATGTTGCACTTGAGCGTCACCTCGAGCGACACGTTGAGCGGAATCATCCGCTCGTAGGCCATGCTCTGCATCCGGCTGACCACCGCGTGATCGCCCGGCGGCGCGATGACCGCGTCGTCCTGACAGCGCGGCGCCGGATCCATCCGGATCAACCCGCCGCCGCGGGACCGGCGCCGGCCAGAAGTCCCTTGTCCCGGAGGCCGGCGATGACTTCCTCGACGCCCGCGCGAAGCTCGCCGGCGGGCGCGTCGTATTCCTCGCCGAGCGTCGCGGCCAGCTCGTCGAGCGACCGGGGCGACGCCAGCAGCTCCCAGACGCGCGCCGCGGTTTCGTTCAGGAGATGAACCTCGCGCGAGCGGGGATCGACGACGATCGTCTCCTCGTCGAGCTTCTGATACGGCAGCTCCGGATCGCGCTTGAAGGTCATCGTCCCGCCATCCGGAGCATCGGCAGAGCGACGAGCGGACCGAAGCTGCGGGCCAGATCGCCGATCCGGGCCGGTAGCGGCAAGGTCTTCCCCGACCGCGAGACCAGCGCGACCTTGCCCAGAACCTCGCCCTCGAACGCCGCCGGACGCGCGCCGCTCGGCGGCAGCCGGTAGAAGGCGAGGGCGTCCTCGTCGGGCGTCGCGCCCGGCGTCCAGGAGAGCAGGATGTCACCCGCGACCGGCGCGAAGCCGACGGGGCCGCGTGCCTGGACCAGCAACGAATCACCGGCGCCCAGCCAGGACGCAGCCTGCTTGGGGCGAAAGGCGTAGGACTTCTGCTTGCGCAGCAGGGCGCGAAACTCCGAGATCATCTCACGCGCGTTCGAGGGCGGCACCTTGCGGCTCACCTCCGGACCGAGGTGGGGCGCGAGCCGTCGGAAGATCACCGCGGTGGGTGCCGCGCGCGTGAGGCAGGCCTCGACCGACCGAACGTCGGCGCAGAGCTGGACGGCGACCGCCAGGCTCCGCTCGACCGACGCGCGATCGGTCGCGAACGCCAGGAAGCAACCCAGCAGGCGCAGCGTCGCGTCCGACGACATGATGGGCGTCATGGCCACCTCGCGCGGCGACTGCGCGAGGAAGGCCAGGGTGCGGAGCGGCCAGCTGCGCATCGAAATGCCGCCGCGCGCGAAGTCTCCCCAGAACGGTGTCCCGAACACCCGCCACCCGTCGTCGAGCTGCCGGACCGCCACGATCTCGTCGGACAGGACGTCGTCGGCGTCGGGCGCCTTGCGCGCCAGCGTGCTCTTGCCCGCGCCGCTCACGCCCGGGAAGACCACCCCGATCGCCGAGTGGCGCAACCCACAGCCGTGGATGAGCATCCCGCCCACCCGAGGCAGCAAGGTCGCGTAGAGCACGCGCAGCACGCAGTCGAGCGCAAACGGGCTCATCTCACAGCGGCCGATGCCGCGATAGCTGAGACGCCCCCCGCGGCCGGGACGGCCCGTCAGGCGAACCTTGAAGTCCCAGCGCTCGGCCGTGATCGTCCGTCCGGTCGCGCTCACCCGCAGCGGATGCGCCTCGGTCTCGGCCAGGCGGCGGCCGGCAGGGCCGGGCGCGGCGTTGGGCGCGAAGGTCAACCGCAGGCTGAAGTCGCGTTCAACGCGCGCGGAGGCCGGCAGCTCGAACGCGCCGTAGCGCGCGCGCAGCTGCTCCAGAAAGACAGGCTGGGCGCCGACAAGCTCGACGTGGCCGACCAGGCTGCCGATCGACAGCATGAGCTCTTGCGGCGGCAGGAGCTTTTGTGGAGCGGTGGCGCGCGGCGGGCGGGTCATGACATCTTCGGAAACTGCTCGCACGAATCCAGACCCGGGCCGTTCTTGCCGCAGGCGAGGCTATTCGACTCGAACAACCGCCCGCTCTTGATCTGCGGCCGCTGCCACGGCTTCTTGGCCGCAGGTCGGGCGGGCTTTCGGGGGGACTTGTCTGCCACGGGTTCCTCAGCTTGTCTGGGTGCGGGTGTGGATTGTTCGAGTCTTACTCGAGCTTGTTGAGCGCATCCTTGGCAGCCAGACGGACCTCGTTCGCGGGATCACGCGCGTGTACGTGCCGCAGTTCGGAGACCGCGTGCTCGGCGGCCGCTCGACCAGGGCCCACCGCGCCCAGCTCGCCCAGCGCCCAGGCCGCGTTCTGTCGAACATAGACACTCTTGTCGGCAAGCAAGCGCTCATACAGCGGTTCCTGGTCGGGCCGCTTGAGCTTCCCGAGAACCCGCGTCGAAAAGGCGCGCACTCGCTCGTTGGCCTCCGTCTCGGCGCTCTTCGCGAGGGCGTCGGTGTAAAGGTCGGGCAGCTGGCGAAAGGCCAGGTCCAGCGCCACCACGGTCTCCGCGTCCTTGACCACCACCGCGGTCCGCCACCGGGACATGTCTCCGGCGACGTCGCGCTTGAGCTCCTCCGGACTCCGCGCCTGCGCGCCATTCGGGCTGCCCGAAGGCCCGAGGGGACCCGACGCCAGCCCCCGAAATCGCTCAGCGGCCGCTTGTTCGTCCGCGGCTAGACGCCGATTGTGGCTCCGGTGCTGCAGCGCAAATACACCTAGCCCCGTCAGTACGACAAGCGAGCCGGTGATGATCCGCCGTGTGTTCCCCCTAGACATATTTGGTTTCGGCCGTCAGCGGCTTCGCAGATTCCTCATATCTTATCGTGCCTTGGGGGCAACCACCGTATTCCACCGAGCCGTTCAAACCTTGGGCCTACCCCCACATACCTCTTATCGACTCCTCGGGAGGAGACTTGAACGCGGCGCCGATGCTACAAACGGACCAACACGACCCCGTAGCTCAGGTGGATAGAGCGGCGGTTTCCTAAACCGTAGGTCGCCTGTTCGAATCAGGCCGGGGTCACGACCAATCTGGAGCCGAGTCGGAACCCGCGCTCGAACCGCATGTCAGATCCAGGAACACGATGAACCACTCCAACGCCACTCGCCTGGCCTTGGTCGCCGCGAGCGGGGCGGTCCTTGGCCTCGGCTGTCATCGAGACGCGACCCTCGGGCTACCGGACGCCTTCGCCGTCTACGCGCCCATCGAGGCCGCCGGGGGATCGCCCCGGAGCGCGGCAGGACTGGCCCTGGTCTCGTCGCTGGCGCCAGACGATCCGCGCGCCGCGCCGCTCTACCGGGAGCTGGCGATCGGGTTCGCTGGCGAGGTTCTGCGTACCGACTACCTCGCCAAGCAGCTGGTGCGCGACGCGCTCATCGCCGGCCACCGGTATCCCGACGCGGCCCGCGCGGCCGCCGCCGAGCCGACGGCGTTCGTCGTCGGCGCCCCCGGCAGCGAGAAAGCCGGCCGCGGGCTCGCCCTCAAGGGGATGTTCGGCGCGGCGGACCACCCCAACGTGAATTGGATCGCGCTCGACCGCTATCCCGATCACGACAATGCGCTGCCACAAACGCTGGCCGGCCTCATCGGCCAGGCGGCGGCGGCGCGGGTGGCAGGAACGGACGGTCCGCCGCCCGCGACATTGCTCGAGGGCTATGCCCGCGCGCTGGAGGTCATCGCGCGCGAGTGGCGGGTCGGGGAGGGCGCAAATGGCGCGATTTCGCCGGCGGCCGGGACGCGGGAGCAGCGCGATCTCTTCGCGGCGATTCGCGAGAACCGGTACGCCGTCGGTCCGGACGGCGCGCCGCGCCCGCCCGCACAGCTCCTGGCGGACCCTGGCCTGGCGGCGACCGTGCTCTACCGCCTGGTCCAGTCGAAGTCGGTCGGTCGCAAGGTCGCGCCGCCCGAGGTCTACGCGCCCTTCGTCACCGACAGGATCCCGCCCGGCATCAGCCCGGCCGCCGTGCTGGGCCCGTTCCGAAACTTCCAGGCCAAGCTGCTGTCGGCCTGGGGGCGGGCGGTGCTGGAGGGGCACCCGCCACGCGACATCGTCGATCTCGTCGAGGCCTACGCCCGCGCGTTGCCGGCCGAGCGACCCGAGGTATTCCGCATCTTCGTGATCACGACCTACGGCGCCACGGTCAGGCCGGGCGGCGTACGTCTACCGCCGGGCGATGCCGGCGCGGCGCTGCCGGAGCTGACCGCGCTGGCGGCCCAGGTGGCCGCCGGGAAGCTCTCCGCCCGCGCGGCCCTGTCGCAGTAGCGGCCGGGGCGCATTGCGGATAGATTTCCGCGGCCCCATGAGCTCCTTCTGGAACGGCCGGCGCGTCGTGGTCACCGGTGGTGCCGGATTTCTCGGCGGCTTCGTCGTCGACCGGCTGCGCGCGGCACAGGCCTCGGTGACCGTCCCGCGTTCGGCCGAATATGATCTGGTCGATCGCGCGGCCGCCCGGCGCCTGCTGGCCGACGCGAAACCGGAGCTGGTCATTCACCTGGCGGCCCGGGTAGGCGGCATCGGCGCCAACCGCGAGAACCCCGGGCGCTACCTGTTCGACAACGCGATGATGGGACTGTCGCTGTTCGAGGAGTGTCGTCTGGCGCGCATCCCCAAGCTGGTCGCGCTGGGAACGATCTGCGCCTACCCGAAGTTCGCGCCGATCCCGTTCAAGGAAGACGATCTGTGGAACGGCTATCCCGAGGAGACCAACGCGCCCTACGGCATCGCCAAGAAGATGATGCTGGTGCAGTCGCAGGCCTACCGCGAGCAGTACGGCATGAACAGCGTGGTGCTCTTCCCGGTCAACCTCTACGGCCCGCGCGACAACTTCGATCTCAACTCGTCGCACGTCATCCCGGCGATGGTGCGCAAGTTCGTGGGCGCGCGCGAGCGGGGTGAGGCGGAGGTCTCGCTGTGGGGCGACGGCACGCCGACGCGCGAGTTCCTCTACGTCGAGGACGCGGCCGAGGGGATCCTGCTGGCCGCCGAGCGCTACGACTCGAGCGATCCGGTGAACCTCGGCAGCGGCGAGGAGATCACGATCCACGACCTGGCGACGCAGGTCGCCCGCGCCGCGCGCTTCGAAGGCCGCCTGACCTGGGACACCGACAAACCGAACGGCCAGCCGCGGCGGCGGCTGGACGTCTCTCGCGCGCGCGAGCGGTTCGGGTTCGAGGCCAAGACGCCTTTCGATCGGGGGCTCGCGGCCACCGTGGCGTACTACGAAGCAAATCAAAAGGAGATCGATAGTCGATGAAGCGCGCGCTGATCACCGGCGTCACCGGTCAGGACGGTTCTTATCTAGCGGAGCTCCTGCTGGCCAAGGGGTACGAGGTCTGCGGCCTGGTTCGGCGCTCGAGCTCGTTCAACACCGAGCGGCTCGACGGCATCTACCAGGACCCGCACGTCCCCGACTACCGGCTGCGGCTGGTCTACGCCGATCTCGACGACGCCAGCTCACTCAACCGCGCCGTCCGCACCATCAAGCCCGACGAGATCTACAATCTCGGCGCGCAGAGCCACGTGCGCGTCAGCTTCGACGTTCCCGAATACACCGCGTCCACGGTGGCCCTGGGTACGCTGCGCCTGCTCGAAGCGATCCGCGAGTCCGGCCTCGACAAGTCGGTGCGCTTCTATCAGGCGTCGTCGAGCGAGATGTTCGGCGGGGCGGCGCCGCCGCAGAACGAATCGACCCCCTTCGAGCCGCGCAGCCCCTACGCCTGCGCCAAGGTCTTCGCGCACCAGCTCTGTCAGAACTACCGCGAGGCCTACGGGATGTTCATCGCCTGCGGCATCCTCTTCAACCACGAGTCGCCCCGGCGCGGGATCCCCTTCGTGACCCGCAAGATCACCCGGGCCGCGGCGCGCATCCGCCACGGTCTCGACAAGAAGCTGTATCTCGGCAACCTGGACGCGAAACGCGACTGGGGCTTCGCCGGCGACTACGTCGAGGCGATGTGGCTGATGCTCCAGCAGGAGAGGCCCGACGACTTCGTCGTGGCGACCGGCGAATCGCACGCCGTCAGCGAGGTTCTCGACGTGTCGTTCGGCGCGCTGGGGCTCGACTGGAAGAAACACGTCGAGATCGACCAGCGCTATTTCCGGCCCACCGAGGTCGATCACCTCCACGGCGACGCCGGCAAGGCGCGAAAGACCCTGGGCTGGAAGCCCAAGGTCGGCTTCCGAGAGCTCATCGAGATGATGGTCCGGGCCGACGAAGAGGACGTGCGCCTGGCCCTGGCGGGTCGGCCGCCGAGCGCCTGAGGTCGTGATGGAGGCGGCCGCAGAATCGGTGGCGATCGTCCTGGGGGCGCGCGGGACGCTCGGGGCGGCGCTCTGCGCCGAGCTGCCGCGCGCCGGGTGGCGGATCGCCGCGGCCCTGGGCCGGGCCGAATGCGACATCCGCGACGAAGCGGCGCTACGCGCGCTCTTCGATCGCCTGCGGCCAACCGCGGTGTTCAATGCCGCGGCGTACACCGACGTCGATCGCGCCGAGACCGAACCGGAGGTCGCCTTCGCCGTGAACGCAACCGGCGCCGAGACCGTGGCGCGCGCGGCGACCGCCGCCAGCGCCGCGATCGTCCACTACTCGACCGACTTCGTGTTCGACGGCGAGCTCGAGCGTCCCTACGACGAGCGCGATCCGCCGTCGCCCCAGGGGAGCTACGCCCGCTCGAAGATCGCGGGCGACGATCGGGTGGCCGCCGCGGCGGCACGCCATTTCATCGTGCGGGTCGGCTGCCTCTACGGCCACGGCGGCCGAAACTTCCCCTCGACGATCGTCCGCCGCCTGCGCGCCGGCGAGACCGTCCGCGCCGACCGCGAACGCCTCGGCTCGCCGACCTGGGTGCGCGACGTGGCCCGGGTTTCCGCCGCGCTGGCCGGCACCGACTTTCACGGCCTCTACCACTGCACGTCGCAGGGCGAGACCAGCTGGGCCGACTTCGCCCGCTTCGCGGCCGACACGCTGGGCTTGCCGCCGGAGCGGTCCGTCGGGGTCCCGACCTCGGCGCTGCCCATGAAGGCCCCCCGGCCACGCCGCGCGATCCTCGACAACCGCGCTCTCCGACTGCGCGGCCTCGACACCCTGCCGACCTGGCAGGATGCGCTCCGCGCTTTCATCGCCGAAGAGGAATAGCGGGGGAGGGTCCCGACCGCGCCGTGAACGCCGGCGATTCGCGACTAGGCCGACGCGACTAGGGCAACTTGCGGGTCGCTTCGACCAGATCGGTGGCGTGCTTGAGCGACTCGAAGGTGCCCGCGTCGGTCCACCAGCCCGGCAGCACGTCGAACGTCAGATCGCCGCGCGCGATGTAGGCGTTGTTGACGTCGGTAATTTCCAGCTCGCCGCGTCCCGACGGCGCGAGGCCGGCGATGATTTCGTAGACGCTCTGATCGTAGAAATAGATGCCGGTCACCGCCAGGCTGCTGGGCGGGTTCTTGGGCTTCTCGACGATCCGGACCACGCGGTTTCCCTCGGTGACCGCCACGCCGTAGCGCCCCGGATCGGGGACCTCCTGCACCAGGATCTTCGCGCCGCTCGGCTGCCGCCGGTAGGCCGCCGCGAAGCTGGCGATCGATCGCTCGAAGATGTTGTCGCCCAGGATCACCACCAGACGCCCGCCGCGCCCGAAACGGCGTGCCAGCCCGAGCGCCTGCGCGATCCCGCCGGCCTCGTCCTGTACCCGGTAAGTGAACTCGCAGCCAAACTCCTTGCCGCTGCCGAGCAGACCGACGACGTCGCCCATGTGATCGGTTCCGGTCACGATCAGGATCTCGGTGACGCCGGCCTCGACCAGCTTCTTGACCGGGTGAAAGATCATCGGCTCGCGCCCGACCGGCAAGAGGTGCTTGTTGGTCACCTTGGTCAGCGGAAACAGCCGCGACCCGGTGCCACCAGCCAGCACCACGCCACGCAGCTCGTCGCCATCACTCATGAGGCCGTCAGTCTCGTGAATTCGAGTCCGAAGTCAATCGAGCTCAGGCACGCCCCGAGGTTCGGCGGCATGACAGAAATGTCGCAGAAGCACCGGGCAGCACCGCCGGGCCCCCGGAGAAGTCGCTGCTCTACGCATCGGCCCACGGTTTGCACCTACTTGGCTCGATGCCTTCGAAGACGTGCGCTCGTGTCTCGATGACTTCAACTAAACGCACCTGTGTCTGGATGGCGGCGCTGGCGCTGGAGCTCGCCGCTTGTGGAAAGGGAACTCTGACCCAGGGCGCCACTGAGGACGCAGGCCACGACGGAGGTCCGCTGCCGTGTGGCGAATCGATCGCCGAGTGGTGCGCAGCGAGCGCTGCCATCCCGAGGGATGCCTGCGACATGACCTGGCAGGCCGCGCTCGCCGATCAGAGTCAGTGCGATACCAATCTCAGCCTCTATCGCGTGGAATGCGGCGCCTACAACCTGGATTGGCGAGCCTATGTAGACACGGGCAACCGCTACTACTACGACGCGGCGTCGGGAGCTCTCGTCGCGATCGTCGAAACCGGGGACGCTCCCGGCGCCCTCGGTTGCGTGGCAGGACCTTCGACGGGATTCTCGCCCCCGGTATGCCCGCAGGGTCCCAACCTGTGTGAGGCCGACGGCGGCACGGCGGACGCCGCGGTCGACCATACGGCGGATGCTGGCCAGGACGGAGGTCCGTTGCCGTGTGGCGAATCGGTCGCCGAGGGGTGCGCGAGCATCGCTGCAAGCGCCGACGACGCAAGGTATGCCTGCGACATGACCTGGCAGGCTGCGCAAGCCGACCGCGGTCAGTGTGACTACGGGAGCTTCCTCGCCATCTACCTCGAGGACTGTGGCGGCTACAACGTGGATTGGAGAGCCGGAGTGGATACCGGTCTCGAGTACTTCTACGACCCGGCGTCGGGAGCTCTCGTCGCCGTCATCGATCCGGTGGCGAGGCTTGGTGCTGGTGCCTGCGCCGCGGGACCGTCGACGGGATTTTCACCTCCCCAATGCCCGCGGGGTCCCAATTTCTGCGCGGCCGACGGCGGCACGGACGCCGCAGTCGACCACACGACGGACTGAAAGGTATCTCGATGACTTCAAATACACGCACCTGTGTCGGGATGGCGGCGCTGGCGCTTTTGCTCGCCGCTTGTGGCAAGGGAACTCTGACCGGCAGCGCCACTCATGACGCAGGCCAGGACGGAGGTCCGCGCTCCTGTAACCTGTCGAGCTTCCGCCCGGTCCGTCCGCGCACCCAAATGTCCGATAAGAAATATTCCGTCAACTAAACGCCGATCGCGCCCAGAAGCCCCGAGGCCCCGAGGCCGGCAACCCGCAGAGCCGGTGGAAGGCGCCGGATCGACGCCCTCCACCTTCGGCGACCCGAGCTGCCTAGTTGGTGACCAGGCCGGCGTACTTGAGGCAGGCGTGGAAGAGCTGCGGGGCCGTGTTGGTCGGCGTACCGTGTACATCCTCTATCGGAATCCCGACGTAGATGATCTTCGAGGTCCCCTTGGTGTGTCCGCTCGCGACCGCCGTCGTCGAGTTGGTTCCGGTGTCCAGCGGATCGGCCTGCACGGTCAATAGGGCTTGCGTCCCACCGGCCGGATTGACGGCGTCGGCCGTGCTGGCGATCTGAGAGTCCGCGTCGATGGCGAAGCTGAGCCCGCTGAAGGCAGGCACGGTCGAGACCCCGGTCGCGACGTAGCTGACGTTGGCCAGATCGTATCCGTCGGCCGTGTCCACATCAAACTCGCCACCGGTTAGACCCAGATAGTTCGCGGCGAACGTGTCGCCGTTGGTGGCGTTCCAATCGAGAGGCAGATCAAACATCAGATTCTCGGAAAATATGATGAGCGTCTTGTTCCCCAGATCGAGCCAGTTTCCGAGCGTCGTCTCCTGCGCAGATGACAACGTGGGCGGCTCACCCGTGTCGTTGTCGGCGGTGTACCAGACGATCGTCGAGACGCCACTCAGCTGCGAAAAGGTCGGACCGGTCGGGTTCGTGCTAGTGCCCGACGGCACCACATAGGTGGTGTACGTGATCTGCTCGCCGGACAGGAGGCTCGCAAAGAGCGTGTCGGAATAAGAAGCGGTCGGGCTCGTGTCGTTCGGATCGTTGTTGTCGCTGTTGTCGTCGTCGACCAGTAGCGTCGCAGTCGCGAACCCGCCGCCGGCGCCGCCCGCCGCGCCCGCGTGACCGCCGGACCCCCCGGAGCTCGCGCCGCCCGTTCCCGTCGAACCACCCGCACCGGAGCCGCCCGTCCCGGTGGTACCGGCTGAGCCGCTGGATCCCGCCGCGCCGCTGCCGGTCGTGCCGGCCGCGCCACTGGAGCCACCCTTGCCTGCGGTCCCGCCACCCTTCCCCCCGGTCCCGCTGGTCCCGCCCCCGCCGCTGCTGCCGCATCCCACCGCGGCAATCATCAAGGCCGCGGTTCCCCAGGTCGTCAGTCTCCGTGTTTTCACGCGTTTCTCCGTCTTTCGTCTATGGGTTGATGGCCCGGTTCAGATCCGCGCCGGGCTAGACGATACACCTCGCCCCGCGCCGCTGTCGCCCGAGCGAACCGACGCTGTGGGGTCGGACACGTCGATGTCGGCAAAAGTTTCCAGCAGGTCAACCGCCGGACCGCCGAAAGATTTTCAGCCGTCGGGCTGCAAAGAGCTGCGTGCTCCAAAACGCCTCTGTGCTACCCTAGATTCGTAGCCCGATGGACTTCGACGAGTTCGAACAGCTGGTTCTCAAGGTGCTGTTCGAGACCGATGTCCCGGTGACGGCGGCGCACGTCGCTTACCTCGGGCGCACCTCGGTGCGCACCGCGGAAAAGCATCTCGCGCGCATGGTCGAGCACGGCACGCTCAACGTGCGGACCAACACCGCGGGCGTGGTCGAGTACGTCTACCCCGGAAGGAAACCGCTCGCGACGCGCGTCGGGGGCGACCTGTCACTCGGACCGCCGCCGATCTCGAGCGGCGATTCGTTCTTCATGACGCTCAGGCCGAAGGCGAACCCGGTGACCGCCGTGATGTTGTCGATGCTGATCCCCGGCGCTGGCCACATCTACTCGGGCCGCGCGGGCGCCGGCGTCGCCTGGATGGCGACCACCCTGATGGGCTACGCCTGCTGCTTCCTACCCGGCCTGTTTCTCCACGGCCTCTGCCTGGTCAGCGCCGCGCAGACCAGGCGCGGATAAGCCCCGGCTAGCGCAACGTCCGCGCCTCTCCGCGAAGAAGCCCTCGTGGCGGAACAGCGCGCGCGTCAGCGCCGCGCGCGCGCCGCAGCGACCTTCTGTGCCAGGAGGCTCCGCCACGCCAGAGCGGGAGCCGCGGCGCTGTTCGGGGCGGTGGGTCCAAACGCCATCTTGGGGCTAGAGAAGGGAATGCCCAGATTCGTCACCGGAATGGCGAGATAGGCGTAGGCGAGATCCGACGCGACGCTCATCAGGTATGCGTCACCGAGCGAAAATTCCGTTCCGCCCCCGCCTCGGGTCTAGATCGTCGCGGGCGGCTTCACCGGAATCTCGAGGCTGTCTTCCTTCTGTTTGCGGAGCTGGCGAAGATCGTCGAGGGCCCGCTGTACGGAAGGCGCGCGCGCCTCCGCGCTGGTCTCCATGACCGCCACGATGCTGCCCAGGACCCGCACGTCGTCGACGGTCCGCTCGCGGATCGCCTCGTGCATCTCGCGGAACGAAGAATAGAACTCCTGGAGCTCGTCGCCCTTGCGGAGACCGACGGGCGCCTTGCCCAGGCGGTTGTCGCGGACGCGTCCAAACAGGCTCGAGATCTTGTAGAGCGGTCCCACCACCTTGTGCGTGATGAGGATGCCGACCGCGCTGATCGACAGCACCAGCACCAGCCCGAAGCCGACGATCCCCCACAGGACGACCCGGTCGCTGTTGGCGAACTGGCTCGTCAGCTCCTGGGCGGTGGTCGGATCCGCCAGACCCGTAAACAGGATGATCTTCGAGATCTCCCGGGTCGCCTGGTACATCTTGAAGCCGAGCCCGGCGGTCAAGAAGATCGCGACCACGACGATCGTCGCGGTGTAGCGAAGCTGTAGGCCCGCGTCGAGCAGATAGTTCCTGACCTTGCGCTTGTACACCGGTCGCCCCGCTGCCGCTTCACCACTGGTCATGTGAAAACCCTCCCAATACGCTTGAAAGCATTCATTCTAGCTACCGACCTGTCTGGCTATCCAATACCTATCCACCTATCCACCTTGCGCCTTGAAGAATCGCCCCAGATCCTCGGCCAGCTGCCCGGCCGACGCCTCTAGACAGTCCCGCCGCGCACCGTCCTTGTCGCGCGGCCGTGAGCCGGACTGGAGGCTGGCGCCGGCGTTGGTCCACATGATGATGCTCTTGCTGGGCCAGCGCGCCACCATGACCTTCACGTCGCAGGAGGTCTCCGACCCACCCGAGGCCACCAGGTCGTCGAGCCGGGTGATGTTGCCGTCGATATAGAAGCCCTGCAGCCCCGTCTTGGGGAAGCTGTGCTGGTCGGCCGGGCTCAGGGTCAGCGTCACCACCGGCAGCTTGCCGAGCTCCCGCACCAGCGCGTCCTGAATGATCTTGGCGGCATCCGGGCCGGCCGCCTTCACGCCGCCCGTGAACGGCCCGAAGTTCAGGTAGATCTTCGCGTGCTTGCCGCCGCTGGCGCCGCCCGCGAGCAGCGCGAGCGCCTTGGTCGCCTGGGTTCGCACGAACCCTTCGTTCTCCCGCTTGACCAGATCGCGCAGCGGGTCGCTGGCCGACCCGTCGCCGAGCTGCCCCAGCGCCGAGGCGGCGATGCCGCGCACCGTGCTGTTTTGATCGGCGAGCGCCTTGATGAGCGACGGCACCGCGGTGGGGTCGCCTAACTTTCCGAGCACCAGCGCGGCCTGGACCCGCACCTTGTAGTTGGGATCCTCGACGACCGCCTTGCAGAGATCCTCGACCTTGACGCCGGAGCCCGCCTGGGCCCGCCCCAGCAGGATCAGGAGCAACGCCAACACGAACCGGCCGCGATGCAGGCTCGCGCGGGCCCAACGCACGGACGCAGAAACCGCCCCGAGGACCGACCCGGCCGATCTCATGGCCGCCCCACCGGATTGCTCCCCTGCCCCTTGCCGTCGTCCGGCGAACGTTTCTGTCGCGGGCCGCTCCGCTGCCATCCCAGCTCGAACACGAATGCGCAACCTTTGCCCCCTTCGAGATCCTCCGCCCAGATCTTCCCGTCGTGAAGACCGATCACCGCCTGTGCCAGCGCCAACCCCAATCCGTACGTCGCCGACCCGGCCGCGCGTCGACTGTAAGGCTCGAAGACATGCAGCCGCTCGGTCGGCAGGAGGGGCGGCCCCGGCGCGGCGATGCGGAACCGCAAGCCGGTGTCCGTCTCACCGATCTCGATGGTCAATCGACCGCGAGAGGGAAGCCGCCGCAGCGCCGCCATCCCCAGATTCAACATCGCGGCCGAGATCAGCTCGCGATCCCCGTAGACCGCCCGTTCGGTGGGCGGACGGGTGAACGTGAGCCCCTTGTCGGCCATCGCGGCGTGGCGTTTCAGCTCATCCACGATCTCGACCGCCGCCTCGCCCAGGACAAATCGGGCTTGCCGAGGCACCAGCTGACCGGTCTCGAATCGATCGTAGTCGAGCACCGTGCGCACGGTCGACCGGAGGTGCTCGAAGACGCTGCGCGCGTCGGACACGCTTTCGTCGAAGTCGCGCCGACGATCGTGCGCCGGGGGTGGCGCAAACTTGGACAGGAAATCGACGTTCGCGGCCAGCGCCGCCACCTGACCGGTCACATCGTGCAGGAAATCCGAGAGCCAGTAGCGCCGCTCGACGATCTCGCTCCTCTGCGTTCGCTGCCGGCGCTCGACGCGCTTGTAGAGCGCCCGCGTTCGCAAGAGCGCCCACAGTCGTGCCCGTCGCTCTTGCGCGTCCGTCGACGGCACGAAGACCGCGTCGGCCCCCACGCCGTAGGCGCGCACGCGGAAGCTCCGCAGATCGTCCAGCGCGCAAATCACGACGGGCACGAAATGCGTGCGGACGTTGTCCTTGAGCCGCCGGCACAGCTCGATCCCACCCGATGGTGGGACGCGATCGTCGATGAGCACGATGTCCGGCGGATGCAGCAGCGCCTCTTCGAAGGCGCCGTCGGCGTCCTCCGAGGTGCGTACGGTCAGCCCCTGGGCCTTCAGGAAACCGACCAGCGGGCGCGCGACCACCCGACCCGGTGCGACGATCAACCCTTCGGCCTCGCTCGGCAGCGCGAGCTCGTGGTTGTGGGTGGTCCTCTCGTCGGGGAGCATCTATTCGGAGCCCGCCGGCATGATAAGGCAGCGACGAATTTTCGGCCACAACCCGACACGATGCATTAAATATCCTACATGTATGTTTTTTGACTTCATTAGACGACATTGTAAGATATCTGCATGCCGACCCCTTTCGATGCCCTCTCCGACGAATCCGGAAACGTAACCGCCCCGGTCGCGCCGTCGCTCAGCGATCAGAGGGCCCATCTCCGATTCGACAAAATGTTCACCGTTCGGCTCGAGTCACCGCTGTTCGGGGAGAGCTACTGCGTCGCCCGTAACGTCTCCGCGGGCGGGATCTTCCTGGAGCTGCCCGACCCACTTCCGCTCGGCGCCACCGTGCGGGTCTGCTTCCTGGTTCCAGATGGCTCGGGCGAGGTGGTGGCCACCGGAGAGGTCAAGAACCACTACTTCATCAATTTCACGCAGGGCGGAACCAGCCGCGCCGTCTCCGGGATGGCCGTCCGCTTCACGTCATTCGAGAGCGAGAGCCACCACGTGCTGGCCGACTGCCTCAGCCGCATGCGCGTCCTGCACTAGATTGCGCTCCTAGTCTTTTTTACTCGTCGGCCTGCGGGCGGACGACGATCGTCTCGGAGAGATCGACGGTGGCGCCCGGCTCGATGGGGATCTCGACCTCGCGCGGACCGCTGATGATCGGAAGCAGCCGCGCCCCCACCCGCACCGAGAGCTCATAGCGGCCGGGCAGCAGCGCCCCCACGGCGAACGAGCCGTCGTGATCGATTTCACCCACCGCCTTGCGCGGGAGCGCCAGCGGGGACAGCCCGAAGAGGACCGCGCGGGTATCGGGATCGAGCGCCGATCCGCCACGCGTGACGATGCGCCCGCGCACCCGCGCCCCCCGGTGACGGAGATGCAGCTCGATCTGAGCGTCCAGGTTGCCATCGCTGATCTCGATCTTCTCGGGCGGAAACACCAGCATCTCGCCGTGCCGGGCCCACAGGTAGTAGGTCCCGGGCTCGAACCGGTCTTGAGCGAATTTCCCATCGGTATCCACCGTCCAGATGATGGGCGATCCCGCGCTGCCGAGGCCGGCCGACGGGAGCGCGACCACCGTCGCGCTTCCCTGCCCCTCTCCGTCCGCGTCCACCACCCGCCCCTCGATGACGCCGGTGCGGACCAGCTTGAACGCCACCCGCGTCGCGGGCGCGGTCACCCCCCACTTGAGCATCTCGGGCAACCAGCCGAACTTCGAGGCGCGCAGGAAGTAGCGCTTGTTGTCGATGCCGGAGATGACGAACGAGCCGTCGTCGCCGCTCTGCGCGACGCCGGCATCGACCAGATCGTCGGGGCTGCGCACCGCGTGAATGGCGGCGCCCGCGATCGGCTCGCCCTTGCCCCCCGCCACGCGACCGCGGATGAACGTCTCCTGCGCCAGGCGAAAGTTGTGCAGCGTGGTTCCCGCCCGATCGATATGCAGGTCGACGATCTCGCTGGCGAGCCCCGCGTGGCTCACCCGCACGGAATAGGTCCACGGGCCGGCGCGCAGACGCAGCCGATAGCTGCCGTCCTTGGCCGAGACCTCGTCGAGGATCGCCGTCCCCTGGAACCAGACCCGGACCTTCGCGCCATCGATCCGGCGACCGGACTCGTCGGTGACCCGGCCCTGAACCAGCGCCTCGGGACGATCGGCGGTGTCGCGCCGGAAGATCTCGCGCCGAAACTCCTGTTCCGACGGCAGCAGGCAGCTCGGCACCGTCCGCCAGGGGACCGCACATTCCGGCGTGAGCCGGGAGCAGAAGTCGACGCACTCGCCGGGATCTTTCGGATCGCAGAGCGACGGCGGGATCGCGTCCGGATCGACCAGCGGCGGCATGGGTCCCCGCCCTTCGCACCAGACGCACCCCTCGGGACGCTCGACGCAGCGGACATAGCGCGCGTCGAGGATGGTCGCCGAGGTGTTCGGCGCCGACGACCGGCCACGCGATCGCCGGCAGCCCGACAGCGCCAACCCCGACAACACGAGCGCCGAGAGAACGACCGCCGAGAGCGCGCCCGCGGAGAGAACGGCCGCCGCGGCGCCCTGGCCGTCCCCGATTGGTCTTTTCGCCACCTCTCACACCGTGTAGATCGGGGAAGCGTTTTACTCAAGCGCCGCCAACGTCCGGTCCATGTCCAAGCCCCTCTTCATCGTCCTCGAAGGCATCGACGGCTCGGGAACCACCACCCAGCTCGGCCTGCTGGAGCGACACCTGGCCGGCCGGGGCCGGCGGGTCCACCCCACCCGCGAGCCGAGCCAGGGGCCGGTGGGTCGTCTCCTGCGTGAGATCCTGCTGGGGGGGCACCGGCATGCCGACGGCGCGCCGGTCGACGGGCTGGCCATGGCGCTGCTCTTCGCGGCCGATCGACGCGACCATCTGTGCCGCGAGATCGAGCCGGCCCTGGCGGCGGGCGCCGACGTCATCTCGGACCGCTATCTGCTTTCGTCGCTGGCCTACCAGGCGCAAGAGGCCGAGCGGGACTGGGTCGCCGGCCTGGCCCGAGATCTGCGCGAGCCGGATCTGACGCTGCTCCTCGATGTTCCCGTCGCGACGGCGGCCGAGCGGCGGCGGGCCGCCGGACGTGCCCTCGAGCGCTACGACGCTGACGACGTTCAAGCTCGGGTCGCGGCACGCTATCGGGAGCTGGTCGCCGCCGATGCTCGGGCGGCCGTCCTGGATGCGCGCGGCAGTATCGAAGAGGTCGCGCGCGCGGTGGCGGCCACGGTCGACCGACTTCTCTAGCGGTGCTTCTTGCCCTTGGCCTTCTTGGCCGCAACCTTGGCCGCGGCGGCGTGCTTGTGCGCGGCATGGGGCTTGGTCGCGGCCGCCTGATCGTCACCGGCCGGTGCCGCGGCGGCGACAGGCGCCGCAGCGGGAGCCGCCGGCGGCGGGGC
>OCTA010000876.1_pt1 | contig 28118 bp, 23 predicted proteins | sample 1538991 | NCBI WGS metagenome assembly OCTA01 (sample SAMEA3539302, study PRJEB22396) | soil metagenome | biome: tundra; feature: field; material: soil | place: USA | collected 2010-05 | depth 0.15 m | reverse complement strand
TAACTAGAGCGAGGCATGTCACGACCCTCTTGACTGGCGCCTCCCAGCGGCATATCGTTCTGGGTGAACCAGTCAAGCACCGAATGACCGTTGTTTCCGGTGCGCTCCCCGCCGCCTGGCTGAGGGGAATTCGCCATGAGCCGATCACGTTGCAACGTGCCCATTCCAGCGGATCGCGATAGTCTGCTCGGTCTTCAACAAACGCTCGAGGATACTGTGGTCGACACAAGCAGCACCTTTTGCCAGAGCGCGCTCGAAGCCGCAAGCCAAGGGAGATCGTCGTAGAGCATTCATAGTATGACGAGCGCCGAAGATCGATATCGGACTTTGCTGGATGCGTCCAGCACCTTGGCCGATAAGCCGACGGTCAAAGCCGTCCTGCACAGCTTGCGTGGCGTTCTATCGAGCAGTTGTCGTCTCCATGGAGCGCTCCTCTACGTCCTGAGCTCTGACGGAGAAAGTCTGCGTGTCCTTGAGTTCGATCGGGAAGCGGGCGCACCCGAGATCACGATTGGCACCAAGATCTCGCGTATCGGTGCGGCCGCGCAGGTGCTTGAGGAACAGGAGCCAGTTTTCCTCTCGGACGTATCGCAAGAAATGCTGAAACATCCTGCGCTGGCTCCATTTGCACTCGAGTCTGTCGGCCGGAGCACCTATGTGTTTCCAGTCTCCACCTCCCAGCAACGATACGGAATCCTTGTAGTGACAAAGGAGCGGGGTGAGGAGTTTGTCCCCGAAGATCTCGAGTTGCTCGGTTCTCTGGCATCGCACGTCGCGGTCGCGCTCGAGTGTGCGCTGGCAAGAGATACCGCAGAAGTTTATCGGCGAGAAGCCGAAAAAGAGCGGGATCGGCTGAAGTTGCTGCTGGAGATAAACAATCACATTGTGGCCAAGCTTGAAGCGGACGAACTGTTTCGCGCAGTGGCTGGGTCGATGCGCAGGCACTTCGGCAACGACGCCACTACGTTCTGGCTCCTTAACAAGCAGTCTGGCGATTTGGAGCGTAGGTTTCTCGACTTCCCAACCGGTAGAGGCTTCTTGGAGAAGGTCGTCGCTACCGTGCCAAGCAACATGGAGAGCGAATGGTGGCGCCTGTGCACCCCACACTTTTACTCACCGCGAGAAATGGCAGAGCTACCTTCGGGCATCCGTGAAGCGCTTGAAGCTGAATTTCTCGTTTCGCTTGTCTCTGTGCCACTGGTGGGCGTTAACGGCCCCTTAGGCCTGATGAACTTGAGCAGTCGCGGGGCGGATCCTCTCAGTCAGGCAGACAGCGATCTACTGTCTCAAATCGGCACTCAGATATCTCTTGTTCTGGAAAATGCTCTGGCCTATGGACGGCTCCGCGCGTCGCGGGACGATCTGGAAGAGCAACGGCTATATCTGGAATCCGAGATTAGCTCGGAATTCAACTTCGAAGACATCGTCGGAAACAGTTCGGCTATCAAGAGAGTTTTTGAACAGGTGTCGATTGTTGCGCCGACCGATTCTACCGTCTTGTTGCATGGTGAGACCGGAACGGGCAAGGAGCTAGTCGCACGCGCCATTCATAATCTCAGCTCCAGGCGAGATCGAACGTTTGTGCGCATGAACTGCGCCGCTATTCCCTCGGGATTGCTGGAAAGTGAACTCTTTGGGCACGAGAAAGGGGCCTTCACTGGGGCCCTGATTCAGAAGCGGGGTAGACTCGAGCTTGCCGACCACGGTTCGCTCTTTCTCGACGAAATCGGTGACATCAGCATGGAATTGCAACCAAAGCTGTTGCGCGCCGTTCAGGAGCAGGAGTTCGAGCGCCTGGGGAGCGCCAAAACCATCCATGTCGACGCGCGAATGATCGCCGCGACACACCGCGACCTTCCCGCAATGATTCGCGAAAGTAAGTTTCGAGAAGACCTCTTTTATCGACTGAATGTATTTCCGATTGAGATTCCTCCGCTTCGTGAGCGGCGGGAGGATATCCCCCTGCTTGTTAACTATTTTGTGTCAAAGTTGTCCCGACGAATGGGGAAGAAAATCAGATCGGTCCCGAAGCAAGCGATGCAAGTGCTGGCGAACGCCTCGTGGCCCGGGAACGTTCGCGAGCTGCAAAACCTCATCGAGCGCGCAGTCATTCTCACACAGGACAGCGAATTGTATGTGCCAGTCGCAGAGCCGAAGAGCGCGGTGCCAGCTCCTGTCGCCCACTCCGTGCTCGCCTTTCACGACTCCGAGCGGCGGGCCATCATTGATGCACTCAAGGCTACTTCAGGCAAACTTGCCGGCACGGGCGGCGCGGCAGAACGCCTCGGTCTGAAACGCACTACGCTTCAGAACAAGATGCGCCGGCTTAATGTCTCGCGGGCGGACTACTCGCAGTGACAGGTGCTGGATCACGAACTCGCCAGCAACTCCTGCGGTCGGCAAGGATGTGCGAGCTTCCAGCACTCTTTCGCGATCGCCCAGTCCTCCTCGGCCCGAATCACTAGAATACGCACTCGCGAGTCGGGAGTAGAGATATCCTGATCAAGAGAGGGTCGCGCGTTTGTCCGGTCATTGAGTCGGATGCCAAGAAATTCCAATTCACGGCAGGCCGCGGCTCGTACCTCATTGGAATTCTCGCCCACTCCGGCGGTGAACACCAGAACGTCCATTCCGCCCAGAACAGCGGCCATGCCACCGATCGCCGCTCGCAGACGATGCACATAGATGTCGAATGCCAGCTTCGCTCGCTTGTGACCTTGCTGAATACCGGTCAGGATGTCGCGCATGTCGCTTGAGAGGCCCGAAACTCCGAGCAGCCCTGATTTTTCATTGAGCACCTTGTCGATGCCCTCCGAGTCCAACTGGCCCTGGCGCATAAGATAAGTCAAAATTCCTGGATCGACCGACCCGGAGCGTGTCCCCATCATCAGACCCTCCAACGGTGTGAAGCCCATTGTCGTGTCAATACTCTGGCCGTCGCGGATCGCGGTGACTGAACAACCGTTCCCAAGGTGGCAACTCACAATTCTTAGAGCTTTCAAATCCGCTCCCAGCATCTGGGCCGCCCGCTCGGCACAGTACTGATGATTGATGCCGTGGAATCCGTAGCGGCGAATCCCGCTCTCAAACCACTCATAAGGACCAGGATAGATCGTCGCGGATAGTGGTATCTGGCGGTGAAACGCGGTATCGAAGACGGCCACTTGGGTAACTGCGCCGAGAAGATTCTCAACTATCTTCATGCCTTCCACCTCGGCGCGAATGTGCAGTGGCGCGAAAGCCGAGACGCTCTCAATGGCCGCTCGCACTTCGTCCGTGATTACTACGGGGTTCTTAAAATGTGCGCCGCCATGGACCACACGGTGTCCTACCGCGTCGATCTCCAAAGTAGCGATGGCACGCGCGTTCCCGTCACGCGCGGTGCGCAGCAGGTGGCGGATACCTTGCTCGCGCGAGCAAACCGACAATTCTTCTTTGAAGGTGACACCCTGTGAGTTTCTTACAAGGATCGCTGCGGTGGCGCCGCTCCACTCGATTTTCCCCGCCCACGAAGGGGGCGAGGGATGATCCGGGAGCGTCTCACCAATTTCGTAAAGAGAGGCCTTCTCGCTACTGGAGCCCGAGTTGAGCACGAGAATCTTCATAGGTGCTAGTCCAGTGCCGTTTTGCTGGCGCAGATGGGCTTGCTCTTCCAAAGACGTAGAGGGCCGGCTACAGCGGCCATCTCCATCCTGTAATCTCTGGGCCATCGATACCGTGCTTGTAGGCGTAGGAGCGGCAAGCGATCTGCGCGTTGCGGAATTTCTCCTTGGCGTGGCCCCCGATCCTCTGCAGCCGGGGGACGCGGTCAATGGCGTCGATGGCCAGGCTGAACCGATCGGCCTCGTTGTTGATGGCCAGCTCCATCGGCGTGTTGATGTTGCCTTTCTCTTTGTATCCGCGCACATGCAGCGCCTGGTTCTTGCGGGCGTAGGCCAGGCGGTGAATCAGCCAGGGATATCCGTGGAAGTTGAAAATGATCGGCTTGTCGGCCGTGAACAGAGAATCGTAATCCTTATCCGTTAACCCGTGCGGATGTTCCGTCCTCGGTTGCAGCTTGAAAAGGTCGACCACGTTGATGAAACGGATCTTCAGGTCAGGGAATTCCTGGCGCAGCAGCGCCGTTGCGGCGAGCGCCTCCTGTGTCAGGATATCGCCGGCGGAAGCCATGACCAAGTCCGGCTCACAACCGTGGTCGTTGCTGGCCCAATCCCAAATGCCGATCCCCTTGGTGCAATGCGTGATGGCTGCATCCATATTCAGGTACTGCAAGTGAAGTTGTTTGTCGGAAACGATCACGTTGATGTAGTTTTCGCTCCGCAGACAGTGATTGGCCACCGACAGCAGGCAGTTGACGTCGGGCGGGAGGTAAATGCGCGTGATCGCGGCGCTCTTGTTCAGCACCACGTCCAGGAACCCGGGATCCTGGTGCGTGAAACCGTTGTGGTCCTGTCGCCAAACCGTCGAAGTGATCAGCAGGTTCAGCGAGGCGATCTTCTGACGCCAGGACAGATGGTTGCAGATGGACAGCCACTTGGCGTGCTGGTTGAACATGGAATCGATGACGTGGACAAAGGCTTCGTAGGAGGAGAAGAAGCCATGGCGCCCGGTGAGCAGATAGCCCTCGAGCATACCTTCCATGGTGTGCTCACTGAGCATCTCGATGACCCGTCCGTCCGTCGCCAGTTCGCCGCCATCCTGGTCTTCGGGGAAGTATTCCGCGATCCAGAATTTCTTGGCGGCCTGGTAGACGGCTTGCAGTTTGTTCGAGGTGGTTTCGTCCGGGCCAAACACGCGGAAGTTGTTCATGTTCGACTTCATCACGTCGCGCAGGAAGTTCCCCAAGGGCGGGACATTCTCGGCTTCGAGGCTTCCCGGCTGATCCACCTTCAGGGCGTAATCGCAAAAGTCAGGCAAGCGCAGCGCCTTTTTGAGGACTCCGCCATTGGCATGCGGGTTGGCGCTCATGCGGCGGTTCCCGGTGGGCGCGAGTTCCTTGAGTTCCGCAATCAGCTTGCCCTGCTGGTCAAACAGCTCCTCGGGCTTTTGGTCGCGCATCCAATTCTCGAGGATTCGCAGTTGTTCGGGATTTTTCTTGACATCGGCCAAAGGCACCTGGTGGGCGCGCCAAGAACCTTCCAGCCGGTGACCCCCTGCCTCTTGCGGTGCACTCCAGCCTTTCGGAGAGCGCAACACGATCATCGGCCAGCGCGGCCGCTTGGCAACGCCGGTCGCCCGGCATTCCCGTTGATGCTTCTGGATTTCGAGAACGCAGTGTTCGACGGTCGCCGCCATGGCCTGGTGCATGCTGTCAGGATCGGAGCCCTCCACGAAGCAAGGCGTCCATCCGTAGCCCCGTAGCAAGTTCTCCAGTTCTTCGTGTGTAATGCGCGCCAGCAGAGTGGGATTGTTAATTTTGTAGCCGTTCAGGTGCAGGATGGGCAGCACCGCCCCGTCGCGAATGGGGTTTAGAAACTTGCTGATGTGCCAGGAGGTTGCGAGGGGGCCGGTTTCAGACTCACCATCGCCCACGACCGCCGCGACGATCAAGTCGGGATTATCGAACACTGCACCGCACGCGTGGGAAAGCACATATCCCAGTTCGCCTCCTTCGTGGATCGAACCTGGAGTTTCCGGAGTACAGTGACTGCCAATTCCGCCAGGAAACGAAAACTGTTTGAAGAACTCGAAGAGGCCCTCTTCGTCCTCGCTTTTTTCAGGATAGATTTCGGAGTACGTGCCTTCGAGATACCCAGGAGCTAAAACACCTGGCGCTCCGTGTCCCGGTCCGGCCATAAACATCATGTTCAGATCGAATTTCTTGATTAGGCGGTTCAGGTGGATGTAGATGAAAGCGAGGCCTGGGCTCGAACCCCAGTGTCCGAGCAGGCGGTTCTTGATGTGCTCGGGCTTCAACGGTTCTTTCAGCAAGGGGTTCGCCTGGAGATAGATCATTCCGAGCGCCAGGTAATTGCACGCTCGCCAGTATGCATGAATCTTTCTCAATTCTTCTGAACTGAGCGGCGAGCCCTGGATTGTGGACCGCGCCTTCCCATACGCACTCAGCGATAGCGACGAAGGTTGTTCAACTAGAACTCTGGACGTCATACTTAACCTCTCTGTATTCACTTCCGGAGCAGGACATGATCCACGTGTTATTTGTTCGCGTCCCGCACACTTGAAGATGCGATGCATCCCATTTCAGGATCCTGCTGTGCTCTTCGTTCGTCAGCATCGAAACAACCTGTACTTGCAATCTCTAACCTTCATGAGGCGATTCGTCATCTCCGCGCGACACCCAGCTTCTGAAGGTGGTTTTCGACTTCCTTAAGCGCCTGCTCTTCCGGCAGGCCTGCAGGCTGGTCGAGACCCCGATAGTGCAAAATTCTGATTCGCAGCATCCCGTGCACATCGGCATGACTTGCGCCACCAATTACCACTCTCGACGGGAACTGAATAACCTCGAGTGAGCAACACTCGCTCGTATGCCGCGAAATCTCGGCGGCGGCCTTCTGTACTTCGGCATAGCCCAGGGCGTAGTCCGAACCCGGAAACGTCAGCTTGTTATTCGGAGCTACGCCGTAAATATCAACATCAAAGCCAGCCCGAACACTTCGAGTAGACGGGCGGCTGCCTGCCTTTTCGTTGATCACAACATAATATGGCTGTACTTCGTAGAAAGCATGATGTTCCCTGGCCAACTCGCCAGCTTTAGTAGATATCTCCATCGTCGACTCCTCACAGGCATCTTGACTCGCAGGGCGTAGAGTTAATACCCGTTTTCAGTAAACCTGCTGTACTCTTCACCGCGCTCGCAAAACCTAGCCCGCAAAACTGGGTAGCTCACTGCGCGCGGGCTTGCATGGTAGCCGCGCAATTCCGAGCTTTCTCATCTTGTTTTGCAGCGTCGTGCGTTTGAGTCCCAAGCGCTCCGCTGCACCGCCTTGTCCCGAAATTTTCCCCTGTGCGGCTTTGAGTGCCTCCACGATCGCCTGGCGCTCTGCTTCCTGAAAAGTCGAGGGGGATGTGCTGACGACCGAGGATCTCTTCAGTTCCTTCAGTGGAACCCGGAGCTCGCTGCCTTGCGTGAGTATCACGGCCCGTTCGATGAAATTTTCCAATTCACGAATGTTGCCCGGCCAGGGTGCATTCGTGAGCGCTTCCATAGCTTCTTTAGGAATGGATTCAATCCGCTTCTGCATCTTGCGAGACAGCCGAGAGACGAAGAAGTTTACGAGCAGAGGAATATCCTCACGCCGGTCCCGAAGCGGCGGAATCTCGATGGGAAAAACATTCAGCCGATAGAACAAATCTTCGCGAAACTGATTGTTGCGCATCATCAATGGCAAGTCGCGGTGAGTCGCGGCAATCAGCCGGACATCGACCCGAATCGTCCTGGCGCTGCCCAATCGCTCAAATTCGCGCTCCTGCAAGGCGCGAAGGAGCTTTGGCTGCAGTTCGAGGCTGATGTCCCCAATTTCATCGAGAAATAGCGTGCCCTGATCGGCGATTTCGAATCGTCCCTTCTTCTGCATCAACGCACCGGTGAAGGCGCCCTTCTCGTGGCCGAAAAGCTCGCTCTCGACCAGGCCGGCCGGGATAGCGGCACAGTTCAGCCGAACGAATGTGCGGTTCTGCCTGGTGCTGTGGCTGTGGATGGCGCGCGCAATCAGCTCCTTTCCGGTTCCCGTCTCCCCGTGCAACAGCACCGTTGAATCCGTGGGCGCGACAATTTCGATTTGCTGTAGGACTTTGCGAAGTGCCGCGCTCTTGCCCACGATATCTTCGAAGTTGTATTCGGCCCGAATCTCCGACTCAAGATACAGTCGCTCTTCTTCGATCTGGTCGCGGGAGGCATTCAGGCGTTCGTAGGCTAGAGCATTGTCCAAGGCCAAAGAAATCTGGGTAGTAATTTGACCCATCAGATCGAGATCATCTGGGCGGAAGTGGTCCGGCTTCTTGCTGCCCAACGTGATCACGCCGAGAGGGCGATTAGCCGCGCGAAGGGCTGTGATTACGATCGACTCGGTGCCCTCGGCAAGGAAGGCGTCTCGAACTGGGGCGGGAAGCAATTGGATTTCTGCCCGGGTCCACAATTCGGGTTGACGAGTTCTCATCCGATGGATGTCGTCAGCCGTCAGTTCCGGCAAGGTCATGTCGTCAAGGAAACCGTGGCTGGTGGGGAAATCCAGCGCAACCGCCTGCAAGCGATTCTGGTCTTTGTCAATGAGCCAGATGGCAGCGAAATCATTGTTGAAGTACTCGCGAAGTGAGTTGCAGGCTGCGCGGAAGAGGGCCCTTACATCTAGAAACGCGGTCACGTGGTTGTTGATGTCGAGGAGCAGTTTCCAACGGTCGCGTTCTGCGAGCAATTGTCTCTGATATGACCCTGCAGCATCGCTTGCCATCGCGCTCTCAAGAGCTGCTCCTATATGAGAAGCGACGGCCTCCATGAGAGCGATCTCACCCGCTCCCACTTCACCCTCTTCTCGCCTTCCGAAACACAGGGCACCGAGCTTTCGTCTTGGCGTGGAAATTGGGACCATGTATGCGCTGAGCAACTCCGAGTTGCCGGCCTGTGAAGCTGTGTCGAGAAAATGTGACATCTCCCGACGAATATCGGGCACATAGATCGTTCGTTGCTCCTCGACGGCGCGGCCAGCTGCCGTGCCGGCGCAGGGACTTTCACTTCCGAGATCAACATTGGGGCCTGCTAGACAGCGTTCAAAAGCTACGAGACGCAGCGACCTTGCATCTTTCGTCAAGAGCATGATCGCAGTGCTATCGAAGTGAATGACTGCGGATAACAGTTTGTGGAGGCTCTTCAAGACCGCCTGCACATTGGTCTCTTTGTCTATGGCAGCCGTCAGTTCCAGCAGTGTGCGGTATCTGCCATCGGCCTCTCGTACTTGTGATAGCTGATCGGTCATGGAAATTCGTTAGCCCTCTCGCCATATGAAAATGCAGTTGTCCAGCACTTTCGTCTTTAGATCGATGTAGTCGTTACCGCAATCTGTCCGCTCTTTTTCCATAACTCACTCCTCGGCCTATCCCGAAACATCCGCCTTGCGGGCGGGGAGCTCAACATGCTCATCGCTCGCTTCTGCGCTCGTGCCATCTGCGTGCGCAACCGTCTCCCACTTAATCAGCTTCAGATCCAATACAAAGATGGAATACAGGACTGGCACAAGCAGCAGTGTGACAAAGGTCGCAATTGTCAGACCACCGATCTGGGCGTAACAGAGGGGCTCCCAGAGAGGGCCTCCATGCATGGCGAGCGGTACGAGGCCCAGCACGGTCGCACCGACCGTAATCATTACCGGACGAAGTCGCACAATTCCAGCATCGAGGAGTGCCTCTCGCAATGGTTCTCCTCGCTCGTGAGCTTCCTCGATGAAGTCGAATAGCACGATGACGTGGCTGACGATTACGCCGACGAGACTCGCAACCCCGAGGAATGCCATAAACCCGAAAGGTTGTCCCATGATGACCAATCCCGCCAGGGCCCCGGTCATTCCGTATGGAATGGCCGCAAACACCAGAATCGGCTTGATAGCACTGCGGAACTGTAGGACCAGGGCCATGTATATGAGGGCTACGGACACCGCCATAACGCCACTCAATTGTTTGAAGCCCTTCTGCTGCTCGTCGTATTCACCGCCAATCTCCATGAAGTACCCGGGAGGCAGCTTCTGCTGAAAGTCATTGATCTTTCCCAGCAGGGGCGTGAGCACTTGGGAAGGTAAAACGCCGGGGATGGGGAAGGCTGAGACGGTGACCGTGCGAAACTGATTCCGGCGTTTAATTTTAGACAGCGCCATCTCAGTAGTCATAGTCGATACCTCGCTCAAGGGAACTCGCTGGCTGCTGGTCATCGAGTAGACATAGGTGTTGCGAATGTCGGAAAGTTCAGCCCGGTCCTCCATCCTCAAGCGAACCGCGATGGGAATTTGTTTGTCTTGTTCCCGGTACGTTCCGACAGGCAATCCGCTGACGGCAGCGGTCGATGAAAGTGCCACATCGAGATTGGTGACTCCTGAAAGATTGGCTCGGTCTGGATCCACCGTCAGCCGAACCGCCATGGCCGGTTCTCCCCAGTCGTCACGGACCCGGGTAGCGTTAGGCTGCTGGCGGAAGATCGCCTGCAGTTGGCTGGAGAGCTGGCGTAGTACGTTGGGATCCAGACCAGAAATTCGAATCGATACCGGTATGCCCACGGGCTTGCCGGTTTCGAGTTGTCGCACGTCAATGCGTGCCCCAGGCACTTCGCGGCTCAAAGCCGTCTGCAGCGGCCCGACGAGTTCGTTGGTGAGGTGCTTGTCCGTGACCTCCACGATTATCTGTGCATAATTCACCTGCTGCTGTTCGGGTTCCACCGAGAACCAGAAGCGCGGGCCACCACCTCCGACGAACGTTGTGAGGCTCTTAAGCACGTCCTTCCCGTGATGTTCCTTCCCGAACCGGTCCGCTTCTTCGCGGATCACCTTTTCAGCCCTTTCTGCGGCGACGTTTGTAGCTCCGAGCGGCGCATCCGGGGGCAGCCAGACGTCCACATACGAAAGGTAAGACAGGTCCTTGGGGAAGAACTGTGGTTTCAGCGTCGAGAAGAAGTAGCCGCCGATGACCAGCACGATCAGTGAACTGGCGAACACACCCCAGCGGTGCGCCAGCGCGAAATCCCCAACGCGATAGTAAAGTCCCGGGAAGCCGTGCGTCCGGCGTTCGGACATGGGCGGCTCCGCCTTCGCCGGCGGCTTGATCAGGTAGTACGCGACAAGTGGGATGAACGTGAACGAGACGATGACCGACGCTACCAAGGTGCAGGTCATCACCACCGGCAGGCTGTAGAGGAAGAAGTGCGTGTCGCCCGTCAGCAGCAGGAACGGGAGATACGCGACGATGTTCGTGATGGTCGCGAAAATGATCGCCTTCGCCAGCTTGGTTGGCCCGGCCCACGATGCAATCTCTCTCGGGGAACCGCTACCCAGCTCGCGCTTGATGGCGTCGCCGGCCACCACGGGCATATCCACCAACAAGCCGAGAGCGATGATCAACGTAGCGATCGAAACCTGTTGAATGTCGATGTTAAGAATGTGAACGATGCCGAAGCTCATGGCCAGCGTCAGAGGAATGGACGCAGCCATCAGCATGGCCGCACGCCAGTCCCAGAATCCAACCAGCGCGACGACAACCACGAGGACAATGGCCTCATAGAGACTGGTCATCAGCAGACTGACCAGTTCCCGCACTTGCTTCGGCTGGTCCGAGGTGCGAGCAAGAATAAGATCAGGAGGCAGTTGCGGCCGCACGGTTGCAAGCGCCTTGTCTACCGCTTCCCCGAACTGAAAGATCTGCTCGCCGGACCTCATTTGAACAGCCAGCGTGATCGCCCGGTTGCGGTGCCAGACTCCCTTGGAATCCCTGTAGGTCATATAGTTCAGGTAGCGGGCGGGAGTCTGGTAGGCGCGAGAAATGCTGACGAGGTCGCGTAAATAAACGGGGACTCCGGTTGACGATGCTCCGACCAATACGTTCCCGATCTCCTGTGAATTTCTAAATTCCGAGGTCGCATCGATACGCACGTTTCTTGTTTGCGTCTCCAGGATGCCACCGGGAGCGGTCACATTTCGAGCACTCAAGACGTCCTTTATTTTCGAGGGCTGTAGACCGAACGAGGCCACGCGCTGGGGCGAGTACTCGAGGTAGATCTGCTCGGGTAAAACGCCGGCGCGCTGGACCTTGGCTACGCTCGGCAGGCGCTGCAGCGTGCGCTGGATCAAATCGGTGTAGTCATCAATCTGACGATAGGAATAGCGGTCGCTCGCCACTTCCGCGATACGCTGCCAAGTATATTGCGGATCGCGAATGATGATCGGACCCCATCCGTCGGGATGAAACTCGTATGCCTGCAGCCGCTTCTCGAGGAACTGCCGGCCATAAGCACGTATCTCTTCATCGGACTTCTTGGTTGCGAAGTCGATTCCCGTACAGCCTGCCACTGACAAGGAAGCTACGTTCTGCGCAAAACCGTCCCGCTGCGCCTGCTCGGCAAACATTCTGAACGGCTGCTCAATCACACTGGATGATACGGACGGCGGATAGCAATAGAGTACGGTTGCCCTTCCGTCGCTATCTCCCTGACGGCTGTTCTCGATTGCCTGACGGACGCCGCGGGCGCGCAGCTCGATTTCGATGGGCGGCACAGGCGGACTGGCGACTGTGAGCATGAGCGCCGCGGTATCGCCGAAGTCGCTGATCCAGGTGATCGGGCCCGCGCCGTCAGGAAGGTCGTTGATCTGCGAGAGCCGTTGCCCAATATCCTGGAATTCCTGCTTGGTGTTCTCAATATTGTCCACCAACCGAACAAGGACGACGGACACGTTGTCCTGAGTCGTCGATTCGACTCGGTCCACCTTCGAATTGCCCGTAGCTGCCTGCTCGATCTTTCTGGTGACGAGTTGCTCTACCTTGTCGGACGCAATTCCGGGCCAGGGGCAGATTGCCAGTCCCACGCGCACAGGGATGTCTGGGTCTTTGCGTTTGGGCATGTTTATGTATGCAAAGACACCCCAGGCGAGAGTTGCGAAGAGTGCCACCCAGGCGATCTGCCGGTTCTCCGTGAAGAATCGTGCTATGTTCCGACTGCTGCTTTGGCTCTCGTATTTCAATTGAGCACCTCTACGCGCTGGCCATCTTTAATGAGGTTTGCGCCCGTGGTTATGATCTGATCTCCGGAGGACAATCCGCTTCGGACAGCTATCTCGCTTCCGGATACATCGCCGATCTCAACCCCACGCAGCCTGGCAATCTCTCCAGGTCCCGATTTTGAGACCAGGAATACCCCATACTTTCCGTCCGGCGACTGAACAATCGCGGAAATGGGGACCGTCAAGGAAGCATGCTGCGGTTCGACTTCGGGGCTGGCGAGTTGCAGCGACCCGATCATGCCGACCTTGAGCAAGTGTTCACGGTTGGGTATGGCAAGCTCGACATCGAAGTTGCGCGTTACGGGATCGGCGGCGGAGGCGATTCGGCTGATGTGAGCGCTGAACGTGCGGTTCGGGAAAGCATCAACTGCCACCTCAACCGGGTGGTTGAGTCTGACAGAACGCACGACCGTATCAGGCACACCGACCACAATCTTTACCGTGTCTGTGTTGGCAACGACAAAAGTAGGGAGGCTGGGACCAACGAATGCTCCTAGTTCGACGCTCTTCTTGACGATCTCGCCATTGAAAGGCGCTACCTGCGAAGTGTCGCTCAACGCGACCTGGGCCTCGCTGGTCTGTGCATGCGCGGCCTTCAATTGGGCCTGCGTGCTGTCGTACTGCGCGCGTGCCGCGTCAAAGTCCGGCTTCGTAATGCTCTTGCTTTCGTAGAGGCGAGTGGCGCGCTCGAAGTCGAGCTTGGCTTTCACGGCGGCAGCTTGCGCCGCATCCGCTTCATTTGAGGCCTGTTGCACTTTGTCCTGGTACTCGGAACGGCGAATGCGTGCGAGCACGGCTCCTCGCGTAACGTGATCACCCTCGGCAAGCTCGCGCGTTCTGCCGTCCGCACCCCGGACTTGCATCAGGGAAGAAACGTACCCGTTGATTCGAAAGCTCATGGTGACCTGCGAGTCGGGCGTGACCACGGCGGAAAAACGCACTGCGCCGGGGCCGGTATCCCGCTTTCCATCTACGCGCTGCACCTGAACGCCTTGCGCGGGCTGCTCAATTGGTTTGCTTGAGCGGCAGCCGATCATCAGTAGCAGCAGCGCTGCCAAGATAGTTGTTGCTTTCATCCTCATTCCTCCCCCATGGCCTGACGCAGGTCGGCGAGAGCGGTCCAATAAGCGGAAAGTGACTGTTGGTACTTGAAGCCGGTCTCCGCACTGCGCGCCTGGGATTCCAGCAGGTCCTTTATCAGCGCCGCCTGTTCCTTGTACTTGTTTCCCACCACGCGGAACTGCTCTACTGCCGCCTGGTTTCCGGTGCGCGCCGCTTTAAGCAGGAGTGCGGACTCCTGCCACTTGCGGTATTTCATCCCTACTTCGACGGCAACCTCGGCTTCCGTCTCGTTCGACCCGTTGCGGGCCTGCTGGATAGCTTTGCTCTTCTCAGCAACGGCATTGTGGCGCCGGCCCCAGTCGAATGGCTCCCACGTCAAATAAAAACCTGCGACCGCTACTTTCTGCGGAAGGACCTGGACATTGGTGGTGCCGAGGTATTGAACTGCGAGGCTTAGGTCGGGTATGTATTCCGCCTTCGCCAGCCGGCGATCATATTCCGCCTCTTTCACTTTTAGCTGAGCTTCGCGAACCTCCGGCCGGCTCTTGAGAGCGGCCTCCCGGGCTGCTGCAAGCGATAGATCGGGTGCGTCCTCCTCGGGAGTGGTATTAACCCGGAAAGGCGTGTTCAGAGCGCGACCCAATAACTGGTTCAAGTGCTCCCGTTGCGTCGCAAGTCCGTCCTCGGCGACGGAGAACTCATATCGTGCCTTTGCCAGGCGTGCATCGACTTCCAATACATCACCGCGGAGCACCGCCTCTTGCAATTCGTATTCTTTGCTGACTCGTTGCGCTTCCTCCAACGTGTCAACTGCAACGCGCTCCGCCTCTACCCCGACTTGCGTTGCAACAATTTGGAAGTAGGCTGTGCGCACCTCGTTGGCAGTCTTCTGGCGTTCGGCGCGGACATCTTCGCGGGCGATGTCTCGTCCGATCTCGGTTGCGTGCATGCCAAGATGGATCTTGTACTGCTGCGTGAGCGGCTGATTGATACCGGCGGTGGTGTAGGTTGTAAATACTGCGGGCGACTTGATTGAGGTTTGGGTGGCCGGTATGGGGCCGGTTGCCGGATAGGTTCCGAAGGCGCCGGCCGGGAACTTGAAATGCACAGGTTGCAATAGCTCACCACCGAGCACCGCAAATTGGAACTGCGGCAAGCGCCGGCTGCGCGCCGTGTTTACCTTGAAGTCGAACTTCTCCGCCTCAAGGGAGGAATTCTTTACGATGCGGTTGTTGTTTAGAGCAAGACTCACCGCGTCGTCTAGGGTCAACAATGGCGCTTGTTCGTCGCGAAGCGCGTCGCTTTGGGACTGAGACGTTTGGCCGTTTGCTAAGCCACATATGGCCATTACCATCATCGCGTGTATGAGAACTCTGTACATGCTGGACGAACCTTTCAAAGCAATCCTTTGCGCCCGTCCCGTTGTCAAGTTTCTTTGAGACTGGCTGCGGTATGTGTGCCCACTGGTCTAAGCCGAAGTCGAATAGGAACCCTTTGCGGTCGCGGTAGGCCGGTCGAATCGCGCCTGGCTGCTGCCCCACCGAGGTGTTCTTATCGCAACACCCTCGACTTATGCATGAAGCATGCCAAATGGGTGCTCGATGCTAAGTGCCACTGATCACTTGAGTTAGTCAATCAAGCCACTGCCCAACGACTGTGCTGGGCACACATCGCTGCCCACATACGGGCACCATACTCAGTTCGTGTAACGGGAAAGCTCCGGCGGGACACCTGCGAAGGCGAACTTCACTGCAATAGATGCTTTGGTTGGAAAATCGGGGTTCGTTTCGGCTGGCAGTGAGCCGGCTCAAGCCAGTCTGATGGAGCAAAGCCCTGCGACCCAGGAGTGCCGGTATTCGGGCACTGCTGCCAGCCAGCCGACCAATACAGCATAGCTTCAGGGCTAAGCTTCGAATTTCGCTGTGCAGTGACTTCTAGCCTGGATGAGCGGATGAGCGGTGTAGTCTGCCCAAAAGCAAATGCATGGATGAGCACGAGGCCCTGGCTGGAGTTCACTCTGAATGAGCAAAGGTCCCGCGCCTGAGGAGAGTGCCAGACGTGCAGAACCTCAATTGCGGAGCTGCTGCACCCGGGAAGATCATCTGAGACGGCATTCTTCTAGTGTCGTGTCCCGCAACTACACGGCATAAGTCGAGGCCCCTCAGCCGCCCGTGAACCCTCGAAAACCATACTGATCAGAAGAGGTCCACACGGGGAGAACAAAATAGATGCGCCAATGGAAATAAGGCTTAAACACGAATCATCCTCGTCTCCCGGTTACTGGCCGGCACCCTTGGTCGGGTTGGCAAGCGATGCGTCGCACAGGGTCCCGGCGATGTTCTTGGCCAGAGCGTAGGTGGCTTTCAGGTTCTCCCCGAAGAAGCGTACCGTGCCTTGCACGTCTTTTTCGACCAGCGTGTTGCCGTCGCGGGTAGAGACCTTCAAATGCACCTTGACCTTGGTGGCTCCTGCCACTGTGGTCACCGCACGCGTGGTCTGGTTCCCGCGCTCGAAGCTCTGTAGCGTCATGTGCAGGACGAGCAGATTGGGGACACCCTCCGCCTCGTGGTCACCGCCGCGAAAGACCTGCTGGAACTTGTCGGTCTTCGCCAATTGAGCGAACAGGTCTTCGTAGATCGCCATGCTGAAGTCGGGGGGCAGTTGGCCTTCTTCAGCCTGGACCGGCTCCACCTGGATGGCCCAGGCGGAAGTCTTCGCCTTCTCCGCGGCGGACCCGCGCAGCACGAGCCCCGGGGTCAGAGCGCACAACAGCAATGCCAGCCCGGCGATACGGACCAGCGTGACAGGGAGCAACGTTCGCTTTGATTTCATTGCTTGGTACCTCCGGTATCTTGCTTCTCGGGCCGGCTCGCTACCGGGATGGAAGCGTGCGCGCCCAGCGCCACAAGTTGCTTTTTCAAGACCTCCGCCTGGCCCAGCGGCATGGTGAACACGACTCCATGGAGTCCGCCGTTGGCGTCACGATATTCGACCGTCAAGCTGTCCAGCTTTTCGTGGGAAAACAGGCTGATCACGCGGCCGCCTCCATAGGGCACGCCCATCTTGGCAAAGGTGAGCACCTTTCCGCCGGTCTGGTGGCTGTCCTGCCCGGTAAAGACGTCCTGGATGGAAGCGATGGCCACCGCACCGTGCGCGCCGCCGGCCTTAAAATCCAGGCCGCTCGGCTGAGCGGTGAGGGTACCATGTAGATTGCGCCTCACTTCTTCCAGGCCCAGGACATGCATGGCGCGAATGCCAGACGCGTCCTTGGATGCTGAAGTCTCAGCGGTCTGCGCGAACAAGCCCGCGCAGAACAGGAGGAGCGGCAGCAACAGAAGAATGCAAGATCGAGTGTTCTCACGCATAGTCGGCATAGTCTTCCTTGGCCTTTCTCTGAGCTAAGTATCCAGGAACAACAACTGCATTTCCCTGTTCACGCCGAGTCCCCCGCAAACGCTATATTCGAGGAAACAGATGCTTATTCCCGTCATGCTGGTTTGCCTGGTCTCGCTCACGGATAGAAATTTCAGCACGCCCATTAGCCAGAGCTACGGTAACTGGCGACGCCCAGCCACAGTGCTGCAGCGTCTGCGCTGGCAATGCGCCGCAGCATGGCGCCAGTGGTGTCTTCAATACGGGTGGCGGGCTTGTGGAATTTTCGCGTAGCCGTCGCCAGCACCCGGCAAAGCATGTAGCGGTTGGGCAACCTATGCTCCGCTGCAAAAACCATTTCAGATCTCACTGGATCTGCTCGCCTTCACCTGGGAAATGCACTGAATGCAGTTCACCCCGCCCAGAGTTCCGTGCACGGTGCCGCGCGGCGAGACGGCCGGATCTTCGGATCCGGCCGCTGTGGGGGAGGGATGGCGGGCAGAGGGTAGAAGATTGGTGCAGGATGCCAGCCGTGTCCATACACTTTTCTTGCTTGCACGCGTATCGCCAGATCTAACAGGCAGCAAATGCAGAGCTATCAATCAATCAGCAGGGCGGAATTTTGGCAGCAGACCAAATTCATGACCGGATTCGAGCAGGAGACAGCTTTCGGGCACGAACGGTCTGTCTGACGTCGCGACGGGGTGTCAATCATCCGAGTTAGAAATGACCACACCTCTCCCGTTCTGATGGAACTTTGACCCGCCCGCATTTGGACAGATGCCCGGATGGAGGCAATCGGCGCATCCCAGCTTGCAATAAGGTGCCGTCTTACAACGAGATAGCGGTTGCGAGCTTGGCACAGCAGTTGCGTATCAACTGGTGGTGCAAGGCGACTGCCGGCACGGAGACACACATGTTCCGAGCACAGATTAGTCAACTAGCGAGCGGTCCAACTCTAAAGATGGAAGGCAGCCTGGTAGGGCAATGGGCAGAGGAGGCCAAGTCATTAGTCACAAATGGCATCGTGCCAAAAGGATTAGTCGTTGATCTTACTGACGTGAGCTACGTCGATTCCGTAGGGGAGAAAGTACTTACCTGGCTCGCAAGTGTTGGCGCGTCCTTCATGGCCAAGACGGTCTACGCTGCCTCCGTCTGTGAGAGACTGCAGCTACCCGTCCACCGCAAGGCACCCGTCTGCAGCGAACAGTTTTGAGTTGCCATTGCCACCGACGCTCCCGACTGCCGCAGTCCGGCTTCTCGCAAGGCTGAGATTGGAAGCGAGCTAGTTCGCATAAAGAGGTCTTTGGATGCCGAGCCGGCGAATCTTGTGTTGCAAGGTCGTACGCTTCAATCCCGGCCGCTCGGCGGCGCCGCCGTTTCCTGCTATTCGCCCCGAGGCCGCTCTCAAAGCGTCAATGATTACCGTCCGCTCGGCTTCATGGAACGTACAGGCTGGGGCAGAGGCGTTGCGGCAGTAAGAGACCGGGAGCTCGCCCACAGGCGCTTCTAATTCTTCGCCTTGCGAAAGTATGACCGCGCGTTCAATGAAATTTGCCAATTCCCTAACGTTCCCCTTCCACGAACAGTTCGTCAGAACGGCCATCAGTCGTTCAGGGACAAACTTGATCTGCTTTCCCATTTTCTGCGACAGCTTGGAGACAAAATAGTTCACCAACAGGGGAATATCCTCGCGCCGCTCGCGAAGAGGTGGGATCTCAATCGGAAAGACATTAAGGCGGTAGAAAAGGTCCTCGCGGAACTTCTCCTCCCGAATCATCGCGGAAAGTTCGCGATGGGTGGCGGCAATGATGCGCACACTGACGCTGATCGTGTTGGCGCTTCCCAGGCGTTCGAACTCCTGCTCCTGCACGGCGCGGAGTAGTTTCGGCTGCAGTTCAAGGCTGATATCGCCGATTTCATCCAGAAACAGCGAGCCCCGGTCCGCCAGTTCGAATCTTCCTTTTTTCTGGTTGAGGGCCCCAGTGAAAGCCCCCCTCTCGTGCCCGAACAGTTCGCTCTCCAGCAGTCCGGACGGAATGGCGGCACAGTTCATGCGAACGAAGTTGCGCCGGGCACGGGAACTCAGGTTGTGAATGGCATTTGCAACCAGCTCCTTCCCCGTGCCGGTCTCCCCATAAAGCAGGACGGTCGCATCCGTAGGCGCAACGATCGCGACTTGCTCCAGTACCTTCCGAATGGCCGGGCTCTGGCCGATGATGCCTTCGAAGCAGTACTTACTCATTTCTGATTGCGGAAATAGCCGCTCGTCTGCGAACCCCATCACTTCGGGAAAGCTCGCTACTTCGAGCCCTCCCACATCCGTGAAAGCAACGCCCGTGTGGCCCATATCCTGCTCCATATCTGTCACTCTAGATTGTAGAGTGACCATGTAATGAATGAATAGTTTGGATTTCAGCAAGCAGCTCGAAGCTGTCTTTGCTAACGGTGTGCTCCAGTGCCAGGAGCGATGCTGTGTACTCTGCTATCTGCTGTGAACAGTGAAGCCTTTGCTTCACTCGCTTTGCCAGCGCATAGATCAGATCTAGATCCATAAAACTTCGTTACAGGCCTACGCCGAGTCCATGTGCCAACACGCAGTCATACTCATTGGCGGTTAACAGCTCGAATGCTTCTAGGCCAACATCTTCTTCCAGGAAGTTGCTTGTGCTGGCAAGTTCGAAACAATGCTCAGCCGAGTCGTTAAGGTTCTCTATCTCAGGCATGACGCCTCCTATCCCGGAACCCGCCTCCTGTCCGACCCCATTGACTTGAATCTGCAGCGGGAGGCTTGTGGTTCGTTAATGAGCGCAATTATCCACCAGGCTCCGTTTGCGCACAGCCCCACATCGGGACAAATCGAAACCTCTTGGGAGGCGAGTAGCAGCCTCTTTTGAGCCAGGAAATCCGGTTGTTTGGGTAGTTTGCTAACGAGGGATAGAACTGCGTTTGCGGGGCGGAGCTTCGACACGCTTCCACCCGAAAAGGCGAGCGTCGATCGACCATCGACCTGGTCCTAACATCGCGAGAGCGCCACTGACGGTTCCCAGCAACAGCCAAAGCCATCTGTCTCCGGGTAACGTCAGGATCTTCCAGGCTTCAATGACCGCTACTGAGGTCCCTACAATGGGCGTCCATAAACCGAGCATCAAGAGAAACCCCGCAACCAGGAGGATTGCGGCGGGGATTGTGATGTTTAGCGGAGGATCGCCCCACAGCCACAAGCTCGCGCGCACAACCAGCACGCAACCGATGACCAAGCGCATGAAAAGCAAGCCTGTGCCCGGCCAGCCGCCCGCGAATGTGGAATAGAGGCGTCGCACTACCTGTCCTCCTTAACCTCTCTAGACTGACACGTCTACAGAGTGCGCGAGACCCCAAAAAGGGTCAGGAGTGTCACTCTTTTGAGATTTATAAGGGGCTGCTCGAGGAGGCGGCTCGCGAAAACTCAGAGCTCGATGATCCCTCTCTTTAGTCCGATCATCGCCGCGTGGGTGCGATCGTTGGCGCCCAATTTCGAAAGGATGTTCTTGACTCGGCTCTTCACGGTTTCCTCCGTGATGGAAAGCCGATCCGCAATCTGCTTGTTCGCATTGCCGGCCGCGATCAGTCGCAAAACGGCGATTTCCGCCGGGGTAAGTGCATCATCCGTCGCATGCTCGGCGATTTCGTAAGAGGCTTCTGGGGAAAGGGCCTTCTTCCCGGCATGGACCGCACGGATGGTCTCCAGTAATTCCTTGTGCAAAGTATTCTTCAGCAGGTAAGCCTGAGCTCCAGCCTTGAGCGCACGAAGAATCTGCACATCGCCGGCGTAGGTCGTCAGCACAATCACTTTTGCGTCGGGAAATTCATTTCGGATAGCAATGAGTGCCTCGATCCCATTCATCTCCGGCATTTGCAAGTCCATCAGCGTGACGTCCGGATGGAGCATCCGGAATTGCTGGATAGCCTCGCGACCGTTGGACGCTTCACCTACCACAACCATGTCCGGCTGAACGCCAACCAGACCGGCGATCCCCTCACGCACCAGCGCATGGTCGTCAACCGCAAGGATTCGAATTTGCGAGCTAACGGTGCTCATGACCTACTTCATGCCTTTGCCTTTGCCGCGAACTTTCGTGAGAACCACGAGCCTCTCCGAGCTGATACATATGCAATGTCGGCGGGAAGGCGCAGTTCCACTTCGGTTCCCGCGTCGACTTCGCTCCATACTGTCAGCTTACCTCCTATGAGTGTGGCGCGTTCCCGCATACCCGGCAAGCCAAAGTGTCTCTCTTTCCCCTGTTGCGAGAGAATCGCCGCATTAATGCCCTTTCCGTCATCCCGCACCCGCAATCGGAATTGCTCATCATCATAGCGGATTTCAACCTCGATCTGCTTTGCGTTTGCATGAAGAAAAGCGTTGCGGAGTGCTTCAGCAGCAATCTTATACACTTCGTCGCGGAGGATGGGATGCAAATCTCGCGATTGGCCCTCAACGGCTACACGGAATGCAGGGCAGTGGCCGGTTGAGTCCGCTGCGAGTTCTTCTCCGAGAGTGCTTATCGCCAGTGCCAGATCATTGGTTTGAGTTGTCGAATCGCGCAATCCCTGCACCGCATCCCGGCCTTCCGTGATTGCCTCAGCCGCCTGCTCGATCGCGCTGCCCAGCTTTTCTTTTGCCTCAACCGGACGTTCCGGCAATAACTGGAAGGCAGTTTGAAACCGGAGCAGCACACCGTGAAAGCTTTGCAGCAGAGTGTCATGCAGGTCGCGCGCAATGCGTGTGCGCTCGCCGACACGCGCGTCCAGCGTCATCTCGAACTGATGGCGCAACCGCCGGGCACGCCACCAGTAGGCCGCCCACAGCAGCGCCATAAAGAACACCGCGCACAGGGCGCGAAACCAGTTTGTCTGGTAGTACGCCGGGGCGACGGAGAAATCCAGCTTGGCGGCGCTATCGCTCCAGACGCCGTCACTGTTGCAGGCGATTACGCGGAAGAAATACTTTCCGGGACGTAAATCGGTGTAGAAGGCCTGCCGGCGCGTGCCGGCTTCATGCCAATCGCGGTCGTAGCCATCGAGCCGGTAGCGAAACGTCACGCGCTGGGGAATGAGAAACGTAGGCGAAGTGTAATCAATCTGCAAGTCGTGGGGGTGGGGGGAAAGCTTAAGGTTATCTGTGGGCGGGAACTCCTTTCGGTCAACAACAACGGATTCGATGTAGGTCTCTGCCGGCAGAGCTTGTTGCAAAACTCTGGAAGGATCCACCACTTCCAGAAAAACCCCGCTGGCAAACCATACGCGCCCATCCTGAGAGAGCGCCGCCGAATTGAAACGTGGTCGTCCGGAAGAGACTCCGTCGAATTGATCATAGACCCGGGTCTGTAGGACCGCTTCCGGATTCGCCCACCATCGGTGTAGCTCGGAATCTGCCAACTCGCTGATGCCGCAATCCGTGAAGAGCCACCAGCGTTTCTCCTTGTCCTGGATGAAGGAAGTGACAACGTTGCAGCGCAGGCCGTTTCGCATCGTCATCCGCTGTACCTTGCCGTCCCGCACTCCGACCAGCCCATCCGCCGAACTGGCCAGCACCGACCCGTCTGCATTGGCGATAATCTGATGGCTTATCGGATCGCGCTTTGCGCCGAGCGGGAATTGCTGCACAACGCCGTGGCGAAATAGCGCAAGGTCACCCTTGAGCGTTCCGATCCAAATTCCTCCATGCGGATCAGGGGCCAAGGTATAGCCGTCGGGAACTTGAGGTGAACTAAACTCTTCCTGCACCTGAAAATCGCGGATGCGCACAAGCTTAGGTGGCTTGCTGAGGCACTCTGCCCAAACATTCCCATCCACGTCCTCCGCCAGTCCAATCACAAGCCCGAGCGGCTTGTGATTGGGTTCGGGAAGCCGGCGAAAGTGCCCATCCTTGAACCAATACAATCCGTCATCCACCCCTACCCATAAATTGCCGGCGCGGTCTTCCAGCATGGAGGTTACTTGATTACCGGGAAGACCATTCTCCATTCGGATGAAGGAGACCCTCTCTTTCGAGATGTGATCGAGAGAACCACGGTTTGCCACCCAGATTGTGCCGTCCCTGCTGGCTAGAACTCCCATTGGTACATCATTCCCCACTCCTTCGAAGCTCGTGAAGCTGGCGACGTGCGGGTCGCGAAAGCTGTCAATCCCGTTCGTGGTCGCAGCCCACAAAATCCCTTCTCGGTCCAGGTAAAGACGCACCGCGGCGTCACTCGACAAACCGTCGGCCCGCCCATAATGCTCTACGACGTTTCCATGGATGCGATAGATCCCGTTGCCTTGAGTCGAGACCCAAAGATTCTCGTCTCGGTCGAAGACGATGCTGGATACTGCGAGTTTGCTGCCATCGAAGCCGGGCGTCACGAATGGTTGGAAGATACCGTTCGTGAACCGTCCGAGACCTCGCCCTGGTCCGGCCGCGAATATGCCCAACCAAAAAGATCCATCGGGACCGCGTGCCATGCCAATTATTCCGGTCTGCCCAACGTTGGACTTCAACGCCTGGATGGGGTACGTCTGCGAGACGCCGCTATGCCAGTGCACAAGGGTCGTTTGACCTCCCAGCCAAAAACCGCCCTTGCCATCGGGCAGTATTGAATTCAGGGGCGCTATGGGTATTCCGTCAGCCTTTCCGAAGCACCTGATACCGCGCTCGGTGATATGGCAGAGGGGCGAGTCTGAAACTTTGGGAGAACCTCGCGTGACCCAGACGGAACCATCGGAATCCTCAATGACCTTCCCGTTGCCAATGCCTTCCAAGTCGAAATGAGAAGTGACTATCCCATCCTTCAGACGAACTATCCCATGAACACCAAGTACCCAGAGCCCACCTGCATGGTCGCCGTAGACATTTAGGATCTGGCCGAAGACATTGGTTGGATCTTCAAATGACATGCCTCCACCGGGGACACCACGTTGAAGAAACCGAACCCCGTCGAATCGGTATAAATCGGCGGACACAAACCAGAGGAAGCCGTCCGAGGTCTGCCCTATGGCATACATAGGATCCGGCGCAGTGTGATCGCTGTAACGCCAGGCGGTATGCACGTACTGAGTAATACGTTTGTTCGGATCGAGCGCGTGAACCGCGCCTGCCAGTAACAACACGCTGGTGAGCCAAGACGCCAGCGTGGCCGCAATCGGGCCGCGGGCCCAATTGAAACGAAGCAGAAGCGGTCGGCGAGAACCCATCTTTCCCATGCTCGTAGCCAAACAGTCTCAGACAGTATGGTCCCGTTCAGTGTTGCGCTCGTTACTTGCCAGTCAATGTATCACTCTCACTGGCGCTTGTCAGTCGGCGCCCTCCTGCGTGATACGGGTCTTCGTTGAGGGCGCCAGATCCGCGGAACCCCCGATCAGCCAGGGAATGTTCTTGGCCGCTGCATTCAGCACCTTGGCCGAAGATTCGCGAGTTGCGAGGCCTTTCGGATCTGCTGGAAATTCCGGAAGATCGCGGTCCCAGCCTTCCGGGAGCTGACGATGCTGCATGCGATAGAGTTCTTCGGCCAGCTCCGGATATTGCTTGCGATATTCGGCGATGCTAGCAAACCAATCATCCCGTAGCTGCTTGCCGCGTCTTCCGATACCTTGCCTGAAGTGATCGTAGACGCCGTCGGGAACATAGAACTTCTTATCTGCAGGCCAACCGTAGTTCTGCTTGGCCAGACGAATCTCGTCCTCGCCGAGGGGCTCGCCGTGCGCGCCGCTCGTGTCTTGCTTGTGGGGAGCGCCGTAGCCGATATGGCTGTCGACGATGATCAACGTGGGACGATCGGTAGTCTCGTGAAATGTTTGAAAAGCCCTGCTCAGCAAATCGAGGTCGTTGGCATCGCCAACTCGCGTGACGTTCCAGCCATAGCCGATAAAGCGCGTGGCCACGTCTTCCGTAAATGCCAGGGCTGTGTTGCCTTCGATCGTAATGTGATTGTTGTCATAGATCCAGCAAAGGTTGGAAAGACGTAAGTGCCCGGCCAGTGAGGCGGCCTCGCTGGAGATTCCCTCCATCATGCATCCGTCACCGCAAAGGGCATACACATTGAAATCGAAGAGGTCGAATCCCGGACGATTATATCGGGCTGCGAGCCATTGCCGTCCGATGGTCATTCCTACGCTGGTGGAGACGCCCTGCCCCAGCGGTCCCGTTGTAGTTTCAACACCAGAAGTCCACCTGTATTCCGGGTGCCCGGGACAGCGGCTGTCCAACTGCCGGAACGCCTTGATAGCATCCAACGGCACTGCTACGTCACCCAAAATTTCGTAGTCCTTGCTGACGGCATGGACTTCGGCCAAGTGAAGCAAAGAGTAGAGCAGCATGGAGGCGTGCCCGATGGACAGAACGAAACGGTCGCGGTTTGGCCAGACAGGGTCCTGCGGATCAAAACGAAGAAACCGTTGCCAGAGGCAATAGACCACTGGCGCCATTGCCATGGGAGTTCCGGGATGCCCTGAGTTGGCCGTCTGTACCGCGTCCATGGAGAGCGTACGAATAGTGTTGATGCTGGTTAGATCTATGCCTTCAAGCACAGGGCGGCGACGGGAGAAACGGTTGCTACAGTCATCAGGGATCCTTTCGCACTGACGTTTGCTGGTGGACCACTCAGCACGAATCAAGTGTCGGTGCCCGGTTTGCTTGTCACCCCGGCTACCCCACGCGCGTGGCAGAGGAATAGGTAAAAGAGGATCGCGATCCGACATTTTCTTTAACCCGTCAGGCTGGGGAAGACCCGCTTCGGTGTTCCAGCTTGATCCCGTCCTCCACACTGCTTTGCACCGAAGCACCGCCGCTTGCGCGGCTTTGAAAACGATTCAGCACCTGGTGTCGCCGAAAAAAAACACTCTAGCTTTGTGCTCATTCGGCTGCGGCTAGAAAAATTGTGACAAAATCCGCGATGGCAAGTACGAAGGCCACTCCGCCTAATACCAATGCTGCCATCACGCGCGCTGCGTCATCGCCTGCTTGAAAGTAAAGCCCTGCGGGGTACTCCATCAGCAGTACATTGAGCAGCGCCAAAATCAACCACCATTTCGGATCGCGTTTCCTCTTCCGCATGTCGCCACCTCAATCGAAGACCATCTACGATCTTCGTTGCAAAGACTTCTTTCACCCTTGAAGTAGCACTTCTCGTGCCAACTGCGCTCCGCTTTGCTGCTCCTTCGATCGCGAGCTGCAGACCGTTTCAGGGGAGCGGATGTGAGCAAAATCGCATTTTGCCTGGAGGTGCGTCGCGCAATCTGAGCCTCCTAGATCTTTGCTGGCGCGTGGTTTACCTCCTCATGTATGTCCAAGCTGAGCGCATGACTTTGTAGCTGCCAACGCAACCTCGAAGATTGCTTCGTTGCGTTCAGCCCAAGGGCGAGCATACAAGGCTCATGAATTTCTGCGCCCGGATATGGTCAGTGCCGCGATTCGGGCGAAACGTTAGGATTCGGACCATAGCGTCCCCCCTGTAAGTCTCGCCGTATCAGAGGCTCGGATACACAGCTCGATTGGTGTCAGGCGTGCTCATAACACTGTGCTACGCAGACCATGAGGAGCTTTCGCACGAATGCAAATGCCGAGATCTGCCGTGCGAACATAACCATTCAATCATCGGAGGGAAAATGAAACGACCTACTTCTACTCCTGATATCGAGCCTCAAACAACCAAAGAAGTACAAGATTTAACCGAGCAAATTCGACAACGTGCCTACGAGCTTTATGAACTCCGCGGTCGGGCCGACGGGCATGAGCTCGACGATTGGCTCCTGGCAGAATCGCAGCTGATCCAGAAACGGGAAGCGACGGACTCACAGGAGTCCTGACCTCAGCACATGAACTAAACGATGCAATCCGCTGGGCGGCACCGCAGCCTGGACAGGGCAGCAACTTCACGCTAGGGAAGTTGCTGCCTTCTTTGCGTGACATTTGCGACGATACAGAAGGCTCAGACCTCAACGAGGCGATCTTCATGTCCTGGTTCCCTGTTGTTAAGCTAGAGAATGCAGCTCGGACGCAGGCGTCTGCGTCTGACATCACGTCTTGTTTTCACAACGCTGGAAGAGAAAGACTAGAAGAGCTTCTTCGGTTGGCCGGTTGGTACCGGTGGAGCTGGCCGCCAGGGGGTCGCCGACGCAGCACGAACCGAGTTGTGGGCTGGCCGTGGTGTTATCGGGAGGGCGCCGGATCGAGGTACATCCTGATCTTGACATGAATACGTTCGAGCGCCTGGTGAGTGTGCTGGAGCGGGTGTAAGCCGTGTTTGGATTGGGTCCAGCCACACGGATCTATCTGGCCGCTGGAGTCACCGACATGCGCAAGGGGTTCGAAGGGCTGTACGGTCTGGTTCGGGATCGATTGTCGTGTGAGCCTCTGAGCGGGCACCTGTTCTTGTTCTGCAACGGCCAGCGCAATCGGCTGAAGGTCCTCGTCTGGGACGGAAGCGGACTCTGGGTCTGTGCCAAGAGGTTGGAGAAAGGGCGGTTCACCTGACCGCAATCCGGTGATGCGCAGGGGAAGGTCATCCTAAGTCACGAAGAGCTCTCCTTATTACTGGGTGGCATCGATCTGGCCAAGACCAAGCACAAGCGTTGGTACCGGAAGGGCTCCCCCGAGGGACACGCTGCCGCATAAGTTGCTTGGTTGTTTGAACGTTTCGATTCGACTCTGGTAAATCATTAACTCATTGTGAGTTTAGCTTCCATTCCTTCAGCACCAGCCGATCTGGAACTCATCGCACAACTGAAGAGCAAGCTACAGTACGCGGAGCTGCGGATTCGTGTGCTGGAAGAGCGTCTGCGGCTGATGCGGATCGAGAAGTATGGTGCGGGCGGAGAAAAACTTTCGCAGGCGCAAATGCAATTGTTCGAGCACTCGTGTCCGGCTATAAGTTGAACAAAATCAACTGATTGGAATAATCGAGTAGATCAGATTGGGAGTTGCTGTTCTGAAGTGCCCGTAAAATGGGCGTTTTCTCGAAA
>OCTA010000874.1_pt1 | contig 28135 bp, 30 predicted proteins | sample 1538991 | NCBI WGS metagenome assembly OCTA01 (sample SAMEA3539302, study PRJEB22396) | soil metagenome | biome: tundra; feature: field; material: soil | place: USA | collected 2010-05 | depth 0.15 m | reverse complement strand
TCCAGGTTGCCGCGCCATCCCAGGTGCCCGTTGGACAGCGCGAACACCGACTCTGACTGGGCGAGCAGGTCCAGGTTCAGAGTGGTCTCCCTGAGGCACCACGGCTCTACCGTGAACGCCGCCTGCCGGATCACGGACGGTCCAGCAGTTCGGCGAGATCGGTCACGACGATGTCGGCGCCGTGGCTCTTCAGCGCCTCGCCCTGGCCGGCGCGGTCCACCCCCACGACGTAGCCGAACCCGCCCGCCCGGCCCGCCGCCACGCCGGCCAGGGCGTCCTCGAAGACCGCTGCGGCCGACGGTTCCAGGCCAAGGGCCCGGGCCCCGGCCAGGAAGGTGTCCGGGGCCGGCTTTCCCCGCAGGTGCTCCTGTTCGGCGACCACGCCGTCGATCCGTGCCTCGAACAGATCCTCGATGCCCACGGCAACGAGGACGTCGTGGCAATTGGCGCTGGACGACACCACGGCTCGGTGCAGCCCCGCGTCCCGCACCGCCCGGACGTAGCGGACCGAGCCTTCGTACGCTTCCACCCCGCTGGTGCGGATCATCTCCAGCAGGATCGCGTTCTTGCGGTTACCGAGGCCGTAGACGGTCTCGGCGTCGGGGGGATCGTCCGGGCTCCCGTCAGGCAGCTCGATGCCGCGGGAGGCCAGGAACGACCGTGTCCCGTCGGCCCGCGGCTTCCCGTCGACATACTCGTCATAGTCCTTGACTGGGTCGAACGGCACGACCGGCTGACCGGTCCGGCGGGCCCGGTCGCGCAGATAGCTGTCGAACATCTGTTTCCACGCGGCGTCGTGGACCTTCGCGGTCTTGGTGAGAACACCGTCCAGGTCGAAGAGACATCCGCGGATACCATCCGGGAGACCGAGCACGGGTCAAGCGTACGAGATCGTGCTTCCGCCATTCCGTGCAGATGCCCCCCGGCCCTCGCCAGCTCCGATCGGCCGGGGTCGCGCCCATATCACCAGCCGTAGATACGTAGCGGGAGCTCGCGCGACGGCGCTTGATCCGGACCTGGATGTGTGATCATCACAGTGATGTCGTCCGGGTCACGGCCCTCCACCGCGGCCAGCCCTCCGGTGCTCCGGGTATCCCGGTAGGCCGAGTGCTCCCGCAGCACGCGCTCGGCTCGGTCAAGGTCTTCTTTGCTGCTCACGGCCCAGATGACGTACTGGACGCCCACGCTCCCGAGTGCATGCGCGGCGTTGCTGCCCATGGCCCGCAGGATCAGCTGCGATCCCTCATCGCTGATGAGCAGCGCTGCGGTCGCGCTGCGGTCGGCGACTTCCAGCCCGAGGAGGTCGGTGTAGAAACTCACCGACCTGTCCAGGCCCTGCACGAACATGACCACCGAGCCGAGCCGGGCACCTTGCGCCATCTGCTGAACTCCAATCCTGGGGTCACACTGGCCCATTGCACACTGGCCCGGCCATCCCGGTACGGTCACGCGTGCCCGGCGGCGTCCTGCTGGCTTGCCTGCTTTTCGTAGTCTGGGGTAGCAGCCAGGAATGGGAAAAGCGCCAGAAACAGCCCGCCCAGCCAGAGCCACAGCCAGAGTCCGCGGCAGGGTCGCACAGCGGGGATTCTACGCTGATCTGGGCAAAGGCCACGGCCAAGCCCGCCCAGCAGGCGTCATTTCGGTCACCGGCCCGCCTCGGCGCTGTTGTAAGCTGCTGCGGAGGCCGCAGGGTCCTGTACCAGGGCATTGCTATCCTCTGCGAAAGATGGGGAGGCGGGCGGCATGTCAGGCAGCACGTTCAACTACGTGGCATCGGGCGTGCTGGTGATCATCATCGCCTCCATGCTGATCATCCTCAGGAAGGTTGAGCAGCGTCGCAAGCGCTAGCGGCCAACCGCTGGCTGAGGTACCGGCGTTCGGCGTCGGTAGCGGCTAGTTCCAGGGCCGCACGGTAGCTGGCCGCGGCTTCGGCGGGCGTCCGAGGCGGCGGAGCAGGTCGGCCCGCGTGGCGGGCAGCAGGTGATAGCCCGGCAGCGTGCCGGAGGCTTCGAGCGCTTCCGTTCCAGCTCCGCGCCTTCTTCCGCACTCAGTTCTACGGACTCGTCGCCGCAGACGATCAGCATGTACTTCATGGTTCTTCCAGTCTCCTCGGTCAGGTTGGCCGCTCCAGCAAGACGACGAACGGGAACGCCCGCGATGGACAGTTCGCCGGCCACGCGAGCCAATGTTCCCCGCCGGGGCGGCGCATGCTCAATGTGCCCCGCCGGGGCAGCGCATACTGGAGCGTGGTCCTGGCCTCGCGCTTCGTTGTGCAGCTTCATGACGCGACCGCGCTGCACTTCGACCTCCGGCTCCAGGTCGGCGACGTGTTCCGCTCGTGGGCGGTGCCCAAGGGGCCGTCCCTTGATCCCGGGGTCCGGCGGCTGGCCGTCCCGGTCGAAGACCACTCCCTCTCGGCCGGTGATTTCGAGGGCGTCCACGAGGGCCAGGCGCGCGGCAGCGGCGCGGTCATCATCTGGGATGAGGGCCCAGCTGAGATCGTGCGCGCCGAGCCAGACCATGTGTCCTTCATCCTGTCTGGCAGCAAGCTCTCGGGCGGCTTCGCCCTGACCCGGACCGGCGAGCATCGCTGGATCCTGGTCAAGGTCCGCGACGAATACGCCCGGGAGGGCTCGGACATCGTCGCGGAATGCCCGACGAGCGTGCGCAGCGGCAAGACCTGGCAGGATCTGGCCGGACCCCGGCTCACCCGCAGGCCGCGATGATGGCGTCACTGACCTTGCTCAGGTGGCGGCCTCCCTCGTGGCGGCCTCCACCGTGACCCGGTCGTTGTCACGCTGACCGCCACCAGCTTGGTTCCGCCGAGGTACTTATCTGGATCTGCTGATAGACGGACTCCGCTACGGCGCTCAGGCTAGCTGATGTGGGTGACGTAGGCCCCGACAAGACTGGCGTGCTGCTGATCGACCTCGCCTTCGCGCCGCTCGCCGTGGCCGTCGACGAAGCGCGCGAACGCGCCTGTGGATGCGATCGGGTTGGTCTCGTCGGGCGCGTGCCCGTGGAACGAGATGTGCACGAACGAGTCGTCGGCCAGCCGCAGGACCAGGTAGGTCACGTTGTCAGGGTGAGTCTCGGCGAGTTCAGCGAACACCGCCTCTACCCGGCGCTGATTATCGTCGGCTGCTTCGGCTGAGCGGGTGGCATATCGGGTCACCAGGCGGAACTGCGCCGGCGTGGTTGAGGGTGCCTTGCCGCTGTCACTGTGATCGGTGCTCATGTCAATCCTCTCCGCTTGTGGCTGATCGTGCGTGCTCGGCTAGCGCCGCGTGCTCCGCTGGCGCCGCAGGCGCCGGGGCGCTCCCGGTCGCCGCCCGCCGCCTGGGCAGAGCCAGGCCGGCAGCTGCCCCGGCCAGGGACAGGCCGGCGGCGACACCGATCGCGGGCGCGAACCCGTCGCTGAATGCCCGGGCGGACGCGTAGCTCCCGGCTGCCGCAAAAACTGCCGCCGGGATCGCGACCCCGAACGCGCCGCCGAGCTGGCGCATCGTGCTGAAAGCGCCTGATGCCCGGCCGATATCGTCCGGTGCGACCGAGCTGACGACCGACTTGGTGACCGCGGGTATCGCTATCGCAAAGCCGCAGCCAGAGATGACCATCGGCGCGATCATCGTCACGTAGGCGAGGCCAGGCCGGGCGATTACCGCGATCCAGGCCATTCCGGCCGTCTGCAGGAGCAGGCCGGCGACTACCAGCGGCCGCTCGCCGAGCCGGTCAGCCAGCGCCCCGGCCCGGGGGGCGATCAGGAACGGGGTGATGCCCCACGGAAGCAGCCGCAGCCCGGCGTCCAGCGGGCCCTGGCCGAGCGTGGTCTGCTGGAACTGCGCCATGAAGAACACCGCGCCGGTCAGCGATCCGTTGAGGAAAAAGATCGCGGCGCCGCCGGCCGAGAAAGCGCGGGAGCGGAACAGGCGCATCGGCAGCATCGGCGCGCGGGCGCGCATCTCCCGCGCGACGAACGCCACGGTGAGCAGCGCCCCGGCCCCCAGCGCCACGATGACCTCGGGGCTGCCCCAGCCGGCTGAGTTCCCGCGCACCAGGCCCCAGACGAGCCCGAGCGCCGCTCCGATGCCAAGCCCGAGGCCGGGGATGTCCATCGTGCTGCGAGGGCCGTAGCTCTCCTGGATGCGGCCGAGGACCAGCGGGATGGCGACCAGCCCGATCGGGACGTTGAGCCAGAAGATCCACCGCCAGGCGATCCCCTGGGTGATGGCACCTCCCAGCACTGGGCCGACCAGCGCCGCCAGGCCGGTGACGCCGCCGAAGATCCCCATGGCCCAGCCCCGGCGCTGGGGTGGGAAGGCCGCGTTCAGCAGGGCCAGCGCGAGCGGCATGACCATTGCGGCGCCGGCGCCCTGCACAGCGCGGGCCGCGATCAGCCAACCGACCGTGGGCGCCAGCGCGCACGCCGCCGACGCCGCCGCGAACAGTCCCAGCCCGGCGGCGAACAGTCGCCGGCGGCCGAAGCGGTCGCCCAGGGCGGCGGCGGTCATCAGCAGCACCGCGAAGCTCAGCATGTAGGCATTGACGGTCCACTCCAGCTGCTCGATCGATGCGCCGAGGTCACGCCGGATCGTGCTCAGTGCGGTCGCGACGACCAGCAGGTCGAGCACGACCATGAACGATGCCGCCGAGGCCAGCGCGAGCGCCCATCCCTGTGCCGAGCTCGTGGTTATCTGCCTGCCCTTGGTAGCCACGTCTCCTCCGTTCGCCGGTTCTTGCCGTTGCTGATGGTTGAGACACCGCCTGCAGCGGGAACTGGCCGATGACTTCCGGGCCCGGATGGTGTCCGTATCAGTGGGTGCCTTCAGAAGGCAGTGCTTTCTCAGTGCTTTCTCAGTGAGGTGGCGATGCGAGGATGCCGTGGTGACCGAGACAACCCTGGCCCGCGCGCGGGCGGGAGACGGGGGGGCGTTCCGCGAACTCACCGACCCCTACCGGCGAGAGCTGCAGCTGCACTGCTACCGGCTCCTGGGCTCGGTGCAGGACGCGGAAGACGTGCTCCAGGAGACCCTGCTGGCCGCCTGGCGGGGACTTGACCGGTTCGAGGAGCGAGCATCCGTGCGCGCCTGGCTATACCGCATCGCGACCAATCGCTGCCTGAACGCCCTGCGCGACAGCGGGCGCCGCCCGCAGCAGGTGGCGCACCCGCCCGGGCCCAGGTTCGAGGCGCCTGAGCCCACCCGCCGGACCGAGCCAACCTGGTTCGAGCCGTACCCGGACACCCTGCTCGAAGATCTACCTGACACTTCCCCCGGGCCAGAAGCCCGCTACGAGACCAGGGAGACGCTGGCACTGGCGTTCGTGGCTGGGCTCCAGCACCTGCCGCCGCGCCAGCGCGCGGTTCTGGTGCTGCGCGACGTACTCGGCTTCCGTGCGGCGGAGGTGGCCGACATCCTTGACAGCAGCGAGGTCTCGGTGAACAGCGCCCTGCAGCGGTCGCGCGCGGCGCTCGACACCCGGCTTCCCGCGCGCGACCGTGAGCTCGCGCCCCTGCCACACTCGCCGCGCGAGCGCGAACTCGTCGGGCGCTTCGTGGATGCGTTCGAGAACGCCGATATCGAGCGCGTCGTCGCCCTGCTGACCGATGACGCGTGGCTGACGATGCCACCCGAGCCGCTGGAGTATCAGGGTCACGCGGCGATCGCCAGGTTCTTCCTGGACCGCAGCTGGTGGGGGGTTCAGGCAGTCCGGCTCGTGCCCACCCGCGCGAACAACCAGCCCGCGTTCGGCTACTACCTGCGCGACCCCGTGGCGCCGATCTTGCACGCCCACGGACTGGTCGTGCTCACCCTGGCAGGCGGCCGGCGCGAGGGCGGCCGGATCTCCGCTATCACCCGCTTTGGCGACAATAGCCTGTTCCCCCACTTCGGGCTGCCCCGGACGCTGCGCGAATAGTCACCGCTCGCGAGAGCCCCGGCGCGCGCCAATAAGGTCAGGACCCGCAGCACTTGCTGCTGTGGCGCGGCCTGGCCTGGTTCGCCGACAGCATCTCGGTGATCCTGACGCTGCGCCAACGGTATGCCGGCCGCCGGGCGGCACGCTCGAACGCGTGATCCTTGCTGCGTCATAGCCGGCCGCGGAAGCGGTCCCGCCAGGGGCGGCCGTCCGGGTCGTAGACCATTCGGTACAGCGGAGTTGCCCATAGCCGTTCCACAGTCGTGGGGTCGTAGCGCCGATGCGGCAACACCCGCCCTGGGGGTCTCGATCCAGATCCGTCACCGCCCTGCCATGCCGCGAGTTGTTCGGCCTGCCGGCGGAACGCCGCGAAGGCCTCCTGCGGATACAGGAGATCCTCCACGTCGTCAGCGTGCCGGTCGAGGTGCTCGCGGCACAGCCGAAGCCGCAGGTCCCGGGCGAACGTCCGCGCTCCGTCCCCGAGGCCGGCAGGGTCGCGGGGCTCCCGGGCGTCACGCTCCGAGTCGAGCACGGCGATCGACAGCTCGCTGTCGTGGCTCCACGACCTTCGGTTGAGGTTGTCCGACCCAACCATCGCCCACACGTCGTCCACCACCACGGCTTTGGCGTGCACGTACACCGGCGTTCCCTGATGGTTCTCCAGGTCGTATACGGCAAAACGATCGCCACCCGCAGCGGCGCAGGCACGTATCACGTCATGCCGGCCCAGCACACCGGGCATCCGGGTGATCGCGCCGTCGGTGTCGGGGTAGCGGGGCACAATCGCGATGACGTGAAGGTCAGGCTTGTCCCGCAGGGCCGCGGCAACGATCTCGGCCACCGGGCGCGACCACAGGTACTGGTCCTCCAGGTAGACCAGGCAGCGGGCCCGGGCGAACGCCTTGCGGTAGGCGTGCGCGATGCTCCGCTCCCCCAACGGCGCGAACGGGTAGCGGCGGAGCCGGGCCGGATAGGTCCGCAGCACCTGGACCGCGTGCAGGCCCCGCCGGGTCTCGTCGTGGGCTGTCGGTTCTGGCAGCGGCCGGCTCGTCATCGCGCCCATGTGGTAGGCGCGGTCGTAGAGCTCGCGGACTGGACTGGGCAGGTCGAGAACGCTGCTCCCGTACCAGCGCTCCCGGAAGGTGTGCTCGAGGTCGTGCACGGCGGGGCCGCGCACCTCGGCCTGGATGTCATGCCACGGCGGGCGTGGGCCGTAGATGTCGGGGAATTCCATCACCTGCGGGTCGCCGGGGTGCTCCGAGTCATCATTGCGGCCGTAGCCAAGGTCGATACCGCCGACGAACGCAACGTCGCGTGCGGGAGAGCCGGGATGGCGCACCACGACCAGCTTCTGGTGATGGCTGCCCCCTCGGCGGGTCCGGGCATCGAGCAGCACCTGACCCCCGTCCTCGTCGATCTGCCGGACGAACTCCGCGTTGGCCTTCTCGGACTGCTGCAACACCTTGGGCTGTGAGCGCCACAGCAGGCCGTAGACCAGGACTCCGCGGTGCGCGGCCCGGCCGAGCACCTCCCCGATCTCTGTCCCGGGGCCGTCGAGGCGCTCATCCAGGTCACCCCGGAAGTCCAGGAAGTACACCTGGTCCCCGGCCTGAGTCGCCTGAAGCTCGGCACACAGCCGGGCGAAATAGCTGCGGCCATCCACGAGCGGCCGGACCACGTTTCCCGTGGTGAAGGCCCTGAGATCAGTAGCCGGGTTGGCTCGGTCGCCCTCGGCCAGGAACCACGGCGCGATAGCCGGATCGTCAGCGGGTTGATCAGGAGCATCCTGCTCGAGCGGGTCATCCGGCGAGTCGACCGCATCTGCACGCATGTCCGGATTGTGCACCCTCCGGATCGTTGCCGTCCGCGGCAGCCAGCAACCGAGTTCCGGTTCAGGCGCCGCTGGGCCCGTCCACCGCCTTCGCGGGGACGCAGATCTTGATCGAGGCGGGATGGACCTTGATCCGCAGCTTCTTGACGGCAGCGCGCGCTCCGCCGTCAAGCTCGTAGGGAAACCGCCGGCCGAACCGGATCTGGAACTTCTTACCCCGCGTCACCTCCACGAACGGTGACTTCCCGGCCTCACCCAGCGCGACCCGCCCCAGTGTCCGGGCCCACTCGACCGGATTCTTGGCCGTGACCACACCGAGATCGAGGAGCCCGTCGTCCGGCTGCGCCCCGCTGAAGGCCTGGACTCCACCGAGGACCCTGCTCACGTTTCCCACCAGGACGCAAGAGATCCGGCCCTTGAAGAAGCGCCCGCCATCCACCTCGATGGTCGCCTTCACCCGGCGCGCGCCGAGGTTCCTGGCCCCTGTGTAGAGATACGCAGCGCGGCCGAGGCGATCCTTCATCCCCCCATCGGCCTCCTTGATCATGCGGGCATCGAATCCTGCACCAGCCATCACCGCAAAGTGCTCGCCGTTCACCGACCCGGTGTCCAGCGCACGGCGCTCCCCGTGCAGCCCGACCCGCACCGCCTCGGTCAGGTCGGCAGGGACATGCAGGTTCGCCGCCAGGAGATTCGCTGTGCCAGCCGGAAGGATCGCAATGACAGCCCCCGTCCCGGCCACGGCATCGATGCAGCGCTGGACCGTCCCGTCACCTCCCCAGACAAAAATCACCTCAGCGCCCTGCGCCAGCGCTCGGCGGGCGTACTCAGGTGCCTCGCGGCTCTTCGTCACCTCATACCAGAGCGGATCGGGAAAGCCCTCCCGCGCCAGCAGTTCCCGAAGCTCACCTAAGCCGCCGCCGAAGCTCTTGCCAGCGTGCGCCACAACCGCGACCGTCGGCATGCCATGTCCTCCGTGTTCTCGGCCGCTTTCGGCCGGATTCCCGGCCGTTGCCAGCCGGGCACTCGCGTGCAGCAGATCGCCCACCTGCACGACGGTTGAGCTTCTGGTCCTCACCAGGCGCAGCTGTCCGCCGGGCCTCACGGTGATCGTTGCCATGACTATCCCATTACCGGCCACCATCGGGCACTTCGGTCTCAGCGCTCGGGGCAGCTGGGTCTGATTTTGGTGGTACCGGTTCCCGGGTAGCCAGTTCCTGGTCGGCGTCTATCACGCCGCGCTCAGCCCGGGTACGTCCGGAACGTTCAGCCACGTCCTGAACGCCCGCACTCATCCTCACGCCAAGCTGCAGGTCACAACCCGAATGGCGGCTGCGGTACTAGACGGGCTAGACGGGCTCAGACGCACTCAAGCAGCCATAGCCATAGTCCGGTCCGGGACCAACTTGCCCTGCGCGTACCTGCCAGAAGCGCTCTCAGCGCCGCGCAGGGGGTCCGCAGTGGCCGCTATCGCATCTCGGCAGGGACCTGAGCGCGCGCTCGACTGCTGACCCCAGCCTGAGCGGGATGACGACAGATAGCCGACAATCCATCGTCGTTATCTGTCGTTTGGAACGGCCTGGTCATTCTCGTTCCACGCCGGCAGCATTTAAATCCAATGCTTAACCCTCGATTTTCGCACTTATGCCGAGAGCGTTTCCCAGGCCAGGCGGATGGCGCGGATTTCTTGGGGTGTCGGCTGGTCAGGGCGAGATAGCTTAAATCTGGCGGCTATGAGGACGCGGCGGAGCTTGGCAGTCATGTCGGCGGTGGCCGGCGCGGTCTTGGTCTTGTACCAGGGGGCGGCGGCGCGGCGGTCGTCGATGTCGGCGGGGTCGTGGCCGGCCGTGGCATACCAGGTGACCGCGATGGCCTGGCAGGCGAGCTGCGGCGGCCTGCAGCGGCCAGGGGCGGACTTCGGCGGTCAGGCACGGCAGGCGTAGATGCAGTTCTGCGGCCGGGGAGAGTCCAGCACCTCGACATGGCCGAAACCGGCCTCGGCGAGCATCCGGCAGGCCAGCTCGGTGCCCCACATCGCCCCGAGCCCGGCGCCGCCATCGGCCAGTGACACGGTGGTGCAGTACATCAGGCTGATCGCGTAGCACAGTGGGGCCAGCGGATGGCCGACGTTGTTCTCCAGGTGGCTGGAGAACTTCGCATCGACCATGACGAACACCCCGCCGGGGGCGAGTGCGGCCCGCGCCCGGCGCAGCACCTGCTGCGGGGAGTGCTGGTCATGCACCGCGTCGAACGCGGTGATGACGTCGAACTGCGGGTGCGGCGGGAGCAAGGCGGCATCGGCCGCCACGAACGCGGCATTGCACACGGCGAGCCGGCCACGTTCGGCCTGGGCCATGGCGACCAGGCGGCCGTCGATATCCATCCCGACGAACCGCGATGCGGGAAACGCCCGGGCCGCCACTATCATCGCGTGCCCAGTTCCGCAGCCGAGATCGAGCACCCGGGCCCCGGCGGCCAGCCTGTCCCGCAACCCAGGCACGGCGCCGAGGAAGCCGTCGACCAGGTGCTCGTCGTAGATCCGCCGCCAGGTGTCGCCCGCCGTCGCGCCGGCGGCCTCGAAATGTACCGCGAAGGCCGCATGCGGCACCCCGCCGCCGGCCACGAAACACCGCTCCAGTTCTGGCAGCGCGCCGCCGAACGCCCGCAGCATGGAGGCCATCGGTGCGACGTTCGCCGCCGTGTCACCGGTAAGGAAAGCGGCGTGCTCGGCGGGCAGCGTGCACTGCCCGGTGCCCGCGTCGTAGCTGAAGATCCCGCCCGTGACCATCGCGCCGAGCCATTCCCGGACGTACCGTTCCTGCAGGCCGGCCCGCCCGGCGAGATCACCGCTGGTCGCTGGCCCCCGGGCGGCCGCCTCGAACAGGCCCGTCCGGTAGCCGACGCTCACCAGCATGCTCAGCGCGCCCCCGGTCAGCGTGGCGATCATCTGCTCGGCGAACGCCCCGCGGCGGTCATCGTCCATCGGAGGCTCCCGTGCGAGCAGTCCGAGTGTTCAGCCGATCTCGCACTGCCGGCCATTCGGACTTGATGATCGAGTAGTAGGCGGTGTCCCGTATCGTCCCGTCGCTGGCCGGCGAGTGGGCCCGGCGCACGCCCTCGGCGCGGCCGCCCAGCCCTTCGATGGCGCGCCGCGACGCGGTATTGCGCGCGTCGGTCTTGAGGGTTACCCGCAGCGCCTTCCAGACCTCGAATGCATGAGCCAGGAGCAGCAGCTTGCACGCGGCGTTGACGCCAGTACGCTGCGCGGAGGCTGCGTACCAGGTGCTGCCGATCTCGGCCACTGATGGTGGGACGTCATCGGAAGGCTCAGGACCGATGCCTACCCCTGGCGGCCAGGGTGGCGGCCATCCGAAGACCTCGAGGTCCAGGAACCGGGTACAGCCCACGATCCTGTCGTCGGCCACCCAGCGAACCGCCCAAGGCAGCGCGCGGCCTCCGGCCTGATGGGCCAGAGCAGCCTCAACGTAACGATGCGCATCATCCAGCCCGTCAGGTACCCAGGTGAAACCGTAACTCGCCCGGTCCTCGGCCGCCGCCGTCGCCAGCGCCCCGGCGTGCCCAGCTGTCAACGGCTCAAGCTGCACGCGCCCTGACTGCAGAACGAACGGGCTAAGCATTCGGCCTCCCGGCAGGTGTTCGAGGCAGACAGCCTTGATCCTGCCCGATGCCGGCGCGGCCTGAGCTGTGTGCTGGCTCCTAAGATGGCTTGATGTTCCGAAAGCCGTGGACGCGGGCGGTGCGGCGGCTGCGGCAGCCGGCCGCTCGACCGCTGCTGGCGCCCGCCGCCCGCCGGCTGGCGGCGGGACTGGTCGCGCTGTGCGTGGTGATCACCGTGGTTCTCGGGGCGCAGTTCGCCCACCAGGGACGGCCCGGCTCGCTGGACCGGGCCGTCGACAGCTGGCTCCGGGCCGGCCTGGGCCATCATCCGGGACTGCTGAACGCCGGGGCTTGGATCGGTGACGCGGTCCCGGTGACGCTGATAACCGTGGCCCTGGTCCTGGCCTGCCTGGTGGCGCGCAGATGGCGCGGTGCGGCCCTGGTCGCGGTGGCCGAGCCAGTGGCCGCGGCCCTGACCGAGTTCGTGCTCAAACCCCTGATCCACCGGACCCTGCAGGGCGCGTTGAGTCTTCCGAGCGGACATTCCACCCGCATGTTCGCGCTCGCGGGCGCCGGCCTGATCCTGCTGGCTGGCCCGTCCCGCCCACGGATGCCCGCGGCCTGGCGCGTGCTTCTGGTGCTGGCCGGGTACCTCATCGCGACCGCGGTCGCGGTCGCGATGGTGGGCATGGGCGCGCACTACTTCACGGACACGGTGGCCGGAGCGGCCGTGGGCACCGCCGTTGTTCTGGTGACCGCCTTCCTCCTCGACCGGCTCGGCCAGCCGGAGCAGCAGCCGCGGCCGTTCCCGGTCCGCCCGCCGGCTCCCGAGCGGGCCGTCCGGAGATAGTTGCTCCCGGCGTCAGACGAGCTGCCGGGGACCTGCGCCCTGCTTCCCTAGCTCATCCTCCGGGTTGGCCAGCGCGCACAGGTCGAGCGACAGGCAGCCGCATCCGATGCACCCGGTGAATTGGTCGCGTAGCTGCTGAAGCTTGTGTATTCGCTGGTCCAGTTCGTCTTGCCAGCGCTGGGACAGCCGTTGCCAGTCCTTCCGGGTCGGGGTGCGGCCATCTGGCAGCCCGGCGAGGGCGGCGCGGACGTCGGCCAGCGGGATGCCGACCCGGTGCGCTATGCGGATCAGCGCCACCCGGCGCAGCGTGTCGCGCCGGTAGCGTCGCTGGTTGCCTGCCGTGCGCCGACTGGCGATCAGGCGCTGCCGCTCGTAGAAATGCAGGGCCGAGACGGCCACGCCGCTGCGGGCGGCGAGTTCACCCACTGTGAGCTCGCCGCGGTCCATTTGCTGTCACCCCTCAAAATCCAGACCGATTGACCTCAACGATAGTTCAGGTCCTACTGTCGTCCACATCGGGGTCAAGCACGCCGGTGATCCCAGGACACCACTGAGGGACTTGATGACGGAGCGAAGCGTGATTCTGGTGACCGGTGCGACCGGCGACGTCGGCCGGCACGTCGTGTCGGAGCTGCTGGCGGCTGGCGCCGCGGTCCGTGCGGTCACCCGCGACCCGGATGCGGCTGGCTTGCCAGGCGGCACCGAGGTCGTGCGCGCCGCCAGCACAGCCGAGTGATTCAGTCCGGCGGCACCGGGTACCACGCGGCCAGTTCGCCTGGCGCGGCGGTGAAGTCGTACCGCACGCCCTCTGGCGACAGCGCGACCAGCGATATCGATGTCGTTCCCCAGATCCGTCCGTCGCCGAGGTCGCGCCGCACGATCAGCGCCCGCGGATCAGCCGGCCCGATGCCATCGCCGTTCATCAGGGGCAGCCAGCCGCCCCAGGCCTGCCCGACCGGCAGGCCCGGCTCAGGGACGGGGCGCGCCGCGGCCCGCAGCGGGGGCGCGAAATGAGAGATGCGGGCCCGTTCGTGCTCGTTGGCCGCGCTCTCTGGCCTGGCCTGCCGTCCCAGCTGGCTCGATCCCGGTGCGTCGTCGGCCCGCAGATCGCTGTCCAGGCCGCTGTTCACCACGATGTGCAGGCCGGCGGTCAGCTCCTGCTCCCTGAGGTGCTTACCGTCCCAGCTCCAGAGGACCGCCCTCTCCGGCTCCACGGTCAGCAGATGAAACGGATCGAAGTGCTCGAGTCCGGCGCTGCCCAGCTTTCCATCGGCGGCGGCCTGAAGGGGCAGCACGCCCCGGGAACGCCGCGACCCGGCAGGCGCCATCCGGCCTCGCCCGTTAAGCACGCAGGCCGCGCGTTGCGCGGCAGGCGACACCGCCAGCCACGTTCCTCCGGCCACCAGGTCCCGGCCCCCGATCAGCCCGGGATAGTCAGGCCAGTACCGTCCCGGGGGCTGCCAGGCTCGGTCAACAAGCTCGTCGCGGACTCCGGCCAGGAGCGCCGGGGCGCCCGGCTCGACGCTGAGGATGGCCGTGCACATACCCCCATTGGAACAGAGTCCGGCAGGGCCGGCGTCCTGCGCCCGAATCCGGATGTGATCCCACTGCGGCTATGAGTCATACTCCGCACATGACTGCCGCGGACGCTGAGTGGGAGAACCGGATGGCCGGCCAGCGCTGCCGGCGGGCCGTCATCCAGATGGCCAGCTCGCTGCGGAACCTTGGGAATGCGCGCGAAGCGGTGACGCTGCTGACGGCCGAGGCCGGCGCCAGGTCCGACGATCTGGATGGCGCGGTGGCGACCTTCCTGGCCCTGGCGCTGGCCGATGTGGGACGTGAGCGGGAGGCGCTGGCCGTTGCCCTGACGGCGCTGTCGAAGTACCTGCCCCGCTACAACCGGTCCGTCGCCCGCTATGCGCGGGCACTCACCGAGCAGCCCCCGTAGGCTGCGGCGGCCGCGATGAGGGTGACCATCAGGGTCCGGCCTGGCGTCAGCCGCCCCGGGGTGGGCGGCGACCACGACGGCGCGCTGATCGTGGCGGTGACGGCCCGTGCCGTCGGCGGCCAGGCCACCGAGGCGGCGCTGACCTCGGTGGCCGCCGCGTTCGGCGTGCGGCGGCGCGCGGTAACGCTCGTGACGGGCAGCACAAGCCGGACGAAGGTGATCGACATTGCTGACGGGGATCCGTCAGTGCTGGATCACCTGCTCGCGCTGTAGTACCGAGCTGCTCGGCTCAGAGCTTGGTCAGCTTGGTATACGGCGAGATGATTCGTTCCTGCCGCGAGCCGAAATCGACGAGCACGGCGGTCTCGTCCTCGACACGGATGACCCGGCCGAGGCCGTACCGGTCATGGGTCACTTGGTCCTGCACATCGAATACCTCGACGGGCGGGGCCGCAGGGGGCGCGTTGAAGGGACTACCGGGCAGATGGCGCCGGGTCATGGCGCGGGCTGGCTTCATTACTACTATTATGCGCCCACCTGGCTGGTCACCGCATGCTTGTCGGTCTGCTTGGCCCTCGATTCCGTTGGCCGCGCCCGCGTGTTCCCCGGCATGCCCACCAGCCGGGCCGCGTTAAGGAGGCGTCAAGCGCGCGAGCGGGGGCGTTAGGGATGCTTCAAGATCATTAGTCTCGCGCCGGGGCAAGGGTCCACTGGGACTGATGAAACACACGCTGGGACGACGCGGGCTCCCGGCGCCTTTGCGCTGCCGGCGGGCTCCGCCGCGAACGTCATGGCCACCTGCGCATGGTAGGCCGCTCAGGCCCAGCGGTACATATCCCGGTGCGGGCTTGCTGGCTCAGCTGCCAAAGCTCACGTTCTGGCCGGTGATGTGGATGAGCACGCCCTGAGCCGAGACGCTTACGCTCTGCAGAGTCATTCCCAGGGGCAGCGCCGGGATGGGGATGGTGAAATTGCCCAGCCCGCCCAGCGCTGAGGCCGGCAGACCATCTGCCGAGATCACGCTTACGTTGACCTGGTTGGCGTCAACCTTGGTGACCCGCGCGATCGCGGTCCCTGAGACAATCCCCAGATCGATAGCCAGCTTCAATTCGTCGTTACTCGCGGCGGAGATCTTCAGGCCGGGCGCGCTCGACGCTCCGGCCAGGCTCGCGAACGTGATCAGCCCGGTACCGGAGAGCTGGGAGATCGTGCCCCCGCTGTAGCCGGAGTTCACCCGGACGTTGGTCAAAGTGGCGTCGATGTGATCGATCTCGACCGGGCCGGCCTTCTCGCCGGTGGCGGTGATCTGGATGTTATGGAAATCCCGGCTGGCCACTTGGGTCAGGAACGGGAAACCCTCGATCGTCACGTGCGGTTTGCTGCTGAAACCCTGAGCTTGCATCTCGGTGGCGGCCCGGTTATCGGCATAGGCGGCCCCGGCCCGATCGGCGACCACCAGCAGGCCGAGCACTATCACCAGGACAACTATGAGGATGACTGGCCACCGCCGCCGCCTGGGGCGGAGACGGCGAGCCTGCTGAACCGGCATGCGGGCGGTGGGGTAGTCGCTCATCGCGCCGCCGCCGGTGGCACTGGAGCAACCGAAGCGACCTGCCCGATCGTCTTCATGGGCCAGATGCTATGGCATTGCGCCGACGGCGCTGGCCGGTAAAGGGAGGTTGGTGACGTCAACCGCCTGTAGTTGCCGCGACGTGCTGTCGGTCACCAGCAGGGTTGTGCCATCTGGCTCCATCGCGAACTGCCGGGGCAGCAGGCCGGCCGGTATCACCCCGAGCAGGGCCGGCTGGCCGGCCAGGGCGGCCGGTACGTTGACCACGACCAGGTTGGCCGTGGTGCCTTTCCGCGTGTGCAGGTTGGAGTCGGCGACGATGATCCGGTTGCCATGGCCGGCGGTGGTGAGCCCGATCGGTCCCTGGCCGACCCGGACCCGGGCGATCAGGGCGTGCCGGGGATCGCTGAGCAGCATGGCCGCGGAGAAGGCGAGGAGCGTGTCGCTGTCCCGGGCGGTCACCCAGACGTACTGGCCAGCGCTGCTGGTAATGACCCGGATGGGGACGCACCCGGCCGGCACGGTTGCCTTGAGCGCGGCGGCCGGGTCCGTCTCGGCCTCGCGCACGTCGATGACGCTCAAGGCCCCTTGCTGGGAGCCCTTGCTCCGGTTCTGGGTGGTCGCGTAGAGCCAGCGGCCGTCGGGTGAGATCGACATGCCTACCGGACCCAACCCCAGCGGGATCGTCCCCACGAGGTGGGAAGAACCGAACCCGCTGGCGATCGCCGCCTGCAGGTTGAAGACGGCCAGCGCGTTGCTGCTCTGGAGGGTGACGAACGCGAAATGACCGTCGGGCGTGACCCGCACCTGGTCGCCGCCGGAGCCGCCCGGGCTGGTGAGCGACCCGGCGATGGGATTCGGGCCGCCCTGCTCGGCCTGGGCAACGTTGATGACGACCGCCCCGCTGCCTTCCGCGGCGACCAGGTAGCGGCCATCCGGGGTGAGCGTCTCGCCTTTGGGGGTCCCGCCGACCGGGATTGACCGGACGAGCGAGGGCGCCAGCCCCGTGCCGTTCCTGACGACCGCGATGGAACTACCCGGCCCGCCGGTAAGCGTGAGGAATGACCAGCGGCCGTCCGCGGTCACGGCGACGGCCCACGGCTGGCCGGGAACCCGGATCAGGTTGGTGCGGATCTTGCGCAGCAGCGGTGCCGGCGCGCTCGACGTGAGGCAGCCCGGCGGGGACAGCGCCACCGCCGAGCCGTGGCTGCTGCTGTTGTTATTGTTGCGCGTGATCGCATACGCGCCGCCCGCCGCGGCGAGCACCACCACGCAGCCAGTAACGACACCGACCGGCGATCGCCACCAGGGCCGGCTGGGCTGGGCGGGCTGATCGTTGCGCCCGCCCCCTGGCCCGGGCGGGCCGACGGCAGCGCTCCGCCCTGGCTGACTGCCGCTAGCACCTGCTCCTTCCGTACTGGCTCCTCCGGTGCTTGCTCCGGCCGCCGCCCTGGGGCGCGGAATCTCCCGGGGTCGCCTGACCGGGCGAGCCGCTTCGGTGGCCGGCCGGGGCGAGGTCGCTTCGCCGGTGGCTGGTTCTGCCTGGCTGGCGGGCGGAACGCGAGCGGAGCCGACGACAGTCTGGCCTGGGCCTGACCCTGGCCCGTCGGGGGCGGTACCAGTGCCCAGCCCGCATGCGCCGCGCAGCGCCGCGGCGAAGTCAAGGCATGTCCGGTACCTGTCGTCCGGTGACTTGGCCAGCGCCTTCGCGAGCACTTGGTCCACCGCCGGGGGAAGGTCGCGGCGGCGGGCGGTGAGCGCAGGCGGAGGCTCGGACAGCTGTGCCCACATCACCGCGAGGCGCTGGTCCCGCGCGAACGGTGGCGAGCCGGACAGCATCTCAAACGCCGCGCAGGCGAGCGCGTAGAGATCGGCGCGCCCGTCTACCGGACGGCCCTCGATCTGCTCAGGCGCGACGTAGTCCAGGGTGCCGAGGAACTGGCCGGTGGCCGTCAGGTGGCTGGACGACAGCGCCTGCTTGCTGAGCCCGAAGTCGGACAGGTACACATGGTCGGAGCCGTCGCTGGAATCGAGCAGGATGTTGCCGGGCTTGATGTCGCGATGGACGAGGCCGCGTTCATGGGCCGCGTCCAGAGCCGACGCCACTTGAGTGATGATGCGCACCGCGCGTGCCGCGGCCAGCGGGCCGACCTGGTTGATCAGGGTCCGTACGTCGCCTCCCTCGACGTAACGCATCGCGATGAACAGGACGCCGCCCGACTCGCCAGCCTCGAAGACCGGGAGGATGTGCGGATGGTCGACCGCCGCCGCGGCCCTGGACTCCCGGATGAACCGCTGCCGGAAGCTTTCGTCGCTGGCCAGGTCTGGGGCCAGGAACTTCAGCGCCACGCGACGGTCCAGCCGGGGGTCGTGAGCACGGTAAACGACCGCCATCCCGCCCCGGCCGATCTGCTCGTCGAGGCGGTAACCCGCGACGTGTGAGCCGATGGCGAACTCATTGGCTGCCCACGGGGTTTCGTCGCTCACCGTGCCTTCAGCGCCCCTCTCTGCCGAGCTGTCGTGAGGGCCGAGCTGTCGTGAGGGCCGAGCTGTCGTGAGGGCCGAGCTGTCGTGAGGCACCCACTCCGCTGCCGCTGCCGCGACAGGACAGCGTCCGCCGCGCCATGCTCGCTGGGGAAGCCGTCGCCGCCGGGTGGATCGGCCCAGAGTTCACTGGAACGATCCACCCGGCGGCGGACGGTCGTAAGTTTCTCACCCCGCAGGCCAGAGGCTTAACGCGGTTCAGTTTACGTTGGCTGCAATAGCCCTACACTTATCAGATGACCGAGCGCTCCGTCTCGCCGCACGCTTCCCCGGTTCTCATGGTAAAGACACAGGGCTCCGATCAGAGGCTGCACGCTGGCTCGTCGTACCGCATCGGCCGCGATCCGCAGGCGGACATTGTGGTGAACGATTCGCGGGTGTCCTGGCATCACGCGATCCTGCACGTGGACCGGGACGCCTGGATTCTCGAGGACTCCAGCAGCACCAACGGGACGTTCGTGGGCGCCCGCAGGGTCAAGCGGATGGAGATCAGCGAGGATTGCGTCCTGCGGCTGGGCGATCCGGCCGACGGTCCGGTGATGTACTGCTCGGTCGCCCGGCCCCGCAGCCCCGGGCCCGGCGGCACGGTGGTGCGCGATTCAGCGATGAGCGTCGACCGCCGGCCCACGTCGGTGATGCGCGCGCCGGTCAAGGTGCTGCGCATCGGGCGCCAGCCGGACAACGATCTCGTCGTGCCGGACATTAGCGTCTCCAAACACCATGCCGAGCTGCGCAACGCCGGCGGCGGCCGGTACGAGATCGTCGATCTTTCCAGTCACAACGGAACGTTCGTCAACGGAGAGCGCGTCTCCACGGCAACCGTGACGGAAGCAGACCTCCTCAGCATCGGCCGGGCGACGTTCCGCCTCGTCGGCGACGAACTGCGGGAATACATCGACGAGGGCAATGTCTCGCTCGTCGCGCAGGATCTGACCGTGCGGATCTCGGGTGGCAAGGTCCTGCTCGACCATGTGAGCTTCCCGATCGGCGAGCGCAACCTGGTGGCGGTTATCGGCCCCAGTGGAGCGGGGAAGACAACGCTGCTCGGGGCGCTGACCGGGATGCGGCCCGCTACGGAGGGTGCGGTCCTGTACGACGAACGCGACCTGTACACGCACTACGCGGAGCTTCGGCACCGGATCGGCCTGGTTCCCCAGCAAGACATCCTGCACAGTCAGCTGTCAGCCCGCCGCGCCCTCCGTTACGCGGCTGAATTGCGGTTTCCCGGTGACACCTCGAAGGGGGAGCGCAACCGCCGGGTGGATGAGGTCATCGACGAACTGGGGCTCAAGGCGCACGCGAACACGCGGGCCGGGTCGCTGTCCGGTGGCCAGCAGAAGCGGGTCAACGTCGCGCTTGAGCTGCTTACCAAGCCGTCCCTGCTCTTCCTGGACGAGCCCACCTCCGGCCTGGACCCGGGGCTGGACAAGTCCGTCATGGAGATGATGAGCGGCCTGGCCAAGGATGGCCGCACGGTCATCGTGGTCACCCACAGCGTCGCGAACCTGGATGTCTGCGACCGCCTGCTGGTGCTGGTCCCAGGCGGCAAGGTGGCGTTCTACGGACCACCCGCTGAAGGGCTCCGCTACTTCGGGAAGCAGAGCTGGGCCGAGGTGTTCCAGGCCTTCGACGCCCAGCCGGATCGCGATTGGCAGGGGGACTTCAAGCGGTCGTCCTGCTACCGGGAGTACGTGGCGAGCGGGCTGACGAGCCGGGCGCCCGAGTCGACGCACCGCGCGCCGGAGCCGCCCCCGGCGCCGCGGAGCCGCCTGGCGCAGCTGTCCACTCTCTGCCGGCGTTACCTGGCGGTCATCGCCTCGGACCGCAACTACCTGATCGTGCTCGCCGTGCTCCCCATCATCCTCGGGGCGCTGATCAGGCAGTTCGAGGGGTCGGGGGGACTGGCCGGGCGTGACAACACATCGGCCCAGCAGACGCTGCTGGTCCTGGTTATCTGCGCCTGCTTTACGGGTGCCGCCAACTCGGTGCGGGAACTGGTGAAGGAACGGGCCATCTACAGCCGGGAACGGGCCGCCGGCCTGTCGGCCGGTGCGTACCTGCTCTCCAAGTTTCTGGTGCTCGGGCTCATCACCGGCCTGCAGGCCGCCGTGCTGGTGGCGCTCGGCCTGCTCGGGAAGCCGCTGCCAGCCCACGGGTCCTTTCTGACGTCGGCGCCATTTGTGGAACTGCTGCTGGCCATTGTGGTCCTCGCCATCGCCTGCATGGCGATGGGCCTGCTGGTATCGGCGATCGTCAATACCTCAGAGAAGACCATGCCGGTGCTGGTGCTGCTCTCGATGGCGCAAGTCATCCTGTCCGGCGGGCTGCTGGCGCTCTCGGTGGGGCTGAGCCAGATCTCCTGGCTGACGCCCGCCCGCTGGGGCTTCGCCGCCACCGCATCCACCGTCAACCTCAACGTGATATCGGCCCCCGGCATCATCACCCGGAGCCCGCTGTGGGACCACAAGCCGACCACCTGGCTGATGGACATGGGGCTGCAGATCGTGCTGGCGGTGGTGTTCAGTCTCATCGCCTGGTGGCGGCTGCTCCGGCTCGGCCCTCGCAGCACACGGCGCTGAGCCAGGTATGCGCCTGTGCAGCACGGCCACCAGGTGAAACGATCGTGCGGTGACGTCAGCGCAGCGAACGCCGCCGCCGGAGGGCCGGCCGGCCGCTGATCTCCGGCCGCCGGAAGGCCAGCTGGGCGCCGACCAGCGTGCGCTGCGGCCCGGCCCGGAGTTGCTCATCGAGGATCAGGCCGCGCACCGCATCCACCGGCCGATTGACCTGCTGCGCTGTGCCGCGGCATGCGCCGGGATCGCCCTGCTGGTGGGAGTCGGCCTGCTCGCCCGGGCCACCGCGATGGGAGTGGAAACCGACGTCGTGGGGGCTAGCCTGCGGCTGCCCGGCTCCCTGCTGGGCCTGCTGGGGGTCGCGGCGGCCCTGGCCCTCGTGCTGCTTCCGGTCGCGCTGGCTATCCGGCAGCTGATCCGCCGCCAGCCGCAGCGGCTGGCCGAGGCGGTGCTGACGGGTGTCCTCACCGGCCTCCTGGTGCTGGCCGCGGATGCCGCCCTCCGGACCAGTGCCGGCGCGCAGCTTTACTACGCCATCGCTATGGCGCGTCCCGGCGCCAGCCATATCGCATCGCTCGACGCCGGGCTGGCCGGCCTGGTCGGCTACGTCACCATCATTGATCTGCGCGGGCGGCCGCGCTGGCGGTACGCGCTATGGCTGGCCCTCGGGATCTACGCGATATACAGTCTGGCGGATCTGCACGCCACGGTGCTCTCGCTCCTCATCACGCTGCTCCTGGGCCGCGCGCTCGGGCTCGGCGTCCGGTACACGGCTGGTGCCATGTCGCAGCGGCCCACAGCTGAGGCCATCGCCGCCGCTCTCAGTTCGGCTGGCCAGCCGGTTACTGAGATGCGGCGCCTCCCGGAGTCGGGTATCGAATCGCGGCGTTATGCGGCCGTTACCGCCACGGGCGGCCGGCTCGACGTCGGCGTCTTCGACCGGGATCAGCAGGCGGCCGGTGCCCTGTACCGGGTGTACCGCCTGCTGCGGCTGCAGAATCAGGTCTCCCGCCGGGCGCCGCTCTCGACGGACCGGGCGGTGGAGCGCACGGCGCTCATGGCCTACGCCGTACAGGGCGCCGGAGTGCCGACCCCGCGTCTCCTCGCCCTGGTCCGGGTGGGCCCGGAAGCCGTCGCGATCGCCACCGAGCATGCTGCCGGGACGACCTTCGCCGAAGTGGGGGACGCGCTCACCGATGCGGAACTCGGCGCGGCCTGGGACGCGGTGCTCCGGCTGCACGCGCACCGGGTCACCCACCGGGCGCTCACCGCGGACCGCATCCTCATCGCTGGCGATGGGCAGGTGGCGCTCCTCGACCCGGGCAGCGGTGACGTGGCCGCGAGCGATCTTCAGCTGCGCCTGGACTTGTCCCAGCTCATCGCCGAGCTCGCCACGCTGGTAGGGCCGGACCGGTCGGCGGACCTGGCTCTGCGCAAGGTCGGTGCGAGCGAGCTGATCTCGGTAGTGCCGCTGCTCCAGCCGGTCGTGCTCTACGGGTCGACGAGGACGTTCCTGCGCCGCCACAAGGACGTATTGCCCGAGCTGAGGAAGCGGCTGCTGGCGGTCGCGCATGTAGGGGAGGCCGCGCCCGTCCGGCTGGAGCGGATCCGGCTGCGGAGCCTGGTGACGCTGGTCGCCACGATCGTGGCCGCCTACATCGTGATCGGCCAGTTCGCCCGGGTCGACCTCGCGACGACGCTGAGGTCCGCCGATGTGCGCTGGATGGTGACCGCGCTCGGCCTGTCGGCGCTGACCTATGCCGCGGCCGCGTGGTCACTCTCCGGTTTCGTCTCGGTCCGGCTCAGCTTCCTGCGTACCGTCCTGGTCCAGTTGGCCGGCTCCTTCGTCACGCTCGTCACCCCCGCCGCGGTCGGCGGTGCCGCCCTCAATATCCGCTACCTTCAGCGCAGGAAGGTGCCCCCGCCGGTCGCCGCGGCCAGCGTCGGTGTGTCTCAGGTGGTGGCCCTGGTCCTGCACCTTTCGCTGCTCGTGGTCTTCGTGGCCATCACTGGCGCCCGTACTCATGCGCTCAGACCGCCCACCTGGGCCTACTTCGTGCTGGCGGGGCTGGTCGCCGTGGTCCTAGCGGTCCTGGCGGTCCCGGCCGGCCGGCGGCTGCTGCGGGCCCGGCTCGCTCCGGCGCTGGGCCAGGTGCTGCCCCGGCTGCTGGAGATCCTCCAGCAGCCGCGCAAACTGGCCGCGGGGATCGGCGGCGCGCTGCTGCTGACCGCGTGCTACATCCTCTGCCTCACCGCATCGGTGCTCGCCTTCGGCGGATCCATCGCGATCACTAGCGTCGCCGTGGTGTATCTGACCGGTAGCGCCCTGGGGTCCGCGGTACCGACGCCCGGCGGGCTGGGCGCGGTGGAGGCAGCGCTCTCCGCCGGGCTCACCGCGACCGGTCTTCCCGGCGCGACGGCGGTCAGCGCGGTGCTGCTCTTCCGGACCGTGACGTTCTGGCTCCCGGTTCCCATTGGCTGGGCGGCCTTCAACTACCTGCAGCGGAAACAGGTCTTGTAGCCGGAGCCAGCGGACGCGGCGGCCACGGGGCCCGGACCGAACGTGACAGCCGTCACATTGAAGACCTGCGGACGTAATGGCAGGCCCGCGCATTAACTCGCCATTCTTATGAATTACATGCCATAGCTTTACTAGGTGATGGTTTCTTGTTGACTGTCACGCATCGTACGTTCGCGGCAACCCTTAGCAGGGCAAAACGGACTTTGCACGGACCGTCCCGTCCGGCGCGCTCTGCCCCCGCGAATGAAGAGGAGACCACATGCTACGAAGATGGTGCGTACCCCTCGCCGGCCTTGGCCTGGTACTCGGCTCGATCGCTGCTGCGGGAATGGCTTCCGCAGCGCCGGCCGCGCCGGACGCCCAGGCCGCCCATGTCATCGGGCCGGCTGCGCACCTGATCGGGCCGGCCAGTCATGGAACCAGGCCGCTGGTGGCACACGGCGGGCCGGTGAACGCGGCCGAGAGCACTAACTGGTCGGGCTACGCCGCCAGCGGCGGGACCTACACCAAGGTCTCGGCAAGTTGGGTGGAGCCCACCGGCACCTGCTCCGGCAGCGCCAAGTACTCGAGCTTCTGGGTTGGGCTTGACGGGTTCAGCAGCAGTTCCGTCGAGCAGACCGGCAGCGAAGTCGACTGCTCCGGCCGCACCGCCCAGTACTACTCGTGGTACGAGATGTACCCCGCCTACCCGGTCAACTTCAGCAACACGGTGCGGCCGGGTGACCACTTCACTGGTTCCGTCACCTTCACCGGCGGCAGCAGCTACACCCTGGTGCTGAGCGACACCACCCAGGGCTGGAGCCACACCGTCAACGCGTCGCTCAGCGGGGCAGCGAACTCCTCGGCCGAGGTCATCGCCGAGGCGCCCTGCTGCACCGCCAGTGGCGGCATCCTGCCCCTGGCCCACTTCAGCCCGGTCACCTTCAGCAGCGCCACTGTTGACGGCTCAGCGATCGGTAACTTCAACCCGACCCAGATCATCATGGTCAACAGCAGCAGCACGCCCAAGGATTCCATTTCCGCGCTCAGCGGAGGCACCAGCTTCACGGCCACCTGGCTGAGAAGCAACTGACTCCCTGCCGGGTACTGTCCCGGCCGCCCATTGGGCGGCCGGGACAGTGCTGTGTACGGGCCGTGCCGGCGCGGGGAGGCGGCCCAGGTGGCCGACCGGGTGGCGGTCATGTACGCGGGCCGGCTGGCTGAGGTCGGCCCGGCGGCGGCCGTCCGGGGGTCAGCGCCGTGCTGACCGCCGGGCACACGCCGGGGCATCAGAGCTTCGTGGTCAGCCTGGACGACTCGGTCGGTGGCGGCGGTTTTGTGTTCGCCTTCGACGCGGCCGACCTGACCGAGAACATCGAGCGCGAGGTGGCGGTGGGGGCAGGACCGGGGTCGGCCCTGAGGTGAGCGAGGAGCAGATCCGCAAGCTCAAGCGCATCGCCGCCGATCGCGGCTACCGCCTCATCCCCGGTCACGACCCGGTCGCATGGCCGGCCCTGACCGCTGAACTGTGGCTACGCTCGGATCATGAGTGACGAGCGGCACACGGTGCGCCAGGCGGACGGGCGCCTGCTCGATGTGCTGACCACCGGGCCCGAAGATGGCTTCCCGCTGCTTTTCCACAACGGAACACCATGCGGGCTCCTGGGCTTCGCATCGATGACGAACGAGGCCTCATCGCGTGGGCTGCGTACCGTCATGTACGGGCGGCCCGGTTACGGCGACTCGACGCCGTGCCCCGGACGGCGGGTAGTGGACGCCGCCGCGGACGTGGCCGCGGTCCTTGACGCGCTCGGCGCCGGCCCCTTCGTGACTGTCGGCTGGTCAGGAGGCGGTCCGCACGCGCTGGCCTGCGCGGCCCGGCTGCCCGGGCGGTGCCTGGCCGCCGCCACCATGGCGGGCGTGGCTCCCTACCACGCCGAGGGGCTGGATTGGCTGGCCGGCATGGGCCCGGAGAACATCGAGGAGTTCGGTGCGGCCGTGGCCGGGGAGCCGGCGCTGGCCGGCTACCTGGCGGCCGCGGCGGACGGCCTGGCGCAGATCAGCGGCGAGGAAGTAGCAGCGGAACTGGGCGGCCTGGTCGAGGTTGCGGACAAGGCCGCGATCACCGGCGAGTTCGCCGACTACCTCGCGGCGTCATTCCGGGCCGCGCTGAGCGGCGGGGTGGCCGGCTGGCGCGATGACGACATCGCCTTCGTGAGCGACTGGGGATTCTCGTTGAGCGAGGGCTTCGCGGTGCCGGTGGCGGTCTGGCAGGGTGACCAGGACCGGATGGTGCCGGCCGCGCACGGGGAATGGCTGGCCCGGCGGATACCCGGCGCGCATGCCCACATGCTGCGCGGCGAGGGTCATGTGACCCTCGCCGCGCAGTTGTACGGCTCTATTCTCGACGATCTCCTCGACCTGGCCGGGCTCCCGCCCGACCGCCCGGGGAACGGATCGACGTCAGGCTTAAGCGCGGGTGCGGCGGTCCGCACCCTGCGCGTGGCTCCGGGTGGCGGCCGGCGCGCCGGAGTGCCTGCGGCCCGGCACGGTTGGGCGTGCGGCTGGGCGAAGCGTACCTGGCCACGTCCGGCGGCGTTCCGACCCGGCCAGCACGTGGCTGCCGATCATGACGGCCTCGCCCCTGGCCCGGGCCGCCTTGGTCCGGAAGTGGGCCCGCGCCTCCGAGTAGTCGGGGTGCCTCTCGGGACGCCTGAAGGTCATCCACATCGGGATGCCGACGATGGCCAGGATGACCAGGATGGCCAGCGGGATGTTGAGCCAGACGAGCGAAGACATGTTTTCCTCCGGTGAATCCGCCGGCAGCGGCTCTGCCGGGCTCATAGGACGAGCATGCCGCCCGGGGTTCTGAGGCCAGTTGGCAGGACTTCTGCGGACCCTATGAATTCACGAAATGGCTGCCCGCAATGGCCGGATATCACCGATTTCAGGGCAAAGTCGCAGGTCAGCACGGTCTACTGGTATTCGTTAGCCTGCCACTCAGTGGTGCAGGGTGAGTCCCTTGCAGACCTTGTCGACGGCGTTACGCGGGCCGTACACGGCGATTCCGGCCAGGTTCAGCTGGTCGGCCTGGACCGCGCGGACCACCGCCCGGTTGTCGTCGTCGTGACCGGTAGCGAACATGTCCACGGTGTAAATGGCTGTCGGCAGGCCGCGGCTCATCGCGCGTTCCCGGACGGTGGCCAGGAGTTCGCCCGGCCCCGCGTAGACCAGCACCGGCTGGCGGAACATCTCCAGGTACCGGTTACCCGAACCGTCCTCGTAGGGCTTGCCGGCCAGCCCTTCGACCCCGGACGCCACGCCGCTGGCCAGAAAGGCGGTCACGTTGAGCTTCTGCCAGGTGGCCAGATCGGCCCGGACGGCTATCGCGATCTTGGTGTCAAAACGCATAGTCCCACCCTGCTCACGTCCGCCCGGCCGGTCTTGAACGCCGGTGCGCCGCATACTGGACAGGTGAGCCACGATGCCGGGCCGGCCGCTGACTGGGCCAGCTACTGGCGGTCTCCGGATGAGCCGCTGGAGGCGATGCACGCCCATTTCCGCGGCCACGTGTATCACCGGCACAGCCACGACTGCTACTCCTTCGGGGTCACCGAATCCGGTGCCCAGGGGTTCACCTGCCGCGGGTCCAGGCACGTCAGCACGGCCGGGATGGTGATGGCGTTCAACCCGGACGACCCGCACGACGGCCATGCCGTGGCCGGGCCGGGCTTCACCTACCGGATGATCCATGTCGGCCCGGAGTTCCTCGCGGACCTGGTCGCGGATGTCACCGGGCGGCCGCCGGCCCGTCTGCTGTTTACCTCGCCCGTGCTCGACGACCCCGCGGTGGCCCGGGCGGTGCATGGGCTGCATGCCGCGCTGACCGGCGGCGCGGGCCCGCTCGTGCACGCCGAGCGGCTCACCGCCGTGGCTGCCCTGCTGGTCCGCCGGGCCGCACCGCGGTCTGCCCCGGGAGGCCCACTGGCCACCGCCGCTTCATCACGCACGGAACGGGCCGACGCCGCCCGGAAGATCCGCGAGTTCCTGCACGACCAGTACGCGAGCCAGGTGACCGGCGCGGAACTGGCGGCTGTCGCTGGCCGGAGCCGGTATGCCGCTTATCGTGCCTTTCAGGCCAGTTACGGGCTCGCGCCCAGTGCCTACCAGCGGCAGCTGCGGTTGCGGGCCGCGCGCCGCCTCCTGGCCCAGGGAGTGACGCCCGCGGAGGCGGCCGTCCGGGCTGGCTTCGCCGACCAGGCCCACCTCACCCGCTGGTTCCGCCGCTGCTACGGGATCACTCCCGGTGCCTACCGCGGCGCGGCCAGCGGGTGAGGTGCCTGCCCTCAGCTGGCCGGACTGGCCAGGTTGTAGACGGTCACGCCCCCCACCGTCGAGGACTTGAAGTGCGCGGCCACCCACGTCGCGATCTGCGAGGACGTTCCTGAGCCGCCACCGAAACTGCCCCGGTTCGAGCCGATGAAGTAGTGGATCTTGTGCGCGGCGACCAGCGCCTTGAACGCGGCCAGGGTGGGCGTCGGGTCGGTGCCGTTGAACCCGCCGATCGCCATGATGGGCTGGCCGCTGGCGAGCTGGAATGGCGCCGCGCTCTCCGCGCCGACCGTGGCCGCTGTCCACTGATAACCGGCTGCGCCGCTGGTGAGCAGCTTGGTGATCGCGCTAGAGACCTGGGTGTTGCCACCCAGCCCGCCGCCGCCCCCGAAGCCGCCGCGCGCCCCACCGGGGAGGCCCTGGGTGCCACCCTAGATCGGAAGAGCGTCGTGT
>OCTA010000873.1_pt1 | contig 28140 bp, 15 predicted proteins | sample 1538991 | NCBI WGS metagenome assembly OCTA01 (sample SAMEA3539302, study PRJEB22396) | soil metagenome | biome: tundra; feature: field; material: soil | place: USA | collected 2010-05 | depth 0.15 m | reverse complement strand
GCGTGTCGCTACTATGCGACATCTGTTAGAGTGATGCTATGGAATCTCTACGCAACCCCTTCTGGTTCGGCGGGGATATTGGCGCCGAAGGCTTGGTCGACCGTGATACCGAAACCGCACAGGTTGAACGAACCATTCGTGACGGGAGCAAATTGTTCCTTATCGGTCCCCGCCGCTTCGGGAAAAGTTCCATCCTCCGCACAGCGTCAGAACGACTTGCCGCCAAAGGCGCCATCGTGATCCGTGTGGACGCAGACCCGATATCCAGTCTGAACGAGTTGGTCGAAAACATCGTCGCCCTTAGTGCCTCTCACCTGAGAGGCAAAGTCCACCAGGTAATCGACGATTTGGGTAAGTTTTTTTCGAGACTCAGGCCCGAGGCAAAATTCGATATCAACGAGCGCGAATGGAATGTCACTCTCGGCGTTCGAACTGATGATGAGGGAGCCCGGGGAATTCAGAATCTCGTGGATGCTCTCAACGGTCTGGAAAAGCTAGCCCTCGCCCAGCCGGTATCGAAACCGGTTGGTCTGGTTATAGACGAATTTCAACGAGTGGTCGAACTCGGCGGCCAGCGCGCGGAAGCTCAACTTCGCTCGGCCATCCAGCAACACTCGCGTGTTGGTTACGTCTTTGCCGGGTCCAATACGCGGTTGCTTACGGCGATGACGATGAATCATGATCGCCCTTTTTACCGACTTGGGACCGTGATGACAGTCGGTGCTGTTCCGCGCCAGGACTTTGCGGCATTCATTACCAAGAGTCTCCGCAAGAGCGGCTTTCGAGTTGCCGATCCCACCGTGGTGGACTCGCTGCTCACCCTGGCAGAGGACGTACCGTACAACGTCCAGAGCCTGGCCAATAGCTGTTGGGACGAACTCCTTTCCACTCGCGGTGCAGGACAGCCGACGTTGACCGCAGACGTTTTGCAGAAATCCCTAATTCGGGCGGTTATGGAGCTCGATCCTATCTACACAGGCACATGGACCAAGCTGACATCGATTCAGCAGAATGCCCTTCGGGCCGTCATCCGCGAGAAGGGGAAGGGAATGTCATCCGCGCCGGTGGTCCGAACGATTGGCGCGGCCTCGTCCACGGTGCATCGCGCACTCGAAGCTCTCCGGAACCAGAACATCCTCCGCGACGAACCTGCCGATGGGAAGATTCAACTCAGATTCGATGATCCGTTTTTCGCCCACTGGATCAGAATGCGCGCGATGAAACTAAAATAGCCGGCTCACTCTAACGGCTTCGCGCGTCTACTGCACTCTGCCTGAGTGAGACGCAACCCGAGTGTGCGCTACCGGCTCGCCTCGCGGTTTGGCGGGCAGCGGTAGGCACAGAGCCCGATTCTGCTACTCCTTGCGAGTGATTCATGCGGTTGGGAATGGACATGCTTGATGGTCCTCTTCTCCCGAAACGCGGCGAAGCGCCAACGGCAATGTTGTGCAAACCGAGAGAAACGATTACCGGCGCCCCCCGTCATTGGAGGGCGCTGAGCTGTTTTGGAGACGACTATGTCCAGCAAACGATTTCACGCCGAATCCTTTACCCCCACGAAGTGGACTACAGCAGAGCAAAAGGCCACATTCGCCAATCAGCTGATGGCCTTTATCGCGGCGGATTTCCCCGAGAGCAAATTCACGAAGAAGTTCTACAACCGCCTCAGCCAGACCTTCGGCATGATTGCTCATTATGTGGAGGGCGTGATTATGTGGAGTGTCTTCGCGAATACCGCTAGATGCTTCGCTCAGAGGCCCATTCGCTCCGCATAATCCCATGCTGCGGGCGGTAAGCCCGCAGCATGGTCGATATTCTCGCCGTGAAATGCTAAGTGGGGTCTACGGTGATCCTTGGAGGGAAGCGATCAGTGCGTCAGGAGCCTTGAATCGCCCGCGGCGTAGGCTTGGCGGGAGAACTGCCTCCATCGCTTCGAGTTTTTCGGACGGATCGACGCGGAGGTATATCTCGGTTGTGCGCATGTCGCTGTGCCCTAGCCAGAGAGCGACCTTTCGAATATCGCGAGTGGCTTGAAGCATAATCACTGCGCAACTGTGTCGGAGCTGATGTGGTGAAACAGAACGCCCCTTGAGGTCGGGAAGCTTCTCTGCCGCAACCCGGACGTGCTTCTCCAAGACATATTCGAAGCCCGCCCGCGTCATGGGATCTCCAGCAGCATTCACGAACAGCTCGGAAGTGCGGGTCGGATCACGGACAGCCAGCCACGCTCGCAGATCGGTAGCAGTTTCCTTCCACAGCGGGAGGCATCGCTCCTTCCTACCTTTTCCGCACACCCGGATGCTTGGGGGATGGCGCAACGAAAGCCCGTCGAGTGGCAGTTCTACTAACTCAGACACTCGAAGGCCGCAAGCGAAGCAAAGATGCAGCATTGCTCTGTCTCGGATTCCTAAGCGAATCGCGAGGTTTGGCGCGTCCAGGATCGCCCGCATCTGCTTCATCGTGAGGTGTTGAACCAGCGCTTGGTCATGCCGCTTCGTTGGAATCGCGCGAATCTGATGTACCTGTTCGAGCGAAGACGGCACGCGCAATTCGACGTACCGCATAAAAGCCTTGACTGCTGCCAAGCGCGAGTTACGCGTGACGGGGCTGTTTGATCGAGTCTTCTCGATATGTCGCAGAAAGTCGAGCACCAGTGCCGCGGTGATGTGCTCTATACACAATTGAGATGGTCTCGTCCCCAGACGATCAGAGGCGAATTCGAACAGCAGGCGGAACGCATGAGCATACGTATCGCAGGTGTTCGGACTGTAGCCGCGCTCGATCGGCATGTGCTGGCGAAGAAAGGCGGTGATGAGGGGCGCGATGGGTGTCATGCTACCTCCTTGCCAACTAGAGCCTCGGCGGACGCAGCGATATCTGTCATCAGTTCTGGAGTTGCCTCAAGATACCAGTAGGTATGGGTGATATCCGCATGCCCGAGATACGTTGCCAGTGCAACGAAATGAGCAGCAACATCTTCGCGCCGTGTCGGACACTTTTCCAAAGATCGGGTTGCAAATGTGTGCCGCATATCATGAATTCGACACGGGCGTGTCCCCGTTTGAGTGATCCCAGCATGTAGAGTCAACCGGCGAAATGTGTAATCTGCCATCTTCGAGCTGATGCCCCGCATCCTCGAAGAAAGAAACAAATGATCATCTACCGCCGGAAGGGTTACACGGGAGGCAAGATATGCGTTCAATGCATCCTTAACCGTGGGATGCAAAGGAATCAGGCGACTTTTGCCGCCCTTGCCCCGGCGAATCAGAAGCACACCGTCCGGCTGCACATCACTCAGGCGTATGTTGACCGCTTCCGATATGCGCAACCCTGTAGAGGCGATCAGCCCGAAGAGTGTTGCGTACGCTGCGCGGTGAAGAGAGTAAGTTCTAGGAAGCTTTTCCGTCGCCGCGACAATTCTGCTCAACTCCTCAGAAGAATAGATGTAGGGCATCAATCGGCCCTGCGGTGGCGGAAAAAGGCGAGATGGAGGGATTTCATGTCCTGCATCCTCCGCGTGCAGGAAACGAGCAAGCAGCACGACCGCGTTGAGACGCACGTACCTCGTGCCAGGGGTAGACGCTGCAGTTGCCCACGCTACGGCAGTGGATACTTTTATGTGAGTATTGCCCTGGCACATCGCGACTTGGGCATACGCGGTAAGCAACCGTTCTGCATGCAGAAGGCGAAAACCGAGTTTCCGACGGAGCGCGATATAGCGTCTGACCGAGTTCATTAGCATGACGCCACCCCCGGCCACGGCTGGGCGATCGTGGACAGCATGCCAATAGCCACCTTGGCATACCGAGCAGTTGTTTGAGGCGAACGATGACGAAGAACAGAGCCGATGCTGGCAAGAGATGCCCCTTGTCGCAGCATCGTTGTTGCCGCTGAATGCCGGAGAAGATGAGCTCCGCGAACAGGTGAACTGACTCCGGCGCGATCCAATGCACTCCGAACGACCCCACCCACTGCTTGATAGCTTAGCTTCCTGAATGGGGGCAGGACGGTAACGAACAACTCCGGCGCTTGGGATGCAGGACGATTCTCCTGCAGATATTGCAGTGCTGCCCTTCCCACCTCCTGCGGCAGAGGCAGAAGGTCGTGACGCCGACCTTTGCCACATACTCTGATCTTCCCGTTCGTCCAGTCGATATCCGTCAATCGCAGCCGCACAACGTCACCGGCACGGAGTCCTAGGCGGACAAGGAGCAGGATTATGGCTTTGTCCCGGAGACCCGTTCTTTCGGTCGAACAGGAAGCAATGACTCGATCTACGTCGTCGGACACAAGATACTTTGGCATCGTTTCCAGCTTTCGAGAAGCATAAGCAGGTAGGGCGTACTCCACTCCGGTCCTGCATCGTCCTGTAGCCGCGAGGAAACGAATAAAACTGCGTACCGCAGTGGCTCCCAGCTTCGCGTATGAGGAACCGTGGCGTGAACCTCTCGCTAGAACAAACTCTCGCAACACTTGGGGACTGTAAGTATTTGGATCGCTACCAACCGTTGCTGTGAACTCCTCCAGCACCCTTTGATAAACAGCCAAGGTCACCCGCGTCACACCCCTCTGTTCGAGCATCCAAGAATGGAACTCTCTCAGCAGTGGACAGGAGCGGGCAAGAGGATCTATGCCGGTAAGTTGAGGGAGGTGGCCACGTTCCTGTAGAAAACGAAGGAAGAGTCGGGCAACACTGAGAGATTCACGCTTGGGGCCGCGCTCATACGGGACATGACGATCTGACATGACATGCTTCGTGCATTCTTGCAGCCCTTCTGCGAAATCTTCAGCAGTTCTTCCAGTCTTTGTCAGCCAATCGGTCCACGCGGCGAAAGACTGAAGCATTCGAAAGAGGCTTCGTTTCTTATAACCTCGGGCATACAGCCAATCCGAGAAATCATTGATATGGTTAGCGGCAGGACCTGAATTTAGTCGTTTCCGCGTGATTTTTGCACTCACATGGTCTTCGAGCATGTTGTCTCCTTTGCCCTCAAGGAAACACGATGTCGCCACATTTATCACTTCCGTATGGGCGACCACACAACCGAAACCCGCAAGACGGGGCCGGGTCGGATCTGGAAACGTGCTTTGGCCTGATTGCCCATTCATACTCGCTCCGCAAATGTGTCAGCTCCCGTGGAGCTTCGGGTTACTGCTCGCTCTGGGAGGGCAGGGCGAGCATGCGGCGGACGAGCTCGGACTGGCGCCGGGAGCCGGTTTTGGTGAGGATTCGCTTGACGTGGAAACGCGCCGTTTCGAGGGTCGTGCCGAGGTGACCGGAAATTCCGCGGATCTCCATGCCCTGGAGCAGGAGATCGGCGATGCGGCTCTCGGTGGGGGTAAGTCCGTAGATGGCGCGCATGGTTGCGGCGCGGGAACGCACCGGCGCGGATGCGTCTATCAGGAAGACGAGTGCGGCGAGTGGGGCCGAGCGTCCGGGCAACGTGGAGTGGAACGGGGAGACGGACAGGGTGAGCGGGGGGCTTGGTTCTCGGCGGTGCACCTGTAGGGAGCCGCCGGCGGCAGCGGCGGAGTGAACGCCGCATGCGACCGTGGCGGAAAGGAGCGCTACTAGGGCGTTGTGCTCGGATGGCCGGGCGCAGGCGAGCCGGTCGTTGACGGAGCGGATGCCGTCGCCGGCCTGGAGCAGCGCTTCCGCGCCGCGGTTGAACATGACGATACGGAGGTTGCGGTCGATCCCGATCACGGCGTGGTCGTGCGCACAGAGGGCGGCGTCGAGGCCGAGAGCGGCGAACTGTAGGGTTCCCATCTGGTGATGGAGCATCAAGGCGCGCTGTAAGTGCGGCCTCAGTGTCTGGCATATGATATCGGTGGCGTTGTCGAAGGGCCCACGGGCCGACGACCGCTGGCAACTTAAGGACGCGGAGGCGGAGTCGCCGAGCTGGATGCGCAGACCCACGGTGTGGTGCATCTGGTTGGGCTTGTAGAAGTCGGCGTAGAACTCGCTGTGTTCGAGTTCAGCGTCGCTGATCGCGAGGTGGCTGAACCAGGTTTCCTCGACGGCGAATTTCTCTTCCGCGCGCGCCATCATGGGATTGATGGCGGCGTAGTACCCGGCGAAGACGTTCCAGACGTCGGGCGCAAGGTCGGACATGGCGATGATGCCCGGAGTGCGGCTGTCGGGAAAGCCCGCGTAGATGGCAATGGACTCGCCATGGAGCGTTGCGCAGATGCGGTCCAAGACGGGCCCCCACAACGCGGGTTTCTGGGCTGCGGCGTAGATAGATTCGATGGTCTCCAGCAGCGGGGCGGTCCCGCCAAAGGCCTGCTCTGGATTCTGGAACATGGGTCTCCTGTGCAGCAGGTGGGACTGGCAAGACCTTGGGCGCCCCGTCGCTGGCTGCACGGGGTTGTGTGAGCATAGCAAAGCCCTGTGCGGGGGAGCAAGAAGATATCTCCCATATGGGAGATGCGCCCATCGTCGATTTCACCGAGCCTGATGACATGGCTATGAGTCGAAGGGAGCAATGAACGACTCGTTGTGCTACATTCGAGTCTCGTATCCCTCCCTCACATTCATTTTCTGGCAAGCAAACACTCGATTTTCGACAAGAACGCAGTCCGAGGGGGAGTGCAAATGTTCCATTGCCGTTTTCGTGTCAAGTGTCTTGGCAGCCCCAACCGACTGCTGAATCTGCTCTGTTTTGGACCTATCCTGCTTCTTGCCTCCAGTATCCAGGGTTGCAGTTCCGGGACATCTTCAAGCAGTTCGCCTCCCGCCACCGCCCCCAGCATCAACACGCAGCCGACAAGTCAGAGCGCTTACATCGGAGCGACAGTGACCCTCAGCGTAGCAGCCTCAGGCTCGGCTCCGCTCGCCTACGCTTGGCAATTGAACGGCGCGGCAATTCCGGGGGCCGGGAGCAGTTCCTACACAACTCCGGCTCTCACGACCCTGGATAACGGGGACTCGTTCACGGTTACGGTCAGCAACTCGGCGGGCTCCGCGACATCCAACGCCGCGAAACTCACGGTGACAGCGCAAGCACCCCAAATCAGCGTACAACCGCCGAATGTCTCTGTGCAGATCGGCCAGACGGCGAACTTCAGCGTGACGGCGGCCGGGACTGCTCCGCTGAGTTACCAATGGCTGCGCAACAATCAGGCTATCTCCGCTGCGACCTCTCCCACCTATGCCCTTGCGAACGCACAGTCGACTGACAGCGGCGCTACCTTCGCTGTGACTGTCTCGAATTCTGCTGGAAGCATCACCAGCGGCCCTGCATCCCTGACGGTGACGCAAGTCCCGGTCGCCCTGGCTACGCAGCCTGCGGGCGGGACCTACTTTGTAGGCGAGACCACAACGATGTCGGTCTCGGCATCCGGAACCAGTCCCAACTACCAGTGGACGAAAAACGGAACCTCGATCGCGGGAGCTACCAGGTCCAGTTACACGCCCCCGGCGTTTGCAGCAGGTGACGACAATACATCGTATGCAGTGATCGTCAGCAACAACGCTAGCAGCGTGACATCCTCCGCCGCAGTCATCCACGTCGGGCCGTTTGCAACGACGTATACGACACAGCAAGGGGCGAAATTGAGTCTCTATGCGTGGCCTGGGAGCAAGATGGCCATTCTGACTGGCTCCAATACGCTTAGCCCTGCTGTGATGCGCCAGGCGCTGACCGCCGCTGATGGAACATGGAATTACTATGCCGGCGCAACGGGAGCTTTGCCTTCCTACTACTTCACGTACAACGGGCTGGCAACGATTGCCGAAGTCCAGGCCAGTTGTGGAGCGGGATGCACCTACCTAGGCGCCACTGGCATGGAGATGTCGGACCCCTATTTTCTCTGGCTGCCGGATGGCATTCCGTTCGGGGTGTATGACCAGATCATTTTCTATGAGATGGGTCGCAGTTTCTGGCTGTTCGAGAATCGAATCGGGTACGTGAGTCCAGGAAACTCAGCATGTCTGCAGACTGGCTATGCAGTCCTGATGCGTTTTCGATCCCTCGCCGCTCTCAACTACCAAGGCGGATACAACGAGTTTTATAGCACAACTCCCACGGCGGCCCAAGCGCAGGCAGGGGCGAATACATATAACGCGCTGGTGGCCAGCAACGCAGGAATGATTGACACCTATGCGGCGAATACTTCGCTGACCTGGCAAAATACTTTTCTGGTCAACACCTTTTCCAACCCGAACGGGGGATGTGCCGATCTTTTCGCCTCGATGGTGCAGCGGCTGGCATTGAACTATGGCGGGGAAGCTTTCATTCAGGATCTTTGGAAGGAGGTACTGAAGCAACCTATATCGGGAACCAATCAGGATGCCGCAGACCATTTTGTTCTTGCGGCTTCTGCGGCGGCAAAGAAGAACCTGACCTCTGTATTCATCAACACCTGGCGGTGGCCGGTATCGGCTGCGGCGATTACGGCTGCTCAGATGACATGGGGCAACCCGATCTGACATGCCTAAGTCTGCCCGCGCTAAAGGCTCAGTCCGCGCTGTAGGTGTCCTCCTTGTCCTGAGGTTTCTCGACGGAAGGTGATATGGTCTTTGTTACCAATCCTCAAGCGGCACAAATCGCTCCTCTCAACCTGTTGAGAAAGACTGCCAACATGAATGCTCCTGTCCGCTTCCGGCAACCGGTGGGAAAAGCTCTGTCGCCATCACATTTGAACACCCCATTGCGGGTTGCACAAATGGTTCCGCGGCCTCCAGCAGTATCTTTGCACGGTCGCTACTCTGCTGGTACCCGCGCCGTGATGCACTCGCTTTGCGCGCTTTTCATCTGGTTTGCGATACCACAGCTCTTGAAGGCTCAAGGGGGCACGGTCACCGTTGTAGCCGGTTTACCTGGACAGTACGGTTACTCCGGTGACGGCGCGGCGGCGACAAATGCTCTAATGGACAGTCCTGTCGCAGCTGTCGTGGCCAGCGACGGCACTGTCTACATTGCGGATTACTACAACGCTGTCGTTCGGAAGATCGACCCGAAGAACGGATTCATCAGCACATTTGCGGGCGGTGGAGGCTGTTCCCCCAACAGCAACGGTTACTGTGGGGCCGGTGGCATGGCCGACAACGCAGTATTAAGCGCCCCGGTCAGCCTTGCTCTCGACGCCCAGGGCAGTCTCTATATTGCAGATCAAGGGGCGGGAGTAATTTTCAAGGTCAGTACTCTCTTGGGAGTGAGTACGATCACCTCGATAGTTGGACAAGGCGATAACAGTTGTTATCCTGCATCTGCCTCAGATTCGTGCCCTGCGGGCACCAGCGGTTTGGGAGTTATTAATGGCATCGCAATCGATCCCGTCCGCTCGTTGCTATATTTGAGCAACGACGAAGGCCAGATACTCAAGGTAAATTTAGCCGCTAATGTTGTTTCTCTTGAAGCTGGCGTCTACGAAGCTTACGCCTATGATGGTGACAATGGTCCTGCAGTCGACGCCAAATTGAACATACCGGAGCAGGTAGCTCTTGATTCGGCGGGGAGTCTTTATTTTGCTGACACCAGCAATAATGTCATCCGCAAGATAACACTTGGCGGTGTCATTACAACTGTGGCGGGGACTGGCACCGCGAGCTTCGACGGTGATGGTGGAAAAGGTACACTTGCCAAATTGAATACGCCTTTCGGCGTTGCTGTTGATCCCTCGGGCAATCTATATATCGCGGATACCGGCAATGCCCGTATCCGCATGGTCGACGCAGTGACGGGAACGATTGGAACCATAGCAGGGAGTTCCGCTGTGGGATGCGTACTGCAAAAAGATGCGCTGGGAGACGGTTGCTCGCCACTGCTCACAAATATGGCTCACATCTCCAGCCTTGCTGTCGACAGCGCAAACTATATTTATCTTGCGGGTCGTTATGACTTCGGTTCGGGATTACCTGATCCGACGCTTGGGAATGACGAAACTGTCCGAAAGCTGCCAGTAGTGACAGCCACCCCGACCTTTATTCCCGCAGCCGGATATTACCTCGATCCACCCTACGTACAGATCACCGATTCCACTATCAATGCATCCATTTACTACACTTTGGACGGTACCACCCCGACGACGAGCTCTGCAAAGTTTGACCCAAACTACCCCATCGCCGTTCCGTTTGGAGCTACGACGATCCAAGCGATTGCAGTCGCTCCTGGATACAGCCCCAGCCTAGTGAACATTGCCGCGTATGTGACGGGGGTGCCTGCCCCTCCCGCACCTACGTTTGCGCCAACTCCAGGAGCCTATATTGGCGCTCAGACGATCACCCTCACGGACGCAAATGTCTCCGCAGCGATTTACTTCACAACCGACGGCACTACGCCGACTACGTCATCCAATCACTACATAACTGGTTTCATTTTATCTACGTCACAGACTGTCAAGGCGATCGCAGTACTGAGCGGTTATGCCAAGAGTGCAGTAACGACCGGAACTTACACAATCAATTATCCGATCGTGGCACCGAGTGTTTCGGTCATGCCGGGTTCTTCCAGCATAACGACACTACAATCGCTCACTGTGACCGTCACGGTTGGCGGAGCGCCGGGGTACCCTGCACCTACGGGAAGTGTGACCGTGACCTGTGGCACTTATAGTTCGTTGTCTGCCGTGATCAGCAGCGGCAGTGCAGTGATCACGATCCCGAGTGGTTCTCTTACAGTGGGCAACGAAACGCTGTCGGCTAGTTTCACGCCGGACGGCGGCAGTTCCGCGTTCTACTCTGGAGCTACGGGATCGAACGCCGTCAAGGTTTCCCTGGCGGCGCCGACTATCACGTTCTCTGTGCTAGATCAGGTCTACCCCACTGCACAATTCACGTTAGGTGCTACGTCCACTTCGACTGGTGGATTCACCTACACCGTGACGAATGGACCCGCCACGATAAGTGGTGCGACGGTGACGCTGACTGGCACAGGACAGGTAACGGTGTTAGCGACCGAAATCGCAACTGGAATTTACGGAGCCGGATCGCAGTCGGCCACATTCAACGTGACGTCTTCGCCGTCACCAACGATCACGTTTGCGGTACCGAATCACACCTTCGGCGACGCGGCCTTCCATATCTCCGCCACCTCGAATTCAAGCGGCGCGATCACTTTCTCGAAAGTCTCCGGTCCGGCCACTGTATCTGGGTCTACGGTCTCGCTGACCGGCGCAGGTACTGTCGTCCTGCAGGCGATGGAGGCTGCAAGCGTCCCTTATACGAGTGGCAGTCAGAACGCCACCTTCGTGGTTGCAGCAGGCACGCCAGCGGTGACGTGGACGCCGGCAACCCACGTGCTCTACACTGGCCTGCCCCTGAGTTCTGGGGTGCTAAACGCATCCGCGTCGGTCACAGGCAGCTTTGCTTATACGGCCGCGCTACAAGGCGGGTCTACAGTGAGCGTTACGCCGTCGTCTGTACCTGCTGCGGGAAGTTACACCTTGACGGCCAACTTCACCCCGACCGACTCTGTGGACTACACAACAGGGTCTGCAACCCAAACGATCTCCATTCTCATTGAGCATGTATGGGCAGTCAACAGCAACGGCAGCGTTAGCTCCCTGGACGCCGCTGGCAACGCGTTCAACTCCACTCCAGGCACGGGCGGCCAGTTTGGCATAGCGATCGACAACTCCGGAAACATCTGGTCCGTGAATGCTACTGGCGCGTCGCTGTCCGAGTTTTCAAAGGCTGGAGGAATCGTATCTAGTAGTGTCTCGGGCGGAGGCCTGTCCTCCGCCAATTCACTTGCCATAGACGGCGCTGGTCTCATATGGGTCGTCAATGGCAATAACAGCGTCAGCGTCTTCTCTAACTCAGGAACGGCTATTTCACCCCCCGGAGGCTACACAGGCGGCGGTCTCAGCAATCCAAACGCCATCACTATCGATAATTCTGGCAGCGTCTGGATTACGAACTTGGGCAGCAATACCGTAACTCGCATACTCGGCGGAGCGGCACCCGTCGCACCTATTGCAACAGGCGTTACTAACGGCACTACGGGAGCTAAACCCTAATGCTTATACAAAACACTTACCGGGTTCTCTGTATCCTCGCTACCGTGCCCGTTTTAGCGATCACTGGCTGCAGTCTTTCCTCTCCCATGACTGGTTCCGCCACTGTGCCTGTTACTTCCACGTCAGTAATTGCGATTCAGGGCCACATCCACGGCGGCCAGCAGCCGGTGAGCGGCGCGGCCATCCAACTCTATGCTGCCAGCAAGACCGGCTACGGAACCGCGTCTTTGCCACTCATCTCCGCGACTGTCAAGAGTGATGTAAATGGGTTCTTCTCAATCACAGGCGACTATCCCACCTGCCAGCCGAGCGATCTAGTCTACATTGTCGCCATAGGCGGTAATCCCGGCATTGCCGGAACGCAGAATAACAGCGCGCTTGCCATGATGGCTGGCCTTGGGCGTTGCGACAGTCTCACCAGTTCCACCTTCATCCAGATTAATGAGCTCACCACGGTAGCCAGCGTATGGGCACTCTCCCCTTTTATGTCCGATCTCACACATGTCGCGACTAGTTCCACCAATGTGCAGGGGCTTACTAACGCCTTCGCGGCTGTCAACGAGATTGTGAACACCTCGACAGGAACCGTGCCGGGCCCCTTCTTACCGACCGGAGCGACACTTCCAGTTGACGAGATCAATACTCTCGCCGACATTCTCGCCGTTTGTATCAATACGGTAGACAGTACCTCGCCTGTCGGACAAAGTTCGAGTTGCAACAGCGTCTTCAGTGCGTCAAAGACCGTCGCTTCGACCCCGACGAATACGATCCAGGCTGCGCTCGATCTCGCCCAAAACCCGGCCCTCGGTCTTACTCTCAGCAGCTTGGTCTCCGGACAAGCTCCGTTTCAACCGACGCTCACCGCGGCGCCGAATTCCTGGGTCATGGCCATCAACTACGCCGCCGGACTGGCAGCGCCTGCGGCGATCGGAGCAGACTCGAAGGGTAACCTGTTCGTCCCCAATGCTGGCAGCAACTCGATCACTAAGCTCACCACGAATGGCGTTTGGTCCACTTTCGGTGTAGGGCTCAACTCGCCCTCGGCGATTGCCATCGACCTAGCTGACAATGTGTGGATCGCCAATGTGGGCAACAGCACAGTAAGTGAGTACACGACGGCGGGAGTAGCTTCAACCATTCTAAGCAACGGACTCAACTCTCCCCGAGCAATAGCTATCGATGCAGGAGGGAATATTTGGGTCGCCAATTCAGGTAACTCTACAGTCTCGGAGTTCTCAAGCACTGGCGCGGCCCTTTCGTCCGGCGGTTTCAGCTCCGGCGGTATCAACCAGCCGGTTGGCATTGCGATCGATCCCAAATAACTCCTGCTGCTTCGACAGAGTTCTTTCCCAACTTTCACTGTTACAAATGTGTAGCTCCGCCTCGGTGGCCGAATGGGGTAGATTCCGGCGATGCTTTGATGTTCTGGCATGGTCACTTGAAGCTTGAAGCAAAATCGACAAGGCTCGAATCGAGCGGCTGGAATGCAAACTTTGACGTCCCGGTAGCGTGACCGCCCATGCGGAAGTTGGCTGGCTGCGGAGGGCTAAATAGTGGGGATTATGCATAGTGAACTGATGGTCGAACTCTGTATTAACAGCGTGTTGACGCTAGTGCTCCGCATAATCACGCCCTCCTCATAATGAGCATTATGCAGTGCACCGCATAATGCTCATTACAACGTGGACGGCTTCTTTTCCACGTTCTTTACCGATACCGCGGGCAAACTCCGGTTTCTCAGGTGCCTGGTCGAGTGGCCCTGTTATGGCAGTTCGGAGGTCACTTTTTCTGACGTCGAACGTGCAACATCGGCAGCGATTCAGTCGACGAACTACGTCGAGGCCTATGCTGCACGGTTGGCGCGCGAGATTGAGACTCGGGAACGGCAGATACTGGTCGCGTTGCAGGAGAAATATCAGGGTGGTCCAACCGTTGCGCCGGCGCCGTGCGTGGCCCCTGCAGCCAGCGAACCTGTTTTCGTCGCTACGCGGCTCCCATCGCGTCCAGCGTTCTCTTCAGACAACGACGTTCAAATCTCGCTGTTTGGCTAAGGCCCGGCGCTTCGGTCGGGTAGAAAGTGCTTCAAGTCGAAAGGAACACATGGGATACAGCGTGTATTACTGTGGCGAAATTGACGTCACACCGTCGCTTACCGAGGAAGATGCCGCCACCTTCCTCGAAATCGTCAACAACCAGCGCAATGACCACACGAAGGAATTCTTCGACCGGGTTGCCGCCAGTCCAGAGCGGGACATCCCCTATTCCGTGGGACTGCTGGAACTCAGCGAAGATCGGTCGCAGATTCTGCCGGAGGCCGATGAAAGCCGATCAGGCGCTGGGACGTGGCTTCAACTCACGGTTGAGCACTTCCTTGCCCCCAAAGGCTATTCAGTTGATGGGGAAATCACTTGGAATGGCGACGACGCAGAGGATCGGGGATGTATCTACGCCAAAGACCAGCAAGTCGACGTGGTCGACGATTGCATTGAGAATCCCGGTCCGAGCTGGTCACCTGCTGCATATGCGAGCCCTGGCGTCAGGGAGGTAATCAAGAAGCTGATTGCCTCTGCCGACAACGCCGGATGCTCGCTCGATCTTGCCGTGGTCGCAGCCGACGATCTCGCAGCGCTCAGGGATATCTCCCAAGGGTTGTGAGGCCGAAATCCCCATCGCAACACCCGCACCAGATCCATCCCCTGAAAGGTTTTCATGTCCACTGCTCCTGTCACCCCCCAGCCGCAGGCCCCGCCGAAGGGGCCTGCGCTTGTGCCCTCCACCACTTCAGCCGCAAAAGCCAAGGCAAGCGTTCTCATGGAGGTTGTTGTGAATCGCGACGCTCTCTTAGCCGAGGTCGCCGCAGCCCAAGGCATCACCTCGTCCAGGACGACGATTCCGATTCTGTCGAATCTCCTGATCGAAGCTCAAGACGGTTTCCTCAAGATCGCAGCGTCGAACATCGAGCAAACGCTGACCACGAAGGCACCTGCCACAGTCAAGAAGCCGGGCGTTGCCACCGTTCCGGCGCGGAAGCTGTACGACTACATCAAGCTGCTTCCTGCCGGCGACATCAGCATCAAGCTGCTGGAGAATGACTGGGTCCGCATTCAGGCCGGTCGCTCCAACACGAAGATGGTCGGCATGGCACGGGATAACTATCCCGCGATCCCAACAGTAGGCAGCTTGCCGAAGGTGACGTTACCTGTCACCGTGCTCCGCTCCTTGATCGCTCATACGATCTGTGCAGTGTCGATGGAGGAGTCGCGCTACACGCTCACCGCAGCCCTCCTCCTTTTGGAACCCAAGAAGGTTTCGATGGTCAGCACGGACGGGACCCGTCTCGCACTGGCCGAGAAGGACGAGGCTCTGGCGAGTGTTACGGCTCCCCGTAAGCTTCTCATCCCCAACCAGGCGCTGCACGATCTCGCTTCCCTTCTCGCTTCCACAAAGAGCGAGACAGTCGAGATCGCGGAGAGCGACACCACGCTGTTTATGGTGATAGGGGATCGGGAATACACTTCCAGGAAGAAGGCGGGGCAGTTCCCTAACTACGCGGCTGTGATCCCTCAAAGCAATAATAACCGGGTCATCTTGCGGACCGTGGATGTTGAACGTTCGGTTCGCAGGGTTGCGCAGTTCACAGATCAGAAGTCCAGCGGGGTGAAACTCGCCCTTGGAGCCAATGCTCTGAAGATCAGCGCATCCACGACAGAGAGCGGCGAGTCCGAGGATACGCTCGACGCGCCGTACGCTTCCGAGCAAATCCTGATCAAGCTGAACTCCGACTTCATCCTCGACTTCTGCAAAGTGGTAGGCAGCGTCGGCGAGGTCAAATTCAGCTTCAAGGACGGCAAGAGTGCCGCGCTGCTGGAACCGGAAGCTGCCAACCGGGATATCCGCTTCAAGCTGGTACTCATGCCGATGCGGTTAGGTTAAAGCGTCCGTCGCTGTCAGTAGCTCATTGGGCGTAGTGTTGCCACCAAGGCGCGCTACGCCCTTCTTGCTTCACAAAACTGATCCGCATCGCGGTTTTCAAGCGCGCTCTTCGCCGATATCGCTCGACGGGACTACTCGTTCTCGTGTTCCAAATGAGGATCCAACCCCAGGAGTCCGTCGCGTTCCCGGCTCTCCTGCACCTTGTCCCCATCGGCATTGGTCCGCTCAGTATGCGGATCGAGACCCAGAAACCCTTCCTCCTCGCGAGACGTTCCGACAACGTGTCCCGACTCGTCGGTATGTTCCACGTGCGGGTCGAGTCCCAGAAACCCATCGTCTTGGCGGCTCTCCTCAACGACGTTACCGGCGTGGTCGACAGTCTTAACGTGTGGGTCCATCCCCAGAATTCCGCCTTCCGAGTGGGAAGTCGCGATTACATTGCCGCTCTCATCCCGATGTTCGACATACTTCTCTCCGAAGAAAGTCTCCTTCTGCCTGCTCGACGTGACTCTGCTCATAAGAGACGAGCCGAAGCTCTCGCTGGAGTCGCGACTCGACCCTCCTAGCACCATGCCGAGAATCCAGAACGCCGCAATAATCATCACGATGGCAATAGCGATGACGATCGCCATGTAAGCGACAAATCCAAAGATCGCTACCATCACGCCGAAGTAATAAGTCACCAGTGCCAGGCACACACCCGCATACACAGCATCACGCCACGCACCGGGTCCGCGCAGACCCTTCCCAATACCGTGAACTCCATGGGCCCCGGCCCACAGCGGTCGCATCATAAATCTATGAAACTTGCCCTCTTTCGACGCAGCGGTGTCGCGGTGCGCCCGGAACTTGTCTCCCCACTGGATGATCGGCTCGGTCAAGGCTGGGATATGAACCAGCGCCACCATCCCACCAAGCACCAACGGAAGCAGACAGAAGGCTATGGCTGGCGAAACATAGAGAAAGAGGCATATCTCCAAAACCGGGAGGAGGCCAGCTCCGATCCTGCGACCGATGAGAACATCATCCCGCGAAGACGCTACGGACACTTGCTCGGCACCTTGGGGCTCAATGGGGGCCATGGGAGTCCTTTAGAAAAGAGATCGGCACCTGTGATGGGACCGCTGGGGAGAGGCCACCATCATACCGCCACGGATCGTCAAGTCAAATCCCAACGGAAAGAATTCTGCCGCTCGATAAAAGCAAGCGCAAAATAATTAGCCCTCCTCGACGTTGGGGGAGGGCTAACCCTGATCCGGCGAAAACAAGCCTAAGACCCCGTCCAAGGTTCAACCTTGCCCGACGAGCGAACATTTCCCTAGTCAGGCAAGCACTGAACAAGCAGATCAGAACTAGACATCTTTCGCCCCACGTTACGCAGTGATCCGTATCACAGCCTTCGCTTAGAGATTTGCATAAAGTGAGCGCGAAGGTATACCTCGTAGCGTACCTGCCTTTCTACTTGGCCATCCTTTTACAATTTCTCCGGTTTTGTACTGAACCGATGTCACGGCGACATGAATCTGAGCAAAACGCTGACCATCGGAAGTTAGCAAGAAATCTCATAGCAAAGCAGATCTATTGCGTCCACTCCAATCTAGCCCATTGGGAAGCGCATAATTGCCGATCGGGTCGATGCCGTGAAATTGAGTTCTCTTACTGAGTAGTAGCTCTCTCATGACCACATTGAAGGGTCATCGATTTCTGCACAGTCGTGCCGGGGGATACCGTGAAGTCAAGTCAATGCATTCGTAATGTCTCCTATACACATGGCTTGGTCGGTGTCTGCCTGTTTTCGCTCATTGCGACCGTCGGGTGGTCGCAGTCCACCCCTAAAATTACTTGGCCAACCCCAGCGGCGATAACATATGGAACGGCGTTAAGCTCGAGACAGTTAGACGCCACTACCTCGGTCCAAGGCACATTCGCCTATACGCCTGCGTCTGGAACCGTGCTTCCAGTCGGCGCTGCTGCGCTCTCCGTCACATTTACTCCGACGAACACGACCCTCTATGACTCAGCAACGAAGACCGTAACTCTAACGGTGAACCAGGAGACACCGACGATAAGGTGGCCGAATCCGGCGTCGGTCTCTTATGGCACAGCATTGAGTTCCAGACAGTTGGATGCAACGTGCTCAGTGCCGGGCACTTTTAGTTACGCCTCAACAATAGGCACTCTGCTACCGGTCGGTGCGAATACCCTCTCGGTGACCTTTACGCCGACGAACACGACCCTCTATGACTCAACAACGAAGACCGTAACTCTAACGGTGAACCAGGAGACACCGACGATAAGGTGGCCGAATCCGGCGTCGGTCTCTTATGGCACAGCATTGAGTTCCAGACAGTTGGATGCAACGTGCTCAGTGCCGGGCACTTTTAGTTACGCCTCAACAATAGGCACTCTGCTACCGGTCGGTGCGAATACCCTTTCGGTAACTTTTTCGCCTACAGACACGACCGACTATGTCTCGGCGACGCAGACGACTACCCTTGTCGTCAATCAGGCCACGCCTGTGATTTCTTGGCCAACGCCCGCTGCGATCACTTACGGCACAGCATTGAGTGCAACACAGTTGAATGCAACCGCCTCGGTGCCAGGATCTTTTACTTATAGTCCAGCAGCAGGGACGACACCCGCAGCTGGCACCGATACACTCTCGGTGACGTTCACTCCCACCGATACGGTCGATTATGCAACCGCAACGACGACGGTTCAGCTAGTAGTGAATCCGTCTGCATCCAATGCCTTATTGCAACTCCGTATCAATGCGACCCCAGCATCGGTTACCCTATCCAACCCGGTAAACCTGGATTGGATCGTCTGGGGGGCGGACGGATCGACGACCGCCGCGACCCGAATGACCGGCAGCAATCTGATTAGCGACATCACGCCCTTAAACTCAGCCAGCATTGTCGCGGATTCTAACGGAACGGTGCAGTATACCTGGAGCGGAGGCACCCCGATTCCAAGCGGAACTTCCGTTGGTGCGGAGATGACGACTAGCGGTGTCAACGCTGGATTCCAACTTACGGCGCCAGCCGATACATCGGTCAAGACGTTGCTGTTGTATGTCTTTATCAATCCCAATGCTCAAATCAGTGCAGCGGTCAGCGATGGAAGCAGCCCGTCGATTACTCACTCTCCGGCAACCTCGCAAGATGCGGGATACGAAATCTATTCCATCGACTATCGTGCCGCCTCACCGGGTCAGACGATGACCGTCCAGATCGTTTCGACCGATTCGTCCGCGTCAGTTGGTCTTCAAGCGGCCGTTCTACAACCGCACCTTCCTCAAGTCTCGATCATTTTACCTACGCCAAGCGAGGTGTTTACGGCCTCCGGCGGGCTACCCGCCAGTATCCCGGCAAGTTTCGATGCGACACAGTTCGATACGAATATTGCCTCAGTGCAACTTTTGGCAAATGGAGTTCAAACTGCCTCAATCGCTTCGGCTCCATACACGTCAACGTGGGCAGCAGCGCCTGGTCACTATACGATTCAGGCCCAGGCGACCGACGCGGCGGGGCTTACCAACACCTCCCCTATCCAAGCCCTTGATGTGATCGGGACCGGCGGAAGTCTATCTGAAACCTTTGGACAACTCACGTCGAGCGTTGACCTGACCAGCGAGGGCACCGCGGACTGGGAGGTTTTCGGCCCGTCTAACTATGACAGTTCGCTGGTTTCACGAAAGCAGGGGGTTGTCCCCTTGATTTCGGCCCCTACGGTGATCGGCCCATACTCTTCGGGTAAATGGGTCGACATCCCCGGTCCATTCTCATTTGAAGACGGCTATCCCGATGCGCAGGAAAGCGGCATCCTACCCATAGCTTACGTCAACGGCTCGCCGAGTCCGGGATTTCAGTTTTCCATTCTAGCCGACAATACCTCGAGAACGCTCCGCCTATATGGGTCTGCGACGGGCAATGTCCAACTGACAGCATTCCTGAGCGACGGTAGTGCTCCGGTCATAACGGATTCTTCGCTCAGTAATACGACGACGTACAACAATGAAGGACAGCCGGAGACGTTTTTCTATACCATCAGGTATAGTGCCGCATTGCCTAGCCAGACGCTGACGGTCCAATTAGTTGCGCAAGGGGGGCAGATTTTCCTGAGTGCAGCCAGTCTAACGGGCTTATCCGTGCCAGTTCCTCCTATTGTCACATCGATTACGCCTAATGGAACAACTGCGGGAAGTCTAGTTTCAATTGCTGGAAGTGGATTCGGGTCCAGCCAAGGATCAGGTGTTGTTACTTTAGGCGGAGTCGTAGCTGCCGTGAGTTCGTGGAATGACTTGACAATACAGGCTTATGTGCCAGTTGGGGTACAAAGCGGCGCGGTGCAAGTGGTGACGAATGGAGGAGCGAGCAACACTAACATTGAGTTCGCGTTAGCTCCCAATATCACAAATCTCTCTCCGAGCGCAGGGACGGTTGGTACCGTCGTCACGATCACGGGCAGTGGCTTCGGTTCCAGCCAGGGAGGGGGTTCCGTAACATTCAATGGAATAGTCGCAACGCCAACGAATTGGAGTGATACACAGATTGTTGTTCCAGTGCCCGCAGGCGCAACGACCGGCAACGTCCTGGTTACCCAGAGCACTCCTGCGATAGCCATGCCGCTCTTTACTGTCATGACTGGGACGCAGGGTTCCCTCTCTCCCCTGCTTGAACTCGGTCTCGACAATTCGCCCGGGCTCGTATCTCTGACTAACTCTGTAAACCAGGATTGGATCATTTGGGGGTCCGATGGCGTTTCAGCGACCGCGACTCGAAAAGCAGGGGTCAGTCTGATTGGGATGACTCCTGTGAATACCAACCTCGGCAGCGTGCCGAAGATCGTGCAGTACAGTTGGAGTGGTGGAATCCCCACGGCAGCCGGAAACGCTTTAACGGCTGGGATCGTTGGCTATAACTCTAGCGGCGGAACCCCAGCGATTCAGGTCACTGCGCCAGCCGACACCACTGCCAGAACACTAAAGGTATTCTCGAGCAATACTGGACAGCAGGAACTAACGGCCGCTATCAGCGATGGCAGTAGTCCTGTCGTCAATTATACTGTTGCAGCTCCGAATGATTTCGGGGAGAAAGTGTATTCGATTAACTATCGTGCAGCTTCAGCCGGACAGACGCTGACAGTGCAGTTGAGCGCGATAGCGCCAAACTCTGTTTTCTTGGAGGCAGCTGTCCTCCTTCCGTATTTACCACAGGTCGCAGTATTATCGCCGCAAGGCGGGCAAGATTTTCCGGTCCAAACCTCAATTCCAGTTGGAATTGACGCTGCACAGATTGATTTCCCCATCAGTGCTATTGCGTTATCCGCAAATGGGAACCAATTTGCGGCCTTGCAATCGCCTTCGTACACCACGGTCTGGGCTCCTCCGCAAGGTCACTATTCACTTCAAGCTCAAGCAACCGATGAAAGCGGCTTAACCAATGCTTCAAGTCCGGTTGATGTCGATATAGTCGGTAGTGGCGGTAGCCTGACCGTAGTTCGAAGTGCTCCGCAGCCTGGGCCCATTAACTTGACCTCCGAAGGAACAGCGGATTGGATCACTTTTGGATCGATGCAAATATGTACAGGTCAGTACCCAGGATCGGTGCGCAAGGCCGGAGTAGCTCCCCTCATCTCTACCTCTAATTTGGTTGGTGATTTGAATGGCGGATCTGAATCTCTCGATAATATGAGTTTTGCGTTCGAAGATGGCAGTCCGGACTCTCACGAGAGCCAAATGTCTTGTGCCGCCGATTCGAATAATGGCGTCGCAGACGGGAAAAGCGGGATCGAGTTCTCGGTTAGCGCTGACACTAATGTTAGAACACTTCGCCTGTATGTGGGCACCGGGAACGCCAGGGGAAGGCTAACGGCATTCTTAAGCGACGGCAGCGCCTCGGTTTATGTGGATTCATCCGTACAGTCCAATCAAGATAACTACGACGTGGCGTCGGTTTACGCAATCACGTTTAGCGCGGCATCTCCGGGCCAGACCCTGACGGTCAAATGGACATTGGACGCGATCGGAACTTCAGTTCAAGAATCTACCGATGGGGAGGTTCAAATCTTCGCTGCTACATTGAGCGGCTCTCCTGTCAATCCGACTCCTGCCATTACCGCGACCACACCTTCCAGCGGAGGCTTTGGAAGCCCAACCTCCATCTTTGGTACAGGTTTCGGCGCCAGCCAAGGAGCAAACTCAGTGGAGTTTGGAGGCGTAGCAGCAACTGTAACGCGATGGACTGATACTGAAATTGACGTTATCGTTCCTCAAGTGCCTGCCGGCAATGAAGCTGTGACTGTTTCGAATGTGGCAATTGGCGGCTCAACGTTTTCCGTGCTGCCTTTAGTTTCTACAATTGCGCCTGCCACCGGGAGTCTCGGATCGCTAATCACGATAACGGGTAATGCATTTGGGGCTACTCAAGGCGGCAGTGCGGTGACCGTGGGCAGTCTAGGCGCCTCTGTAACGAGTTGGAGCGATACGCAAATTCAAGCTCTGGTGCCCAGCGGTATAGGATCTGGCCCGCAATACGTAATGGTGACTGTAGCGGGCGCATCTAGCAGCGGCGTAGCGTTTGGTGTAGTACCCCCGTCAATCACTGCGTTCTCTCCCGCGATTGGGATTGCAGGAACATTAACAACAATAACTGGGAGTGGTTTCGGTGCAACGCAAGGCAATAGTGCAGTTTATGTGGGTGTAGTCCCAGCCGTCGCGACAGCGTGGAGCGACACTCAGATTCAATTGCAAATCCCGAGTATCGCAGAGCCCGGCAATCAAAATCTGACCGTGACCGAGGGAGTCCTGTCAAATACTAGCGGATACTTCTTCGTTGAGCCCTGGATAATGACCATTTCACCTGGTTCAGGTCTTCCTGGGACTGTCGTCACTGTTCATGGCTCGAACCTCGGAGCCGATTCTTCATCTATCGCCTTCAACGGCGCCTCCGCGAGTGTGATCAACTGGAGTCCGACAGCTATACAAGCAGTCGTGCCAAGTGGAGCTACGACCGGGCCCGTTATTGTAAGCGCTTACAGCCCAACGAACTATGTAGGTATTCCGACAAACGCGGTCAATTTTACCACCGTCGTTGGTCCGAGCATCTTGAGTCTGAGCCCCGTCAGTGGGTCGCCGGGATCTATTGTTACCATCTCGGGGGAGAATCTTGGCGCATCCCAAGCATCGAGCACCATCACATTCAATGGCATCATTGCCGTTCCATCAACCTGGGGGCCATATTCGATCGTTGTGCCAGTGCCTGTAGGAACGACGACGGGTCCAGTCTTAGTAACGGTCGGCGGGGTTCCTAGCAACAGTTATACCTATTCAATAACCAATGGAATCTCAAGTATTGCGCCTGCGCAAGGTCCTCCGGGCACGATTGTGACAATCACCGGATTGGGATTTGGAATTGTTCAGGGTAACAGCACGGTCACTTTCAATGGGGTTGTGGCAACGCCCTCAAGTTGGGGTGATAGCGGTATCGTGGTCCCCGTCCCTACGGGCGCCACTACAGGACCCGTAATTGTCACAACGTCGGGCTCCCCGGGGAAGGGCACGATGTTCTGGGTGCTGATTCCACCGTCTATTCTTAACATCTCCCCCAATGCAGGGCCGGTTGGAACTCAAGTGACGATTGCGGGGACCGGATTCCAATCGAGTCAGGGAACCAGCACCATCCAGTTCAACGGGACTACAGCAACGCCAACGACATGGAGTAATAGCCAGATCAGCGTCACCGTACCGGCCGGCGCCACGAGCGGCAATGTTGTCGTGTCGATAGGTGGCGTCAGTAGCAATGGCGTCTCATATACCGTGGGACCGGCAGCGCCTGACCTCGAGATCGCCTCGCCCACTAACGGGACCATTGTTAATCCCGGCCAGAGTCTTTCGGTAACAGTCACATCGTCGAATACCAGCTACTCAAATGTGGCTCTCATTGGGGAGGGTCCTATCGGACTTAACAGCAGTCTTCAGACTACTGTGCCTGCGCAGTTCACCGTTAACATCCCGAACAATATCGTATGTGAGCCCTATATGTTGACTGCTTCAGGTCAGACGACCTCAGGCTCGACCATTGATTCTGATCCTATAACGGTTGACGTTGAACGGCCCGACATGCCGGTCTCGGTAAATGCCCTAATGTCCAGTGTGACTCTCGACGCGCCGGGAGAGAGCTTCCCAATTAAACTTTTTGCTGTATTTGGAGACGGTAGCGCGTTGGATGTGACGAATTCGTCTTACGTGTCATATTCGTCCAATAGTCCCAATCTATTCAGTGTTGATGCATCTGGGGATGTAACCGCGCTTGCTCCTGGATACGGATGGGTTGTTGCATCCTATACGTTGAACAGTCAGACGGTTCAAGCAATTATTCCCATTACGGTTTCGACCGGCCCGTTGACTTCGTCGGCCTATGCCGTATTGTTTGGCAGCCAGAGCACGTTTAGCAACAGTGTAGAGCAACAAGTAACATTAACTAACTCTACTGCCGGCTCGCTCCAAATTACGAACCTCATAACGTCGGGAGATTTTCTCGAGACCGACAACTGCACATCTTTGTCGCCACTTCCGTCGGGAGGTACTTGTGTAGTCAACCTCACGTTTGCGCCGGGATCTGCCGGACCTCGCTCGGGTAATCTGGCAATTGGCACTAGTTTTGCGAGTACAACGATATCCATTGCTTTGAGTGGTATTGGAACCGCTCCTCAATAAAACTTTCCTTAGTGTGGTGAATTTATGAGAATGCCAATATTGTCACTCCTCACGATCACGGTGTTCACTAGCATCGGACTCGGCAAAAGCGTGGGCCAGGGGACTGCACCATGGGTTCTGGATCAAGTGACTACGAACACCGGAAACGGAAGCCCAATAACTGTTCCGTCTCTCACGCCATCCTCGTCGAATGAAGAGGCTTTCCTATTTGTTAACAGCGACTTTAGGATGCAGAGTTCATCAGGGCCTGCATCACCACCGCCATGCGGCCAGGGAAGCTTTGAATCCTACCTGACGAGTGTGTCCCCCCCTTGGATAAGCGTTCCTGGGGAATTCGGATCTAACTCTTACTCGCACACCGTTGCAGCGACTGGAATTTTGCCATTGGGATGGTTAGACAGCAACGGTAAGCCATTCTATTACAATCTCGCACCCTTTACGCTGTGGAATCCCAATCCAAGACCGCTCGGCGTGGCCCTGACAGCAAATTGGCCGACCTGTCTCCCGGAGACCGATTGGGGCGCTGTCCTCGCGCTTGTTAGGTACACGGGGGACACGTCACTAGGCGGCCCTGTGGTGAAGGGGACATTTAGTGCCAATTTGTCAGGGTCTCAGACCGTAGGAGGGATGCCAACATCAACTACCAGTCCGACTTTCCTGATCGGGTATATTAAATGGCAGTGGCAAAGCACTGATGGCCTAGCTACGAGCCCCACCATCAGTGATTCGGCTGGAAACAACTATATAACTATCGCCGACGTCCAGACATCAAGCGGTTGTACACCGGACCCGCAGTGGCCTGGCGACGGCTCGTCGAATAACTGTGCCCTATCAGGTACCCGCATGCGGATTTTCATTTGCCCGAACTACTCGAATCCCGGCGGTACATTAACCACATCGGGAGGAGCTAATACTTACTATATTGGTGCAGTTGCACTCGGCGATGGAGTATCAACCCCATCTATGGTTGATCCGGTCCCTGATCTATTGAGTGGCTCATCGCTGACTAATGATCCAGTTCTTTTAGCAACGGGGGGACGCGCCGTGCAAGGAGTAGCCGCTGATGGTGTCGCGGAAGTTCTTCTGCGAGTACCGACTAGGCAGGCAGGCGAACAGGTCACCCTAACCTTGAATAATGACCAGGGAACACCAAGTAACTCGTCGGATGACGATGGCGGTCTAGGCCAGATTACGGGTTCGTCTTTCACTCAAAACCAGATCACTGTGACGTCTGAGGACGCCGGAGAGGCAGGCGCCGCCGCATTTGCTGTCTATCAAGCGCCGGTTGATTTCGTCCGTCAAAGCTACCAAAGCGCGGACAGTTCGCTCGCTAAACGAATGGTCACAGTGAACGTAAACAATAGCACAGAAGGCACGACCGCGACGCTTCCAATCCAAATCATACGACCACCCGTTGTTCTGATTCATGGATGGAATGATTCAATGCACGCGTGGGATAACTTTACCCCCCTCGTAGGAAACAGTTTGTTTACACTCGGCTATGTCGACTACAGCGCAGTAATCGGGAACTCGATCGCATTTACCGTTCCGCCGCTTCCCAATGCTTATCAGCAACACGTCATCGCAAGCCAAATGGGACTGGAGTACAACACGCCTACTGTACAATTGCAGCTCAACGGCTGGATGCAGTACGTAAAAGCGGGAAATAACGCCGCGTCGATACCCGTTGCAGCTGTTCAGGCTGATCTTGTAGGGCACAGTATGGGTGGGCTGGTTGCTAAGAATCTGACCGTGCAGTCGGAATACCGAGCAACCTCAAATTTCAACCGCGGCATCATTCACAAGCTTATCACTATTGACACGCCACATCTTGGCTCCCAAGTAGCGCGAAACGTCTTGGGAGATGGACCCATTGCCGACGAGAAGGAGTGTGTATGGAACTTTTTGGTTGAGAATAAGACGATCAACCTCAAGTCTGTCGCCTTTATAGGTGGCATTACACTTCCTGGTGGAGCGGGGGACCTAGAAGGAGATGATTTTAGCGGGAATCTGAACCCGACACTCACAACATTGAACCAAACGCTAGTTGGTCCCATCCCATTCGCGCCTATTGGAGGGGCGTATACCGACTTTGCCGGATTCGAAGCACGCTTTCCCGCCCACTTGGTTCGCGATGTCTTATGTAGCCACGACTCTTTAGCCCAACATTTCACCGCCGTTGGGTGGCAGCAACTCTTTCATAATCAATCGAGTGACGCGATAGTTTCACTGAATAGTCAAATGTATGGTCTTTCTGATAATGACACGTATGTCGAGCCAGACGTTGTGCACTCCGTTGGTGCTGAGAATCTGGGTTTCAGCGGTCCCGGCGTACTCGACCCTGGGCCGGTTCCTATGCGAGTTATCGATTTGCTAAATCATTCGTGGAAAAATCAGACGTATTTTTACAGTCTTGGACAGTGACAATCTGGTTTCAGATAAACGCTTGCAATGACGTGTTTGTGTATCCAGAGAAGGGAAAGGATTACAGCTAATGTATGTGTCTAAGGCTATTAGGGCGCTTATAACCCTGGGAGTTCTTCTGCTTCTCGGCTTCGCGACGGTTTCGTCTACGGCTGCTATGAGAGATATTCCAAGGGTCGTTCTGATAGGCGGCGCAAGTGCAGCGATCACATATGGTATTTCGTTGCTGTTCAGGGATGAATTACCGTTGGGGCGTCGGCTCGGCACTGCGTACCTGGCATTTGTGGGTATAACGTATGTCATTCCATCTGCTGTAGGGCTTGGGGAGCACATGGATTTCGTTGTTACGTCAATATGGAACAGGCTGGTCGACCCATATCTGCTGATTTGGCTCTCCGGCCACGCCCGTGCTGACCTGTACCAGTTGCCGGATTCCTCATCCTATTTCATGCCGCCTGGTGTGAATTATAGATTTTCATATGCTGTGATAACCGCTAGTGTCATTGCGATCGTGGCAGCCTTGGGTATGACGAGATCGAGCAAGATCGGTCTTGTAACTTGGACGGTCCTGCTCGGCGCGTCGCTCCTGTTCTCTGGGTGCTATATCTATGTTGGTATTTATAGCTGGGGAATTAGTGGAATAGGCGTACAGATGTTCTGGGAAGCGTCCTATATCGTCGCGTTTGGCCTTGCCACCCGGCATGTTAAGTGGGGACATACATTGTCAGAATGAACTGAGCGCGCTCCGGTACTCAGGATTGGTTAGGCCAAATGGTCGGTAACTGCTTACAATAGAGAGACTGGAACGGGACGCAAGTATGGCGGCAAGTTCCTGATTCCGCCCTCCAAGAAGAACATGTACGCCTTCCTGGAAAAGGTGTGCATGGTGAGATTCGTTCGAATCGCGCCACGAAACAGGAGTATCTGATCAGGCTGCTCAACCCGGTTATCCGGAGCGGGACCTCGTCGGCGTCGTAGTGCGGCAGAGCGTCGCCGGGTTGTGGAGGAGACGCTGGAAGCGGGAGCTTCGGTGGCTCGGGTGGCGTTGAAGTATGGTGTCAACGCGAACCAGGTCTTCCAGTGGCGGCGCTTGTATCGGG
>OCTA010000871.1_pt1 | contig 28154 bp, 28 predicted proteins | sample 1538991 | NCBI WGS metagenome assembly OCTA01 (sample SAMEA3539302, study PRJEB22396) | soil metagenome | biome: tundra; feature: field; material: soil | place: USA | collected 2010-05 | depth 0.15 m | reverse complement strand
GCCAAGATCGTGGGGCTGGATCGCGAATCGGATGTCGCGGTTCTCAAGATTGAAGCTACCGACTTGCCTCACCTGATCCTGGGCGACTCGCGCGAGTTGCGGCAGGGCCAACTGGTGATGGCCTTCGGCAGCCCGCTAGGCTTGCAGAATTCGGCCAGCCTGGGGGTGGTGAGCGCGGTCGCACGCCAGCTTAAACAAGACAGTCCGATGATTTATATCCAAACCGATGCTTCCATCAATCCGGGCAATAGCGGAGGCCCGCTGGTGGATATGTCGGGGCGGGTGGTGGGGCTCAACACCATGATACTGTCGCAGTCGGGCGGCAGCGAAGGGATCGGGTTTGCGATACCCAGTGACACGTTGCGCAACGTCTACAACCAGATTCGCAAGGAAGGTCACGTACACCGCGGCCAGATCGGCGCCAGTGTGGAGACCATCACACCGCTGCTGGCGGCGGGCCTGGGACTGACTCAGGACTGGGGCGTACTGGTGGCGGATGTGACTTCGGACGGACCCGCCGGCAAATCCGGCCTGCAGCCCGGAGATATCGTGCTCAGCTTGGATGGCAAGCCCATGGAGAACGCGCGCCAACTGGAGGTGGGTTTGTACCGCTTTCCGGTGGGCGACAAAGTGAGCCTGGAGGTGCTGCGCGGCGCGGAGCGTCTGACGATGGATGTGTCCGTCACGGCGCAGGACGACGACCCGCAGCGCTTCGCCGACCTGGTGAATCCGGAGAAGAACCTGATTCCGAAGCTGGGGATTTTGGGGTCGAGATCGACCGGAAGCTGGCTCCCATGCTGCCGGATTTGCGCAAACAATACGGCATCGTGGTGGCGGCCCGGGCGGCGGGTGCCGAAGTCTTGGACGTGGATCTGCGTCCGGGGGATGTGATCTACGCGATCAACAACGAGCCGACTTCGAGCGTCGCGTCCCTGACCACCGTGCTGGGGCAGATGAAGAGCGGCGATGCGGTGGTGCTGCAGGTGGAGCGCGACGGGCAGTTGATGTATGTCGCGTTTGAAATGGAGTAACTATGGAGCTTCGCACAATACTGTGGCGCACGCTTCAGCGTGCCGCGGCGAACTTCAGTTCGCCGTCTGGCCGTGGGCTGAAGCCCACGGCAGCACGCTGAAGCGTGCGCCACGACCGCGGTCCCGCTGTCACTGTATTGTGCGAGCCTCAATAGGTGCACCGGTGGCCTTCGCGGAAATGGCGTTGTTTACGCCGTGCGAATGTGGTCTAATTCTGGTTAGATTCCGGCAGCCGCCGTCAGTGCCAAGCCAACATGATTCCAACAACGGACCTGAAAGCTGCTGGCGAAGCGCTTCGACGGAGCCTTTTACCTTTGCGGGTACGCGGTTAGAGCTGGCACTTAAAGCGCGCATATGCCGCACGCTCAAGTGGACGGGCTTTCCGGAGAGCGGATCGGAGATCCCGCGTAAGAGCGAAGCACATGAAGGAGTGGTCGGTTGCGCTCGGTTGGACCCCTGAGAAACGTTATCGGCCGGTTGGGTCGGCGCAGCCACGTGAGACAGCGGAGATGATAGCGTGCGTACAGAGACTCTTGGAGGTTCTATGATCGCCACAGGCCGTATGCGCAAGGCAATGCATGAGATGGTCGCCAGGAAGGGTGATTTTACCTTATTCGCGCTTTTGCGGCGAGATGAGCCTCTCTATGGTTTGTGGGACTTGGTAGTCGCGGCTCCATGGCTGAAGGGTGGCACACTGGCGGCGACCAGCGAGGTGGTAGACTTTCTCGCAAAGTCGATCGGCACAAAGGGCCTTCAGCAATTGGCCCGAGTTGTGGTCATTGGCGATGACAACCCCACTGTGAAGTTCTTCTTGAAGAATGTTCCCGTCGACGATGGCGAGCGCCGGATTCAGAGGACCGATTTGTTCGGTCTGCAAATAGAGGAGGGCATCATCTTCCGTGCGAAGAGGCCGGAACGCGCGAAGCCGCGCCGCAAGGTGGCACATTCGACGTTGTCCGCGTCGTCGCGGCGCGGCGCGCGTAAGCACGCGACGTTGGAACGGTCCTAAACTAAAACCCCTCCAGCAAATGCCCCATCTTCTCTTTCTTAGTCCGCAGATAAGCTTCCGTGGACACCATCGCCGGCACGATGCAGGGCACCCGCTCCTCCACCCGCACGCCTGCGGCTTCCACAGCGGCCACTTTCTCCGGATTGTTCGATAGCAGCCGGATGCTCTTCAATCCGAAATAGCGCAGGATCTCGCCGGGCAGCTCGTAATTGCGCAGATCGGATTCGAAGCCCAGGCGCTCGTTGGCCTCCACGGTGTCGGCGCCTTCATCCTGCAATTCGTAGGCGCGCAGCTTGTTCAGCAAGCCGATGCCGCGCCCCTCCTGATGCTCGTAGATCAGCAGCCCGCGGCCTTCTTCGGCGATCATGTGCAGCGCCAATTCAAGCTGCGCGCGGCAATCGCAGCGCAAGCTGTGGAAGACGTCGCCCGTCAGGCATTGCGAATGAATGCGCACCAGCGGCGCGAGCACACCGTGCGCCACGTCGCCCATTTCCAAGACCACGGCCTCTTCCAGACGGTCTTCGACGCGGCCTTCAAATCCATAGATTCGAAAGTGTCCAAACCGGGTTGGGAAATCCGCTTCGGCAGCCTTGTGCAGCCGGAGCGCGGAAGGAGTGTGCATGAGCTCTCTGCCGGCTGTCGTGATGCTTTTATTATAATGATCTGCGAGCTTCCATGGCGGATTCCTCCCTGGTCACGCTGCTGGTGAAGCTGGGCGTGGTGGCCTCGCTGGCCAGCATCCTGGTTCGCTGGAGCACCGTCAAGCGCATGCTGATGCGCGAAAACCGCACCATGGCCCAGCGCATGAAGCTGTCGCTGTGGTTCTCGGTCGTGTTCGGCGCGAGCGTCGCCACGCGCGTAGTGAGCGCCGCCTATCAAGCCGGAAGCTACCAGGCCGTCGACCTCGGCCTGGAGGGCAGCCTGCTCGCGGGCCTGCTGGGCGGTTACGTGACTGGTCTTACGTCGGGAATTCTGATCTCGATTCCGGCCATGATCCACCGCGAGTATTTGACCATGCCGCTGCTGGCCGGGCTGGGCGTGTTGGGCGGCCTGTTGCGCGATTGCGCCGCCGATCCGGAGGATATCTGGCGCTTCAGCCCGTTCTTCGACCTGAACCTCTGGCGCTTCTTCAAGCAGCGCCGCTTCGACCGGCGCAACGCTTTCAACCTGCTCTTCTTTGTCGTGATTCTGTTCGCCGAGTTCCTGCGGCAGGCGCTCGGCCAGGCCTTCGGCGCGAAGGGCCGGATCTTCTATCTGCACCCGGAGCAGCCCAATCTCCTGATGTACGCGGCGGTTTATGCGACCACGCTGTTCTCCGTTACGCTGCCGATCAAGATCTGGAACAACACCCGCAACGAAGGCAAGCTGGAGGAGCAGAAGCGGCATTTGATTCAAGCCCGCCTGGAAGCGCTCACCAGCCAGATCAATCCTCATTTCCTCTTCAACACGCTGAACTCGGTCTCTTCGCTGATCCGCACCGATCCCAACCAGGCCCGCGTCATGGTGCTGAAGCTGTCGAACATCCTGCGGCGGCTGCTGCGCAAGCACGACAATTTCAGCGCGCTGAGCGAGGAGATCAGCTTCATCGACGATTACCTGGCCATCGAAGTGGTGCGTTTCGGCGACAAACTGCGGTTCGAAAAAGACGTAGCCGCCGACACGTTGGACATGCTGGTGCCGAGTATGCTGTTGCAGCCGCTGATCGAGAATTGCGTGAAGCACGGGTTGAGCAGCAAAGTGGAAGGCGGCACCATCCGGTTGCGCAGCCGGCGGGTGGATTCGCGGCTGCTGTTGTGGGTGGAGGACGATGGCGTCGGCATACCCGAATCCAAGCTGGCGACGCTGCGGGAACAGGGCATTGGAGTGAGCAACGTGAGCGAGCGGCTGAGTGTGCTGTTCGGCAACGACCACAAGATGACCATCGACAGCCAGCCCGGGCGCGGCACTCGCATCGAGATCGAGATTCCGGAATTGCAGACCAGCCTGGTGGCTGCTTCTTAAGCCGGAACTACAGATGGGAACCGCCGGCTGATCGGGTTTTGTCTTTATCTGCGTGCATCTGTGTCCATCTGTGGTTCCGTTTTCGCTGGAGAATCTCGGCTATCGTGCTTTGGAATTGACGAAATTGGCCCATCTTGGACGGATCGATCCGGATGTAGATGTGGAAATGAGGTGCCCCGGCCGACCGCGATCGGAAGATCGCAGATCGGCGGTGGTCGCGCTGGCGTGACGTTCCACCCAGAAACGGGTGAACTGGGTGCTTTGACCCAGACGGCTAACCCATCCGTTGCGGCGCAAGACTCCGTCAGGCGCTCAGCGGCAAAATATGCACTTCCGGGGGCGCCAAGTCTGTCGCTGGGATGTACGGTATGGCAACCTGGCTCAGCGCGAGCAGAAGGCTTTCCTTGCTACTGCAAATGCAGGGCAAGATGTCATTGGTAAAGTAACCCGGACAGGGTGCAGTTTGGCCGCCAAAGCAATAAGCGTTGTGCATTTCGATGCCTCGTCATCGCATCCCCCGAGCAATTCTTTTGCCGTTCGTGGAAGACTTCCTTCGCCTTCTGGCTCTACGTCGATTATGGAACGCTTCACTCACCCTGTCAACTGGGATTGAGCGATCCGTATCCCAAAACCCAAACCGGCGGCTGCCCAGGTGTCCATACGCGACTTTCCTCACGACCTTCGATTCGCATGTCGGGTGCCGGCGAAGACTCCTGGATTCACGGCTGTGGCGACTCTCACGCCGGCCCTGGGCATCGGCGGCAACAGCGCCAGTTCGCTGCCCAACTTCGCCGCCTGGAAACGGGCAACCGGGAAGCCGCTCGTTCTGAACGGACAGAACGTCACTATGATTGGGGTTTTGCCACGAGATGCAGGCGAGCGCCACCTCCGTCCAGGTTACCTGCGGAGGACGTGGACGGAGCGGCGCTCGACCGTTGGCAATAGCGGTTATTGAATGTGGATACGCACGGGGCTGGCCGCCCGTCCATCCACAGTCAGCACCACGTCCGCTTCACTCGTCCCGGCCAGGCTGCGCGGAACTTCCACCACGACTTCGTCCAATCCCGGAAAATAGCCGGACGCCCCGGAATATCGGACCGGCACGTCCTGTCCCGCGATCTGCGCGTGAACCTCAGCCGCGTCGCGCACGCCGGATGCGTAGAACTGCATCATCACCGTGTCCGATGACGCTCCCAGATCGAGCGGTAACGCCCGCATCGGCCGCACCGATTGCGTGCCGTCCGTATGGGCCGTGATTACCTGTGCCACATTGGCATGCAGAAGCGGGCTCGCCTGGGCGCTGGCCCCCGTGTAGACGGTGGCAGACGCGGTTCCGATGATCGCCAAAGTAGTGGACGAACTGCCTTGCGAATAGACGAAGCCCGACTTCGCGGTGACGATCGGAACGCTCGGAAATGTAGCGATGTTCGTGGAGGTCAGAGTACCCAGAGGCAGCGCGATCACTCCTTTGATACTTATTGAAGATCCAAATACTGTTATCGTACCCAGTACCTGGATCGAATCAGTGCCGGTAGGTGGCTGTACCAATACGAAAGTCGTTGCGGTGGGCCTTATGTTGTACGGGGATACGACCAGCGATGATTTGACCGTGCCCGTCAACTCGATGGACGCGTAGACGGCATAGTCCGAACCCGTTTGTGACGGCGTCTTGGATTGGCAGGCATAGAGAGTGATGCTGAACGGCTGCCCTGCCAGCTTGAGTTTGTCGGCTCCGCTGATCAAGTTGTTGCCAAACGTCCCCGAAGCTTGATAGGCAATCACAGTGCTGGTGCACGTTGACGCCGCCAGCGGGTTTTGCGCGGCGGCAAATCCGGATATTACCGCGGCCGCCATCGCGATAGACCGTGTATTTAAGACCATTGAATGAATTTCTCCTTTTTGTGCCTGCGAATGAAGCCTCTTCTAACTCTACAGAGCGATGTTCCCTAAAACAAGTCTTTGAGGTAACTCTTGCCGCCTGACAGTACCAGTACCGATGCGCGCAGCCGGTTCGACTAACGAGAGTGAGGCACACTGCTCGCTCTCCGCTGCGCTGTGTCTACTTACTGCGCGGCCAGCGACGCACCCCCCAGATTGGACGGCGACGGAAGGTAGCCGTTGGCATCCTCCGCCCGCACGAAATACAGCGATGGCAGATTCCACGCTGGGCAATAGCGGTTATTGAATGTGGATACGCACGGGGCTGGCCGTCTCCCCGTCCACCGTCATCGCCGCGTCCGCGTCACCCATCCCGGTCAGGCTGCGCGGAACTTCCACGGTGACCTCGTCCAATCCCGGGAAATGTCCGGACGCTGCGGCATACATCACCGGCACGTCCTGTCCCGCGATCTGCACGTGAACCTCCGGCGCGTCGCGCACGCCGGATGCGTAGCACTGGACCATCACCCTGTCCAATGTCGCTGCCGGATCGGCGCCCCCTGCGGCACCAGGCACGTGACGGCCTCTTGCTCTTGTACGGAGGGAACAATCCCTACGGGCAGCTAATGAGCGACGGTACGAAACGCCGAGGAGCACCCCTCTTTCGACCAGTCCGGCGAACGAGCCGGCTTTGTGGTAGCCCTATCGACCGCGGCTCGTGCCGCACCCGTCTGCATACAACGGCAAACCAGCAGATTCCCTTGGCAAGCTTGAAAAGCGCAGTCGGCAGAAGCGCGCGCGCGCTTGGTTGGATGCGCGGGCCGGCGGATGCCATGGCTTTAGTTTACCGGCTGCCTCCCCGCGGCCGCAGGCATCCTAGCCCTTGTGAGAGGCTGCCGTCTTTTGTTGGGCTTTCTTCTGCCGCCGCGGGAGGCGGTGCCGCTGCTTTTTGGGCAGTTTGCCCACTTTCGTCGACTTCGCGGCAGACCGCGCTTCGGGCGGCGCACTTGCTATCGAAGCGATCTTACCGGCTGCGGTGCCGATGACCTTCGCGGCCCTGACGAGGACGTTGTCTTCGGTCTCTTGACGGGTGGTTGGCTTCTTCGGCATATTCGTAGTCGTTTGGCTCTCACCATTATATCCAGACCAGGTCAAAAGAGAATTCCACGTTCGGTCTGGCCAAGTGAGCAACGTGCAAACAGTTCGGGAATCGCGCGGATGCTGGATTCAACTGCTGCTCTGCCCGCCGAATAATGCTGGGCCAGGTCTGCTCCCGCCTCACTGTCCTCCACGTCGAGCACCGCACAATAATGCTAGAGCGCTTGCTCACGCGTTCGCCCAAAGATCGTTAGAGCCGCAAAGGAGTTTCAAATGTTTTGTCGGGCCGTACCGAAACCATCACCCCAGCGTGTAATTTCTGGCTTTCACCCAGCCCGACGGAGGCGCTACGGGCGGTTGAGCTTGCGCGTGATCTCGGCTGCCTGCGCCGGGGCATCGGCGGCAACAATCGCGGTGCAATTTCGCCCCGGACAATGGCCGATCTCCATCCACATATTTGTATAAATGGGACAACGATGGCGGCGGCACTCAACGCGACAGCGGCGTAATCAACGCGTCCTGTCTGCCTACCCACTGCACGTGGATCTGAGGTGGGATCTCTCGCCGATCGCCGGAACGCGGAGGATCCGCAACACGACGCGCAGTCACATCGTCGCGACCAAGCGTCATCCGGATTGAATCGCGCAGCCCTGCCTCCAGAAAATAGACGCCCCGCACAGTGGTCGGCATGTCATGAAATACGAACTCGGCATCGGGCGGCGGGGCGGGCGTCAACGCCTTGATCTCGGATAAGAACCGCGCTTCGAGCCGGGCGGTCGAGCGCCAGGCATTCACATTGTGGAGAACTCCCAAGCTGAACAAACCGATCAGCAGGCCTGCCATCGCGTACCGCACGCGACGCGGGTAAACACCGTCCAACAGCAAAGCCAAAAGCATAGCGATTCCTGCCGCAGCGCCGTAGAATATGCGCGTCGTCTTTAAATCGGGAGTTGTCAGAAGGAACGGATGCGCAGGGATGAGAGGCAGAAGCATCCATGTAAAGCAAAAGCACATGCGCTTCCATCCGATCGATCCTGCTTTGCAGAAGACCGCCAACACAAGAACCGCGGCAGCGCTCGCTGCTGCCAGCTCGATCGCTACTGCCGCCGGCGGCTGCACCCAATTCAAACCGATAAGCAGCATCGCGGGCGCGCGAAGGAACAGGCCCTCCATCATCTTAAAGCCGGCATGAAAAGCCATCGGCTGACCTTGCGCATCGACATAGCCACCGATGCCGCCCAGCGTGATCCAGCGATATGCAAACAAAACCGGGGCCGCCAGGAAGAACGCGATCAGCGGCCGGAAATGGCGTTGTGGCAGGACGAAACATTCGGCTGCAACAAGCATCAGCGGGAAGACGTAGGCGTTCTCCTTAGAGAGAGCGCCGAGAATGAAACAAGCCAGCGCGGCGAGATACCGCACTTTGGTCCCGCATCGGCGATAGCTCACGTAGAAGAACGCTCCCCAAAACACGAAGCAGGCGCTGACCAGGTCGAAGCGAGCGCCCATCCAGGAGACCGCTTCCGTTTCGATGGGAAGCACGGCGAACATCATCGCAGCGATGCCCGCGACTGTAGCCCCGAAGCGAAGCTCCCGGCAGAGGAAGAAGAGCCCCGCGACCGTCGTCAAATGGAAGGCGAGATTCGTCATGTGATAGCCGTTGGGCCAACCACCCCAAACGTGATGATCGATGAAGATCGTGGCGAATCCCACAGGCCGTAAGAACGCTCCCTGCTGCCCGTGAATCGTGAGCGCCCAGAGCGTCTGCATCGAAGGCTGCCGCGACAGCATCAGGTGTTCAAAATCGTCGGCGATGAAATACAAGGGCACCATCCTCGCCCAAACGACCGCTCCTATTAGGATCGAGAGTGACAGTAGTAATCCACGCTTGCCTGGAAATTCGCTTTCCACCGTTTTAGACGGACTCACCGCGCTTTGACGTACCACGACGAGGATGTAAAACAAGGCAGCCGAGACCTGAACGATATTGAGCCGCGCTCGCGGCGTGTGCGCGACGGTCGCGAGCAACAGAAGTAGGATGGCCGCCAGAATCGCAAGGAGAATGACGTGCCTCATATCCTAAGTGCCCCGAGTGGCAGAGGAAGAGGGATTTGGACTCTCATAGCGCATTTAGAATCAACAAGTTGCCTCGGTTCAACGCCGCTCAGAGCCGATTTCACCGACGACAACCGATTTCACCGCTATCGTAACAGCCATCGTAACAATTGGGAGCCTCCTGGGGTCCTGCTGCTCTGCCGAAAATTTGCCGATGTCGCACTCCCTGCCTCAATCACTCTCCGCTCAAGACTTGCTGCATCCAGCCTCACGCTTTTTGAATCGTCTGAGAGTGGTTCACGACCGCAGAACAGCGGACTTGCACGCCACAGCTAAAAGGTCCCAGAGATAACAGACTGGTAGCGCTGAAATCACTATGGCACCCGCTTTCTTACATCTGTCAAGGTCAAGGGGAGCGGCCTCGACAACAGAAGCGGTCAAATAGAACTTGCGGATCGGCATCGGGCTTGAGTTTCCGGCAACCCCCTGTGCGTGCAGTGTGCACTCGTTCAATCACATCCCGATCAGTCTGAGGTGTGGACCACTCCAAAGCGAGCCCCTTTCGGTGCTCAGCGCCGGCAACAGCGTGCGGCCTCCTTCGCCAAAACGAGCTTTTCGCGGCGTCACCGTCGGCAAGACTAGGGCGCCCGTTCGTTCGCGAGAACACTAGCGATACTGCTACACAACGTCCCGCTATCGGCAGACCGGCCGGTCGCCACCGGACATTGTGGCGCCGGACAACACGGTCGGCGTGAAGGTGGTTATCGGCGCATTGAATAATGTGCGATACGGCCGTGCGGCAGAGCACATCACGTAAAGTGCAAGCAACTGCACTGGCTGTGGGCGCCCGTGCAGCCTTATGTCCCGCGCTCGGTGAATGCCGGATTATTGCCACAACTTTTTCCCGCCAACGTGAAACGTTCGGCACTCTCAGCGCACTTATTCATTAGACCGAGCGCCCAAGTTTCGCCCGCCGATTGCACTGGGCATCCCGTCAAAAATGGGAGCAACACTGGCGGACTGGGATTGCCTGGCGTCGAGGGTAGCAGGGATGTTTAGAGGGCACACTCACAAGGTCCGGCGAGGGGTCCATTAAAGTATCCGTTGGAAATCAAGAGGTCGAAGTGTGAGCAACATGACAATTCAATGTCCGAGTGCGATGGAAGATAACGAAGACGCTCTTGTGTTTGGCGTAGTCGGCGGAACGGCGGAACGCCCCCAAGTCGCGTATCTGACCACACCGCAACCACTCACTCAGGAGATCCGGGCGATTTGTTCGCCCGCAACACCCGCGGAAGTGCTCAGAATAGCGACACCGTGCGTAAGATACAGGTGTATACACTTTGAAGCTGAGAATTGCACGCTCGCGCAGCGCATCATCCAGATCCTTCCGCCCGTAGTAGACCAGATTCCCGCCTGCAAGCTTCGACCCGAGTGCCGCTGGTGGGTGCAAGAGGGAAAAGCCGCCTGTTTGCGGTGTCCTCAAGTAGTTCGCACACCATCGCTTGTCACCGATGAGCATAGAAAAATTTCAGATGCACAATCCGTAAGAGACGAGGCATCCCTCGGGAACTCGTCCTCAATAGAAAGGTAGAAATGGCAAAAAACGACATAAAGCAACCATCCACCCAGAGCGCGGCTTCCACGGTCGCTCTGGAAAACCTGACAGAATCCATCGCAAGAGCAACGTTACGGGCACTCGACGAGCGGCAACTGGCGACCACCGCGGGCAGCAAGGTAAACCTCCCAATAGGTGACGGGAATACGGTCTTGGGCATCGTCATCCCATGCGAGCGATTCGGCGGCCTCGGACTTGGCGGTTTGGACCCATGTCACTGTCACGTCATCATGGGAATCGTCATCATGCACCCGCCAAAATTCACGGCCGTTGAACCTTCCGGGACGCCCGGCGAGGGACGGCTTAGCTAAGTAAGCAAACCACTAAAGAAAGGAGGAGACAATGCAGGAAAAAACAGGGCACGGACCCGTGCCAAGACCTTTGTACGCGGTAACGATCCACCATTGTGTTGCAAAAGGCGATCTTACCGAGATGAAGGCACTGGCCAACGAGGCCGAACGCCATCTGCACGAACATGGAAATGTCTCGGCGGCTCTCGAATCGTTGAAGATCGAGATCGCCAAATTGGAGGCGAAGTAGCACGTGAGCGCCCGGTTTAACATCAAGCCGGGCGCTTAACCGTAACGTTGGAAGTCACCATGGAAACGCCGCCACGATCCCTTTCGAGAGAAGACATGACGAAGTTTGTCCCGGTCCATGTGGTCTGGGAGATCACACTCGCGTGCGATCTAAAGTGCCTTCACTGCGGATCCCGCGCGGGCCACAGGCGCCCTGAAGAATTGACCACCGCCGAATGTCTGGAGGTCGTGGAAGCACTGGCCCGCCTGGGAACAAGAGAGATAACGCTGATTGGCGGCGAAGCGTATCTGCGAAAAGACTGGACGGAGATCATCCGGGCGATTCGATCTCACGGAATATATTGCGCGACTCAAACCGGGGGACGGAATTTTACGCCGCAACGCCTGGAGGAGGCGGTCAATGCGGGACTGAATGGCCTGGGTGTTTCGCTCGACGGACTTGCGCCGCTTCACGACGAACTCAGGGGGGTTCCCGGGTCCTTTGCACATGCGCTCGATACGCTCAAGAGGGCGCGGGAAGCGGGCTTGAATATCAGCGTCAACACACAGATCGGCGCGGGAGTAATGCCCGACTTGCCCGAGTTAATGGATACGATCGTCCAAGCCGGCGCGAAACAGTGGCAGGTACAGATTACGGTGGCCATGGGAAACGCGGCCGATCATCCGGAGTTGTTGCTGCAGCCGTACCGCGTGGTGGAGTTGATGCCTTTGCTGGCGCGTCTTTACCGGGAAGGCGCCGGCCGCGGTTTGCTGATGGTGGTGGGGAACAATATTGGCTACTTTGGACCCTACGAACACATATGGCGGGGATTCGGGGACGAGCGTGCGCACTGGACGGGCTGCGTGGCGGGACAAACCGGGCTCGCCCTGGAGGCGGATGGCACGGTGAAGGGCTGCCCGTCTCTGGCTACGGTGGGGTTCGCGGGCGGCAACGTGCGAGACCTCACTCTCGAACAGATCTGGAAGAGCAGCAAGGAAATTCATTTCGGACGCCTGCGGTCAGTGGACGATCTGTGGGGCTTCTGCCGGACGTGCTACTACGCGGATGTCTGCAGGGGCGGATGCACCTGGACGTCGCATTCCCTGCTGGGCCGGCCGGGCAATAATCCATATTGCCACTATCGCGCGCTGGAACTGGAAAAGGATGGCCTTCGAGAGCGAATCGTCAAGGTTCGCGACGCCGCTCCGGCGCCGTTTGCGGTAGGAGAATTCGAGCTGATCACCGAACGGATTGCGGATGGCGCGGCCGTCTCGAGATCGACTTCACATCGCCAGTTAGTGCAGTTCGGAGACAAAGGGGAGCTGTGGGAATCGCCACAAGAAGGACGCATTCCTCCCAGCCTGGAACTGTGCCGGGGTTGCGATTCGTATATCTGGCCGCGGGAGATTTCGTGTCCACACTGCGGCGCCGACGTTCAGAGCGCGGCCCGGCGGCACGATGAGGACATCCGGCGCCGAAAGGCAGTTATGGCCGAGATGGAACGGCTTCTGAGTGAGTTGGCCGCTGCGCCGGCCGGCTAGAAATTCGGGCTGGGACGTGTCGGCCTTCCTGGGGACAGCAGACTTGGCGTCACGATGGCCGAAGGTGAGTAGCTCGTGACCTATGGGATGGATTATGGTGTGACCATAACCATCGGGAATCGGAGACCAGGTGCTGGCGCTGGCTAAAGCGGCACTCGAGGTGAACCGGGCGGTGGCGCGGATTTCGTCTCGGAGGACCGCATCCGCGCGGAGGACAGGCCAGGAGGCCTGTCCTACTTAGGCAACACCCACTTCAAACCCGTCACGAAGTTCAGCTTTGGCGCAGGGTATCCCAAGACTTCCTCGTAGGACTGGTTCAGCGCGTTGCGCAGATTCCCATAGGCGGTCAGCCCCCCGGTCAAGCGGACGTTCAGGTTGATCCCCATGTCCACAAAGCCGCGGCAGGGGTAGAGTCCCGCCGACGCGCCATAAGTCGGGTCCACGTCCAGGTCGGAGCCGCGAAAGTAACCGGTCACATTCGCCGTAACCCGCCCGCGGCTGAAGGTGGAAACGAACGAGCCGGAGTTCGCGGGCCGCCGAATCAGTTCCTGACCCACGGAAAAAGGAAGCGGCGCGAGGCCCGTGGAACCGTTCAGCGATAGCAGCTCCGAATCCAGGTAAGTGTAAGATCCTGCCACCGATATCCAACGCGCCGGACGGTAACGGGCCGATAGTTCCGCGCCCTGCGCCCGCGCGTTCGACAAGTTATCTGTCTGATAGGCGCTCAGCACGGCCAGGTTACCGCCTAGCGAGACGATCAGATCGTAGAACCGGTTGTAGAAGTAAGTCGCGTCGAGCGACAGCTTGCCGTGAAAGACGCGCTGCGCCACGCCGAAGTCGAAGCTGGCGGTGCGCTCCGGTTTCAACGCCGGATTATTGGTGAACGCGAGCTCCAGCCCGGCGGGCGGCCGGATCCCCGTGCCGAACGAGCCATGCAGCCGCGTGCTGCGCAGCACATAGGTGGCCGCCAGCTTCGGGTTGACCTTGGCCACAGTATTGGCCGGGAACGCGGGCCGGCCGTCGGCCGTATTTTCCGCGATGAACGGCGTGCCTATTATCTCACCGCGCACGCCGGCATTGAAGAAGAAGCGGCTGCCAACCTGAAAGCGATTCTCCCAGTAGATGCCCGCGTCATCGCGCCGTATCGAGAATGGATTGAAGTTATCGTCGCTGATGTAAGTATTCTTCACTTCTTCGCGCGCCAGGCTGACGCCGAACGCCGCCGTGTACCAGTGCGCCACGCTGACGATGCTGCGGGTCTCGAACTGGCCGCGCAAGTCTTTTTCGTAGCTGAATCCGTAGGGGCTGGTGTAACCGCTATTCTCCAGGAAGAAGCTCGCGAACGTCTCCTGGCGAAACCGCGGCGAGAAGTCGATCTGATGATGCAGGAAGTAGTCGGAAAAATTGTTCTTATCGCGGGTGATCGTGTCGATCCCCGTGAAATCGTGTCCCGGATCGGAACCGTATGGGCCGGGGCTTCCCACGTCGTTGGCGTTGTAGTCGCCGCCGAACGACAGGCTTTGCCGTCCGAACGAGCGCGTGACGTGCAGCGCCATGTTGTCATTCCGGTAATCGCTGTTGGTCACCGGACCGTTGTCGCCAAGCTGCGACGCGAACGCGGCCACGCCGAACCCCGCCACTGTGCCACTGACGCCCAAGGCGAAGCGGTGCTCTCGATACGTGCCCCCCTCGGCGAGTACCTCGAGCTGCGGCGAATCGGCCGCCGAGCGCGTGATGAAATTGACCACGCCGCTATTGGCGTAAGCCCCGTAGACCGAGGATTGCGCCCCTTCGATCACCTCCACGCGCTCCAGCCAATCGGTGGGAATGTGGGCGAAGTCGAAAGCGCCGCCGAAAGAGTTCACCGGGACCCCGTCGATCTGCACCAGATTGAAATTGTAATCGCCGCCGCGGATGAACAGGGAGGCTGCGCCGCCGGCGCTGCCGCTCTGGCCGACAGTGATCCCAGGCAGGTAACGGAGCAGATCCACGGCCAGCCCTTCGTTGCGTTCGGCGATCTCCTCGCGCGGCACGATCGTGATGCTGCTGCCCTGTTCGCTTAGCGGTACGTCGATCGCGGAGCCCGCCACGCGCACCGAATCCACTTGCGGCGCGATATTCAAATGCACAGTGAGCGGCTCCTGGGCGGTGGTTGCGGCCAGCGGGATGCTCTTGGTTTCGAAACCGGGCGCGGTAATCGCGAGATGCATGTCCGCCCCGTGGGCAAGCTTCAGCGTGAAACTGCCCGCCTGATCCGTAGTGGTTTGTTGGGCTACGCCCAACCGGTTGACAGCGGATACCTGTGCGCCCGCGATGGCGGCGCCGGAAGGGTCCAGCACAGTTCCGTGAATAGTAAGCGAAGCGGCGGTGGCGGCGGGCAATAGCCCGAGCCATAAGACAAGAAAGCGCATATTGTAGGCTCCTCCCTCGAGAGCCGCAATTACGGAGTCTTGCCGGTCGGTCTCCTGACTTGCGCTTCCACGGGCCGGTCAGCCTTCCCATCCGCTTAGGACAGTGGCTCACGTTCGACCGGTCCTCCACGCTTACAGTGGCGGGGCCGTGCTGGATTTGCACCAGCTTCCCATTAAACACCGGCAGTCTTCGAACGAATTCAGGGTAACCGCAAACGGGGAGAAAAAGCAAGCGAGGTTCACTGCGGACGCCAGGTCATCTCCACGCGCACGGGCATCTCGTTCTTAACCGGGATCGCTAACAGCGATGGTGGGTCGATCTTGAAATCCGATAGCGTGGCCGGAATCGTTCCCGATATCCGGAACTGCTTTCCCTGAGCCGTCAGTTGGAATTCGACCTGTTTATACTCCACGGTCTGGCCGGCGAACTGGATCTCCAGATCGGCATGGATCGTCGCCGACGCGGCAGCCGCTTCGGGCAATCGCGTGCGCACACCGACCATGGGAAACTGCGCGCCGCGCGCCACTTGCAGCATGTGCAAATCGCGGTTGCTGTCCCCCGAATCGAACGACTTCACCGGGGCCGCGATCAGAAAATCGCACTGTCCGGCGTGGCAAACGCCCTTGCCTCGCGCCGCTTTGCTAACGCCCTCGCTCTGGTGCAGCGGGTGAGACACATGATACGTGAGCGTGGACTGTTCCAGAACCCAAAGGCTATCCGCCCGCGCAAGCACGGGAGCGAGCAACAAAAGGGCCGTCAGCGCGCGCCGAGTCTTTTTCATAAACCCCACTCAGAATTTGATCGTCACGGTAAGCACGGCGAGGCCGAACGCCGTATACGTCACGGCGGCTACCGCCCCATGCGCCTTGGCGATCCCGTGGACCTTTTCCCCGTTGCTTTCCTGGCTGAAGGCCATCTCCCCCAGGATAGGAGTCAGGATCATCCCCGGACCATGAATCCAGGCCAGGGCCTTGTGCAGCCGGATGGACCCGCGGGTTTTGGTTCCGGCGATCGTGGGTGCGCGGATGGCGAAGTAGGCGGTAGTGAAGTACATTCCCGCGGTCAGCGTGCCCAGACCGGCATGTACATCGCGGCCGGTGGCGGTGGCGTGCCGTCCGCTGGCCATGCTGGAAGCGACGATCATGGCCACCAAAGGAGCGATCGTGATCAGACCGAGCCGTTGATGGATCTTAAGCATGTGCGACCGTCTGTCGAGCCGCGCCTGATCCTGGGCGCTGCCTTGAGCCTGTTCAGCAGGGAAGCCCAGATCCCCAGCGAAGGCCGCACCGCATTGCCGGACGAGGCTTCCAAGGCCAGGTCCACCGTTTGCCTGGCCCCCGCCGCAAGTGTCACGCCGGCTATTTTGGTGCTGAACCCCTCTGCGGAAACGGAAATCTCGTAAGCCCCCGGCGTCAGGTTCGGCACGGTGTAGGTCCCCGCCGAATCGGTTTCCGTTGCGGTCGATTGACCGGTGGCCACGTCCTTAACGGAGATTTTGGCGTGCGGAACGATTGCTCCCAAAGGGTCCTTGACGGTACTGGAGAGCGTAGCGCCGGTGGCCTGCGCCCGCAACGGTCCCGTGATCAGCAGCGAGAGCGCTAGAATCCCAAACGCGAGGAAGGCCTTCGCCGCTTCCGGATTATTCATCTGAACATTCCATGGCCTGCGGCCACAGCGGGGTATGAAAATGTCGCGCGCTAACGGCTGGCGGGCTGGGAGCCTGCGCCACAAAGGCAAAACCGCTAACTCTCTTATTATGTGCGCGTTTGAGGCAGGGTTTTTCGAAGGAGTCTGTCGTCTGGAAGGCGAATCTGCGAATCTCGCCTCACGGGCGCACGCAGATACCAAAATCGCACGTTGGGCCATCTGGTTGTTCCCGTTTCTTCGAGTGTAGAACAACTCGACGGGCCGGGAGCGCTTGGGTTCTGTCCAGATCGTTAGGTTAGCTTAGGCAACCGGATCCTCCCAGCCTGCGTCTCTCGATAATTGTTGAGTAGCGTTGCATGGAGGGATCTTTATGAAGTTTGCATTTGCCTTGATGGTGCTGTCTACCCTTGCGATTCCGCCCCGCACATCGGGTCAAACGACCGAACCCGATCAAACACCACCCGCCGGCTCCCCAGCAAGTACTCCGCCTCAAGCGCCGGTGCCCTCTCCAGCCTCGCAACCGGTGCCGGTCGCCGACCGGCCGGTCTCCTGGAAATTGTTGCTGCCTAACCTGATTAGCGATCAGGAACGCATCTGGTCGTTTCCCGCCAGACTTGTGCAGGGGCAAAGCTTGATTTCCACCGCAGCCGTCCTCGGAACCACGGCTGGATTGGTGGCGCTGGACCCGGTCGAGGCTGGTTATTTCCACCGCGCTGTAGCCTTTCATGGGTTGAACACTTTCTTAACCAGTAACGCCACGATCCTCGGCACCATGGCAACTCCGGTCTCGCTGTATGCCCTCGGGCTGATCCGGAAAGACTCGAAAATGCAACGAACGGCGCTGTTCGCGGGTGAGTCCGTCGCCGACGCCGAGATCCTGACGACGGTCTTGAAGGACGTCACCCGCCGTGTGCGCCCAGCCGCCATTCCGCCCGGAGGTAACTACTCCGATAGCTGGTTTGAGAGCGGCGGTTCGCCTTTGCGCGGCAACGGAAGTTTCCCTTCCGGCCACACCATAGCGGCGTTCTCGATCGCCACAGTCATCGCCCGGCGCTATGGAAATCACCGCTGGGTGCCATACGCCGCTTATGGGCTGGCCGCGGTGGTTGGGTTTTCCAGGCTTTCCCTGTCGGCTCACTTTTTGTCGGACGTCTTCGTAGGTGGTGCGCTTGGGTACTCGATCAGCCGCTTCACCGTGTTGCGGCAGTAGCCATAGTCGCAAGCCCCGAACTTATGCAGCAGCCCCAGCCATCAACTGCCGCAAGCCGCCACGCACCTGCTCCTGATCGGTTGCGCTCAAACGCCCAGTGCGTTTTTGTATCAGACGGTTGTCAATCGTGAACAGTTTCATGCGCACGATGCACTCCTCCGGCAGACCCGCCTCAACGTTCTGGATCCTGAAATCGTACGGCCAACTGGACTGCTTCGCCTTGGTAATCTGGGCCATCAGCGAATGGCCGGAACCGTGGTTGAATGCCTGCGAACTGAGCACCAGGGCAGGCCGCCGTTTGCTCGCCGGAGAATCGGTGAAAGGAAATGGGACCACCACCACGTCCCATGTCTCACAGATCACCGAACGCCTCGTCATCTTCCGGAGAGTTCCACTCGTCCGCCACAGTGGCGGAAAGAGCGCGGTGCCAACCGGCGTCAAACGGCTCCATCTTTCGGACCACCACCAGCCCGTTCTCCTGGAACTCGTAGACGAGCATATCCCCCGCCCCCAGCTCTAAGCGCTTGCGGACTTCCTTCGGAATGGTGACCTGCCCTTTCGTGGTAACCTTACTGGCGTTCATCATTATCTCCTTGCTGCCTTACTTCCTACAGCAAGGATAGCACAGCGCCCCCCCTGTATCAAGCCAAAAAAACACGCCTGAGCCCAAGCACACGCGGCGCGGCTAGCCCACCAAATGCCCGCCAGTCAAACCAAGCTGCACGCGGATGGCGCGCTCCACCGCAAGCATGTCTTCCCGCGCAAGATCACCCAGTTTCGACTTCAGCCGTTGTTTGCCGACGGTGGCGATCTGATCCGCCATGGCTTTTCGCGGCTCTCCATTCAAATCGATCGGGGCCTCACACGGATAAATCCGGGCGATGTTGCTGGTGATTGGAACAACCTGGACCCGGTTCAGACTCCGGTTGGAAGCGTCATTACTGACAATCACGGCTGGACGCGTCTTTTGGATTTCGCCGCCCGGCGAAGGGTCAAAATCAACCCACCAAACCTCACCGCGCAGCATCTGGCCGGTCCCCTGCCACATCGCCGATGACACCTTCCGACCACTCCTGGGCGTCGCGCTCGCGTTCCTCGTCTCTCGCCATTTCGAGGTATGCAGCTTCGATGTCTTGCGGTACGACGTGTGGCCGGGCGAGTTTCTCAAGGAACTGGCCGATTCGCCGGCGTCCGACGGTACGGTGGAGGCCCTGGTAGACTTCGTCGCTAACCATTATCGTAAGCTTGCGATTCATAATCCCCTATACGTATTATACACGTATAGCGTTGCAGCCCAATTCTTAAAACATTAGTTGACAACCTCCCCCGCCTCGTTGTAAAACTGAATTAGAGCAATTCTTAATTCGTTAAGAGAATCGCCCATGGCACGGAAACAGTCACCCACGCTCACCGAAGCCGAACTCCCCATCATGGAAATCCTTTGGCAAAAGGGTTCCGCAGTGGTGACCGACGTCGTCGGCGGGCTGTCCAACTCGGTCGTAGCCTACAACACAGTACTCACCACCTTGCGCATCCTGGAACGAAAAGGTTATGTTCGCCATACCAAAGAAGGCCGCGCGTTCGTCTATCATCCTGTAGTGGAACGCGGCGAGGCCAGCCGTAAGGCGGTTCGCAACCTGGTGAAACGGTTCTTCCAGGATTCGCCTGAGTTGCTCATTCTAAACGTCCTGGAAGACGAGCAGTTGGATGAAGGCGAGCTGGCCAAGCTCAAACGGCTGATCTCGGGTGACCATTTGGGTGAAGGAGGGGGTGCGCAGTGAATTGGGTTCAATTGGTAAATTTGGCAGCGGCCATGGCGCTGTCGACCGCGCTCAACAGCCTCTGGCTGGGACTGCTGTTGGCCGCTCTGGCTGCGGGTATGGTCCGCCTGCTGCCGCGCTCCAACGCCACCACTCGTTACGCGATCTGGTTCACGGCGCTCCTGCTGGCCGTGGCGACGCCCGCCATGCTGCTGATCCCCAAGCCTGCGCTGGCGCCGGCCACCATCGTCTCGGCCCCGGCGTCCACGCCGTGGATCGTTCCGGTAATGGCGCACTGGCCCATCTACGCGGTCGTCGCATGGCTAACGATTGTCGCCATCCTGCTAGCGCGCGTGGCTTGGAGTCTAGCCCACATACATGGCCTGAAGCGCCGGGCCGCCCTGCTCGGCCAACGTGGCAACATCCGGGTGCTTCGCTCGGCTGAAGCCCGTGTGCCCATGGCCGCCGGTTTTGTGCGCCGCGCCATCGTCTTCCCGCAATCCGTGCTCGACGAGCTCACGCCCCAGGAATTCGAGCAGGTGCTTTGTCACGAAATGGCCCACTTGCGCCGCTGGGACGACTGGACGCAACTCGCGCATGCCATCGCGCAAGCCGCGCTTTTCTTCAATCCGGCCATTTATTGGATCGGACGCCGCCTGAAGATCGAGCGCGAAATGGCCTGCGACGATTGGGTGGTTTCGACCACCGGCGAGGCGCGTCCGTATGCCGCCTGCCTCACGCATCTGCACGAATTGACGCGCCGTGCACCGGCACCGCAACTGGCGCCGGGCGCCACCACCAGAACGCGGTGGCAGCTCAGGGCCCGCGTGGAAGCCCTGCTGCAGCCGGACCGTAACTCCATGCCGCGCTTCTCGCGTTCCGGATGGATGGCGGCATGCGCCCTGGTGAGTGCGGCCCTGATGGTGGCCGCCCGGACTACGCCGCCAGTCGGAGTGCAGGAAGTCCCTGTGGCGACCATGGCATTCGCGCATCTCAGCACTCCCGCGGCGCCGGCCCTCTCGTTAGCGCCCAGGAGATTTGTTCCTCCCCGGCCGCGCCTGGCTGCCAGCCGCATGGCCAAGCTCGATCTGCCGGCTCCCCCTGCCCTGACGGACGCGCCCATTGTGCTGGTGCGCGCATGGCAGGTGGAGGTGTCGCCCACTTACTTCGTAATCGCGGTGGTCTTCTTCGAACCGCCGCCACCTACAGCGACGAACGGTATCTAAGCAACAGATTCTCTCGAAACAAAGGACAACAACATGAAGCTGAACAGAAGCAACGTCACCCTTGCGCTCCTGCTCTTCTGCGCGGGGCTATTAATCGCAAACCTGGTGAGCCACACTGGGATCGCACGCGCGGCCGGCGCAACACCCGCCGCACTGACTATTCCCAGTCCGGTTCAACTATCCAACTCGTTCACCAAGATCGCCAAGGAATCCGAGCCTTCCGTCGTGCAGATCGTCAGCACGATTCAGGAAAAGCGCGCGAACACCCGGTGGTTCTTCAACGGGCAGCCATCCAACGGTGAGAATCCGTTTGGCGGCATGAACCCGTTTGAAGGTGCGCCGCAACAGCCGCGTCGCGCGCAGGGCCTGGGCTCCGGCTTTGTCGTCGACCACAACGGCTATATCCTGACCAACAACCACGTTGTCGAGAACGCCATCCGCATTCAAGTGACGCTGCCCGGCGACAGGACCCAATACGCGGCTAAGCTGATCGGCACCGATCCCGAGCTGGACCTCGCGGTCCTGAAGATCGACGCCAGCAAGCAACTCACGCCGCTCCGCGTCGGCAACTCCGACGCCATCGAAGTCGGCGACTGGGCGGTCGCCATCGGCTCTCCCTTCGGACTCGATCAGACCATGACCGCCGGCATCATCAGCGCCAAAGGCCGCGACCTCGGCGAGCGCGACCATCAACTGCAGCGCTTCCTCCAGACCGACGCCGCCATCAACCGCGGCAATAGCGGAGGCCCGCTGCTCAATATCAACGGCGAAGTGATCGGCATCAACACCATGATCGTCAGCGGCAGCGGCAATTTCGAAGGCATTGGTTTCGCGCTGCCGATCAACCTGGCGGTGAACTCCTATAACCAGATCATCAAGAGCGGCAAAGTCTCCCGCGGCGCCATCGGCATTCAGTTCGCCCGCGAGGAAAATGCCTCGCTGCTGAAAGCGTACGGCGGATCCAGCGGCGTGTTCGTGCAGTCGGTGACCGCAGGCGGACCCGCAGCCAAGGCAGGCATGCAAGCGTCCGACATCATCGTCGGCATCAACGGCCAAGCCCTCAAGGACGGCGACCAGCTCGTGCAGACGATTTCGGCGGCGCAGCCAGGTACGACGGTCGCGCTCAAAGTATTGCGCGACGGCAAGCCGGTCGAAGTATCCGTCAAGATGGGCGACCGCGCCGATATCGTGGCGGACAACGGTTCCGGCAAGCAGTCTCGCGAAAGCGAGGAAGGCGAGAGCGAGGCGACGCATGCGCGCCTGGGCGTCAACGTCCAAAACCTGACTGAATCCGACCGCGAACAAATGGGCCTGAAGGCTGACGGCGTGGTGATCGCCAGCGTGGAGCCGGGTTCGTTCGCCGAAGATATCGGCCTGCAGAAGGGCGATGTGCTGGTGGAGATCAACCGGCACCACGTAGCCTCTGCCGCCGACGTGCGCAACAGCATGCAATCGGCCAAATCGGGCGAAGCCATGGCGTTCAAGCTGATGCGGAATAACGGCGGGAATTGGATCTCGCTGTTTGCCGCCGGCACTCTGCAAGAGAAGTAATAGCCGTGTGGGGCAGGCTTCCAGGTGCGCGTGCCCGCCTGCCCCACACGCCTCGGTCGTGCTTCTGTTATCATGCGCCTTCATGCCGGAATACTCCATCGGGCTGGACTTGGGGGGCACCAATCTGCGGGCAGCGGTGATCGACCGCGCCGGCCATGTCCTCGACCGGCGAGCCACCGCCACGAATCCCGCGGCCGGGCGCGAACCTATGTTGGGCCACATGGTGAACGCCATCGCGGAATTGCGCGACGCGCGCGGCGCCGGACTGGCTGGCATCGGCATCGGCGTCCCTGGCTTCATCCTGCTGAAGGAAGGCATCGTTCGCAACTCGAATAATCTCGCGTGCCTGGAAGATTTCCCGCTCCGCGCGGAGATCGAGCGCCGTCTGGGCGCGCACGTCATCCTGGAAAACGATGCCAACGCCGCCGCGCTGGGCGAGAAGTGGATGGGCGCCGGACGCGATGTCGACGACCTGGTCCTGCTCACGCTCGGCACCGGCGTCGGCGGCGGCATCATTTCCGGCGGCAGAGTGCTGCAAGGTTATCTGGGCATGGCGGGCGAATTGGGCCACATCACGGTGGTTCCCGACGGGAATCCGTGCGGGTGCGGCAATCAAGGCTGCCTGGAGAAACACGCCTCCGCCACCGCCATCGCCGCCATGGCGAGTATGCTGCGCCTGGGCGAAGGCCTCAGCGCCCGCGAAGTATACGACCTGGCCATGAGCGGCAATGAGAAGGCCAGCCGGATCTTCATTGTCATGGGGCAGGCGTTGGGCGTGGCGCTCGCCACCCTGGTGAATGCTTTCAACTTTCCGCTGTATTTGCTCAGCGGCGGCGTGCTGGCGGCCTGGGATCTGTTTGCGCCGCCCATGTTGGAGGAGGTGCGGCGGCGCTCGTTCACGTTCCGCACGACGGCGACGCGCATCGAGAAAGCTACCCTGGGCAATGAAGCCGGTTTGTTCGGCGCAGCCTGCCTGCCGTGGGTCGAGGTTAAGCTGAAAGCTGATGGCTGAAAGCTGATAGCTGATTATGTGGATGGGAATCGATGTAGGCACGGGCGGCACGCGTGCGCTGGTGGTAGACGCGCAAGGCCGTGTCGCCGCGGGTTGCACGGCGGCGCACGAAGATATCCGGATGGAGCGCCCGCTGTGGGCCGAGCAGCGTCCCGAGAATTGGTGGGACGCCGCCCGCGTGGCCATTCGCGGCGCGCTGGCCGAAGCCGGCGTCTCCGGAGCCCAGGTGCGGGGCATCGGTCTTTCCGGCCAGATGCACGGCCTGGTGATTCTCGATCAAGCCAGCGCCGTTATCCGGCCCGCCCTCATCTGGTGCGATCAGCGCAGCCAGCCGCAAGTGGATGCCATCAATCAAACGGTCGGCCGCGAAAACGTTCTGAAGTATACCGCCAATCCCGTGCTGACCGGCTTCACTCTTCCCAAGCTGCTATGGGTGCGCGATAACGAGCCGCGCGCGTTCGAACGCGTCCGCCACCTGCTGCTGCCCAAGGACTACCTGCGCTTCCAACTCACCGGCGAGTACTCGAGCGATGTCTCGGACGCGTCCGGCACGTCGCTATTCGACGTGGTCGCGCGGCGCTGGTCCTTCGACATGATGGACGCGTTGGGCCTGGACCGCGCCATTCTGCCCACCTGCCACGAATCGACCGACGTCACCGGCCGCATCACGCGCGCCGCGGCCCAGGCCACTGGCCTCGCCGAGGGCACGCCCGTGGTGGGTGGCGGCGGCGACCAGGCCTCCAGCGCGGTCGGCAATGGCATCGTCGAAGCCGGCATCGTCTCGTGCACGCTGGGCACGTCCGGCGTGGTCTTCGCCCACATGGAGAAGGTGGCCTACGATCCGGCCGGACGCGTCCACACCTTCTGCCATGCCGTACGCGACAAGTGGCACGTGATGGGGGTGACGCAAGGCGCAGGGCTGAGCCTGCAATGGTTCCGCAATCAATTGGCGCCCGGCGCCGAATACGATGCGCTGACCGCCGAAGCCGCCGCTGCTCCGGCGGGCGCGCAAGGCCTCTTCTGGCTGCCTTATTTAATGGGCGAGCGCACCCCACATTTGGACGCCACCGCGCGCGGCGGATGGATCGGCCTCACCGCCAGGCACCAGCGCGCCGACCTGATCCGCGCCGTCATCGAAGGCGTCTCCTACAGCCAGCGCGATTGCCTCGATATCATCGAAGAACTCGGCGTGGCGGTCGCGTCGGTGCGCGCTTCCGGGGGCGGCGCCCGCAGTCCCTTCTGGCGCCAGTTGCTGGCGGATATCTTCAATAAGAAGGTGGTGACGCTCGAAACGCAGGAAGGCTCGGCTTACGGCGCGGCATTGCTGGCACTGGCCGGCACCGGCGAGTACGGATCGGTTCCAGAAGTCTGCCGCGCAGCTATCCGCGAAGTGGATGCCGTCGCCCCGCGCCCGGCGGAAGCCGCGTTTTATGCGAAGGCGCACCGGGTGTATCGGGCGATCTATCCGGCGCTAAAGCCCGTTTACACGCAAATCGCGAACCTGGATTCGCGCTGAGGTCGCGCGGGGACGCACTTTGGCGCCGCGCGCCACATGAGGTGCACAGCGGACTGCTACTTCACACAGGCCTGCCGGCACCCTTGCCGCTCCGGCCAGAGCGAGCAGGATTTCACCCGCCGGTCCGTCTCCCCAAGGGCGTGCATGGCCACCGCGTGGCGGGCGTCCAGTTCAATAGTTGCGAAATGGTTGGCTTCCGGGCACGTGATCTCCCGTGCGCCGTGGGAGCGCCGGTAAACCTTCCCCAGCGCCCAAACGGCCGGCGCCAACAGGGCGAGCGCGAAGAATAGCGGAATCAGACTCAAGGGCGACATTGCGGTTACCTCCAATTTCCAGATCTGGAACTCCGATAGAAGCATACTGCAACCGCTCGCCGAAAGCAATGGCCCTAAAATAGACTATCCATCCCATGCTTTTCACCTCCGAATCGATCATCAAAGCCCGGCGAGCGCTGTTCGCACAAATGGAGGCCGGAACGCTCGCGCGCGGGCAGGCCTTTCAACAGGCGCTGGAACTCGATCCGTTCGACGTCGTGGCGCTAATCGTCGTCAGCGAAGAGCGCTACAACGCGGGCGACCTGGCAGGCAGCGCGGAGTATAGCTGGCGCGCAGCCAGCGCCGATCCGTGCCGTTTCGATCCCTGGTTCAGGCTGGCTGCCTGTCTCCCCGGCGAAAGCCAGGACTTCCGCAACGGGCTCCTGGAGTTGGGCGCCCGCAAGGCGCTGCGCGATCCCGAGGGTGTCGAGCAGTTCGAAAAGACTTTCAAGAAGAGGCCGGTCGCCGCGGATTTCCCCAATGGCGCGGCATTTCTCGCGACGACGGCCGAGTTGTTCGGTGAGCAGCGCCGGGATGAACCGGAAGAGGTCAGTGAGCGGCTGCGGCCCTATCGGCTCATAGACGATCTGCTGGAGACGGCCGAGGATGGGTTGGACGCAGAACTGGTGGACGGAATCCTGGAGGATGGCGCGCGCTCCCTTCCTCTGCTGGTCGGCGTTCTGCGTGCCATGGCGAACGGATCCCTGCCCAAAGGCGATCCTTCGCCCACCGTATCCGGCCTCGCGCTGCTCGGCGAGATCGGCGACCCTGCCGTGTTACCGGAGATCATCGAATGCTACAGCCTGAACGACGATGAGGTCGAAGAGGCTGCCCATTGGGCGCTGAAGCGCATCGCGTCGCGACGGCCGGAAGCCTCGCTCGATGCCGTTCGTAAGCTGGTGCCCGCCGCCGACGCCGATGGGCGATGCAACTTAGCCCTGGCCCTGAGCGATTTTCCCGAACACCCAGGGAAGCGGGATTGCCTGCTGAGCCTGTTGGACGGTCTCGCGGATCTTCCGCAGTCCGATCGCCACGACGTGTTCACGAACGTTGCGTTCGTGGTGGGAGTCTCCGAAGGCGCCAAAGGACGGGAACTCGCATGGTCTCTGCTCAGCCGCCATGCGGCGGTGCTGCCTAAGCGGACGCGCGCTGAGTTGCGGGAAACCTTCAAGGTCCACGACGAGATGGATCGAAGCGCGTCCCTCCCCGGAGACGGTCCCGAGGCGACCGTTTACGATCTCTGTTCCCGTGGGTATGACGAAGATCAAGAAGACGACGACGAGGATCTCGTTCCCGAGCCGGTGCGCCGCAGTGTAACCCCGGGCCGCAACGATCCTTGCTGGTGCGGCAGCGGCAAGAAATACAAAAAGTGCCATTTGGAGTCCGACGAGAAATCGCGCGCGGCGCCGCGGCGGAACGTAGTCGTGCAGCATCCAGTCGAGGGCTTCGCGCGATAGCGAATCGTCCTCTGCGCCAGCGGGAGGATCCGAGCCGACGAACATGCGGAGGGACTCTTCCATCTCGCGTTTGCGCAAGGGGCCCGTGGCGAACTCGATCAAGCGTTTGCGCAGCGCGGCTTCCTCGGCGGTGTGTTGGTTGGGGCATCCGATCATCGCAGAGTTTCTGAAGGTCAGTCCGGGCGGCCTCACCGTGCGCCAGCGCAAGATCCTGGAAGCTTCGAGCCGCGCCCGTTTTAGCCTCTTCGAAGTGCAGGAGGTGCGCGCGGGATCGGGCGTGCGGCTGAAGGACCTGCTCGCGGGCGGCGAATTCTTCGTATACGATGTGAGCAACTTCAAAGCGGGCCGCGAAGTGGGATTGCTACCTCGCGCGGGTAGAGGAGTTCGAGGGCCGCCACGTATTCACCGCGGTAGTGCTGACCATTCCCCAGCCTGCGATTGCGCCTCTAAAAGAATGGGCTTTTCTGCATGCCAACAGCCACAAGCTGCGGCAGGAATACTCGCGGCTCAGCAACCGCCCCGCCGAATCCACACGGGTGGTCAGCTTTGAAGGCGACGAATTGGTCTTCAGCCGCGCGCGATATGCGGTCCTGGACGAAGAAGCGGTCCACCGCGCGCTCAACCAATCCAAGGCATTCGTGCGCGAGGAAGACCCCGCCGACTATGGGTGGCTGGATGAAACGGAAGACTCGGCCGGAGGGCGGCGCGCATACGGACACCTCCGCATCGCCGGCGGCCAGTTGACGCTGGAGTGCTCCACGCGCCAACGCCTTGCAGCGCGGCAACGCGTTGCTGCGGAACCTCGCCGGCGAGCATCTGCGTCACCTGGGCGACGACTTCACCAGTTGGCAATCCGCCATGCGCGACCGGAAGGGCGCAGCAAGCCCCCCAAAGCCTTCCAGCCTGCCGCCGGAAGTGGAACGGGAGTTGGTCGGGAGGGTGCTCGCCGAACATTACGACAGGTGGCTCGACATGCCCCTTCCGGCGTTGGATGGCAAGAGCCCGCGAGAAGCCGTAGCCACTCCCAAGGGCCGCGCCCAGGTGGTGGACCTGTTGAACCGTTTCGAAAACGGCGAAGAACACAAGCGCCGCGACGGCCTCGCATGGTACGACGTCTCGAAGCTGCGAACGAGACTGGGACTCGAGTCCTGATTCGTCTCGATACTTGGCCGTATGCCATACTGAAACGAGCATTACGCTGTCCACACTTGACGATTCCAAAGGAACTTTCCGAAGATGTACCGAGCTTTACAACAAGAGATCGAGACTTACGAAAAGCGCACGCCGAAGTCCCGCGAA
>OCTA010000870.1_pt1 | contig 28161 bp, 17 predicted proteins | sample 1538991 | NCBI WGS metagenome assembly OCTA01 (sample SAMEA3539302, study PRJEB22396) | soil metagenome | biome: tundra; feature: field; material: soil | place: USA | collected 2010-05 | depth 0.15 m | reverse complement strand
GATGTCATCGTGCAGTTCAGAGGCAGCGGAGCGCCTGGCGTACACGCACGGATCGGCGCCCGCGGAGGCGTTCTTCGGCGTTCGCTGGACCTGATCCATGGCGCGCACTACCAGATTCCGGCAGCCAGGCTGGCGGAGCTGGCGCTCGATCCCGAAATCGAGTTCATTCACCCCAATCGTGCGGTCGAGGCCTCGGACTTCAGCGGCACGATGGATTATGGCTGGATGTCCACCCTCGGTTTGACCTCCAACACGCAGGCGCTGCCGTGGAATGGCAGGGGCATCGGTGTGGCGGTAATCGATAGTGGGATCGGCAACCATCCGGATATCTTGGGGCGCGTCGTGTACAACCAGAGCTTTGTTCCGAACGAAGGCTCGAACGATCAATACGGGCACGGCACCCACGTGGCCGGCCTGGTTGGGGGCAGCGGCAGCATGTCCACGGGATGGAACGATTTCTACACGGTGCGCGGTATCGCCCCGAGTGTAAACTTGATCAACCTGAAAGCCCTGGATCTGAATGGCCAGGGCACCGACAGCCAGGTGATCGCCGCCATCCAGGCCGCGGTCGCGCTGCAGTCCCGCTACAACATCCGCGTCATCAACCTTTCGCTTGGGCGGCCGGTGGTAGGCCCTTACGCGAACGATCCACTGTGCCAGGCCGTGCAGCAGGCCTGGACGGCGGGCATTGTAGTGGTGGTAGCGGCGGGGAATCAGGGCCGGAACAATTCCGCCGGCACCTACGGATACGGCACCATCGCCGCTCCGGGCAACAGCCCCTATGTCATTACCGTCGGCGCCATGAACAGCGTCGGAACGCTGTCCCGCAGCGACGACAAGATGACCAGCTACAGCTCCAAGGGCCCCACGGCGTTCGATCTCATTGTAAAACCGGACTTGGTGGCGCCCGGTAATCAGGTGGCTTCGCTGCTGCAGAGTGGCAGCACCTTGGACAAAAGCTATCCAGGCAACGCGGCGCCCAGATCAGCCTATTCCTACAAGGGCGGCAGCAGCGGCTCCGAGTACTTCCAACTGAGCGGGACCAGCATGGCCGCCCCCATCGTCAGCGGGGCCGCAGCCTTGCTGCTTCAGCAGAATCCACGCTGGACGCCGGATCAGGTGAAGGCGCTCCTGATGCTGACGGCCGACAAGACTTTTCCGGCTGCCTCCACGCAAGCGGTGCCTGGTTTCACCGCCGCGACGGACCCCGTCACCGGTACGGTGTACACGTCCTACTACGACATCTTCACCGTGGGCGCGGGTTACGTGGATATCGCAGCCGCGCTCGGCAGCAAGGTCAATCCTCCCGCCGGCCTCTCCGCCCTCTCGCCCTCGGCCACAGTGAACGCCGCCACGGGCGCCGTCACCCTGGTCATTGCCAACAACATAGTGTGGGGCAGCAACATAGTGTGGGGCAGCAACATAGTGTGGGGCAGCAACATAGTGTGGGGCTCCAACGTGCTCTTGGGCTCTAACATAGTGTGGGGGTCCAACATCGTTTGGGGTAGTTCCGCGGACGTCACGGAAGCAACACCGCTCACCGTGAACGGAGAGCAGTAACCCGTAATTAGGATAAACCAAGGAGACTTAATGACTAATAACACAAAAGTTTATATCTTCCTGGTGAGCGCGGCTGGAATAGCGGCGATGGCCTATGCCTTCCTGTATCCCCAGTGGCCTCACGATCCCCTCCGGTTTTGCACATACTTCCTGTTGTCGCTACTTACCGCGACTCTCAAGCTGCGGTTACCGGGACTCAGGGAAACGATGTCCATCGGCTTCGTGTTCGTCCTCCTGGGCATTTCGGAACTCATCCTTCCGGAAACCATGTTCGTGGCTTGCGCCGGCGTAGTGGTGCAATGTCTCTGGCGAGCGAAGCACCGGCCGACGCCCGTGCAGGTGCTGTTCAGCGTGTCGGCTGTGGCGATCAGCCTGACGCTGGCGTATGAGTGTTCCCACTTCGTGGGCACGCAATTCCACACGGAGTCGGTCTCGATCATATCGGCAGTGGCCACGTGTATCTATTTCATGACCAACTCGCTGTTGGTTTCGGGCGTGCTGTCCCTGGTAAAACGCGAACCCTTGCGCGACATTTGGCAACAAAGCTATCTGTTCGCTTTCCCGTATTATCTGCTGGGAGGCGCAGTGGCGGGCCTGATGGCTGCGTCCGGCCGCGAGCTGGGATGGATGCCGCCGCTGTTGATACTGCCGGTGATGGGCATGGCCTTTCTGTTCTACCGCTTCTACCTCGCCCGGCTTGCGATGTTGCCGGTCGCAGTGGCATCGGCCCCACCCCTGCTTACAGTTGAGACCCGCAGCGACTGACCGGGAGGTGCCGAAGGGTGTCTTGCAAATTGCCGCGCCGCGTTAACCCGCCCGTTCCGGACGGTTATCGCCAGACGGCCAGGAATCGCTAAGGGGGACGCTCGAATTCAAGAGCGTCCCCCGGCGTTCCGCCCAGTTCTTCAAAGTACAACCATCCGAATTTCGTCCTGCCATCGTTTCTTATCGGCGGACTCCGGGGGCAGCGGCGGGGCCGGCCGGCATTCCGTCATCTCCAATCATCTGTTGCAGTTCAACGCCGCCCCGAAGACTTGCCGGACAGCTTGTCCCGTTGTGTGAAATTGCCGGTTGCCGCCCGGCGATCTGATTCCGGCAGGCTTAGCAGAGCCCGCCGGAATGGCCCCTCAGAACCGGCCGGCTTCCTTTTGCTCCGTCCGGCCGCATGGGCAGGGTTACGAAAACACCCGTTTCGGCCGATAAGTAATCGGAGTGAACGAGACCCCGAGAAGTAGCTTTGCGCGCAGGGAGAAGCCGGAATGACGAAAGACGCCAAGCAATGGCTGCGGCGTCGCGCAGCCGACCTCTACATCTGGGCCTTCCTGCTGCTGGGAGCGGCCGTTCTTTACGTTGCTGCCACGAACTGGCAGTTGCGAGACCCGCGCCAGTTCTTCGTATACCTCCTCGCGGCCATCGTCGCTTCCGCGCTGAAGGTAAAGTTTGCGGGCCTGGAAGGAACGATGTCGGTGGGGTTCCTGTTCGTTTTCATCGGCATCCTGAATCTGAGCACAGAGGATGCCATCATTATCGCCGCCGTTTCGGTGCTCGTGCAGTGTCTTTGGCACGCGACACGGCAACTCCACGCGATCCAGGTGTGCTGGAGCGTGTGCAGCATTTCGGCGGCGGTGTATGCGTCCGGCGTGGTCTATGGGTGGGCTCACCACTCCATGCCGGAGCCCTTGGCACTGGCCGCGCTCACGGCTACGTACTTTGTGGCCCAGGTGTCGTCGATCTCAGGCGTGATCGCTCTCACGGAATCCAAGCCCTTTGGAGAATTGTTCAAGCAGCAGTTCTGGGCTCTGGCCTACTATTGTGCCGGGGCCTCGGTAGCGTGGATAATCGGAACCATGCCGCGTTCCATCCAGTGGGAAGCGCCGCTCATTTGCCTGCCGCTGCTTTACATCGTGCATCGTTCCCAATCCAAGCACATGGCCCAGATCGCGGAACACAAACAGCACATCGAAGACATCAGCGGTCTTCACCTGCGCACCATCGAAGCCCTGGCGATGGCGGTCGACGCCCGCGACCATGAAACTCACGGCCACCTGCAGCGGGTTCAGACCTATGCGCTGGAGATCGGCCGGGAGCTGGGGCTCGATGAACGGGAATTCTGTTCGTTGCGGGCTGCAGCGATACTTCACGATATCGGCAAACTCGCCGTTCCGGACCATATCCTCTCGAAGCCGGGAAGATTGAGCCCGGCGGAGTTTGAAAGCATAAAAAACCATCCGGCGGTGGGAGCGGAAATCGTGGAGCGGGTGGCGTTCCCATATCCAGTCGCGCCGATCGTGCGGGCGCACCATGAGAAATGGAACGGCCGCGGCTACCCGGATGGCTTGAAAGGCGAGCAGATTCCGATCTGTGCGCGGATTCTCTCGGCGGTGGATTGCCTGGACGCACTGTCGTCCGACCGGCCATACCACCGCGGTTTGCCCCTGGATGAGGCCATGGCCAAGATCGCATCGGAGGCGGGCACCAGCTTCGATCCGCAAGTGATCGAAGTCTTGCAGCGGCGGTACCCGGAATTGGAGGCGATGGCCAGGGCCGGAGCACAGGCAGCACGTGCGGGCTTACCGGCGCACCCGCGAGTTGCTCGTGACGCTGCTCCGGCGGCGGGTTTCGCAACGGAGCTGGCGCACCTGGCCTCGCACGTCGAGGGCACCGCTTTCCGGCGCGAGGCGTGGACCCTGACGGACCTGACCCACCAGGAGGCATTGGCTTTGATTGAGACGCGTTTCGAGGCTGCCGTGCCCCACGATGCCATGGCGTTCTTCGTCGAGCGGGGCGGTGTCCTCGAGGTCGAATATGCCGGCGGCGTCCCAGGCGCCCAGTTTCGAGCACTGGTCGTGCGCCGCGGAGAAGGTTTGGTGGGGTGGGTCTCGGAAAACCGGAGGCCGATTGTCAATGGCGACCCCTCTGTCGAAACCGGCTACCTGCCCTCCGCAGTTCGTCCCCTGCGGTCCGCGCTGGCAGTGCCGATGACCGCGCCGGACGGTACCGAGGGCGTTTTGAGTCTGTACCGTCACGAGGCTGAGGCGTTCGACAACGCCGATCTCTCGGCCCTGTGCGCTGTGTGCCGGCGCGCGGGATTCCGTCTGGGACCGCCCGAAACCATTCAGGGGATGCCTGGGCAGTTTGTTTGGCCCACCACTGTCAACTGAGGGAGACCAGCGGGCTTCCATCGCATTGCGGCCTTCAACTCTTCCAGCCCCGTATCGCCCCGCAGATTGCCATCGGCGCGCTGCGCTACTTCCTGCTGAAGTACCCCCGCAATTCGGTGATCGCGTTCGATTTTCAGGAAGCGTTGGGCTTCGAGGGCGAGACCGGACCCTACGTGCAATACGCCGCCGTGCGCGCGCGCAACATCCTGCGCAAGCTGGAAGAGAAGGGCGAACGTCTGCCCGATTTTGGCGCGGAGCTGACGCCCGCCGCGTTGGGCCGCCAGCTTGCGAGCGAAGACTTCTGGCAGGTGCTGCTGGCGGCGTCTAAAGCGGATGCGGCTGTCGAGCGTGCCGTTGTGGCGGGAGAGCCGGCGCACGTGGCCAAGTACGCGTTTCAGCTCGCGCAAACGTTCAACAACTTCTACCATTTGTATCCGATCATTCACGAGCAGAACCGGGAGAAGAAGGTGTTCCTGCTGTGGATGACCGATTTCTTCCGGCGGCAATTGGAGTGGACGCTGGATATTCTGGGCATCCAGGTGCCGGATTATATGTAGGTGCCGGGGGCCGTCCCCCGCCCGCGACAACTTGTCCTCTGACTTTGGGACAGTTTGTCCCATGCCGGCAAGCCCGCGATTCAGAAATCGGGACTTAGCCAACGGTCTCCAGCGTGCTTCCATCTCAGGCGAGGCTTCGAGACCAAGCCTTAAGGAGACAACCCGTGAAGAGATGTACTTGGATGAACTTTCTCCGCACCCTTGTTGTGCTGGCCGCCTGCGCTGCGTGCTTAAAGGCGGCAAACAAAATCGCACCGGAGCTGGAGCGGCTGGATTCGGCGGCAGTGGCCGATGTCATCGTGCAGTTCAGAGGCAGCGGAGCGCCTGGCGTACACGCACGGATCGTCGCCAGCGGAGGCGTTCTCCGGCATTCGCTCCACCTGATCCATGGCGCGCACTACCAGATTCGGGCAGCCAGGCTGGCGGAAATGGCGCTTGATCCCGACATCGAGTTCATCCACCCCAATCGCGCCGTGCACGCCTCGGACTTCGGCGGCACGGTTGATTATGGCTGGATGTCGACGCTCGGTTTCACCTCCAACGGGCAGGCGCTGGTGTGGGATGGCACGGGCATCGGTGTGGCGGTGATCGATAGCGGGATCAGCAACCATCCCGATCTTTCGGGGCGCATCGTGTACAACCAGAGCTTTGTGCCCAACGAAGACCCGAACGATCATTACGGGCACGGCATCCACGTGGCCGGCCTGATTGGAGGCAACGGCAGCAAGTCCACGGGGGGCGACTCTGTCTATAAGGTGCGCGGTATCGCCCCGAATGTAAATCTGATCAACCTGAAGGCCCTGGATCTAAATGGCCAAGGCACCGACAGCCAGGTGATCGCAGCCATCCAGACCGCCGTCGCGCTGAAGTCCCGGTACAACGTTCGCGTCATCAATCTTTCGCTGGGGCGGCAGGTAACAGGCCCCTATGCGAGCGATCCGCTGTGCCAGGCCGTGCAGCAGGCCTGGCAGGCGGGAATTGTTGTGGTGGTAGCGGCGGGAAATCAGGGCCGGAACAATTCCGCCGGCACCAGCGGATACGGCACCATAGCCGCCCCAGGCAACAGCCCCTATGTCATTACCGTCGGCGCCATGAATACCCTCGGAACGCTTGCCCGCGGCGATGACAAGATGGCCAGCTACAGTTCCAAAGGCCCCACTGCGTTCGATCTTATTGTAAAACCGGACCTGGTGGCGCCTGGTAATCAGATGGTTTCGCTGCAGCAGAGTGGCAGCACCTTGGATAAAAGCTACCAAGGCAACGAGGTGCCCAAATCAGCCTATTGCGCCGACAACGGCAAGAAGAGTTCCGACTACTTCCAACTGAGCGGGACCAGCATGGCCGCCCCCATCGTCAGCGGGGCCGCAGCCCTGCTGCTCGAGCAACATTCCTCCTGGACTCCGGATCAGGTGAAGGCGCTTCTGATGCTGACGGCTGACAAGACTTTTCCGGCAGCCTCCACGCAAACGGCGCCTGGTTTCACAACCGCGACGGACGCCGCCACCGGCGGGGTGTACACGTCCTACTACGACATCTTCACTGTGGGTGCGGGTTATGTGAACATCGCAGCCGCGCTCGGCAGCAGTGACGTTCCGCCCGCCGGCGCATCCGCACTCTCGCCCTCGGCGGTATTGAACAGCACCACGGGCGCCGTCACCGTGGTCAATGGCACCAACGTGTTGTGGGGCTCGAACGTGTTGTGGGGCAACAGCGTGGTGTGGGGCACCAACGTACTATGGGGCAGCAACGTACTGTGGGGCAGCAACGTACTGTGGGGCAACAACGTACTGTGGGGGTCCAACGTCCTTTGGGGCAGCTCGGCGGACGTCGCGGAGGCAACCACGCTCACCCTGAACGGCGACCGGTAACCGTTCGCGGAACCGGCCGGCTTCTTCTTGCCCTGTCCGTTCGCATGGCAGGTTACAGAAAAAACCCGTCTCCGCCGATAAGTAATGCGAGCGAACAGGGCTGTGAGAATAGGCTTTCGCGAAGGAGACGCCAATGGTGACGACGCACGCCAAGCAATGGCTGCGGCGCCGCGCGGCTGACGTCTATATCTGGGCCTTCCTGCTGACGGGAGCTGCCGCTCTTTACGCGGCCGCCACAAACTGGCAGTTGCGAGACCGGCGTCAGTTCCTCGCATATCTCCTCACGGCAATCGTCGCTTCCGCCCTGAAGGTGAAGTTTGCAGGTGTGGAAGGAACCATGTCGGTGGGGTTCGTGTTCGCTTTCATCGGCATCCTGGATCTGAGCACCGAAGATGCGATCATTATCGCCGCCGTTTCGGCGGTCGTGCAAAGCCTGTGGCGCCCGACGGGGCAAGTCCGGGCGATCCAAGTGTGTTGGAACGTGTCCAGCGTATCGGTGGCGGTGTATGTGTCCGGCGCGGTCTACGGGTGGGCTCACCACTTCATGCCGGAGCCGTTGGCGCTGGCCGGGCTCGTGGCTACGTATTTCGTGACCAGCGTGTCATCGCTCTCGGGCGTGATCGCTCTCACGGAATCCAAACCTTTCGTAGAAGTGTTCAAGCAGCAGTTCTGGCTTCTGGCCTACTATTGTTGCGGTACCTCGGTAGCGTGGCTGATTGGAACCATGCCGCGTTCCATTCAGTGGGAAGCGCCCATCGTTTGTCTGCCGCTACTCTACATTGTGCATCGTTCCCAAGCCAAGCAGATGGCCCAGATCGCGGAGCACAAGCAGCACGTCGAAGACATCCACGGTCTACACCTGCGCACCATCGAAGCCCTGGCCATGGCGGTCGATGCCCGCGATCATGCCACTCACGATCACCTGACGCGGGTTCAGATTTATGCGCTGGAGATCGGCCGGGAACTGAGGCTCCACGAGCCGGAATTCCGTGCCTTGCGCGCCGCAGCGATGCTCCACGATATCGGCAAGCTCGCCGTTCCGGAGCAGATTCTCTCGAAGCCGGGAAGATTGACTCCGGCGGAGTTTGAAAGCATAAAAACCCATCCGGCAGTGGGAGCGGAAATCGTGGAGCGGGTGGCGTTCCCGTATCCGGTTGCGCCGATCGTGCGGGCGCACCATGAGAAATGGAACGGCCGCGGCTACCCGGATGGCTTGAAAGGCGAGCAGATTCCGATCTGTGCGCGGATTCTCTCGGCGGTGGATTGCCTGGACGCACTGTCGTCCGACCGGCCATACCACCGCGGTCTGCCATTGGATGAGGCCATGGCCAAGATCGCAGCGGAGGCGGGTAGCAGCTTCGATCCGCAAGTGATCGACGTCTTGCAGCGGCGGTACCCCGAATTGGAGGCGATGGCCAGGGCCGGAGCCCAGGCAGCGCGTACGGTCTTACCGGCGCACCCGCAAGTTGCACGCGACGCCGCTCCGGCGGCGGGTTTCGCGAAAGACCTGGCACATCTGGCCACGCACATCGAAAACGCCGCTTTCCGGCGCGAGGCGTGGACCCTGACGGACCTGACCCGCCGGGAGGCATTGGCGGTGATTGAGACGCGTTTCGAGGACGCCGTACCCCACGATGCCATGGCGTTCTTTGTCGAGCGGGATGGCGTTCTCGAGGTCGAATATGCCGGCGGCGCCCAAGGCGCCCAGTTTCGAAAACTGGCCGTGCGCCGCAGAGAAGGTTTGGCGGGATGGGTCTCGGAAAACCGGCGGCCGATTGTCAATGGCGACCCCTCTGTCGAAACCGGCTACCTGCCCTCCGCTGTTCGCCCGCTACGGTCTGCGCTGGCGGTGCCGATGACCGCGCCGGACGGTACCGAGGGCGTTTTGAGTCTGTACCGTTACGAGGCTGAGGCGTTCGACAACGGCGATCTCTCGGCACTGTGCGCTGTGTGCCGGTGCGCGGGATTCCGTCTGGGACCGCCCGATACCATGCAGGGGATGCCGGGGCAATTCACCTGGCCCACCGCCATCAACTGAGGTGAGCGGCCTTCGCTGCCGAGCCTTCGCTCTCCCCGCCCCGTTATAATTAAGCATGCCCACCAACAGTTTCGGAGCCGCGTCCACGCTGCGCGCCGGTAACGCCGATTACCGCATCTTTCGCCTGCGCGGCCTTGAAGAACAGGGCGTAGGCAACGTCGCGCGCCTGCCCTTCACCACCAAGATTCTGCTGGAAAACCTGCTCCGCCAGGAGGATGGCCGCCGCGTTACCGCCGCCGATATCGAGTATGTCGCGCGCGGTGCGAGCGGGTCCGCGGCCAAAGAAATCAGCTTCATGCCCGCGCGGGTGCTGTTGCAGGATTTCACCGGCGTACCCTGCGTGGTGGATCTCGCCGCCATGCGCGACGCGCTGGCCGCTATGGGCGCCGACCCGAAGCGCGCCAATCCGCTGCTGCCCGCCGACCTGGTGATCGACCACTCCGTGCAGGTGGACGCCTACGGGAGCGCCGAGGCATTCGGCATCAATGCGCTGCTCGAATTCCAGCGCAACCGCGAACGCTACATTCTGCTGCGTTGGGGCCAGACCGCGTTTCAGAATTTCCGCGTGGTGCCGCCGGATACGGGCATCGTGCACCAAATCAATCTGGAATACCTGGCCTCGGTGGTTTTTCGCCTCCAAACTGGGGCGCCCTCTGGGCCCGGCTGGGAAGCGTATCCCGACACGCTGGTGGGCACGGATTCCCACACGACGATGGTGAACGGTCTCGGTGTGCTCGGTTGGGGCGTAGGCGGTATCGAAGCCGAGGCCTGCATGCTCGGCCAGCCCATCTCGATGCTGCTGCCGCCGGTGGTCGGTTTCAAGCTGCATGGCCGCATGCCCGAAGGCTCGACCGCCACCGATCTCGTCCTGACCATCACCCAGATCCTGCGCAAGAAGGGCGTGGTGGGCAAGATCGTCGAGTTCTACGGGCAGGGCCTCAGCGCGCTGAGCCTGGCGGACCGCGCCACGGTGGGCAACATGGCGCCGGAATACGGCGCGACGGCCGGCTTCTTCCCCGTCGACACGGAAACGCTCGCATACCTGCGCTTCACCAATCGCGATGCGAGCCTTATCGATCTGGTGGAGGCGTACACCAAGGAGCAGGACCTGTTCCGCACCGACGCCACGCCCGATCCGGTGTATGCGGAAACAGTGGATCTGGATCTGTCTACGGTCACGCCGTCGATGGCCGGACCGAAGCGCCCGCAGGATCGCGTCAACCTGCCCGACGTGAAGAAGAATTTCGAGGCCGCATTCGGCGGTGCGCACAAGCCGGTGGCAATCAATATGAACGGCGGCGCCATGAACGGCAGCGCCATGAAGGGCAATGTCACGATCGATAACGGCTCGGTGGTGATTGCGGCGATCACGAGTTGCACGAACACCTCGAACCCTTCGGTGATGCTGGGCGCCGGCCTGCTCGCCAAGAAAGCCGTGGAGCGCGGGCTGAAGTCCAAGCCATGGGTGAAGACCAGTCTCGCGCCCGGCTCCAAGGTGGTTTCGGATTATTACCGCGAGGCGGGGTTGATGCCGTACCTCGAAGCGCTCAACTTCCACCTGGTCGGCTACGGCTGCACCACGTGCATCGGCAATAGCGGTCCGCTGCCCGAGCCGGTGGCCGAAGCCGTACAGCGTGAGAACCTGACGGTGGCGGCCGTGCTCAGCGGCAATCGCAATTTTGAGGGCCGCATCAACGCGCAGGTGAAGGCGAATTACCTGGCGTCGCCGCCGCTGGTAGTGGCGTATGCGCTGGCCGGACGCATCGATATCGATCTCACCACCGAGCCGTTGGGCGAGGATTCCGCGGGCGCGCCGGTGTATCTGCGCGACATTTGGCCCAGCGACGAAGAGGTGCGCGAGACGGTGCGCACGTCGATCCGCCGCGATATGTTCCAGCACGAATACGAGAAGGCCTTCGAGGGCGACGCCAATTGGCAGACCATGCCGGTGCCCACGGGCGACATCTATGTGTGGGATCCCAAGTCCACTTACATCAAGCGGCCGCCCTATTTCGACCACATGGTGGATCCTGGAACGTCGATTCAGGATCTGCGCGCCATGCGCGTGCTGGCGCTGCTGGGCGATTCGATCACGACCGATCACATCTCGCCGGCCGGTTCGATTGGCAAAGATACGCCCGCCGGCCGCTATCTGATCGAGCAGGGCGTGCAGCCGAAGGACTTCAACTCCTACGGCGCGCGGCGCGGCAACCACGAGGTGATGGTGCGCGGCACGCTGGCCAACATACGGTTGCGCAACCAGCTTGCGCCTGGGACCGAAGGCGGCTGGACCCAGCACCTGCCGGATGGCGAGAAGCTGTACATCTACGATGCGTCCGTCAAGTACCAGCAGGAGGGCGTGCCGCTGCTGATTCTCGCGGGCAAGGAGTACGGCTCCGGCTCGTCGCGCGATTGGGCGGCCAAGGGCGTGCTGCTGCTGGGCGTGAAGGCCGTGATTGCCGAGAGCTTCGAGCGCATCCATCGCACCAACCTGGTCGGGATGGGTGTGCTGCCGCTGCAATTCATGTATGGGGAAAATGCCGCCAGCCTGCAACTCACCGGACGCGAGTTGTTCAGTGTGGAAGGCGTGAAGGAAGCGCTGAGCGGGACGGAGCGCCGCGCCCGTGTGCGCGCGGTGGACGATGCCGGCGGCCAGAAGAGCTTCGACGTGCTGGTGCGCGTGGATACGCCGCAGGAGGTCGAATATTACCGGTACGGCGGCATCTTGCCCTATGTGTTGCGGCAGATCGCCGAAGCGCCGGTAGGCGTGTAGCATCCCGACTGGCTGCTGCGCATCGCCAGCGCCGGCGATTTCGAGCGCGCGCCCGGCGCATCGCACAGACCGGACCCGATGATCCGATATGGGTGGGCCCGAGCCTGCTCTTGGACTCCGAAACTTCTTCGTAGTGCGCACGTCTAATATGTTGCTATGCTGGCCAACTGCTCCGTTGTTGGCGCCGGGGGCAGGAACATTATGCGCTTTCGATGTTTCTTACGCATGCCTTTGCTGTGGAGTGGGCTGGTCTTTCCGCTCCTGGCGAACGATCCAACGGGTACCATCACCGGCACGGTGACCGACGCCAGCGGGGGTGTCGTCCCCAAAGCGCGGGTCACGGTCACCAGCGTAGCGACCAATGCCGCGCGCGAAGCGGCGACCAATGACGACGGCGATTTCACGGTTGCACTGCTGCCTCCCGGGCACTACCGCGTGGCCGTGGAGAAGGACGGCTTTCGCAGAGCCGTTCTCGCCGATGTCGGCCTGGACGTGGAGCAGACCGCGCGCGTCGATTTCACGCTGCAAATCGGCATCCTCACCGAGGAAGTGAAGGTCAACGGCACGCCGCCGATTGTGCAGACCGACACTTCCACTTTGGGACAGGTGATCAACGGCCGCCTGGTGCACGAGTTGCCCCTGAATGAACGCAATTTCCTGGCGTTCGCTCTGTTGGCGCCGGGCAGCCAATTACCCGCCGAGGGATCGCAGAATTCCACGCAGGGCGGCGCGGTGAGCGTTAACGGCGCACGGGAGCAGTCGAACAACTTCCTGCTCGAGGGCGTGGACAACAACGACCCATACATTAACCAATACGTGGCGCTGCCGTCGATCGACGCAGTGCAGGAGTTCAAGGTGCAATCCAGCGACTATGCGGCGGAATTCGGGCGCAGCGGCGGCGCGCAGGTCAATGTAATCCTGAAGAGCGGCTCCAACCAGTTCCACGGCGGACTCTTCGAGTTCCTGCGCAACCGGAACCTGGACGCCAAGAATTTCTTCGATCAGCCCTATTGCACGCCCGCTTCCGTACAGGGCACCTGCGGCCCGATCCCCAGCCTCGACCGCGACCAGTTTGGGGGGACCTTCGGCGGTCCCATTCGCAAGGACAAGACCTTCTTCTTTGTTTCGTACGAGAGTCTGCGTCTGCGGCAGGCAACCACGCGCGAGGCCACGGTGCCGTCGCAGACGCAGGTGTCGGAGATCCAGGGATTGTTGTCCGGCGTGGGGATTCCCCTGAATCCGGCCGGGCAGGCGATCCTCAATCTGTATCCCGCAGCCAATGTGGGGTCCGATCTGGCCAATTCGAACACGTTTGTTTCCGCTCCCGTGATTCGCAATACGGAGAACATGGGTCTGATCAAAGTCGACCACCGTGCCGGATCGAACGACACGCTCTCGGCGCACTGGGCGATCTTCGACCAGGACCGTTTCAATCCTTTCGATCCGGTGAACTCATTCACCAATCTGCCCGGTTACGGCAGTTACACGCTCAACAACGGCCAGAACGGCGGGCTGAGCTGGACGCACGTGTTTACCTCCGCCGCGATCAACGAGTTTCGCTTGGGCTTCAACCGCATGCGGGCGGGCGCCTTACAGCAGAACTATGGTAAGAATCTGAGCGCGCAGTTGGGCTTTCCGGACGTTCTGACCAATCCGGTGGATCTGGGATATCCCGAAGTCAATCTCCTGGGATTCGACGGGATCGGCGAGCCGCTCAACTATCCGCAAGACCGCCACGATACGACTGTACATCTCTCCGACAACCTGTCTTGGATCAAGGGGCGCAATCAGTTCAAGTTCGGAGCGGACATCCGCGACATCCAGATCGACAATTACCTGGATTTCGTGGCGCGCGGCGATTTCTTCTTCGAGGCCGGTGCGGAAGCCGGGATGGCCGCAACTCCTCTGGAGGCGCTGGCGCAGTTGGCGGTGGGCATTCCCGATTACGCGGTAGGAGTGACGGGCAATACCTATAACACCGTGCGCAGCATCGGCATGAACTACTACATCCAGGACGATATCCACGTGGTGCCGCGCTTGTTGCTGAACGTGGGTATGCGGTATGAGTACAACAGCCCCGGAGTGGAGGATCATAATCGCTACAGCGTTCCCGATCTCAGCGCCAATTCCACGACCTGTACGCCGGTCCCCAACTGCCAGTTCATCCAGGCCGGGACGGATGGAGTTCCGCGGGCCACTTACACTCCGACGCGCACCGATTTCGCGCCGCGCATCGGGGTCGCCTGGCGGCCCATGAAGACCGAGCGCTGGGTGGTGCGCTCCGCCTACGGGGTCTTCTACGACGTGGGCATCTTCAATATCAACGTGTTTCCGCGCTTCAACCCGCCCTTCTACGATCTGTCCTATTACGCCAACAGCGGCTCGAACACGATCGAGAATATTCTCAGCCAGCCGGCCACGGCGATCGTGCAGCCCAACATGATCGCGCGCAACTTCCGCGATGCCTACATGCAGCAATGGAACGTGGACCTGCAATACGAAATCCAGCCCTACTGGATGATCGATCTGGCATACGTGGGATCCAAGGGCACGCACCTGGCCGACGTCCGCGACCTCAACCAGGTGAGGCCGGCCACCGGCCTGGCGCCCTACCCGCAGTTCTCCTCCATCCTTTACGTGGAGTCGGCCGCCGCCAGTTCTTACAACTCCCTGCAGTTCCGCTCCGAAAGGCGCGTCGCCCAGGGGCTCACCTTCCTGACTGCGTATACGTTCTCGAAATCGCTTGACGACGTCTCGTCCGTGTTCGGGGGCAGCGTGGGATCGGGTCTGCCGCAGAACTCAGAGGACCCGCAGGCCGACCGCGGCCTTTCCGATTTCAACGCCAAACACCGCTTGGTGGTCAGCTCCGTCTACGACCTGCCGTTCGGCCGCAAGTGGATCGCGCGGCCGGGATGGCGCAGAGGCCTGCTAGGGAACTGGCAGGCGGCTGGAATCGTGACGGCGCAAGCGGGGTCTCCATTTACGGTGAACCTGCCCTCTTCGCAGTCCGGGTCCGCCATCGCCGCGTTCGGCAATCCGTACCGGCCGGATCTGATCGGCAATCCCTACGTGCCCGGTCCGGTGATGGCGAATCCCAACGCCGCCTGCCACACCACGATCTCGCAAGGCGGGTTGGCCGCCGGCATGGTCGACCAGCCTGGGAGCTGGTTTAACACCTGCGCTTTCGTCCAGCCGCCGGCGGGGCAGTTTGGCAATGCCGGCCGCAATATCATGACCGGGCCGGCACTGACAAACGTGGATTTCTCGATGTACAAGAACATCATGCTGCGCACCGAGAGTCATCGTTTGCAGCTCCGCGCGGAGGTCTTCAATTTGTTCAACCATCCGAACTTCGATATACCGAGTCACGTGTTCGAGAGCCCGAATTTTGGGCAGGTGTTGTCGGAGAACGCGTATGGGAATAAGCCGCCGCGGCAGATTCAGTTGGGGATTAAGTATATTTTCTGAAGGGCCGCCAACATTTGGAGATTTGGTAGCGCTAACGGGAATCGAACCCGACGGCTGCCAGTTCAGTTCAGTCCAGTTGGGTCTAAGTAGTTGTGTTTTCAGTCCAGTTGGTATTCTGCGATGGTCCGAAACACAGCCACGGACCGCCGACGTCACAGCGCAGTCACAGCGCAGTAATGGGCCAGGCGTTGGACACCGGCGAAGGCCGCCGCTCTTCGAAAACTGCCCACCACCATGCACGACCCGGCCCAGTCGCCCGACGGAACCACATCTCCGGGAAGACGCTCACTATGGATTGCCCGATCCTGCGGCGTCTCTCGATACGAATCCGTGGTCCTCGCAGCCATTTTCAAAACTGTGGTGTGATTCCGTCCCTGAAGATTCCGGCAGAGTTTCGTCCCCTTCAGCGTCGAGAGAATCTCGCTGTTTATTCGCGGCATCCTCTGATTTCTTTCTTGGATCGGTTCCGCCAATCCGATGGGATCAGTAGGCGTCCGCAAAGCCAAAGACGCGGGGCGTTTCAACCCCACGCAAGACACCGCTCCCTAGATCGATCGCTCCCAAAACGGCGGTCCCTTTGATTCCGTAGACCTCCATTGTTGATTTCTGCTCGATGCTGACCCCGGATTCCTGAAGGTGTTGAAGCAGTTCCGGATCATAGACACCCTCGGGGACCAGATACGCCTTTGTGAAGGTTCCTTCGCCTGTTCTCTTGGGCTCCAGATTGAAAAGCAGGGGCGGCGCAGCCATTACTGTGAGTGGGGCGAGATGGTTCGAGAGAACGCCCACCAGCAGCCGGACGGTCTCCGGCAGCAAGGACACGCCGATGGTTGCAACTGCCAAGTCCGGCTTGCCAGCTTTCATCGCAATCACGGGGGATGCGTCCTGTGGAACCGGGCCACCCGGCTTGAACGCCGCCATTAATGATTGCTGAATACCCGCCGCGTCGGAGATTGGAATGCCGCCTACAACAATTCCCGTAGTGCCCCATGGGACCGTGTCGATGCTGTGCACCAGAGCCGCGACGTTTCCCCATCGGTCCACCACGACCACCGCATCGCTGTGGTGGCCGCCCTCCATCTTTCCTCGATCACCGACTTCGCCGAGAACGGGTGCCAGCGCCTTGGCATAGGTCTTGGTCAGACGATCCGCGGGTGCTGAGCTGAGTCCATTTTTGCGTTTCCACTCTGTGAGTTGCGGATCCGGTGCGCCATCGTACGTAGCAACCCGCACAATATTGGAAAGGGTTCGGAATGCTTTTGCATCTTTATAGTAGGGGCCCATCTGATCCAGTTGAGTTGCCTCGGCCAGGTTGAACGCCTCGAGCACGCCAGTGGCGCTGTTGTTGCTCTTGCCCGGAGCGTAAACAGTATGGCCGAGAAAGGTAGTGCTCTGCGGCTCTTCCCAAACAGGGCGATAGCGCTTCATGTCTTCCACGGTTGCCGCACCGCCGTCGCGTTGCACGGCTTGTACGTACTGCTGACCCCACGCTCCGGTGTACATGTAGCTTGCGCCGTTTTGCGCAACACCCCGAAGCGTCTTCGCTAGCTCGATTTGGACGAAGCGATCTCCCTTTTTAGGCAATGGGCTGCCAGCTTGTTGCTCAAATGCCTGTCCCTCCGCAGTGCGGGCCAGGAATTTCCCGTACGTTGAAAAGTAGTTTGCGAGCAACGGAGAGACGGCAAGGCCGCCCTCAGCGTAGGCGATGGCAGGTTGGAAGAGACTTGAAAACGGCAGCCTCCCGAAGCGCTTATGCATTTGCTCGATACCCGCCATGAATCCAGGAACCAATGTCTTGCGCCCCTCAGCCCCTGCAGTCGGCTGCCGGGCAAACGGAAGCGATCCAAGGTCGGAGACAGGGATCGTCTTGGGATCGGTCTCACCCAGGTACGAACTCCAGCCAGCATTCAGCGAGGAAACCTTCCCTGAGCTGGCGTCGTAATAGACGAGTTGCAGAATGCCTGCATAAGAGACGTAGGAACCGAGAGCCATGGTGATCTGCGTCAGAGCAACCGTAGCGGCAGCATCGGCCGCGGTCCCGCCTTGCCGCAGCGCTTCCACTCCCGCATGAACGGCAACGGGAGACATGGTTGCCGCCACCAGACCCGACTGTCCCTCGACCACTCTTGCCTGGGACGGCCACGGCACCATCTCCGCCTGTTCCGCCCGCGCCTTTTCTTCCGGCTTCCATTTGTTCGGCGAGAGATCCGCGCCAAAGCCTGGCTGAGGTCCCATGACCATAAAAACTACGATAACGGCGATCGGCCTTTGCAATATCATTTCAACTCCTGACGATTCGTTTTCCGGTTAATGTTGGGGCTGATGTTCGGTCACAGACCACGAAGGATTGTTAGCGTTTTCCTGACCCAGAGATGGAACCCTGTGATTTGGTGAGGGCAACTGCCACGCCAACCAGGAGCACCAGAAGCAACGTCGCCGAGGGGACCACCCACGCCGGCAGCAGACGGTGCAATTCGACGAGATCGACACCCCGGAAAGCGGCCAGCCAGATTTGCAGCCGCAGGTTCAATATCACCAGGATGATTGCCCAGGCCAGGGCAACGCGGCCGGTCGCGCCCTGCAAAGACGCTGCTCCTGTCCGGCTGCGGGCCTGGAGGAAATGGCACACGAAGAGGACGGTCATGATTCCTCCTATGACTGCGGCCCACAACCGGTCGTTTGCTCGAAATGCCAGGAAAATGAGCCAGGAAAAAGACGCGATATAGATGCCAATTAAGACCGCGAGGATGGATTTGAACGTGAGTGGCGTTCCGGTGGCCTCGGGTACCCCTGGCTCTTGCTCGATCTGCCGGCGCAGGGACTTGACCCGCCGGATGAAGAAGACGGTGAAGGCAGCGGCCACGATCGAGTAGAACCACCAGAAGCCCGCCATCGCCCAAAGGAACGTATGCTTGTTCCATGTGTATCTCTGGCGCAGAGTCTGCATCGCAGACTGCCCGGCCACTGACCAAACCAGCGAGAAGATCAACATGCAGAGGAATGAGAGTCTTTGGAAGCGGCGTTCGCGAGCGGTCGGAGCGGCCCGTGAAGATAGCCAATTCGCCAAGATGCCGCCAGCAACGCCCACAAAGGGGGTCAAGGGCACCAACCACGCGGCAATAGAACCTGACTTGACCAACGTCGCGCCCATGCCGGCTCCCGCAGTTGCCGCCGGAGCGGCTGGCAGCATTGCGAGCACGGCGTTTGAAAAGTCCCGCCCCGGCGCAGTCCGGCTCAACGTTCCTTCTACGAAAGCAATCACCTCTTCATGCAGCAGCTTGCGTCCCCGCGAGAGCCTTTGCTTCACCGCGTCCTCGCTCAGCTCCAACTCGACCGCGACGCGCTCGATTGACTTCTCTTCGCGATAAAACAGGATCAGCGGTTCGCGGTAAGTATCGGGAATTCGCTCCAACGCGCGCCAAAGGATCGTTTCTTCTTCCCGGCTCACGGCTTGCATCGCGGGCGACGCCTCAAGTGAAGGTGGCTCCTGAATGGCATCCAGGGTCTCGGCGGCGTGTAGGGGCTCGCGTCCCTGGCGCCTGTATTCTTTCCCCACCAGGAAGCGAGTGATCCCGCACAACCAGGACCGCAGCCGCGTCGGCTCGCGCAATTCGGAGAGCTGTCTCCACGCGGCAAGAAACGTTTCCTGCGCGAGGTCCTCGCTCAGACTCAAGCTGCCGGTAGCGTTATAGGTGACAGAGCAGACCAGCGACTGGTACCGCTTGACTATCGTCGCAAACGCGGCGCGGTCGCCTGCCAGAGTCCATTCCACCAGTTGCGCGTCGCTGTTGCCGGTTGTGGTCATCGCTATGCCTCATCGCATGAGTACCCGGACAAGATGAAGAGGTGACAGGAAATGTTTGGAATTGCCCTTAGCAGGCTGCGGAAAAACGTTTCCTGGTGCCCCGAAGGGCCAAATTCGCTGCCCGGCCGAACCTGGAATCAACAACTTACACGGGTGAGTAAGTGCTGTTTTAGGTACTCCAGGGAGTTTTTCCGCAGCCTGTTAGGATCTGAGTCCCGAGTCCCTTATTCGGCGGCGACACAATATCCAATATCCCACAAACTCACCGCAGCTCTTCTCGCACCAGAGGGCACGACAACATTATCAAAATCAATCCCTTATAGCTTTCGTAGCGAGATCGGTCGCCGCAAGTCGGCCAGCGTCCAGCGATCCGCCTTTCCGGCGCGCACACAACGGTCGCGCGTCGCCCAACGGCGCGCGTCCTCGTGGTCACCGCCGCGCAACTCTTCGGCGGAGCGGGCGCGGATGCGCGAGGAGTGCCCCACGGGCCTGGCGGTCGATTTGACCCGCCGAGCTGTACGCGGTGCTGGCGTCGGGCCGGCGATTGCGGCCAGAGGCGCACCTGCACGATGCGGACGCCTTTCTCAGGACGCCCGCGCGGTAAAATCATTCCTGATGCACGCCGACCACTGGCCGACGGTCGCGGTAGTGGGCGCGGGCGCCGTGGGTTGCTATTTCGGAGGGATGCTGGCGCGTTCGGGTGTCCGCGTGACATTGATCGGACGGGTGCGGCACCTGGAAGCGATTGCGCGCGACGGCCTGCTTCTTGATGGGCTACGCGTTCACGAACGTATCCCTGTGACGGCATCCACGAGCATCGGAGAACGCCTCCGTGATGCCCACGTTGATCCTGTTCTGCGTGAAGACCGGTGAATAGGAAACGGCCGCCCGCGAATTGCAGCCGTTCCTTTCTCCGGAAGCTGTTGTCCTGAGTTTTCAAAATGGCGTCGATAATGTCGATCGCATTTGCGCGGCGACCTGGTGATCTGGCATCGCGCGGGATGGCCGCGGCAGCCCGCGCTAGAACCGCTGGCCGCCATGTTCGAGCACGCGGAAGTCCCGGGTAGAATCTCTGATGCCATTGAAACGGAGCTTTGGACGAAGATGGCGATGAATTGCGCTTACAACGCCATCTCGGCGCTAACGCGTGCGCGGTACGGCCGGATGGCCAGCTTCGAGCCGGTGCGCGTTCTGATGCAGCCCGCCATCGCGGAGACAGTGGCGGTGGCTCACGCCGAGGGGGTGTCCCTATCCGAGTCCGCCATGGTGGACGCCGCTCTGCACTTGGGTGAGGAGATGAGCCGCGCCCTTTCCTCGACCGCGCAGGATGTCGCGCGTGGAAGACTTACGGAGATCGATTCGCTCAACGGCTACGTCGCACGGCGCGGTGCCGCTCTGGTTATCGCGACGCCGGTAAGCGATACCCTCAGTGCGCTCGTCAAGCTTCTGGAAGAGTCCGCGGTTCCGCGGCAAGACTAGCGTTGGCGCCGGCTTCGCGGGGCACGCCTACCGCCCCTGTGTCCTCCCTTATGACCCATCTCCGACATGATCCTTGCAAGGCCGGCTCGTTCCTGATCCTCCAGCGAGAGGAGCTGCCCGGCAGACTCGCTTGGGGCTTCGATCTCGAAGGTCTGCCGCCCTTTCTTATTCGACCGCTTTCGCACAGAAACCCAGCATTGCACGTTTCGAAACGAAAGCACACAGCCATCGCCAAACGAAGCATCCTCGGCCGCCTCGCCGCCGCTCCGTGACCGTGTCCCACGGCTGCTGGCTCGGCGATCCGGCGGTGCACCCAGGGCGCGCGGCGCAAGCTGACAGGCCGTGCAGCGCCGGTCAATTCCGAAGCGCGGGAGCGGTTCCGGCGGGTGGCGCGGAACTCGATCCGAGAACGCTCCGTCCTAAGCCATATCTCCCAGAAGCGAACCTCAGGCTCGGAGAGCCAAACCTCCGGACTTGGGCACGTTTCGGCTAGAGGCTCTTGGGTAGAGATCCTGATGCGCTGAGCCCCGAGCACTTTGTTTAGTTTTCAAGCTGTGCGGCTCTGTATGATGGTCAGTTCGTAACATGATTCGAGAAGCCACGCCAGACCACATTGCAGGAATCCGTTCGCTGATGGAGTCCGAGCCCGGTTTAGGGCAGTCGTACCGGTCCGACAGCACGCGTTGCTACCGCCGCCGGCGCCGTATGAGGGGTGAGCCGTGAACAGCCCACTCGCCGAGCTGGGGGCGAACACGTTGCTGGTGGTGGGCGCGTTGTTTCCGATTCGTCAATCCGCTGGGCAACACTCCCATTTTCCTCACGCTCACGCACGGCATCTCGGGGCAGGGGCGCAGCAAACTCGCGCGGGCCATCGCCGTGAACGGCCTTGTCCTGATGGTCGCGTCGTTTTTCATGGGCACGCACGTACTCGGGTTCTTCGGGATTTCGCTTCCCGTGGTGCAGGTGGGCGGCGGCCTCTAGTGGTGGTTTCTACGGGGTGGGCACTACTGCGCCATTCCGATGACGACGACGCGACCCAAGATGCCAAGAGGCCCTGCAACGAGGCGAACTACATGCGGCAGGCTTTCTATCCGTTGACGCTGCCGTTGACAGTGGGCCCGTTTTCAATCGCAGTGGCGATCACGCTAGGGGCCAACCGGACCGAGGGGTCGGAGTGGCGGTGGCCGCTGATCGCGGGGCTGCTGAATCGGGGCCCTGGTCATCGCCGTATCAATTTATTTGAGTTATCGTTTCGCCGAGGCGATTGCCGAAGCGCTGGGTGACGCTGCGATGAATGTCATCATCAGGCTATCGTCTTTCATCCTCGTGTGTATCGGTGTGCAGATTTCATGGAACGGGCTGAGCGCGTTGCTGCGTTCGGTTCTGGCCCGGTGACGACGCTTCCGCGGCTTCTGGTGTGTACTGGCTAACGCAGAATGCATCGCGCTTTCCGACCGTCCGCGCTTTGAGTGAACATCGGTGGCCGTCTCACTGCATGTAATTTCGGTACCACCTTTAACCATCATGTATTCCAACGGGGCTCGGGACAGTGCCGTTGGATTCCACTTCCACGGCTTGGGCGTTTCCCGTCAAGTTAACGCGGGCAGCCCAGGTTCCGGTTTCCGCGTGACACTGGATCGAGTCAGATAAGGCTAATGCCAGTTCTCGTCACGGCAACGGTCATCGGCGGCGCTGCTGACACGAGTTCATCAACTTCGGTGCGGAACACCGTGTTTTAATCGTTTAGCTGCGATTTGATTCTAGCATCAGCGACTCGTCACTCGATTAATCTCGGCGAACCCGAAAAACCTGCTGTGCCTCAAGTGCCGGTCTTCCGTCCACTCCAGGAACTCGAACCGGCCCGTTATTTCTGGCCGGAGCCACCGGCGCTCCTTCATCTCGTCCGCCGTCAGTCCTTCGCCCCATCGGCCCGGCCGCTTTTCCGGCAGGTTGCAGAACGGGCACGCCTCGACCTCAAGCGGCTTCATCTTGCGCAGTAATTCCGAACGCAGAGCCGGTGTGAATCCGCTCCGCGTCCGCGCGACGAACACCAACTTGCCGTCCACAACGTGCCCGACGATCACCGCGTCAAAGGTGCTGCCGCCGACTGAATAGCCGCCGATGATGAATTCCTGGGAGCGGTTGACCCGCATCTTCATCCAGGCGCCAGAACGCTGGCCGGGTTCGTACTTGCTGTTGACGCGTTTCGCCACCAGTCCTTCAAGGCCCTGCGCCCTTATGGACTGAGTCAGGTCCGACAAGCTGGCCTCCAGCACCGGCGAGCATCGAACCGGCTCGGGTAGGTTTGGCAGGACGTGATTTTCCAGCAGATCCCGCCGCTTGACCAACGGCTCGCCGGTCACGTCTCTGCCCGACAGGATCAATACGTCGAACGCATAGAAGTGCACATCGGTGGCACCGTTTTGCAACAGGCTGAAGGCAGGCTTTCCGCTGGCGTCAAGGGCGACGATCTCGCCGTCGCTTACGGTTTCGTCCGGCAACTCCCTCAGCGCCGCCACAACGCCGGGATAGCGCTTGGTGAAGTCCTTGTCGTTGCGGGACCGGAGCCGGACCTGGCCACCGCTCTTGATCGCTAACGCCCGATAGCCGTCGAACTTGACCTCATACCTCCAACTGTCGCCCTCGGGCAACTTGTCGGTCTGCAGCAAGAGCATCGGTTCTATAAACCGGGCTGTTCGTTCTGCGCTGGGCACATTCAAAGGATGACACGTTGAGCGCCCGGTCCCGCCTGGCATGGCCGTCACCGGCCTTGCGGTTCCCCAGACCTCGGACCCTTCCTCAGCGTCTAACACCGACCCGTGTGTAGCCGCCCTCCTGCTCGACATCGTCGATGCACGCCTCGCGGTCCGAGTGGCTGTTCTTCCGCGAACTGCCATTTCGAGGGTTTGGCTAGCGCCGCCAGTGTGATGCTGAACTGTCGCCGATCAGGCTGAACAAATCGAATCTGGCTCACTGTGCCGCCGGGAGCGCGGTATTCTGGGCCACATACAGCACGATGGCGATCCTCTCCGAGTCTTCCAGCCGATGATAGACCAGTGCGGCGCCACCCTTTCGTAGCGGGGTGCTCCTGAGCGGAACCTCCGCGCTGCCCACTTTGAGATGCACTCGCTCCAGTTCAACGTGCGTCGCCTCGCCCCCGGCATTTGGTCCGCTGGCGTAACGCACTTGGCCCCCGGCTTTGGAACCGGCTTTGGCCACGAGCACCCCGCCCACCAGAATATCGTTGGCAAGCACAAAATCGATCGGTCCGGCGCCTTCAGCCGTTTTGGAACTCAGCTCTTCGACGGAAATCAGGGATACCGGCGTGCCTTCGCGCAAAATCGGTTTGGACAGCGCCATCGCCGCTTTCGGCACATGGGTGGTTATCTTGCGCGACAAGAACTCTTCGAACAGGTTGCCTGCCGCACTCCCGCCGAGACCGAATAGAACATCATGAAAAAGCCGCAGTCCTGTTCGTGAACTGGCTGGATAATACAAGGTCGAGATCTCGCCGGCCGCCAGACTCCCCAGAACATCGGAATAATCGGGCTGCCAGTGCCCATTATCGCCCTTGCGAACGAATGCGGTAGCGATGGCATACAGGGCTCGCGAACGAAAGCTGCCGGTGCCCTTATAAAAGTAGCGGGGATCCTGATGAAAGACCGCCTGCATGATGACGCCGCCAATGATGACGCCGTTGACTCCATCAGCGTACTGCGCCCCGAAACGTATCCCATAGCCCTCCATGCCCTGACCGAACTCGTGGTAACTGTTCCGCGCCTGCTCGATTCCCGCGGCAATCGCGCTGGACAAGATAGTGGTCGGATCGAAGATGGTCTTCCAGCCGAGCTGAAATTTCTGCGCGGCATTCAGCGGCGCCGCATTCGGGTCATAGGTAACGAAGTAGTTCGGAAAAACGCCCAACAGGCGCTGCTTCTCCTCCGTTTTCAGTTGCTCCACCGCGAGTTCCTTCGGCGATAGGCCGACATCCAACCTGGTGGATGCGGAAGCAACCTGTAATACAGCCGAGGTCACCGCTGGATTCTCGCCCTCACGGACCACAACGCTTGCCGCTATCCACGGCGCAAAACCATCCGCCACGATCGCGATCGTGTAGTTTCCTGGCGCGACCGCGGCAAAGTGGAAAGATCCGGTTTCGCTCGTCACGGTCGTACGCTTGCCTGTGGAGGCGGTACTCCCCAGCGTGACCAGCGCGCCCACCACAACCGATCCGCTACCGTCCGTCACTACCCCGTCGATTGTTCCGGGCGTATCTGACCGGCTTGCTTGCAGAGGCTCGGCCGTTTGGGTCTCAGCCGCTTTAAATGACCAGGGCAGATTGGTGGTTTGGCTCAAGGCCGCTTCAAACAGAAGAAAGCCCATGCTGAGCGCTTTCAACATAACCCGAGTCCCCTCTGGCCATCTTAGAACATCTCGCTCGGCCATCGCGCCAAACGCCGACTGAAGAAGATCGAAAGATCGCACGTCGAATTCGGCGTTGGAAGCCCGCCGACGACAACCGGCATGAAGCGCGTCTGCTCTGAGGTCAAGGCTTCCCGGCCGGACTTCCTGGCGGAAATGAAGCACCCGCTCAAGCGCCGAATCGGGATGCGCTATTCCAACGAGTTCTGCTTCGTGACGCCTGCCGGACTCGTGGACATCGCCGAGATCCCGGCGGAGTGCGGGCTGGTGGAGGCTGGGGCCGCCACGGCGGACGAGTGGAAGGGGCTGATACGGCGACAAGCGGGGTTCTTCAGCTTCGATCCAGACACCAGGCGCTACTGCATGATTACCATTCCGGCGCCGTGGCGCGATACGCCCGGCCCAACTTGGCAACTGGTCGCAGCCATGCTGCGGAATCAACGACGCGAAATGGAGAGCCCCCCAGCCAGCAATGCCTCACGTTTGCATAGTTTCAAAGATGCACCTGGGACCGGTTCGAGCGCGAATCCACATCGACGCGCTAAGACCGCCGCCGTGTTCGTATTTCAGGCCAGGGCGGTCGATACCAGCGGAATTCCTATCAATCGGGCGACGGCTTGCAGAAGATCCGCAGCACGAAAGGGCTTCTTCAGGGTGATCACCGAGTCTTAAGGGATTTCGCTCCATTCAGCGGCGTCCTGGTCCTCCCAAAGGCTCGGCGGGAATCCAGATGTCAAAATGATCCGCAGACGGGGAAGTAGGGATCGAAGCTCCAAGGCCACACGCACTCCGCTGGCTCCCATTGGCAAGTGGACATCGGCGATCAGCAAATCCAGATCTGCATCGGTTTCCTCAAAACATCGCAAGGCTTCTTCCGCTGTCGCCGCTTCAAGCAATACGTAGCCGAGTGGAGCCAGTGTTGACCGGAGCCGCCGTCGCAGTGCCGCTTCGTCGTCCAGGATCAGAATTGTGCTCACGTCGCTCTTTCTTGTGATGCTCCGTCTTGGTTGATAGTGATGCTTTTGCAGTCATGGGCGTGTCCATATCTACTCGGAGGAAATAGATCGGTCACGCCCATGTGGGATCGGGCATCAGCATGGTTCCATCCCGACCCGAACCGTTCCTGGCTTACCCGCGCATTGGATTGCATTCCGTCCTTTCGCCTTACACGAAGCTCTCGAATGCTAGGTTTGAAAGTACCAAGTAAACACATTAAGATAAGAGAGATTGGAGTCCGCACTCGTCAGAAACGCACCCTCCCATTGCAAATTGAGCCATCGCTTCAGCCATGGGCGCATCGCATACCTGATTCAACTACAGGCCGGGTGCGCCCATGCGGGATCGGGGCGTCATCATTACACACCTTGCCGACCCGAACCTGATTCACTCATTCGACACGAAATTCTCGACTGCTAACCGACTCTTCGTTTCCGTTCGTTGAGAAGTGGTGTGGAAGGGTACGGATAATTCTCTCGAAAACATGCAGCAGGCGGCGGCTGTGGATTTGCCGCCCGCCTGTAAACCGTAATCCACCATTGATGAGCGTCCATCGTTCACATGCACGGCAGGACCGCGGCCGCCGGCCTCAAATGGCGAATCTGACCCTCCCAGCACCGCCAATGTTCTTTACGCCCATCACATCCTGACGAACGGGCTATGGCTCTACAAAATCCTCCGGTATATTAGAACGGATACAGGAGCGTGCAAAATGGAATCAATCGGCCTTCTAGAGCTACAGATACTCTTCCTCGTTGCTCCCTGCGCCATCATTCTTTTCTGCGTGTGGAAGTTCTGCCAGATTCTATCGAGAATCAATGACAACATCGCCGGGATCAGGCACGCCGTTGAGCGAAGCAGCCCAGAGCGGCCAACGAACGCTTGACCGACAGCGGGTCCCTTGCGGAGCATGTTCCTCCTTTTGTTGGCCGCCCCCTCTCAGAACCCGGCGGGCGTTCGCTCGAAGGGTGCGCTCTAGCTAGGGCCAGGCCGGCGCACCCCAGTGTCCCCTCGTCAAACAGCCGCCCGATCGGTGTGAGCTCGTGGGGCACGCGACGTGGCGGCGAAAATTTAGGCGGCGGTACGCTCGGGTCCGGCACCCAACCGCTCCGCGCCTCGGAAACCTCCACGAGGCCCGCAAGAAGCGTGAGCGAGGGGTGCCCCGTGAAGTTGGTGAGACGTCTACCAATACGGAGGCTTCCGCGCGCACCTCCTCCAGACCGGGCTCGCGATTTCCCGGTAGCGTCGGCACTCGATCGCGCCGCGTGGCTACTCGGCCACTGGCCCCTCCCACCTCACCACCTTCAGATCCATCCCGAAGCTGGCGTATAACACCGGCACCAGCGGGAGCGTGATCTGCGCATAGCACAGCGGCTCCCACAGCGGATCTCAGTGCGAGGCCAGCGGGAACAGAGCGATCACCTGGCCCCCACCGTGATCAGCACGGGATTCCGGGGAGTGGCCCGCAACGGCTCGCCTTTCGCGTGCTTCTCCTGGATGAAATCGAACAGGACGATGATATGGCTCACGATCACACCCACCAGGTTGAACCGGTGCTTACACCGGGCGGGCAACGCCTGGAGGCTCAGCGACGAACACCGGCAAGCACGGATAGGGCTATCGCAGAATCTCCACGAGCAACGCCCAGGCGCTCACCACGCCTGCGACGAACGAGAAGGTGAATCCCGGCACCAGCCAGTACAGGCCGGCGGGCTTCGCGGCACTCGCCACGTTCGGCCCCCGGTTGCGAACCGCATTCATCATGGTTCTCCTGACGTTAGTGAACAGAAGTGTAGCCGACTTGCTGTTGCCTACTGCACTTGCACCGTGGCGGTAAGCGCGATGTTGGCTGACGAATTGCCGATCATGAGGCTGACAGGTTCGGCCTCGACGCGGAAGGCCCGGAGTTTTGCATCCCAGTACGCCAGCCGCGAAGCCGGGACGGCGATCTCAACCGTCTTCGTCTCACTGGGCTGCACGGTCACGCGCTGGAATCCTGCGAGTTGTTGGCGCGGCCGCTCGACTGTTGAGCCC
>OCTA010000868.1_pt1 | contig 28186 bp, 23 predicted proteins | sample 1538991 | NCBI WGS metagenome assembly OCTA01 (sample SAMEA3539302, study PRJEB22396) | soil metagenome | biome: tundra; feature: field; material: soil | place: USA | collected 2010-05 | depth 0.15 m | reverse complement strand
GCGACGAGAACTGCTCGGCCATCGCTTCGGCCTTGTTGACGCTTTCCAGCGTGGACTCCATCCTGTATGAAACGCGTTGTGGCGCGGTCATCAATTGGCTCGTTCGGCCTCTTCCGTGCGCGTTCAAGGCCCGGTGGAACAGAATCTTCAGGATGGAGCAGTTTGCCTGTTCGGGCGTTGCTTGTCAACGCAACTGTTTTTTGGGCGCCAGTGTTCGCCGGCAACCTCAGTCAGTAACAGGCTTTTTCCTCGAAACCGACGCGAAGGCCAAAGCGGATGGCGTTGGGGTATGCCCGGCTTTGCATCGAGCGGGTTGCCGAATTGGCCGGGTGAGGATAAAATTAGAACGAACGTTCGAAAATCGAATCGCATGTCCTCTTCCTCCACAACCCGGGCCCTGGAACATCCTTCCTCGGCCGATACCCGCTTCGATCGCCGCTTGGGCGAGATCCTCGACTACGCCACCGAGGTGTTTGCCGAAAAAGGGTACGAGGGCGCTTCCATGCGCGACTTGTCGCGCTTGAGCGGTATCTCGCTGGCCGGCCTTTACTACTATTTCGAATCCAAAGAGAAGCTGCTGTATTTCATCCAGCAGCACACCTTCAACACCATTATCGAGCGATTGCGCGAGCGCCTGCAGGAGAGTCACGATCCCGAGACCCGCATCCGCATCTTCGTCCACAATCACATTAGCTATTCCGTCGCCAAACAAAAAGCGATGAAGGTGCTGGCGCATGAAGACGACGTTTTGAAGGACGGCTTTGGCACCGAACTGGCCGCCATTAAGCGTGAGTACTACCGCATCTGCGTCGGACTGGTGGAGGATTTGGTAAAGGCTGAAGAGTTGAAATTCGTGGGGCGTCATGCCGGGGTGACGGGCGGGATCTCCACTCGCACGGCGGTTTTGGGACTTTTTGGAATGATGAACTGGCTGTACACCTGGTACAAGCCCCGCGTCGATCCCGACGCGGAAACCATCGCAGGCGAGATGAGCGATATTTTTCTGCGGGGAGTGCGAGCGGAAAAAGCCGGTGACTGGAAGCTGCGTCGTGCGCCGAACCTCCGCCGTAAGCCGGAAACCGACGGCCGTCCCAAGGCAAAAGGCGCCAAGCGCAAACCCGCGCCTCCGCCGGCAACCGCCAGCACTCGTTCATGACCGCATTGCAGCAATACCGCGTCAGGAGTTTGCCGATGGGTAGCACGATCCAACCTGACTACAGGAAGTTGTCATCCTGAGCGTAGCGAGCGAAGCGAACGGAGTTGAAGGATCTACGGTTGTTAGCGACGGCACACTCATGACAATAGGCACACAAACCGGCTTCACTCACATCACGGTCGAGCTCCAGCCTCCCGCAGCGCGCATCGTGCTGAACAATCCGCCACTGAACGTTATCGACGTCCCGATGATGGACGAGTTGCGCGCGGCGCTGGAGCAGATCGAGGCACGATCGGAAATCAGCACCATCGTCCTAGCGGGTTCGGAGCGCGCTTTCTCTGTCGGCGTGGATATCGCTGCGCACACGCCCGATAAAGTTCGTGACATGCTTACCGCATTTCACAGCGTGATTCGCTCCGTGGTTGGCAGCAGAAAGCTGACCGTCGCCAGCGTTCGCCGGCACTGCCTGGGCGGAGGCGCGGAACTGGCGATGATGTGCGATGTGGTTTACGCTTCGCCGGATTCGGTTTGGGGATTTCCCGAGATCAAGCTGGCGTGCTATCCGCCGGTCGCCGCTGCGGCCTTGTCCGCCATTGTGGGACAAAAGCTGGCGGCAGAACTCGTCCTCACCGGACGAACCCTGAATGGCCAGGAGGCGTTGGAGGCGGGATTGGTGAACGGACTGGCCGAGGATCCCGAAACCCTGGTCACGGAATGCGTGCAGCGGGTGTCGCAATTGAGTTCGGCGGCCATCGCCCTCGCCAAGAAGGCATTCTATGCATGGGACGCGATTCACTTCGACAAAGGTCTGGCGCGCGCCGAGCAGATTTATTTCGACGAGCTGATGAAAACAGCCGACGCGCAGGAAGGCATCACCGCATTCATCGAGCGACGAAGGCCGAAATGGGTGGGGAAATGAGCGCTGCGATGGATTACGAGATCGCACCGGAAGAGCTGAGAGCTCAGCAAGAGGCGGGAGGAGATGTCGTGCTGCTCGACGTCCGCGAGCCTTGGGAGTTCGAGATCGCGAAGATTGCGAATAGCAAATCGATTCCGATGGGAGATATTCCGGCGCGCTTTAATCAGGAACTCGATCCCGAAAAGCACATCGTGGTCATTTGCCATCATGGCGTGCGCTCGATGAACGTAACGGCGTGGCTGCGGCAGCAAGGATTCGAAAAGGCCCAATCGCTGCGTGGAGGGATCGACCGCTGGGCAAGACAGATCGATCCGACGGTGCCGGTGTACTGAGAACAGCCGTTGGCTCTTAGCTCTTAAGCTTCTAGCAAGCAAGATTCGCGCCGGTATGGGGTGGGTTGCTAAAAGCTAAGAGCTAATGGCTAAGAGCTAACTGCAGGTTTCCTATGAAAAAAGAACTCATCGAACTACGCATCAACGGGCGCGCACACGAGCTGGCGATTGAGCCGAATAAGCTGCTGCTCGACCTGCTGCGCCAGGACCTGGGGCTTACCGGTTCCAAGCGCGCCTGTGACGATTCCTCGTGCGGCTCCTGCACCGTGCAAGTGGATGGCGTGCCCATGCTTTCGTGCACCATGCTGGCGGCCAGTTGTGAAGGGCAGGAGATCACGACGGTTGAAGGCCTTGCCGATCACGGCGGTTTGGCTGCGTTGCAGAAGGCCTACGGAGATTTTGGTGGCGCGCAATGCGGCTTCTGTACGCCGGGATTCATGATGACGGTGAGGTGGCTGCTGGCGAACAATCACGATCCCAGTGAACAGGAAATTCGCGAGGCGCTCAGCAGTAATCTTTGCCGCTGCACCGGCTATTCGCAGATGTACCAGGCAATACGAGCGGTGATTCAGGCGGAACAGGCCGGCAAGAAAGAAGAGCAACTAGCAACTAGCAGCTAGCAAGCTCACCAAGAAAAGACGTGGATTTTACTAGTTGCTAGTTGCTAAAGGCTAATTGCTAATGAATTTTTCTGTAATCGGGAAATCGATCGCCATGGTGGATGCCGCCGGCAAAACCACCGGTGCGGGCAAGTACACGGACGATCTCAGCCTTCCCGGAATGCTGGTCGGCAAGATTCTCCATTCGCCTTATCCACATGCTCGAATCAAGCATATTGACACTTCGCGAGCCAAGGCACTGGATGGCGTCGTCGCCGTAATTACCGGCGCGGACGCGCCGAATCCATACGGCATTCTTCCTGTTGGTCACGATGAGACCGCACTGGCGGTGGAGAAGGTCCGGTACGTTGGCGATCATGTTGCCTGCGTTGCGGCCATCAGCGAGGAGATTGCGGAAAATGCAATTGAGTTGATCGACGTGGAATACGAGCCGCTGCCGGCATACTTCGATCCTGAAGATTCGATGAAAGCGGACAGCGATCTTATCCACGAAAACCGCCCGCACAATATCGAGAAGGATTATCACCACGTCTTCGGCGATCTGGACAAGGGATTTGCCGAAGCCGACTACATCGCCGAGGGCCGCTACATCGCAAATGAAGTGACGCACGCTGCCATGGAACCGCACAGCACGCTGGCAAACTTCGAACTCGATCCGCACACCGGCAAGCTCGGACGGCTTACGGTGTGGTCGTCCACGCAGGTTCCGTATTACCTGCAGCACAAGCTTTCGCTGGTGCTGGAGATGCCGATGTCACAGATCCGCGTGATCAAACCCTTGGTGGGCGGCGGTTTTGGCGGCAAAAGTGAAATCATTCCGCTGGAGATCATCGCGGCGGTTGCGGCGCGCGCGGCCAGAGCGCCGGTGAAGATCACTTACACGCGGGAGGAAGTTTTCTGGGCGCATCGCGGACGGCCGCGCACCATCATCGATCTGAAGACCGGAGTGAAGAACGACGGTCGCATGACGGCTGTGGCCTGCAAAGTTATCCAGGATGGTGGCGCCTACTGCTCGTACGGCGTCGTAACCATTCTCTATTCCGGTGCGCTGCTGGGCGCGCTGTACGACATTCCCAACATTCGCTACGACGGCTATCGCGTGCTGACCAACAAGCCCGCTTGCGGGGCCATGCGTGGCCACGGCACCGTGAATGTGCGATTCGCGTTCGAGTCGCAGATGGACGAAATCGCGGCGAAACTCAGTCTCGACCCGGCTGAAGTACGGCGGGTGAATCTGCTGAAGCCGCCGACTGTAACCGTCAACGGCCTTCGGGTGTTGAGTTACGGACTGCCGGAGTGCATCGACCAGGTCGTGACTCGATCGGGTTGGAAGCAGCGCAAAGGCAAACTGCCCAAGGGGCGCGGCCTTGGAGTTGCGTGCAGCCACTATGTGAGCGGCGCGGCCAACAGCATTATCCGCTCCGACATGCCGCATTCCACGGTAAACATCAAGATCGACCGCGACGGTGGGGTAGTGGTTTATACCGGGGCTTCGGAGATCGGGCAAGGCTCCGACACCATGACCGCGCAAGTTGTCGCCGAGGTGCTAGGGTGCGAAATCGCGCGGGTGAAAGTCATTGCCGCCGATACCGATCTGACCCCGATTGATCTCGGTTCCTACTCAAGCCGCGTGACTTTTATGGCCGGAAATGCCGCTCTGCGCGCCGCCGAAGATGTGAAGAAGAACATCGTCAGTGCCGCCGCCAAGCGCATGAATTGCGCTCCCGATGACGTCATCATGCGCGACGGTCACGTGTGGAAATCTAGTACCACATTGTCAGAGTACACCCCCACAGTGTCAGACAGTCTCGAAGAACATGAGGCGGCGCGCGGGCATGTGGATGGGCAGATCCTGCGGGGATCGGTTTTGCAGACGCGCAAAGAAGAAGGCCCCAAGGACCATATGAGCTTCGAGGAGGCCATCGTGGCGGCGATTGACTTCCACGGGGCGCTGACCGGCACTGGCTCCTATGCGCCTCCGGTCGCGGCGCGCGGTGGCAAACACAAAGGCGGTGGAGTGGGGCCCTCCCCGGCCTATTCGTATTCTGCGCAGGTTGCAGAGGTCAGCGTGGATGAGGAAACCGGGGAAGTGACGGTGCACAAGATATGGGCCGCCCACGACTGCGGGCGCGCGCTCAATCCGGTCGCCGTCGAAGGTCAGGTGATCGGGTCAGTGTGGATGGGACTTGGCCAGGCGCTAGAGGAAGAGATGGTTTGGAAAGACGGACTGCTGATGAATCCCGGACTGCTGGAATACCGCAGTCCGTCATCGGCGGAGTCGCCTGAAATTGAATGCATCATTGTCGAGAGTATCGACCCCGAAGGACCATTCGGCGCGAAGGAGGCGGGCGAAGGTTCGCTGGCGGCGACAATCCCCGCAATCTCGAACGCGATCTATGACGCTGTGGGAGTTCGGTTGCGCGAGGCGCCGTTCACCCCGGAGCGTGTGCTGGCAGCGCTGCGCGCGAAGAAGGGAATGAAGAGAATCGAAATGACCGAGTCGGTTGACCCGACGGCCCCCCACAAGCTTCGCGAACATGGCGGCTCGCTGTGGTTCCGCGGCAAGGGCCCGATGCGGCATCCGCTCGATCCGGCGCGACAGGGCACGAATGCCGGGTTGCCCAAGGGCGGTGTGGAGTGAGCCTGCCCAGCTTTCAACTGCTCCGTCCTAAGACGCTTGACGAAGCCACGGCGCTGATGGCGAAGTACGACGGCCAGGTCAAAGTGGTTGCGGGCGGTACTGACTTGCTGCCTTCGATGAAGCAGAAACTATTCACGCCGCCCTACGTTCTCGACTTGCGCGGCGTCAGCGAACTGCGTGGAATTCGGAGACGCGCAGGCGAGGGCGTTGAGATTGGTGCACTGACGAGCCTTGCGACCGTCGAACATTCGCCGCTGATTCGCCAAGATTTTTCAGTCCTGTACGAAGCGGTCAAGACAGTCGCTTCACCCGTGTTGCGTAACATGGGTACGATTGGCGGCAATCTCTGTCTCGATACCCGTTGCCTGTGGTACAACCAGTCGCTCCTGTGGCGTAAGAGTTGCGGCTTCTGCCTCAAGAAGGATGGCGATCTTTGTCATGTCGCACCTGGCGGAAAGTTCTGCTGGGCGGCCTTTTCGGGCGACACACCGCCGGCGCTGCTTTGCCTGGGAGCAGAGATCGAGATTACCGGGCCGGCTGGCACGCGGCGTACCCCATTGTCAGAGTTCTACGTGAACGATGGTATTGCGCGGCTGAATCTTGCGCCGAGTGAGATCGTCACCCGGGTGTACCTGCCGGATTCGTCGGCGGGATGGCGCGGCAGCTATCAAAAGCTGCGCGTCCGTGGCAGCATCGACTACCCTTTGGCTGGCGTCGCGGTCGCCCTCAAAATGAGCGCAAGCCGAGTGGAAGACGCGCGCGTCGCCATTACCGCTGTCAATCCTGCGCCATTCCTGGTGAAAGACGCGGATGCGCACCTGATTGGAGTGGTTCCGAATGATGAGATTGCCGAGCGCATTGGTGACTTGGCGGCCAGTACGGCCAAGCCGCTGACCACCTCAGCGCTGACGCCAGAGTATCGCCGCGAGATGGTGCGGGTGTTTGCCAAGCGAGCGGTGATGGCGGCGGCGAATTGACCGCGCTGTCGGGAAACCGACTCTGATGCGAGTACTGACAACCGACAACTGGCTACTGACTGATGCTAATCACCGACTGCCACATTCACATTCAGCCCATGGAGTTGTTCAAGCCTGAGGCCCTGGCGCTGATGAAGAAGTCCCGCAGAGATTTCGACCAGGTGGCGGAATATTGCGGCTCGCCAAAGGCATTCCTCAAGTATCTCGACAGAATCGGAATCGATCGGGCAGTGCTCATCAACTACGTTGCGCCTGAGGTGATCGGTTTCACGCCAGCGGTCAACGAGTTCATCGCCAACTACGTGAAGGAAGATCCGAAGCGTCTGATCCCCTGCGGCAGTGTGCATCCACGTCATACGCAGAATGTTCTGGCCGACATGGAACATATCGTGCGGCTTGGCATCAAGCTCATCAAAATCCATCCGCCGCACCAGTTGCTCTATCCCAACGATTATGTGAACGGCGTCAAAGAACTGGAGATCATCTACCGCGCGGCCGAGGCGAACGGCATTCCCATCATGGTGCATACCGGCACGTCGATTTTTCCCGGAGCGCGCAACAAATACGGCGATCCGATGTACGTGGACGACGTGGCCGTCGATTTTCCCCGGCTGAAGATTCTATTGGCACACGGCGGGCGTCCACTGTGGATGGACACCGCCTTCTTTCTGGTGCGGAGACACCGCAACGTCTATCTGGACATCAGCGGCATCCCACCCAAGACACTCCTGCAATATTTTCCGCGGCTGGAAGAGATTGCGTCCAAGACGCTGTTCGGCACCGACTGGCCTGGGCCCGGTGTTCCCGAGATCGAGAAGAACCTGGCCGAGTTTCGCGCGCTCGCGCTGAGCGAAAGCGCGAAAGAACAAATCCTGAGCAAGACAGCGCTCGATATCTGGCCGCTCTGAAAAAGCGGTCAACGGACATTCTTGGAATTATGTTTTTGACAAACCCCAAAATGCCTTATGATGGCGGCTGTGCGAACAATCCTGATGGGCTTTATCCCTCTTGTTCTGGCCTCCCTCGCATTGACACAAGCTACAACCCCTCCGCCAGCAGCAGACAAAGATCCTTTCGTCGGCACCTGGCAATCAAACCGGGGCAAATCACGTCCGAAGCTCAACAAGGTGGACGCGACTTATATCCGAACGATCTCTCGGGATGGTGACTACGTGGTGTCGTCAGGGCAGTATGTTGATTCGAAATCGAGACCGGCCACCCATAACAAGATTCGTTGTGATGGGCATCCTTACTCAGTACCGTTCGGCTCTATTTCTTGCAGATATACTGCCGCCAACATCATTGATGGTGAAACCACGAGCCTCACGCAAGAAACAACCTATTGGACCCGAGAAGTTTCTGCCGACGGTCTGGAGATGAAGTTTTATACGTATAAGAACAAGAATCGCGAGAAAATAAAGTCGATCTGGGTTTTGGATCGAGTGCGGTAAACAAAATCCCGCTCACGAACGGTCAACCCGTACAACATTCTGCTTGGCCTCACGAGCCGGTCTGCTCGGCGCTCTGGGTTCCTGCTTGGTCCACCCCTGCCACGGCCTTGATGGCCGCCCAGAGTTCGTCATATCCCACGCGCGACTTGGCAGAAAACGGAATGACCTGCGAGGGAAGGACTCGTAGCTGGTCGCACAGTTTTGGCAGCGCGGCGCGCAGTTGACTGTTGGAAATGCGGTCGGCCTTGGTTGCTACCACGATGAATTGGCGGTCCATGTGGCGCAGCCAGTCCATCAACTGCAAATCAAGCGCCTGCGGAGGGATCGTGACGTCCACCAGAGACAGGCACAGCACCAGCGACTCGCGTTCTTCCAGGTATGGATTGATGAACTGCGCCCACTGTGCGGTGATTTCTTTGGGCGCGCGGGCGTAACCGTAACCGGGCAGGTCGGCAAAGACGAAGTCGGGGCTCGGCTTGCCGGGGCGGCGCACCTGAAAGAAGTTGATGGTCTGGGTACGACCGGGCGTGTTGCTGGTCTTGGCGATCTTGCTGCCGACCAGCGAGTTGATCAAGCTCGACTTGCCTACATTGGAGCGGCCAAGAAACGCAATCTCGGGCGCACCCGCAGGCGGGAACTGCAGCGGGGCAGCGGCGGAGGTCACAAAGCGAGTCAATACCTTCATGCAAGCAGTACCGCTATCCTGGACGCAGGCCGCGCGAAGCGAGAAAGGAAACAGGACCCGCAATCGGCGGGCTGGTTCACTCGAAGTGGTGGTCAGCCGTGCGCTTACTGGTGTGCCGGTGCCGGTTCCGTGTTCGGCAGCAGCGCCGTGATTCCCGGAGAGGCATCGTCAGGAACTTCCGGCAGCGGACGCTCCAGCGCATACGCCAGCACATCATCCATGGTATTGACGAAGCGCAGCTTCATTACATTGCGCAAGTTTTCCGGCACGTCGGCCAGGTCCTTCTCATTATCGGCCGGAAGCAGGACCTCCATGATTCCGGCGCGATGAGCGGCCAGCAGCTTCTCTTTCAGTCCGCCGATGGGCAGCACCTTGCCGCGTAGCGTGATCTCGCCAGTCATGGCGATGTCACGCCGAACCGGGATGTGGCTGAGGGCGCTGGCAATCGCGGTCGCCATGGTAATGCCGGCTGAGGGGCCATCCTTCGGAATCGCGCCTTCGGGCACGTGCACGTGGATATCGAGATTGCGATAGAAGTCGCGCGGGAGTCCCAGGCTGTGCGCGCGTGAGCGCACATACGACATGGCCGCCTGGGCTGACTCCTGCATCACGTCGCCGAGTTTTCCGGTGAGCGTGAGCTTGCCTTTGCCGTCCACGGTGGCGACCTCGGTGGTGAGAATCGAGCCGCCGACCTCCGTCCATGCCAGGCCTGTGACCAGGCCGACTTCACTGCGCTCGTGTCTCTCGCTGTCGCGGAACTTCATCACGCCCAGGTATTCCGAAGCATTTTCTGCGGTGAGTTCTACCGTGTACTTGTCGCCTTCCTTAACCACCTTGCGCGCGACCTTGCGGCAAATGTTGCCGATCTCGCGCTCCAGATTGCGGACTCCGGCTTCGCGGGTGTAATTGCGAATGATGGTGGTGAGCGCTCCGTCAGTGAAAATGATGTTCTGTTCGGTCAATCCGGTCTGCAGACGCTGCTTGCGGACCAGATACTGCTTGGCGATCTCGACCTTTTCCGGCTCGGTATAGCCGTGCAGCCGCAGCACTTCCATGCGGTCCTGCAGCGCCGGAGGAATAGTGTGCAGCACGTTCGCTGTCGCGATGAAAAATACCTGCGACAGGTCGTACTCCACGTCGAGGTAATGATCGACGAACATGAAGTTCTGCTCGGGATCGAGTACTTCGAGCAACGCCGCCGAGGGATCGCCGCGGAAGTCCATCGACATCTTGTCCACTTCATCCAGCATGAACACCGGATTCTTGGTGCCGGCCTTCTTCATCATCTGGATGATCTGGCCCGGCAGCGCGCCGATGTAGGTGCGGCGGTGACCGCGCACTTCGGCTTCATCGCGCACGCCCCCCAGCGACAGGCGGACAAACTTGCGGCCGGTGGCTTTGGCGATGCTCATCCCTAGCGAAGTTTTGCCCACGCCCGGAGGTCCGACGAAGCAGAGGATGGAGCCCTTCGGATTCTTGACCAACTGCCGGACCGCGAGAAATTCAAGAATGCGCTCCTTGATTTTCTCCAGGCCATAGTGATCTTCGTTGAGCGTTTTCTCGGCGATATCGATGTTGCGGATTTCTTTGGAGCGTTTCTTCCACGGCACGGCCAGTAGCCAATCGAGATAGTTGCGCGAAACCGTGGACTCGGCCGACATGGGCGGCATGGCTTCCAGCTTCTTAAGTTCCTGCAGCGCCTTCTCGTGGGTGTCGCGCGGCATGCCAGCGGTGTCAATCTTCTTTTTCAGCTCGTCGAACTCGCTCTTCTCGCCGCGGCCCAGTTCTTTCTGGATGGCCTTGATTTTCTCGTTGAGGTAGTACTCTTTCTGGGCGCGCTCCATCTGGCGCTTTACGCGCGACTGGATGGTGCGGTCCATGTTGAGCTTTTCGATCTCGACGTCGAGCACGTCTCCGATGCGGTTCAGGCGCTCGGCGGGATCGAAGATTTCCAGCAGCTCCTGCTTCTCTTCGATCGAGAGTTGCAGGTTGGCGGCGATGGTGTCAGTCAGCTTTGCCGGATCGTCGTTGCGGACGGCGGCAATCATGGTTTCGTAGTTCAGCGACTGACAGAGCTTGACGTACTGTTCGAACAGACCCGTCACCCGCGTCATGCTGGTTTCGATCTGTGGCGTCGGTTCAGCCGAATACTTCGCGGTGCGTACCGTGGCCTCAAAGTAGCCATCGGTGTCGACCACCTGGAGGATCTTGCCGCGCTCCAAGCCCTCCACCAGCACTTTGATGTTGCCGTCAGGAAGCTTCAGGCTCTGGACAATGTTGACCAGAGTGCCGACCTGAAAAATCTCGTTGGGCTTGGGCTCGTCGATGCTCGCGTCGTGCTGCGTGGCAAGGAAAATCTTCTTGTCGCCGGCCAGCGCCTCTTCCAATGCGCGCACGCTCGACTCCCGGCCGACCACGAACGGCGTCATCATGTAGGGAAAGATGACGACATCGCGAATCGGCATCATGGGGAGTTTCTTGGTTTCGAATTTTTCGCGCTGGGTCACTAAAAACCGCCTTGTCGTTCAGAGGGGCTCGTACCGCTCTGAGAAAAAGAAGAGCTAACTGTTTCGCGCCGCATTGCGCGTCGGTCGCCCCGTTGCCGCCAACTTCAGTCAAGCATAACACGCGAAACAAGAGGACAGAAGCGAACAAAATCCGGTGTGGTCAGTAGCTTCCTAGGCTCTGCCTTGGGGCCGGAGCCACACTGTGCAGGGGATTAAGAATCACCGGAACTGATATGTATATGGATGACTGTCTGGATGGGTGGATTCACGCCGCCGGGGAGCAAGACAATGGCGCTACCGCAGCCGCGCCGAGTTCGTGAGAACTGGTTTAGCCATGCCATCGGAAAATGTGAAACTGACGCTGGCTGCTGCCAACTGCTTCTAGCCTGCCTTCTCCATGATGGGCAGGTTCACATTGCGCTTCTGAACCATCTCAGCCGTGACTTCAAAGTCTTTAACTCGCTTCTGGCCGGGCAGGTTGTACATCAGGTCGAGCATCAGTTCTTCCAGAATCATGCGCAGGCCGCGGGCGCCGACCTTACGCAACATGGCTTCTTTGGAGATGCAGCGCAGGGCTTCATCGGTGAAGCGCAGCTTGACGTTCTCGAACTCGAACAGGCGCTGGTATTGCTTCACGATGGCATTCTTCGGCTTGGTGAGGATTTCGACCAGGGCGTCTTCGTCGAGGTCGCTCAATACGCCGACCACCGGCAGGCGACCGACGAACTCGGGTATCAGTCCGAACTTGATCAGGTCCTGGGGTTGGACTTGCGCCAGTAATTCGGTATCGCGCTTGTTGCTCTCGGTGAACGCGGCTTCCTTGGCCTCGTCGGTACGGAATCCCATGGAACGCTTGCCCAGCCGCCTGCCGATGGTGCGCTCCAGTCCGACGAAGGCTCCACCGCAGATAAACAGAATGTTGGTGGTGTCCACGGGCGTGAATTCCTGGTGCGGGTGCTTGCGTCCGCCCTGGGGAGGAACATTGGCCACCGTACCTTCCAGAATCTTCAGCAATGCCTGCTGCACGCCTTCGCCCGAAACGTCGCGGGTGATGGAAGGGTTTTCGTCTTTGCGGCCGATCTTGTCGACCTCGTCAATGTAGATGATGCCGGTTTGTGCGCGCGCCACGTCTCCATCGGCGGCCTGCAGCAGCTTGAGGATGATGTTCTCCACGTCCTCGCCGACGTAACCGGCTTCGGTCAGAGTGGTGGCATCCACGATGGCGAAAGGAACGTCGAGCATCTTGGCCAGCGTTTGCGCCAGCAACGTCTTGCCCGTTCCGGTGGGGCCAATCAACATGATGTTCGACTTGGCGAGTTCCACCTCACCGCCGCGCTGCCGATTCATGTAAACCCGCTTGTAGTGGTTGTAAACCGCCACGGCGAGTTTCTTCTTGGTTTGTTGTTGCCCGATGACGTACTCGTCGAGGAAGGCCTTCACCTCGACCGGCTTGGGAAGCTGGTTCGGCGTGGTTGCGGGCTGCGTTTCCGAGCGGTCGTCCTCCAAAATGGAGTTGCAGACGGCAACGCACTCATCGCAAATGTAGGCTCGTGGGTAGTCGGTGGGAGACGAGATCAGCTTGGCAACAGCGTCTTGCGACTTGTGGCAAAACGAACAGCGCAACACTTCGTCGGAACCAGTCCTGGTTCTCACACTAAAACTCCTTTACCTCACACGCTGTCAGCCGGAACTCTGCGTTTCCGTGCTACATTTCCCGTCCCTTCGAAAACGGGCAGGAGCCGTGACGCCCCTGCAAGAAGTCCACCCCTATCGGCCATGGGCAGCCCTCATGTGATTCCATTCGGTGCTACTGCACCTACGCCTATTCAACCACAATTTGTCGCGCCGCAAGGCACCGTGGTGCCAGATTGGATACAACTTTCGAAGCACTGCCGGGCAAATTCTTCGCACCAGGCAAGGGCTAAGTCTTGCACCTTACTACTTGTGCTTGAAAATAATGTCGTCTATCAAGCCATACTCCTTCGACTGCTGCGCGTTCATGATGAAGTCGCGCTCCACGTCGCGCTCCACTTTTTCCAGGCGCTGGCCGGTGTGCTTCGACAGCAATTGACTGGTGATCTCGCGCATGCGCAGGATTTCGCGCGCGTGAATGTCAATATCGGTGGCCTGACCCGAAAGGCCCGACATCAGCGGCTGGTGAATCAGAATACGCGAAGTTGGCAGGGCAAAGCGTTTCTTCGGCGCGCCCGCAGCCAGCAGCAAAGCAGCCATGCTGGCCGCCTGGCCAATGCAGATGGTGGTCACGTCGGGACGGATGAACTGCATGGTGTCGTAGATTGCCATGCCTGCGGTGATGGAACCGCCCGGCGAATTCACGTACAGCGAGATGTCTTTCTCCGGATCTTCAGCCTCAAGAAACAGCATTTGGGCGATGATCAAGTTTGCGACATTGTCATCGATAGGAGTGCCGAGAAAAACAATATTGTCCCGCAACAGGCGGGAATAAATGTCGTACGCCCGCTCGCCCCGGCTGGTCTGCTCAATCACCATGGGCACAAGCATTGTTTGCGGCTCCCTTCATGCTACCGGCCACACTTCTTCCCGAGGGTCGAAGTTGGGGGTGGAACGCAGCCCGCCCTATGCGGACCTGCGGTACAAAGAATCCAGGGTCTTCTCGTTGCGGATGCGATGCCGAATTCTATCCAGCCCGCCATCCTGCGTCAAACGAGCGCGGACCTGTTCGAGGGTCTGCTTCGACTGGGTCGCCAGCGCTTCCAATTCGCGGTCGAACTCTTCGTCACTGACTTCGATCTTTTCCTCATCAGCAATCTGCTCCAGGATTAAAGAGGCCTTTACCTCGCGCAGCGCCCCGTCGCGCTGTCCGGCGCGCAGGCGGGTGAAGTCCATGCGCTTCATGTCTTCCGTGCGCATGCCCTGTGCGGCCAGGGCGCGCAGCCCACGCTCCAGCCGGAGATCGATCTGCTGATCCAACATGGCTTCGGGAACCGGGAAATCGTTGCGCTTCACCAGTTCCTCGACGATCTGGTCCTTGCCCTGATGTTCGGCCTCATGCAGCTTCTCCGCCTTCATGTTTTCCCGAAGCCGGTTACGAAGCTCATCCAGCGAATTGAAGTCGGCACTCATCTCCTTGGCGAATTCGTCGTTCAGTTCGGGAATGGTTCGGGTCTTGATGCCTTTCACGTCCACTTCGTAGGTCATGCTCTTGCCGGCGAGTCGCTTGTCGGAAAAATCATCGGCATACTTCACTTCGAAGCTGCGCTGCTCGCCCGACTTGGCGCCGCGCAGGTTCTCGGTGAACTCCGGAATCGTAGTCTTTCCGCCAATCTCCACCATGACCTCGTCCACCTCGACGGGCTTGGAATCTGCGTTCTGCTCGCTTTCCTTGGGCGTGCCCTTAAAGCTGATGACGGCAAAGTCGCCGTCCCTCAGCGGACGCTCTTCGTCCACCGCACTGTAGGTGGCGTGCTGCTCTCGCAAGTTGTGGAGAGCGTTTTCCACGTCCTCCTCACTCACGTTGGTGTCGAGCCTTGAAATTTGCAGGTCCTCGTAAGCGGCGACTTTGAAATCGGGCAGCACCTCGAAGGATGCCGTAAACTTTAGCGGCTCGCCCTCATGCAGGTGAAGGTCAGTGACGCGTGGCTGCGAAACCGGCAACAGGTTTTGCTTCTGGGTTTCCTGGCGGAAATAACGCGGCACCAGGGCCTCAACGATTTCGTTCTTGATCTCTTCGGCAAAACGCTGGCGAACAATGGAAGCCGGAACCTTGCCCTTGCGGAAACCGGGAATTCGCGCCAGCTTCTGATAGCGGTTCACGACGCTCTCGGATTCAGCCTTGACCACGTCGGCTGGAATCTCGATAGTGACTTCGCGTTTGCAAGGATTCGGCGGTTCGGAAGAGGCGGCCTCCGCCGTGTTTTTTTCGCTCGTATTAGATTCAATCGTCAAAGGGATTGCCTTCAGCAGTGAATGTGGCTGTGTTCGGCCCGGGAATGCAACCGGCGATGAGGCTCGGGAAGCAACCAGCGCTCCTTCGCTCATTGTTACTAAGCCTAAGTGTATGAGAGCCGCGCAAGGGGGTCAAACGACAGGCGTGCTGGCGGTGTAGATCCGACCTGCCAGTTGGATACTCGCTGAGATCAACGCAAGCAGGAGGTTACCGGCGCCGCGTTTTCTTGGAGATTGTCGTCCGCTTCTCGAGCACTACAATGAGAAGCATGGCTTCCGCGCTCGCCGTACTGAATGAAGAGGTTGTGAACTGCATCCAGTGTCCACGCCTGGTGGCCTATCGTGAACAGGTTGGCCGTGAGAAGCGCCGTGCCTATCGCGAGTGCGAGTATTGGGCGCGGCCGGTACCGGGGTTCGGCGATCCCCAGGCCCGCGTGCTGGTGTTGGGATTGGCGCCTGGGGCCCATGGTTCCAACCGTACCGGTCGCCCCTTTACGGGAGATGCGTCGGGAAAATTCATGTATCCCATTCTGCACAAGGTTGGCTTCGCATCGCAGCCCAATGCCGAGTGTCGCGACGACGGATTGAAGTTGGTGGACTGCTACATCACCGCGGCCGTTCGCTGCGCGCCGCCCGACAACAAGCCGCTGCCCTCGGAACTCGCTAACTGCGCGCCCTTCCTCGATCGTGAACTGCGCATACTGAAGAATGTCAAAGTTGTGGTAGCGCTGGGCAAGATTGGCTTCGATGCCTATCTCAATTACCTGAAGCGGAACGACATCTTGCGGAGCAAGGCGGGATATACCTTCGCGCATGCCGCACGATATTTCTTGCCGAATGGCATAACGCTGCTGGCGTCGTACCACCCTTCGAACCAGAACACCGCAACGGGAAAGCTGAACGCTACGATGTTCGAGGCTGTATTTCGCAAAGCCAAGAAAATGGCGTTCAGCGGTTCTTGATCAGCTCTTGTACCATTGACAACATGGATGGCTGCGTCACGATTCCCTGTCATCCACCGGTTCGGTACTTTTCAAATTATGGAGGAAACGACGATGCAAAGGAGAATTGCCGCGGGGGCACGCGTGGCTGTGTGTTTGCTGCTAGTAATGGCGGCGAGCACGTTCGCTGCCGATGCAAACTCGGGCAAGTCCGCGGTGGGCAGCTGGATGCTGAACCCAACGAAGTCGCATTTTCAGAATATGCCCGCACCGAAGATGGAGAGGTTGCGAGTTCCGAAGGATGATGAGACCGGCCTGAAATGGAGCTTGACCGGCGCGGACGCGGACGGCAAGGGCTATCACCAGGAGTACGATGGACCCACCGATGGATCCTATCACCCCATAAAGGGTGCTCGGAATCCCAGCACTGTGGCCTACAGCAGAGCCAATTCGGTAACGAGCTGGGTGGTCAAGGATGAGACGGGAGCAATTATAGAAACGGGGTCGGGTAGCGTTTCACCGGACGGTCGTACCCTGACTTTGAAGGGGACTATGAAGACGGCCCAGGGAGAATCGCAATTCACGTCGGTTTACGACAGGAGATGATAAGCGTCCGTTAGACCCCACCTGGAGATTCTGAACGAATGGTGGCAGCAGCGATTCTGCCCATTTTCCTTTGGTGGTTGAGTCCCCCACGGCCACGTCGGAGGGGCATTCGCTGGGTACGCGGGGAAGGCCTCCGAGTGGAAAATCTTAAGGACATTGTCGCAAAATTTTGCACTTAGCACCTGAAAAAGTAGTGATTTGCAACGGAAACTCACGGAACTCCGATTGCAGGTTATCAATAGCTTACGAGTGTCTGGCCGGAGGGTACACGTTCCCGCTGCGGCGGAGAGGTTTCCCTCGACATGTTGCGCGGCGTTTCCTCCCCGTAGCGGTGGCTTCGGATGTGCACCTCGGGAGGCCTGACTAGCGTGAGCCGTTCTTGGTTGGGGTGGCAGGACGCGTGATGGCGCTTGCCGGAGTTTGGGCTTGCGCGCAAGGCGTAGGTGGAGGACGTATGAAGAGGTTCGTAGTAATCGTCGGAATGTTGCTCGCCGCTGCGTGCACCTATGCAAGTCCAATCCCTGGGCCGGATTACACCAACCCCGTTAGCGTGACCTTGCTCAGTTTCAGCGGCGGCCAATGGCAGAACGGCTACCCTTACACCCTTAGCATGCTCGGACCTTCGGCCCTGTTCAAGGCAATGTGCGATGACTATACGCACGGCGGTTCAATTGGAGAATCGTGGCAAGCCAATATTACGAACCTGGGCAGCAACAACTTGACCCTGACCCGTTTCGGCCACCAGGAGAGCGCCTTAGGCTTGGCTTTCTACCACGAAGCGGGATGGATCCTGCTGCAGACACCGGTCACGCCGTCGAGCGAGTATCAGGACATGAACTACGCGGTGTGGCATATCTTCGACCCTGCCGTGCCGCTTGGTCAAGGTGCTCAAATTTGGCTGGAAAAGGCTCAGGCAGAAATGGCGTTGGGCTTCCCCGGGGTGCCTTTCAATGACGTCTTCATCATTACTCCAGTTGACCAGTACGACCCCAATCTCAACCACCCGCAAGAGTTCTTGTACATCGATCCGAGAGGGGTGGGGGGGACAACTCCTGAGCCCGGCACGTTGTTGCTGCTGGGCACAGGATTGGTTGGGCTGTGGAAGCGCAAGTTGTTGAGTTAGGCTGTGGCATTAGAAAAGCGTTAGGGACCTCCTCCTTGAGTTTCAACCTCGCAGGGCCGTTCGGATGAATGGCCCTTTTTTCATTGCTACGGCAAGAGCAACAGGGGCGGCGTTTATCCGGTAACTTCGTCTTGCCAGCGAGAACAATTCCAGCCATAATTGATCGTGCTCCCCTACGCGCTCCACCCTGACCGCGCTATTACGCTGGCGGACAGGGCTCCCCTTAAAACGGGGGAGAAAGGGAAGCGATCTCACCGGGTGCATAATTCTCCAAAACAGAGGGACCGATGTCGGCAAAGTACATCTTTGTGACCGGCGGTGTAGTGTCTTCGCTTGGCAAGGGGCTGGCCGCCGCTTCGATTGGCTGCCTGATGGAAAGCCGCGGCCTTAAAGTCACGTTGCAAAAGTTCGATCCCTACTTGAACGTGGACCCGGGCACCATGTCGCCGTTCCAGCATGGCGAAGTCTTTGTCACCGATGACGGCGCTGAAACCGACCTGGACCTCGGACACTACGAGCGCTTCACCCACGCCAAGCTGACACGCGACAATAATTGGACTACCGGTCGCATCTACGAGACCATCATTGCCAAAGAGCGCCGCGGAGACTATCTCGGCAAAACCGTGCAGGTGATCCCGCACGTCACCAACGAGATCAAGAGCGCGATGAAGAAAGTGGCGCAGGATGTGGACCTTACCATCATCGAAATCGGCGGTACCGTGGGCGATATCGAATCGTTACCCTTTATTGAAGCCATCCGCCAGATGCGCCAGGAGCTGGGCCGCGAGAATACGCTGTTCGTCCACGTCACGCTGGTGCCTTACATCGCCGCCGCCGGCGAGTTAAAGACCAAGCCCACGCAACACTCGGTGAAGGAGCTGCTCAGCGTCGGGATTCAACCGGACATTCTGCTGTGCCGCACCGACCGCTTCCTCTCGAAAGACATCAAGTCGAAGATCGCGCTCTTCTGCAACGTGGAAGACGAGGCCGTCATTACGGCCAAGGACGTGGCCTCCATCTACGAAGTTCCGCTGGTGTTTGCGCACGAAGGAGTTGACCGGCTGGCGCTGCGATACCTTCACATGGACGCGAAAGAGCCCGACCTCGCCTCTTGGGAAGAACTCATTCACCGTGTTTACAATCCCAAGGACGAGGTCACGATTGGCATCGTCGGCAAGTATGTCGAATACGAGGATTCCTACAAGTCGCTGAAAGAGGCGCTGGTACACGGTGCGCTTGCCTATAACCTGAAGCTGAACGTGAACTGGATCGAAGCCGAAGGACTGGAGCAGAAAGATCAGAGCGTGCAGGCGCAGCTTGAGCATGTGGATGGAATCCTGGTGCCGGGCGGTTTTGGCAAGCGCGGTATCGAAGGCATGTTGAAAGGCATTCAGCACGCGCGCGAAAACAAGGTGCCATTCTTCGGGATCTGTCTGGGCATGCAGACGGCGTGCATTGAATTTGCCCGTCATGTGTGTGGACTGGAGCAGGCCAACTCCAGCGAGTTCGATCCGGCAACGCCGCACCGCGTCATTTACAAGCTGCGCGAGTTGCGTGGCGTGGAAGAATTGGGTGGCACCATGCGTCTGGGCGCGTGGACGTGCAAGCTGGAGCCGGGTACGCTGGCGCACAAAGCGTATGGCCGGAATGAGATCAGCGAGCGGCATCGTCATCGCTACGAGTTCAATCGTGAGTACGAGAGCACGCTGACCGCTGGCGGACTGCGCATCAGCGGCTCAACGCCCGACGGTACCTATGTCGAGATCGTTGAAATTGCCGATCATCCATTTTTCCTCGGCTGCCAGTTCCATCCGGAGTTCAAGTCAAAGCCGCTGGAGCCGCATCCCCTGTTCTCTGCTTTTGTGAAAGCGTCCTATGATAACCGTTTGCGCCGTCAACACCTGCTCGCGGACATCGCGCTGGAGATGTTCCACCGGCCGGAAAAGGTCAAGCACTAGAAGCGAGCATGCATGAGTCGTTCCAAGTCGGCGACGTAAAAATCGGTGGCGGGCAACTGTTCCTCATTGCTGGGCCGTGCGTCATCGAGAGCGAAGCCCACGCCCTCAACATGGCAGAAGCCATCGCGGCGATCGCGCGCGCGAAGAAGATTCCCTACATCTTCAAGGCTTCCTACGACAAGGCCAACCGCACTTCGATTCACAGCTTTCGCGGGCCGGGGTTGGAGGAAGGTCTGCGCATCCTGCGCGAGGTGCAGCGGGCGACGAAGGTCCCTGTGCTTACCGACGTCCACCAGGCTGCCGACGTCCCGCGTGTGGCCGAAGCGGTGGACGTGCTGCAAATTCCTGCGTTTCTCTGCCGGCAAACTGACCTGCTGGTTGCAGCAGGGAAGAGCGGTTGCACAGTGAATATCAAGAAGGGACAATTTGTTTCGCCGTGGGACATGCGACACGCGGTCGAGAAGGTGCGTGAGGCCGGCGGCGAGCGCGTCTTGCTTACTGAGCGGGGCGCATCGTTCGGCTACAACAACCTGGTGGTGGACATGCGGTCGCTGGCGATCATGCGCAAGTTTGCTCCCGTCGTCTTCGACGCTACCCACTCGGTGCAACTTCCTTCGGCGGGTGCGGGCGAGGGCGACGGATCGGTTGCGGTGAGCGGTGGCCAGCCTGAGTTCATCCCGCTATTGGCGCGCGCGGCGGTGGCCGCAGGCGTGGACGGAATCTTCGTTGAGGTACACGACAATCCGGCACAGGCCAAGTCCGACGGTGCCAATGCGCTCGATTTGAAGTTGCTGCCGGAAGTGCTCGACCAACTGCTCGCTGTGCACCACGCGGTTCGATAGGCGCCTGCGGCGGGCAGAATTGGCGCGTCCAATTCAATGCCAATTTGTACCTTTAGCTGGCCGAAAGCAGCCCTTCGGCTTTAAAATATTGGGAGTAGCCCGGCTGGTTGCTATCCTCACAGATAGACCGCAGAGACCCCCGGCACTAGTTTGCCCAATCGAAGTACTCTGAGTGGCCCGCCATTGCGGGCAGGAGAAGGAGTTTCGCTTTGTCCAAGAAGAATTATCTGTTTACGTCCGAGTCGGTGACCGAAGGGCACCCGGACAAAATCGCCGATCAAATTTCTGACGCCATTCTTGATGCCTGCCTGAAGGAGGATCCGCACAGCCGCGTGGCGTGCGAAACCCTGACGGCCACCGGCCTGGTTGTCATCGCCGGTGAGATCACCACCAAAGCCTACGTGGATTTCCAATCGCTGGTGCGCGGCGTGGTCGCCTCCATCGGCTATGACAATGCCCTTTACGGCTTCGATTCCAACACCTGCGCGGTCATCTCCAGCATCAACAAGCAGTCGGGTGACATTGCCATGGGCGTGGACACCGGCGGCGCTGGCGATCAGGGCATGATGTTCGGCTATGCCACCAACGAAAATGCCGATTACATGCCGACGGCAATTTCATTGGCCCACAAGCTGTGCCAGCAGCTCACCACAGTCCGCAAGAACGGCACTCTTCCTTACCTCCGGCCCGACGGCAAATCCCAAGTCACAGTCGAGTACGACGAAAACCACAAGCCAGTCCGGATTGATGCGGTCGTCGTCTCCAGTCAGCATTCGGAGACGGTCACCACAGAAGAGTTGCGCGCTGACATCCTGAAGTACGTGATTCAGGCGGCGCTGCCCGAGCAGATGCTGGACGAAAACACCAAGTACCACATCAATCCCACGGGCCGCTTCGTTATCGGTGGGCCGATGGGCGACACCGGACTGACCGGCCGCAAGATCATCGTGGACACCTACGGTGGCATGGGGCGTCACGGTGGCGGCGCATTCAGCGGCAAAGACCCGACCAAGGTCGATCGCTCGGCCTGCTACATGGCGCGCCACATCGCCAAGAACATTGTTGCCGCCGGACTGGCCGATCGCTGTGAAGTGCAGCTGGCTTACGCCATTGGTGTAGCGGAACCGGTTAGCGTATTGGTCGATACTTTCGGCACCGCGAAGATTGACGAAGGTAAGATTGCCGATCTGGTGCGCGCCAATTTCAAGCTGACCCCCAAAGGTATTATCGAGGCGCTGAATTTGCGACGCCCGATTTACCGGAAAACGGCGGCCTACGGACATTTTGGCCGTCAGGACCCCGACTTCACCTGGGAAGCGACCGACAAAGCCGCGGCCCTGCGCGAGCAGGCCGGCTTGACGGCAAAGACCGCGCATCATCAGAAGACGGCAGCAGTGACGAAATAGAGTTGTGTATCAGGGCACGACTTCGAGTCGTGCCGCAGATGCGGTGCACAACCACGGCTTGAGCCGCTGCAAGGGCTAAAGCCCACGTGAAAAGCTTACTCTTCGGCACGGCTGAAAGCCGTGCCTTGATACAAGTCGCAGCCTATGATTTGTGGGCACTAGTCGGGTAAAGGACGTTTTCTGCCCGCCCCTCACTTGAAACTCGAAACCTGAAACTGCAACAGGAGCTTATGTCAACTACATCTACTCGCGTAGCCGGCGATGTCGCCAACCTCGCACTTGCCGATATGGGCAAGAAGCGCATTGACTGGGCCAACCAGTCCATGAAAGTCCTGCAGATCATCCGCAAGGACTTCATCAAGAACCAGCCATTGAAAGGCATCCGGATTTCCGCTTGCCTGCACGTCACCGCCGAGACCGCCAACCTGGCGATCACTCTGCGCGATGGCGGCGCCGACGTTGTGCTCTGCGCCTCCAATCCGCTGTCCACGCAGGACGATGTCGCCGCCTGCCTGGTGCGCGACTACAACGTTCCGGTCTATGCCATCAAGGGCGAGGACAACGATACCTATTACTCCCATATCATGTCGGCGCTGGATCACAAGCCAAACATCACCATGGATGATGGCGCCGATCTGGTGACCATCGCGCTTACCAAGCGCACTGACGTTCTGGATGGCGTGATCGCCGGCACCGAAGAAACTACGACCGGAATCGTCCGCCTGCGCGCTATGGCGAAACAGGGCGTGCTGCGCTTTCCCATCATCGCGGTGAACGATGCCGACACCAAGCATCTGTTCGATAACCGCTACGGCACCGGACAGTCCACCATCGACGGCATCGTGCGTGCCACCAACTTCCTGCTTGCCGGCTCCAAGTTCGTGGTCGCCGGCTACGGCTGGTGTGGACGCGGACTGGCCAGCCGGGCGCGTGGGTTGGGAGCTGAGGTCATCGTCACTGAAATCGATCCCACGAAGGCCATCGAAGCCGTCATGGACGGCTACCGCGTGATGAGCATGGACGAAGCCGCCAAGATCGGCGACGTCTTCTGCACCGTCACCGGCAACAAGAGCGTTCTGCGCAAAGAACACTTCGACGCCATGAAGGACGGAGCCATCATTGCCAACTCCGGCCACTTCAATGTCGAGATCGACATCCCCGCGCTGGGGAAGATGTCGTCGTCGAAGCGCACCACGCGCAATTTTGTCGAGGAGTATTCGCTGAAGGACGGCCGCAAGATCAACCTGCTCGGCGAAGGGCGGTTGATTAATCTCGCTGCGGCGGAAGGACATCCGGCATCCGTGATGGATATGAGCTTTGCCGACCAAGCGCTTTCGGTGGAGTATCTGGTGAAAAACCACTCCTCGCTGGAGAAGAAGGTCTATGTGGTTCCGGAGGAGCTCGACAAGCGGGTGGCGAAACTCAAGCTGGAATCGATGGGCATCAAGATCGACCGGCTGACTCCTGAACAGGAAGAGTACCTGGCGAGCTGGAGCGAAGGAACGTAGAAGCAGTTGTCAGTAGCCAGTGGTCAGTTGTTCAGAGGGCGGCAGCGATGCCGCCCTTTAGCTTTTTGGGTGTTCGGGTACTCGCGGCCCGGAAAGTTGAGGCCACAGCGCCGGTATCCCGTAAAATGTAGGGCAGCGAAGCGAACAGGTCAGCTTGATGGACGCTCAACCGGAATTCGAGGCACTCCGCCACGAAAGTTCCTCATGGTGGCATACGGCGCGGCGCAAGCTGTTGCGCGACGCTGTCGCCCAAGCTGTCCATGGCAAACGCGATGCCCGGGTTCTGGACCTCGGCTGTTCGGCGCAATTGGATTGCCCGCAAGCTGATTCCGTGCGCGTTCTTAATGCTCACAGTTCGCTGCCCGCTCTGGCGTTTCGCCAGATCGAAGGTTCGCAGAACCTGATTTGTACCAGTTCCGAGGATTTAGGATTCGTCTCGAACTCGTTTGATGCGATCGTGGCCGGTGACATTCTGCAGTTGGTTCCCGATGACCGGCTGGCCCTGCGCGAGTTGCGTCGCGTGTTGAAGGATGGCGGCCTGCTGTGTCTTACCGTGCCCGCCTATCCGTTTCTCTGGGGCGAGGAGGACGAAGCGCGGGGGCATCAGCGGCGTTACACCGCCACTGAGCTGCGGCGCAAACTCAACAACTGTGGATTCGAGATTTCCCGCGTCTCCTATCTGGTAGCGACAGGGTTCCTGCCGTCCATCGTAGCGCGCACCTTCAAGGACCTGTTCCGGAAATCGGTAGCGCCCCGACGCATGTCTGAAGGCGGCTCCCGGCTCGCCAATGCCGCCATGGTCGTGCTACTCGATTGCGAACGCCATCTGATTCGCTATATCAACTTGCCCTTCGGCACGCGCGTAGTCTGCTGGGCGCGTAAACCGGCATTGGTCGCTGAGCGCGTCACCGTGCCCGCCTGGGACCGCCAGTGGTCTCGCCCTCCTTTGCCGCAAGGCATGACCATGAGCCAGCCTGACCTGCACTGAAACCTTGTCTGCAAGTTAAAATCGAACCGTGGCACTGTTGCGCAGCGTTGGCACCACCCTGGAGATGATCAAGTGGGAGCACTCGGTGCTCACGCTCCCGTTTGGTTTGACCGGCGCCGTGCTGGCCGCTCGCGGCATTCCCAGCCTGCATACGTCGATTTGGATTGTCGTCGCGTTGGTTGCGGGACGCTCGGCGGCCATGGCCTTCAATCGGCTGGTAGATGCAAGCATCGATGCGGCCAATCCACGCACTCGCGTCCGCGCGCTTCCGTCCGGCAAGTTGAGCAAGTCGTTCGTGACCTGGTTCGTTGTAGTCGCGTCGGCCATCCTGATCTTCGCTGCCTATCAACTGAATCCGCTGGCGTTTTACCTTTCTCCGGTCGCACTCGCCATTATCTTGCTGTATTCCTTCAGCAAACGATTCACGCGCTGGGCGCACATTGTGCTTGGACTCGCGATGGGCACCGCTCCGGCCGCTGCCTGGATCGCGGTCCGCGGCTCTCTCGATCCCCGCATCCTGATCCTGACCGCCGCCGTGATCTTCTGGGGTGCCGGCTTTGACATTCTCTATAGCTGCCAGGATTTTGAGCACGACTGCTCAGCCGAGGTGTATTCCGTTCCGAAGGCTTTTGGCATTCGCACTTCTCTCAACATCGCCAGGTTCTTCCATGTGATGACCGTTCTGCTGCTGGCGTGGATGGTGGTGGCATTTGGCTTGGGGAAGATTGCGGCGGCGGGCGTGGTGTTCGTCGGGCTGTTGTTGATTTATGAGCACTCGTTGGTGAAGCACGACGACCTCAGCCGGGTGAACGCCGCCTTCTTCACCATGAACGGCCTGGTCTCGATGGCGTTCTTGTTCTTTATTGCCGGAGACCTGATGCTGGCGCGGTGAGGCGGCTGCGTCCGACGTCAATCACACCGCTCCGTGATTTCAACGGATCCCTGCGATATCATGGAAAAGATGTCCACCGTATCGCACGCCGCCAGCGCTAAGAAGATCCACCCCTTTCAAACCGACGACCCTCGCCTGCAGCCAATTCACGACAAAGTGATGGCACAGGAACGCCTGTCGGCCGACGATGCGCTGGCGCTTTACCGTTCGGGCGACATCCTGGCGATTGGCTGGCTGGCGAACCACGTTCGCGAGCGGATGCACGGTGACATCGCCTACTTCAACGTCAACCGCCACATTAATTACACCAATGTCTGCGTGGCCGCCTGCCGCCTGTGCGCCTTCGGCCGCAAGAAGGACGCCCCCGGCGCCTACACCATGGCGCTGGAAGAAGTCTGGAACACCGCCGCTTCCGGCTACAGCGAAGCGATTACGGAGTTTCACATCGTCGGCGGCCTGCACGCCGACCTGCCATTCCAGTACTACGTCGATCTGATCGCGGGCTTGAAAGAGCGGTTCCCGCAGGTGCATCTCAAGGCGTTCACCATGGTCGAGATCGCCTTCTTCGCAAAGATTGGCAAGATGACGCCGCGCGAGGTGCTGGTCAAATTTAAAGAAGCGGGGCTCGACTCCATGCCCGGTGGCGGCGCTGAGATTTTTTCCGACCGCATCCGGCACATTATTTGCGACCACAAGATTGATGGCGACGACTGGCTCCAACTGGCGCGTACCGCGCATAAAGTCGGGCTGAAGTCCAACGCGACCATGCTCTACGGCCACGTCGAGAACAATGAGGATTGCGTCGATCATCTGCTGAAGCTGCGCGCGCTACAGGACGACACGCATGGCTTCCAGACGTTCATCCCGCTGGCCTTCCATCCCGACAATACGCCGCTGCAGCACTTGCCCAAGACGACGGGCATGCTCGACCTGAAGCAGATCGCCGTGTCGCGCCTGGTGCTCGACAACTTCCCGCACATCAAGTCGTACTGGCAGATGGTGACGCCCAAGATGGCGCAGATCACGCTGCGCTTCGGCGCCGATGACATCGACGGGACTGTCGTGGAAGAGAAGATCTATCACGACGCGGGTGCCACCACACCGCAGATGCTGCGGCGCCAGGATTTGATTCGGCTGATTACCGAAGCGGGCCGCATCCCCTTCGAGCGCGACACCCTCTACAGGCCCGTGACGCGCACCGAGACGACGGTGACCGTTGCGGTGTAGGGCTTCAACCCCTTCTTGGATATTGGTATGTCCGAAGAAGAAGAACGTGATGAAGACATTGACGGGAACGCTGAGAATCCCTATCGAAGGGTTTCGCTTTTCTTTGGCAGGAACGGGAATACTGGCGTCATTGGAGCAAGGTCAAGCGACAAACGGGGCGCTGGCCTCTCTGGTCAGTCTTATTTCACATAGTTGTTACGACAGCGCTCATGATCAATTTTTGGTTGTTTTTCTCCTGGAGGGACTCACAAGGCTGGTCTGTATCAAGGCAGTGGCTTGTGGGCCTTGGCTTCGCCGTGATGTGGGCAATCGTAATCTACTGTGGACGGGAGCTCATTCGGAGGCACGAGGCGAAGCTCTACGACGCACGTGAGGAAGAAGGCCGATATTCTGTAGCTCCGAAATAAATATTCCTACACGGGCTGCAGTTCCGCCGATTCGTTCCCTATATCACCCTACTTCTTCTGCTCCGGCGCCAAATGTTTCCGGCCCGGCATCGGCGGCCAGCCCAGCGACTGTCCCTGGTACAACGCGACTGCATTCTCGTAGCGTTTGGTCCCGTCGTTCACGGCAAAGCGTCGCGGATGTTCTGGCGGCCCACTCCACATGCAGACTCCTGCGTAGGCCCCATCTTTGCGCAGAATGTAGTAGCTCATGTCCACATATTGCAGCTTTTCGGGGTGGCCTTCATAGTTGCGAACGATGCGCTTCAGGACATCCATGCCCGCTTCCTGCGGAGACATGCCGCGCCGCATGTTTTCCACGATAGTGTGCGCGCCGCAGACCTTGATGTTCTCCTCGCCGTTGCCGGTCGCACCCGCTGATCCAACATCCTGGTCGGTGTAACTGCCAGCGCCGATGATCGGCGAATCGCCCGCGCGTCCGGCAAGTTTCCAGGCCAGCCCGCTGGTGGTGGTCGCACCGGACATCTCTCCCTTCTCGTTTACGACGGAGGAATGAATGGTGCCAGACGGCGGATTCAGAACCCGTTCGATGGCAGCCATGCGAAACTCCGGCTCAATGCCAATCTTTTCCGCCAACGTTTCCATCCGCTTAATGCGCTCGTCATAGTATTCGGAAACATTGCCAGCGGTATCGGGGAACTTGAATTTCGGACTGGCCAACCCCGGTCCCCACCAATCGTCGTTGGACATGCTCTCGCGCCACAGTTGCCAAGTCTTGCGCGAGCGCTCGGTCAACAGGTTCTCTTTGGGGAAGCCCATCACGAATCCGAACTTCTGTGCGCCCTCGCCCACCAGCATCACGTGACCGGTATGTTCCATGACTGTCTTCGCCAGCAGGGAAACGTTCTTGATGTCGCGCACGCCGGCAACGGCGCCTGCCATACGCGTGGGACCATGCATGCAGCAGGCATCGAGTTCCACCACGCAGTCCTCGTTAGGAAGTCCGCCGAGACCGACGCTGTCGTCGTTGGGATCGTCCTCGGGCCCGGTGATGACCTGCATCACCGCGTCGAGCG
>OCTA010000867.1_pt1 | contig 28198 bp, 23 predicted proteins | sample 1538991 | NCBI WGS metagenome assembly OCTA01 (sample SAMEA3539302, study PRJEB22396) | soil metagenome | biome: tundra; feature: field; material: soil | place: USA | collected 2010-05 | depth 0.15 m | reverse complement strand
AGCAGGTTCTGCGGGTCGACGTCGAGGCGCGGAGGATCCGGCAGCGCCGCGAGGAGGTGCCCGGCCTCCGCAATGGCCTCGCGGCGCTCGGCCTTGACGAGAAGGTGGTAGCGCCAGAGGCCCTTCAGCCTTTCGAGCGGGGCCGGGGCGGGGCCGAGGATGCGGATCTCCCGCGCGACTTCGGCCGACGCGAGCGCCGCGAACGCCGCGCCCGCGGCGGCGTGCGCTTTCGGTAGCTCGAGGTGGGCGAAGAGCGCGAGGAGGAGGTGCGTGTAGGGCGGGTAGCGGAACGCCCTGCGAAAGCGCAGCTCGGCGTCCGCAAAGGCCGGATGGTCCTGACTCACCGCGGCGCGGATCGCCTCGTGGTCGGGCCGGGCCGTCTGCACGGCGACGATGCCCGGCCGCTCGCCTCGTCCCACGCGCCCGGCGGCCTGTGTCACGAGCTGAAACGTCTTCTCCGCCGCGCGGAAGTCGGGAAACGAGAGGAGCGCGTCCGCGTCCAGCACGGCCAGCGCCGTCGCGTTCGGGAAGTCGTGGCCCTTGGCGACCATCTGCGTGCCGAGGAGCGCCTGGGCGCGCCCGGCCTCGAAGTCCAGCAGGACGCCCGCGGCGCCTCCGCGCCGGGCGGCCGCGTCGCGGTCGAGAACGGCGTACGAAACCCCTGGGAAGCGCTCCTCGAAGCGTTCGGCCAGGCGCTCGGTCCCGAAACCGATCGGCATGAGCACCCCGGACCCGCATGACGGACACGCCGAGGGCCGGCGGATTTCGTTACCGCAGTAGTGGCAGAGAAGCCTCTCGTGACGCCGGTGGTACGTGCGCGCCACCGAGCAGTTCGCGCACCGGAAGTCCTCGCCGCAGGCACGGCAGAGCAGGCTCGGCGAGAACCCCCGCCGGTTGAGGAGGAGGATCGCCTGCTCTCCCCTTTCGAAGCATTCCGAAAGGATTTCCGCGGTGCGAGAGGCGAAGAGGATCCGCCCGTGATCTCCCTCGCGCGGGCTTTCCTTTCGCAGATCGACGATTTCGACCGTCGCGCGCGCCCTCTCACCGGGCCTTTCCGGTAGGACGAGGCGCGGCAGGCGGCCTTCGCGGGCGGCACGCTCCAGCTCCATCGACGGCGTCGCCGAGCCGAGGACGAGCGTGGCGCCCTCCTCGTGCGCGCGCACACGTGCCATGGCGCGCGCGTCGTAGCGAGGCGACTCGCCCTGCTTGTAGGCGGCATCGTGCGCTTCGTCGACGACGATGAGGCCGAGCTCCGGGAGCGGCGCGAAAACCGCCGAGCGCGGGCCCACCACCGCGTCCACGTCTCCGCGGCGGGCGCGCTCCCATTCGGCGGCCCGCTCGCCGTCGGACAGGCCGCTGTGGAGGAGCGAGATCCGATCGCCGAAGCGCGCCACGAGTCGCCGCACGAGCGCCGGCGCGAGCGCGATCTCGGGCACGAGGAGGATCCCGCGCCGGCCCGCCTCCCGGGCGGCCTCCAGCGCGGCGAGGTACACCTCGGTCTTGCCGCTTCCGGTGACGCCGTCGAGGAGGAACTCCTTCGAGCCTCTCGCACGGACGCTCCCGGAGATCGCGTCGATCGCCGCGCGCTGTGCAGACGTCGGGACGAGCCTGAAGTCGGCGGAGGAGCCACCGACGTGCCGCGCGATATCCGCGCGGCGCTCGATTTCGATGCGGGAGACGAGCCCCGCCTTCACGAGAGCGGCCAGCACGCCGGACGAGCCCCCCGCGGCGCGCAGTTCTTCGGCCGAGGCGGGTCGGCCGAGCGCGAGGAGGTGCCCATGGAGGGTGCGCCGCTTCGCCGAGCGTGCGAGCGCGGGATGGTCTTTCGGCGCGGCCCGCGCGACCCAGGCTCGATCCGACGGGGCCGCGGCGGCGCGCAGATTCTCGGAACGGATCCGCACGAAGCCATCGGCGAGGAGCTGTTTGAGCGCCGAAGCGAGACCCTTCCGTCCCGCGCGCTCCGCGAGCTCGGGAAGGCGGCCCTCGCCCGCTTCGAGAAGCGTGCCCAGGATCTTCCCCGCCACACCTTCCGCCGGCGCGCCGACGGCCCTGGACGTGGGCACATAGACCGCTTCGGACGCCGCGAGGAGGCGCGCCGGAACCGCGGACCGGAGGATTTCGCCCGGCGGCACGAGGTAATACGCGGCGGCGCGCACGAGAACGTTCACGAGGCGCTCCGAAAGAAAGGGTGTGTCGTCGAGCGCCGCCACGACGTCGCGCTCCACCGCGCCTTCGGGTGCGGGCGGGGGGTCCAGCGAGGCGACGAGGCCGGTCGCGAGCGCGGTTCCGAACGGCACCGCGACGCGCGCGCCCGGCACCAGGGGCCCGACGTCCTCCGGCACCCGGTAGCTCGGCAGCCCGGGGAAACGATTGGGAAGGAGAAGCCCGACGCGCGTCAGACGCGCGCCCTCGGCTTCTGGTCCGGCGTCTCGTCGGGCGCGTTCTCGTCCGCCGGGTCGCGTCGGGAAACCTCGTCGGCGTCGACGAAGCGCTTTTCGCCGGCCTCCCAGCGCCAGCGGCGCGTCGGATCGAGCGCGAGATCGGGCGTCACGATGAGGAGCGAGCGCTCGATCGTGAGGTCGCCGGCGGACAGAGAGATCGCGCGCTCGACCCAGAGCGGCTTCTGGAAAGTGCCGTCCCCCGTGCCGAAGAAAACCGCCACGTGGAACCAGAGGCCGCTCGCCCCCTTCTCCACGAACGCCTGCGCGAAGTCCAGCCGTCCGTCGCCGTCGAGGTCCCCGCGAACGAAGAAGGGGTGGTAGCTCGCATACACGTCCTCGAGGTCCCGGTGCTCGTCGGACTCCATCGCGTCGCCGTCCTCGGCGGCCCGGAGGAGGAGCCCTTCCTTCCGGAATGCGGCGAGGGCCTCCTCGATCGCGAGCCTCTCGGCCTTCGTCCGGCCCGACGCGTCGAGGCCGCGAGCGTCGGCGACCGGCGGCGCCGCCCTGGCGGGCCTGACGGCGCGCTTCGTCAGGAGCAGAGCCGTGGCCGCGATCGCGGCGGCACCGGCGAGGACGAAGAGGACATGGCGAAGGCGAACGCTCACGTCGCTTTCCCCCTTCGAGCCGGAGGTTCGATTCCAAGTCTCGCGAGCACGGCGAGAAGATCCTCCCACGCCTCTTTCTTCTGGGCCGGCTGCCTGAGGAGAAACGAGGGGTGAAACGTGGGCATCACCGGAATTCCGCGGTAGCTTCCCCACTTTCCGCGCAAACGCATGATGCCTTCCTCGGTTTCGAGGAGAAACTGCGCGGCGAACTTGCCGAGCGCGACGAGCACCTCGGGCTTCACGAGGTCGATCTGCCTCTCGAGATAGCCGCGGCACGAGGCGATCTCGTCCGGCTCCGGGTTCCGATTGTCGGGGGGCCGGCACTTCAGCACGTTCGCGATGTAGACGGACGAGCGCGGCAAGCCCATGCCGTCCTCGATCATCCTCGTGAGGAGCTGCCCCGCGCGGCCGACGAACGGCAGTCCTTGGGCATCCTCGTCGGCGCCGGGCGCCTCCCCGATGAACATGATCCGGGCGTCCGGCGAGCCGTCCGCAAAGACCGTCTGTTTCCGGGTTTTGCATAGGCGGCACGTGACGCAGTCAGAGACTTCCTTCGCTAAAGACTGCAGGTCCGAGGCCGAAGCAAGACGAGCGGTTGGCGAAGCGGCGGGATACGGCGCATTTTCTTCGAAGGTGAATGACGACGACAGGTACAGCTCCGCCACACCGAGGTCGCGGTAGTAGGCGAGGGTTTCCCTCAGCGCGTCGGAGCCGGGGCCGGGCCGCGCGGGGGTCACCCGGAGATCACTCGGTGGGAAGCAGATCGACGGCCGGAATCTCTTCCACGGCCGGCTCGGGCGAGGCGAGCTGCCAGCGTACGAGGTCGAGGTTCACTTCCTCGAGCGCGATACGCGTGACCTTCGCATGCTTGCTCTCGATCTTCGGGCGCGCGCCCTGGACGAGCTGCTCGGCGCGCCGGGCGGCGATGTGGACGAGGCGGAACTTCGACTCGACGTTCGGCGGAAGCTGCGACATGAAGAGAGTGTCCTCCGTGAGATTCAGGGCGCGAAGCTCCTGAGGATCGATTCGAGGCGCTCGCGCCGGCGGCTTTTCCCCGCCCGCCGCGCCACGAGGATCGAGCGAAGCTCGTCCACCGCGGCCTCCAGATCCTCGTTGATTATCGCATAGTCGAACTCGCCCCACTCTTCCATCTCCTTGCGGGCCGCTGCGAGGCGCCGCCGGACGACCTCCGGGGCGTCGGAGGCCCGGGCCCTGAGGCGCGCCTCCAGGACCTCGCGCGACGGCGGGAAGACGATCACCTTCACGGCCTCAGGCACGTGGGAGCGCACCTGGCGCGCCCCCTGGACGTCGATGTCGAGGAGAACGTCGAGGCCTTTTTCGAGGCGCGGCTCGACTTCGGCCCGCGACGTGCCGTAGAGGTTCCCGTGCACGACGGCCCACTCGAGAAACCCGCCGCTTTCCTCGATCGCACGGAAGCCGGCCTCGGCCACGAAGTGATACTCGACCCCGTCGCGCTCGCCCGTCCGCGGCGTGCGTGTCGTATGCGATACCGAGAAGTGCAGCGTGCCGCCGATGCGCGGATCTTCGAGCACCCGCCGGATGAGCGTCGTCTTGCCCGCTCCCGAAGGCGAGGAGACGATGAACAGATCGCCCCGGGTCATCGCGCGCCTCTCATTCGACGTTCTGAACCTGTTCCTTGAAGGTCTCGAGGTCGGCTTTCAGGTCGAGGACGACGCGCGTGGCGCCCGTCTCACGGACCTTCGAGCCGGAGGTGTTGACCTCCCGGTGAATCTCCTGGGCCAGATGGTCGAGACGGCGGCCGATCGGCCCCGCCGCCGCGAGAAGGCGACGCAGCTCGGCGAGATGCGTCTTCAGCCGGTCGATCTCCTCCGTGATGTCGGCACGGTCGGCGAGGAGAGCGACCTCCTGCGCGAGCCGGGCTTCGTCGACCGCCACGCCCGCGGCCAGCTTCGCGATGCGCTCGCGAAGACTGCTCTGAACGCGTTCCGAGACGCCGACTCGTTCCGCGTCGAGTCGGGCCACTCCTGTTTCGATCCTCTTCAGGATTTCTTCGAAGGTGAGAGAGAGAGCCGCGCCTTCGCGAGCGCGCGTCTGGTCGAACTCGAGCAGCGCCTTTTCGACGAGATCGAGGAGAGACGCTTCGGTGGAAGAGTCCCCGTCCGCGCTCTCCTCGGCGCGCAGGACGCCCGGCAGACTCAGGAGGTCGCGCGCCGTGAGCTCCCCCGGCAATCCCCTTTTCGAAGAATCTTCTCTCCAGTCCTTCGCGTATCTTTCTGCCGCGTCCATGTCGATCTTGACGCCAGCCCCCGCTGGCCGTGTCGTACGGACGAGGACGTCCACATGCCCGCGTGAGGTGACCGCCGCCACGGCCTTGCGGATGGCCGGCTCGAGCGCCGCGTATTCGTCGCGCAGCTTGAGCGCGACGTCCAGGAATCGATGGTTCACGCCGCGCACGACGACGTTCACCTCGGTGCCGTCCGGCAGCGCCGAAGCCGCGCGGCCGAATCCGGTCATGGACTTCATCCGTTGCTCCCCGCCACCGCGACCTCGCGCGCCGGCTCGAAAACCTGCAAGTCGTGGAGCCGACGATACAACCCTCCGGCCGCGAGGAGGTCCGCGTGCCGGCCGCGCTCCACGATTCGGCCCGCGTCGAGCACGACGAGCTGGTCGGCGCGGCGCACGGTGGAGAGCCGGTGCGCGATGACGAGGACCGTGCGCCCGGCCATGAGGCGCTCGAGGGCCTCCTGCACGGCCCGCTCGCTCTCGGCGTCGAGCGCCGACGTGGCCTCGTCGAGGACGAGGATCGGCGGGTCCTTGAGAAGCGCGCGCGCGATCGCGAGCCGCTGGCGCTGTCCGCCCGAAAGGCGTGCGCCTCCTTCCCCCACCCGCGTGTCGAGACCGTCGGGAAGGGCGTCGACGAAAGCGATGGCGTTCGCGGCGGCGAGGGCGTCGCGGACGTCCGTCTCGGAAACCTCGGGACGGCCGTAGGCGACGTTACGCCGCACCGTGTCGTCGAAGAGGACGACGTCCTGGGTGACGAGGCCGATGTGCGCACGGAGCGAAGCGAGCGTCACGTCGCCGAGGTCCATTCCATCGAGAGTGACGCGGCCGGCCGTCGGATCCATGAAGCGCGGGAGAAGCGCCGCGAGCGTGGATTTGCCGGCGCCGGAAGGGCCCACGAGCGCGGTGACGGAGCCGCGGCGAAGGGCGAGGTCCACGCCCTCGAGGACCATCTCGCCGTCCCCGTACGCGAAAGAGACACCCTCGAAGAGAATTTCGCGGGTGAAGCCCGCGATCGGCCTGGCATCGGGCCGATCGACGACGTCGTTCGGAGCGTCGAGCACCTCGAAGAGCCGGCGTGCGGAAGCCAGCGCCTGCTGGAGCGCGAGATTCGTGCGCGTCGCGCGCTTGAACGGCTGGTACATCATCGCGAGCCCCACACCGTACGAGATGAACGTACCGAGCGTCATCCTGCCCGCGGCAATCCGCGTCGTCGCATAGCCGAGGAGGAGGAGGAACGCGAGGACGGAGGCCGTCTCGACGAGGGGCGACGAAAACGCCATGACACGCGCCCCCTTCTTCGCGAGGCGGAACGTGCGCTCGTTCACCTCCGAGAAGCGCCCGCTCTCCCACGCCTCGGCGCCGTATGCCTGGACGACGCGGGCGCCCCGGATCGTCTCGGACAGGACGCCCGTAAGTTCCCCCATCCGCTCGCGCGCCGACCGCGAGAGGGCGCGGAGGCGCTTCGCGATGAGGACGACCGGCACGACGATCGCGGGCGTGATGAGGAGCGCGACGAGCGTGAGCTGAGGCGAGAGCGAGACCACGACGACGAGGAGGACGGCGAGCGTCGCGAGGGACTGGACGAGATCGGCGAGATCGGTCCCGAACAGGCTCTGAATGCGGTCGACGTCGCCCGTCACCCGCGCGATGAGGTCGCCTGAAGGGTGCCGCGCGAAGAATGCTCCGGATTGGCCGAGGATTCTCTCGTAGAGCGTCTTCCTCAGGTCTCTCACGAACGCGAGCCCGACGGCGTTGAACCGATACTCGGCGACGAAGGCGCAGACGTTCTTGAGGACGAACGCGGCGAAGAGGAGAAGGGGCAGGACGAAGGCGCGAGTCTGCGGCGTGACGCCGAGCGCCGCCTCGAGCGATGCGAGCCCCCCGTCGAGCGCCTTCGCGACCGCCGTCCGCCTCACGACGGACTTCTCGCCGACCACGGACCCGAGGCCGGGCGCGGCGCCGGCATGGGCCATCACGGCGGTCCGCGCTTCGGGCGTGAGGACCTGATCGAAGAGCGGGCCGAAAAGATACGTCACGAGGCCCGTGAACAAGGCGACGCCCAGCATGGCGAGGACGGCGGTGAGAGCCGCGGACCGGTGCGGCCGGAACAGGCGGAGGAGCCGCCGGAAGTCGCTCACGCGGCGCTCTCCGGAGCGGCCGCGGCGAGCGCGGCAACGAGAGCGTCCGCCGTGCGGCCCGGTGCACCGGGCGGCCCCAGCTCCTCGAGGCCGCGCGCGAGGCGCGCGCGCGTGTCGGCGGAGCGAGCCGGTTCATCAAGGTAGGCGGCCGCTTCGGCCGCGACGCGCTCCGGCGTGGCATCGCCCTGCACCAGCTCCGGCACAGTCCCTTTTCCGGAGCCGTCGTCGCTCAGGAGATTCGCCATCGCGACGAAAGGCACTTTCACGAGGCGGCGCGCGAGCCAGAACGTCAGCGGATGGACGCGATAGACGACGACCATCGGGACGTTCGCGAGAAGCCCTTCCACGGTCGCGGTTCCGGACGCGACGAGGACGACGTCCGACGCCGCGAGGAGCGCGAGGTGCGGGCCCGTGACCACGCGCCACGAATCGATGTCCGGCCCGGCCACGCCGCGCAGGAGATCGGCCGGGATCGAGTCGGCCCTGACGAGAACGATCTCGAGATCGGAACGGCGTTTTTGAAGCAAGCGCACGGCGTCGCGCAGGACGGGCAGGTTGCGGCGGATCTCGCCAGCGCGCGAGCCCGGCATCAGAACGACGCGGCGGGCGCCCCCGGGCGGCGGCGGCGCAGGAGTCGCGAGCTCTTCGGCTGCGCGGTCCACGAGCGGATGGCCCACCCAGGTCACTTTGGCGCCGAGGCCGCGGGCGTCCCACCACCGTTTCTCGAAGCGGAAGAGGACGAGAGTAGCGCGCCCGAGGGCCGCGATCGTCTCCGCGCGAGAGCTGCGCCACGCCCATACCTGGGGCGAGACGTAGAACACGACGGGAATCCCGGCGCGAAAGAGCCGCTTCGCGAGGCGGAGGTTGAAGTCCGGCGAGTCGATGAGGACGGCGCCGTCGGCCTTCTGCCTCACGGCCTCGGCGGTGAGCGAGCCGATGAGACGCCGCGCGAAGCGCAGCTTCGACAGCGCCTCGACGAGGCCCACGACCGCGAGGTCCTTCTGATGCGCGAGGAGGCGCATCCCTTCCCGCCGGCAGCCGTCGCCCCCGACGCCGAAGGCCTCGAGCGCGGGAACACGGGCCCCGAGGGCCGCGAGGAGCGCACTCGCATGCTGGTCGCCGGAGACCTCTCCCGCCACGACGAGGAGCCTCAACGCAGCACCGCCTCGAACAGGAATCCCAAGGCGACGGCGCTACCCACGAGGCCGAGGAGGGCCTTCAGGAAGAAGCGGCGCCCTTCGGCGGCGTCGTCTTTCCAGAGAAACGCGAAGAACGCGGCCAGGAAGGCCGCGAGCAGCATGAGAAGCGGGAAGTGATCGGAAAGGATCATGCACGCCATCCGGACGCCCGCTCGGAGACGTCGAGCACGAGGAGGATCTGCATGATCGCGGCCACGAGGAGATACGTGCGCCCGTATTCGCACGTGGCCGAAGACAGGTTCCACGGTTCGAGCGAAAATCCGACGAGCGCCGTCGCAAGGACGAGGGCGAGGAACGCGACTCCGCGCGCGCGGCGGCCGAGCAGAAAGTGCCCGAGACCGGGAACGGCGGCGGATGCGAGCACGAGGAGGGCGATCTCTCCGCCCGGCCGCTTCACGAGCGGCGGGCGAACGCGGCGGCGAGCTTCTCCCACGTGAAAGAGAGCTCCTCGGGAATCGTCCGCGTGGCGCCGAGGACCGTCATGAAGTTCGTGTCGCCCTCCCAGCGAGGCACGACGTGCAGATGCGCGTGATCGGCGACTCCCGCGCCCGCGCTGCGGCCGATGTTGAGGCCGTGGTTGAACCCGTGGGGCCGGTACGCCTCGGTCAGGACCTCTTCGGAGGTCGCGGCGAGGTCGACGAGCTCGTGCCGCTCGGCGGCTGACATCGCGGACAGGGAGCCCCGGTGCGCGAAGGGCGCGAGCATGAGATGCCCGTTCGTGTAGGGATACCGGTTCAGCGCGGCGAACACCGACACGCCGCGGTGGACGACGAGCCCGTCCTCGTCGCGGCGGCCCGCCAGGGCGCAGAAGAGACACCCCGTTACGATCTCGCCCTCGCCGGCGAGATACGCCGCGCGCCACGGCGTGTACAGGCTCTCCATCAGCCCGGGCCGGCTCCCGGAACCCGGTCGCCCGCGACGGCGGGCGGGGCGGGAGTCGCCTGGTTGATGAGCTCCTTCAGCTTCTTGCCCGGCTTGAAGTAAGGCACGCGTTTCGGTGGCACCATCACCTTCACGCCGCTGCGCTTCGGATTTCGAGCGATCCGCGCGCCCCTCTGTCGCAACCGGAAGCTGCCGAAGCCCCTCAGTTCGATCTTCTCGCCCGACCTGAGCGAGGCGATGATGCCGTCGAAGACCGAGTCCACGATGACCTCGGCCTGTTTCTTGGTCACGTCCGTGGCGTGAGCGACCTGCTCGACCAGGTCCGCCTTCGTCGTCGTACCTTCCGCGCGGCCTACCACAGAAAGAAGACGTTCCATCCGCCCCCCACCGGTGCGCCAGAGAGAAGGCGCCCCGTCCACGTCGATTCCGAAGGTCCCGTCAACAAGTCGATGAGTCCCGGCCGCGTGGGCCGCGGGTGCCAGATTTCGGCGGGCACCGACAGATGCGCGAGCCGCGCGGCCCGGTCGACGGCGTCGCGGAAGTCGCCGATCTCGTCCACGAGCCCGAGGGCGAGCGCCTCCTCGCCCGTGACGACGCGTCCGTCCGCCATCCGCTCGAGTGCACCCGGCTTCAGGCGGCCCTTCCGGCCTTCGGCCACGGCCGCCTGAAACTGCGCCCGGAGCTTCAGGATGAGGTCCTCGAAGTACTTCCGTTCCTCGTCCGTGAGCGGGCGGGTCGGGTTACCCGCGTCCTTGAGCGCACCGCTCGTCAGGGTGACCGTTCGGACCTTCGCCCACTCGAGGAGGTCGCCGTAGTTCATCCACTGAATGATGACGCCGATCGATCCCGTGATCGTGCCGGGATTCGCCACGATGTGGTCCGCGGCCACGGCCGCGTAGTAGCCGCCCGAGGCGGCGACGGACTCCATGGAGACGACGACGGGTTTGCCCGTCTCCCGCCGGAAGCGGCGAAGCTCGCTGAAGAGTTCCTGCGACGCGGCCACGCCTCCGCCCGGCGAGTTGATGCGCACGACGACGGCCTTGATGTTCGAGGCATCGTGGAATCTCTTCAGCATGTCGCGGAAGCGATCCGCCGAAAGGATGATTCCCTCGAGGTCGACGACGCCCACGCGGCCGCCGAGAGCGAGGGAGGGCGCGCCGCCGCGCGGCGCGAACACGAGGGCCGCGGCGCAAACGATCAGCACGAGAAACGCGAACGCGACGGCCGCGACGATCCATGCGACGGTCGAACGTTTCACGCGTTCTCCTCCCGGACGCTCTTCACCGCCGTACTCCAGCTACTCGTGCGGGTCCGTTCCGGCGGGAACGGCTTTCTCGTCCGTCTCGACCGAACCCTTCAGCGAGTCCTTGGGTTCGTCCCGAGTCGTGTCTTTCGCCATCTCTTCCACCGGCTCTTTCGCCGGCGCCTGGAAGTGCCCCACAGAAACGTCCGCTCCTGCCGCCGTCTCGCGAGCGGGCTGTTCCACGTCGCGGGACGAAAGCCCTATGCGCTGTTCATGCGGCTCGATCCGGAGGATGCGCACGCGCACCGGGTCGCCTTCGCCGTAGTGCGAGGCCGGCTTCTCTCCGCGTCCGAGCGGGGTTTCGGAAACGTGCATGAGGCCCTCGAGCCCTTCGGGCAGGCGCACGAACACGCCGAACTCGGCCACCTTCGCGACCGTGCCGTCCACGACGTCGCCGGGCTGGTGCTTCGTCGAGAACTCCTCCCATTCGTTGGGCCGGAATTCCTTGATCGACAGACTGATCCTCCGATTCTCGACGTCGATGGCCGTGAGCACGGCCTGCACCTCGTCGCCCTTCTTGAGGACCTCGGACGGGTGCTTCACGCGGCGGCCCCAAGACATGTCCGAGACGTGGATGAGGCCGTCGATGCCCTCCTCGATCTCCACGAACGCGCCGAAGTCGGTCAGGTTGCGAACCGTGCCGTGGATGCGGTCTCCGATGTGGTACTTCTCGGCGAGCTGCTCCCACGGGTTCGGCTCGGTGGCGCGAAGCGAGAGCGAGAGACGGCGCGTCTCGGGATTCACGTCCGCGATGACGGCCTCGATCGTGTCGCCCACGTTCAGAAGCTTCGACGGATTCTTGACCCGCTTCGTCCAGGACATCTCGCTCACGTGAATGAGGCCCTCGACACCCTCTTCGAGCTCCACGAACGCACCGTAATCCGTGAGGGAGACGACCTTCCCTCGCACGCGCGCTCCCACCGGGTAATGGGAGGGCAGGTCGTGCCAGGGGTCGGGCTTCAGCTGTTTCATGCCGAGCGAGATGCGGCCCGTCGCCTCCTCGAATCGAAGGACCTTGACCTCGACTTCCTGCCCCACGTGCACCGCGTCCGAGGGGTGCGCGAGGCGGCCCCACGTCATGTCGGTCACGTGGAGAAGGCCGTCGATGCCTCCGAGGTCCACGAACGCGCCGTAGTCGGTGAGGTTCTTTACGACGCCCTTGAGGACGCGGCCGTCCGCGAGAGCCGCGGCGGCTTCCTTCTTCTTGACCTCGGCCGCCTCGTCGAGGATGGCCTTGCGCGACAGCACGATGTTGCCGCGCTTCTTGTCGAGGGAGACGACGCGGAAATCGAGCTCACGGCCTTTCAGGACGTCGAGGTTCTTGAGGGGGCGCGAGTCGGCGATGGAGCCCGGCAGGAACGCCCGCACGCCGATGTCGACGGACAGCCCACCCTTCACGCGCTCGAGGACGCGCCCCCTTATGGGCGCGTTCGCCGCGAACGCCTGCTCGACGAGGTCCCACGCTTTCCCGCGGCGCGCCTTTTCCCAGGAAAGCACGACGTAGCCGTTCGGGCCTTCGGTGCGCTCGAGTACCGCCTCGATCTCCTGTCCGGGGTGCGGAAGCCGGTCGGCGGGGACGTGGTGGAATTCGGAGCGGGGAATCATCCCTTCCGACTTGTAGCCGATGTCGACGAGGATCTCGTCGTTCGTGACCTGAAGCACGCGGCCCCGGATGAGCTCTCCCTCCTTCAGAGAGCGCTCGCTCTCGGCGAGAAGGCGTGCGAACTCTCCGTTGTCCGCACCCTCTTCGGCCTTCTGGCCGCCGTCGTTCTTCGGGTCCACAGGCGACATGTACTCGTGCTCCTTCGCGGGCTTGAAATGGGGCCACCTAAATTGCCGTGAGGTAAACGCTTAAGCGGCCGGAACCCTTGATGTTAGACGGGCGGGGGGAGACCGGTCAACCGGGCGGCTGAACTCCCCGGCCGACGGCCGAAAGGACGCGGTCGACGACCTCCTCGACCGAGAGCGCGGACGTGTCGACGCGGGCGTATGTCCCATCGTCTAAGAGCGGTGAATCGGCCCGGGTGGAATCCGCGTGATCGCGCGCTTCCATGTCCGAGAGCACCTGAGCGAAAGTCTGAGGAGCGCCCCTGGCCGAAAGCTCCGCGAACCGGCGGCGCGCCCGCACCTCCACCGTCGCCGTGAGGAAGAACTTGTGCGGCGTCTCGGGGACGACTTTCGTACCGATGTCGCGCCCCTCGAGGACGCCGCCGCCCTCGAGCGCGAGGCTGCGCTGCATGCCCGCGAGGCGGCGTCTCACGCCCGGCACGGCGGAGACGGCCGAGGCGTACGCCGAAATCTCCGGCGTCCGGATCTCCCGGGACACGTCCTCTCCGTTCAGCCACGTCCGCGCGTCCGCGGCGCTTCCCGTCACGCGGACGTCCACATGGGACGCGACTGCGACGACAGCCTCACGGTCTTCGAGCGGCAGCGCGATCCCCTTTCGCTTCACGGCGAGTCCGACCGCGCGGTACATGGCTCCCGTGTCGAGGTAGGGCAGGCCGAGCCGCGCGGCAACGGCCTTTCCCACGGTCGACTTCCCCACCCCGGAAGGGCCGTCGATCGCGACGACGAGGCCCTTCACGCCCGCGCTCGGACGCGTGCAGGCCGTCCGGGCGGCGCGGGCCGAATCGCATGCAGCGCGGCGACCTCCTCCCGCGAGAGGTCGCGAAACGCGCCCGGAGGCAGCTTGCTGTCGCGGATCGGGCCGATCGCGACCCGGCGCAGCTTCGTGACGGGGTGGCCGACGAGGTCGAACATCCTGCGGATCTGGCGCGAGCGCCCCTCGCCGAGAGTCACCTTGAGCCAGGCGTTGCCACCGGCGCCGTTCTTTTCGGGCGTCGTCTTGACGAGCTCGATCTCGGCGGGCGACGTGCGCGCGCCGTCGTCCGGCAACGTCACGCCCCGGCGCAGCCTCTCGAGCTGCGCGGGCGTCGGGACGCCGGACACCTTCACCTCGTACTCTTTGCGGCAGCCGCCGGAGGGGTGCGTGAGCGTGTGTACGAGCGCACCGTCGTCGGTAAGGAGGAGCAGCCCCTCGGACTCCACGTCGAGCCGCCCCACGGCCACGACGCGTTCCCCGACGCGCCCCCTCAGCAGCTCGAAAACCGTCGGGATGCCGCCGGGATCGTCTCGCGTGACGATCAGGCCCTTCGGCTTGTTCATGAGGACATACCGCCGTACGACCGAGACGCGGACGAGCTTTCCGTCCACCTTCACGTGATCCTTCGCGAGGTCGGCCTTGACGCCGAGCTCCTTGACCTTGTGGCCGTTCACGGTCACCCGGCCCTCGAGGATGATCTGCTCGGCCGCGCGCCGCGACGCGATACCGGCGGCAGACAGGATCTTCTGGAGGCGCTCAGCCGCCATTTGCAACGTCCGAAGAGCACCTTTTCTTAGAAGGTAATAGGGCCTGGCACCGCCTCGGCTTTGCCGATTCGCTCCGGCTCATCGTTCTGCCCCATTAACCATTCTCAGAATCTTCCTCTTTTTCTTCTTCTCTCTTCTCTTCAGCAGAATTAACTTCCGGAAACAGCTCCGTCTGCGCCGTGTTCGTCTCGACCCCGTAGAGTGCGTCGAGGTCCTCGGGGCGCGGAAGGTCTTTCAGGTCCGTGAGACCGAAGTGGACGAGGAACTCCTTGGTCGTCTTGTAGAGGAACGGTGTCCCGACGACTTCCTTGCGGCCGGCGGTCGTGATGAGCTTTTTGTCGAGAAGGGTGCGCAGCGAGGAGGCCGAGTTCACGCTGCGCAGCTCGGCGATCTCGGGCGCGGTGACGGGCTGGCGATACGCGATGATCGAAAGCACCTCGAGGCTCGCGATCGAGAGTTTGTTCTTTCCCTCCAGCCCGAGCAGGTTGCGAACGGGCATGTCGTACTCGTTGCGCGAGACGAGGCGCGCGCCGCCCGCGACGCGGTCGACGCGCACGCCCCGTCCGCCGGCCTCACACGCCTGCTCGAGCGCCTCGAGCGCGGACTCGACCTCTTCCTTCGAAATCTCGGCGGCCTCGGCGAGGCGCTCGACCGTCGCGGGCTTGCCCGACGCGAAGAGGAGCGCCTCGAGGAGCGCGACGTGCGTCGTCACCGGTATGCCTCCTCGTACCCCTCGAGCGACGTTTCCTCGCCCGTCGGGTCGAGGTAGATCTCGCTGAATTCGCCCTCCTGCCGGGCCCTGACGACACGGAGCCTGAGAAGCTCGAGGACGGCGAGAAAGATCGCGATGGCCTCGGCGCGGCCCGAAAGAGAGCAGAACACGTCCGACAGCGGCACGGGGCCGCTCCCGGACTTCACGCGCGCGAGCATCTGCTCCATTTTCTCCCTGATCGAGAACTTCTGGTGTTCGATCTCCATCGACGGCGGGTGCTGCGCGCGGTAGCGGTCGAGCGCGCCCTTGAAGAACGTCAGCAGGTCGAAGAGCGAGACTTCCGAAAGGTCGGCCTCTTCGGCCTCCCCTTCCGGCGTCTCGAGCTTCGCCGGCGCACGACTCCAGAGCCCGAGCCGCACGGCTTCCATCTCGTGCAGCGTCTCGGCGACGCCTTTGTACTTACGGTATTCGAGGAGGCGCCTCACGAGCTCGTCGCGCGGGTCCTCCTCGGGCGTGTTCGGGGTTGCGCGCGGGAGGACCATCTGCGACTTGATGTGCACGAGCATCACCTCGACGTAGAGGAACTCGGCCGCGACCTCGAGGTCGAGCTCCTGCATGAGGACGAGGTACTCGTGGTACTGCCGGCAGATGTCGAGGAGCGGGAGGTTGCGGATGTCGAGCTCGTTCTTCCGGATCAGGTGCAGCAGCAGGTCGAGCGGCCCCTCGAACTGCGGCAGCTTCACCGGGTACGGCTGCATGAGGTCCGCACCGGCGGGGACGGGGATGCGGATGCCTTCAGCCATCGTTACCGTCTTTCACAGCAGTCCCATTGCCGCGGAAACTTTCTCCATCGTTTCCGAAGCAATATTCCTCGCTCTCTCGTTGCCCGCTTCGAGAACATCCTTGACGAACCCCGGTTTCGCCGTGATCTCCGCGCGCTTCTGCCGGATGGGCTCGAGCGCGGCATTCATGTTGCGGATGAGGTGCTTCTTGCAGTCCACGCAGCCGCGCGCCGCCGTACGGCACTCGAAGTCGACCTGCTTCTGCTCTTCGGGGGGCGAGTAGAGAACGTGAAACGGGTAGAGGTTGCAGACGTCCGGGTTCCCCGGGTCGGCCCGGCGCGCGCGGCCGGGGTCCGTGACCATGCTCATGACCTTCTTCTCGACCTCGGGCGCCGAGTCGGACAACGCGATCGCGTTGTTGTAGGTCTTCGACATCTTCCGGCCGTCGAGCCCCGGCACCTTCGGCGTGGCCGTGTAGAGAGCCTGCGGCTCGGGGAAGACGTCCCCGTAGAAGCCGTTGAAGCGGCGCACGATCTCACGGCAGATCTCGAGATGGCTTTCCTGGTCCTTGCCGACCGGCACGTAATGCGCGCGATAGAGCGCGATGTCAGCCGTCATGAGAACCGGATAGCCGAGGAAGCCGAACGTCCCGAGGTCGCGCTCGCGAAGCTGCTCGATCTGCTCCTTGTAGGTCGGCACGCGCTCGAGCCACCCGAGAGGCGTGATCATCCCGAAGACGAGCGCCAGCTCCGCTGTCTGCGGGACGCGCGACTGCACGAAGATCACCGACTTCTCGGGGTCGAGGCCGACCGCGAGCCAGTCCGTCACGGCCTCCAGCGTCGCCTCGCGGATCGTGGACGTGTCCGCGTAGTCGGTCGTGAGGGCGTGGAGATCGGCGACGAAGTACCGGCAGTCGTAGTCGGCCTGCAGGTCCACCCAATTCTTCACCGCGCCCCAGTAATTTCCGAGGTGGACGCGGCCCGTCGGCCGGAGGCCGGAGAGGACGATTTTCCTGGAAACAGGAGACATCAGGACCTCAGCCACAGGATGACGAGATTCTGGACGGGCCGCATGATGAACCCGAGGACTCCGGTGAACATCGCGACGATGAGGATGATGAATCCGAAACGGCGCAGAAAAATGACCGCCGGGAGGGCGGATGGAGGCGCCAGGCTTTCCACGACGCCGAATCCGTCTAGCGGAGGAATCGGCAGGAGGTTGAAGATCGCCAGAGAAGCGTTGACCAGCACCGAGGCTCCCGCGATGAGAAACAGCGGTCGCAAGATCGCCGGATCACCTTCCAAGAGAAAAAAACGCTTGAGGAGGACGAAGACGAAGCCGAAGATGACGGCCAGCAGCACGTTCGACAGCGGGCCCGCCGCCGACACGAGCAGGTTCGCGCGGCGGGGGTTCCGCACGCCCCGGAGGGAAACGGGCACCGGCCGTGCCCAGCCGAACACGGGCAGACCGGAGAACGCGAGCAGCGCCGGAAAAAACAGGCTGCCGATCGGATCGAGGTGCTTGAGCGGATTCATCGTGATGCGCCCGAGGTCGCGGGCCGTGTTGTCGCCGCACTTCATCGCCACGTAGCCGTGGGCCGACTCGTGGAACGAGATGGCGAACAGCAGCACGACGATCTGGATGACGATTTCGAGCGTTTTTTGGGGGTCCACGGCGCCTTCGGGCGCGGTCTCACCGCGCGGCGGCGGATGTTAACCCGGAACGCGACAGCCTCAGTCCGCCGCCGGAAGGCCTGCCGCACGCAGGAAAAGCGGCTCGCGGAAGGCGGCGTCGCGTCCGTCCGCGATCATCTTTCCGGCCTCGTCCCGCGCCTCCCTCATCCACTTGACGTCGCGGACGAGATCTCCGACGCGGAAGAGCGGGACGCCGCTCTGGCGTGTCCCGAGCGCGTCGCCGGGACCGCGGCGCTTGAGGTCCTCCTCGGCCACGACGAAGCCGTCGTCCGTCTTCTCGAGGACCGAGAGTCGCTCGCGCGATTCCGGCGAGACCTTCGGGCCGAACAGCATCACGCAGCGCGAGGCGCGACGGCCCCGCCCGACGCGACCGCGCAGCTGGTGGAGCTGCGCGAGGCCGAAGCGCTCCGCGTTCTCGACGAGCATGTAAGAGGCGTTTGGGACGTCCACGCCGACCTCGATGACGGTCGTCGCCGCAAGGACGTCGAGCCTCCCGGCCGCGAATTCTCCCATCGTGCGCTCGCGCTCCTCGGGCGGAATGCGGCCGTGGACGACACCGACACGGCGGCCGGGGAGCGCTTTTCGGATCAGGTCCACGTGCTTCTCGACGGCGCGCGCCTCGATCTTGTCCGACTCCTCAATGAGCGGCACCACGACATAGGCCTGGCCGCCCGCGCGGATCTCGGCCTCGATCTCGCGGAACGCAGGCGCGCGCTCCGTCTCCGGGAGGACGCGCGTCGCGATCGCCGTGCGGCCCGGGGGCTTTTCGTCGAGCGTCGAGACGTCGAGGTCGCCGTAGAGGGTCAGGGCGAGGGAGCGCGGGATCGGCGTCGCGGACATGACGAGGAGGTGCGGGCGCGCCCCCGCGGGGTCCGCCTTCGCCGCGAACGTCGTCCGCTGCGCGACGCCGAAGCGGTGCTGCTCGTCGATCACGATGAGGCCGAGGCGCCGGAACTCGACGGGGGCCTCGAGGAGCGCGTGCGTCCCCACGAGCATGTCGACGCGGCCGCCGGCGAGCGCGTCGAGGACCTGCGCGCGGGCCTTGCCTTTCACGCGGCCGGTCAGGAGGTCGGCGCGGAAACGCGTCTTGCCGAAAATCCGGAAGATCGACGAAAAGTGCTGCTCGGCGAGGATTTCGGTCGGCGCCATGAGCGCCGTCTGAAAGCCGCACTCGGCGGCGAGGATCGCTGAGAGGACGGCGACGATCGTCTTCCCGCTCCCGACGTCGCCCTGGAGGAGCCGCCGCATCGGGCGGCCCGCGCGGAAGTCCCTGCCGATCTCCCGGATGACACGCTTCTGCGCCGCCGTCAGCGTGAACGGAAGCGCCTCCTTGAGGCGTACGCGAATCGCGCCGTCGGCTGCGAGGACAGGCGCCGGCACGCGGTCGCGCACGGCGCGGCGGCGCAGGAGGCCGACCTGGAACTCAAGGAACTCTTCATAGACGAGGCGGTGGAGGTACGGCGACTTCCGCTCCGTCCACGCCTCCGCGTCCCCAGGCCCGCCCGCGCTGCCCGGGAAATGGGCTTCTCTTAGCGAGTCGGCGAGGAAGGGGAGTTTTTGCTCCCTCTCGCCAATGTCATGGAGTCGTTCGGGGAGATGGCCTGCAAAGTTTCTTAGAAGGTGAAAGACGACGGTCCGCCGCGCCCGCGGGGTCAGTCCCGGCAGCTTGCGATAAATGGGCACGACGCGACCGACAGAAAGAGGATCCGCCCCGGCCGCGCCTGCGCTCTCTCCACCTTCTAAGAACTCTTCTATCTGCGGGTTCTCCATGACGAGCCCCCGCCTGAAACGCGCAGCCTGGGTTGCGATCCCATAAACCCAGAAGACCTTCTTCGGAAGCAGCCACCTTTGGAAGTACGGTTGGTTGAAGAAGACGAGGCGGAGAGGGCCCGAGCCGTCGTCGAGGATCGCCTCGAAGATCGTGAAGCCGCGGCGCCTCGTCCGGATGAGACGCGCCGAGAGGACCGTGCCCTTGACCGTCGTCGCGGGCCCCTCCGGCACGAGCGCCGCGATCGGCGCGATACGCGTGCGGTCCTCGTAGCGGAACGGAAGGTGGAGAAGGAGATCGAGCGCCGTTTCGACCCCGGCCTCGGCCAGCTCACGGGCCCGCGCCGCGCCGATGCCGGGAAGATTCGCGAGGGGCGGGAGCGGGACGGGAATGTCTCCTACGCCTTGCTGACGCGAAACGTGAGGTCGACGAGGCCGAAGCGCGTGCGGTCTCCGTCCTTGATCGTGACCGGCTGTCCCGTGACGATCCGCGCGCCGTTCACGAACGTGCCGTTCATGGTGCCGATCTCCTCGACGACCCGAAACTCGCCGGCCTCGTGGACGATCTTCGAGTGCCGCCTGGAGACGGAGCGCTGTGTGTCGAGGTTCGCGAGGTCCACGTCGGGCTTGATGCCCGTGACCGGATCGACGCGGCCCACAGTCGTCTCTCCGTCGCGGTTCAGGAAGAACTCCTCGCCACCCGCGGCGACGAGCCGGAAGATGTCGTGACGCTCCGACACTTTCGCGAAGATGTCGGACGAGCTCTCGTCGAGCGCGGGGGCCGCGCCCGTCGACCGCTCGAGCAGCTTCGTCGTCTCGCGCAACCTCCGGGACAGCTTGCGCAGCATGCGCACGGCGATCTCCGCGTTGTGGCGGAGCATCTCGTCGAACGTCGACTGGTTGATGCGCACGACCTCGCAATCGGTCTTCGCACGCGCCGAGGCCGTGCGGGCGACGTCCTCGAGGATCGACATCTCACCGAAGAAGTCCCCCTTCTCGAGTGTCGCGAGGACCTTCTCCTCGCCGCGCCGGCTGCGCTTGTAGATTTCCACCGTGCCGGACTGGATGACGAACATCTCCGTGCCGACGTCGCCCTCCGCGAAGATGGGCTGGCCGGCGGAAAAGCGCGCGAGGTAGTCGGTGAAGCCACCCGGCGCGCCGGACTTGACGACGACCTTCACGGTCTGCGCAGTTTAGCCGAAGAAAAGCGACTCGGGCCGGACGATAAGCCGGATTCTGTAACCGGTCGCCTCGCGGCTTCCGGCCGGCGGTCATTCCTCCAGGCCCGCTCTTTCGAGCGGGCTCGAGCGACCGACCCGGTGACGTCGGCCAAGGCCGCGGGGGCGGGCGCCCCTTCCGTCACCCTATTTGGTCTTGCTCCGCGTGGGGTTTCGCCTGCCGGTCCCGTTGCCGGAACCGCGGTGCGCTCTTACCGCACCTTTTCACCCTTACCTGCGCCTCGCGGCGCGTCGGCGGTATGTTTTCTGTGCCACTTTCCTTCGAGTTGCCCCGACCGGAATTTCTCCGGCACGCTGCCCGCGGGAGTCCGGACTTTCCTCCCCTCCTTCAGCCGTGGCGTCTGGAGCGGCGACCGCCTGTCCGGCCCGAGTCGGGATCAGTTTACCTAATTCGTCACGACCATCGAGACGTACGAGCCGTCCGAGGTGCGCGAGCCGGCCGAGGGACCGTCGTTCACGACACCGTAGACGACGAAGTCCGACGTGCCCGAGTCCGGCCGAATGCGCACGTAACCGTGCGCGATCCCCGCCCCCGAGAGAATGCCGTTCACCTGCGTCCACTGCCCGCCCGTCAGCGGGATCGTCAACGTCTGTATGGGAGTCGTCGAGCCCGTGTCGGCATCGAAGACGTCGACGACGTATGCCACGGACCCGCCGCCGATCCGGGCGTCCGCGATCGCGAGGTTGCTGCGCACGTCCGCATCCTGGCGCAAGCCGTAGACCCATGCCTCTCCCCGCGCGCGTCCAGACGCTGACACCGCCGGATATGACAGCCCATACGAGCCGCCGACGCTCGTGTCGGGGTTCGGGTTCGACGTGCGTGCCTGCGCGACCGCGCCGGCGACGAGCAGCGTGCCGCCCTGGCTGCCCGTCGTCGGGATCGCGAGGCCGAGCCCGCGCAGGTAGGAGAGCGCGTTCGCCTGCACGAGCTGCTGCCTCGCGCCGAGCGGCGACGTCGTCACGGTCCCGCTCCCCAGTCCCGAGAATTCCGTCGATGCCGTGTACGTGAGCGTGACGGTCACCGGCGACGACGTCGTGTTCGTGAGCGTGAGGTCGCTCGTGTAGTGCGTCCCGCCGGGCAAATCGAGAAGAATCGGGACGAGGCCCTCGGTCGCGTTCGAGACGAGGAAGCTGCCGTCCGAGGTGCCGCCGCCCGCGCTGCCGCCGTCGTTCACGACGCCGTAGGCGATGAACCGATCGGTGCCCGACGTGCGCCGCACGCGCGCGTAGCCGTTCGTGATTCCCAGCAGGGTCAGTACGGGGGTGTACCGGAGAATCGAGTTGAACTGGAAGAACGCGCCCGGCTGAAGGGTCTGTATGAGAGGAGCTCCCGCCGGCGCGCCGCTGTCGCCGTCGTAGAGCTGGATCTCGAGGGAGACGGGGCCGGACGTCATGCCGGAGGCGGTGCCCGGCGCGTGGACCACCGCGAGGTTCGAGCGGAAGGACGGGTTCTCGCGCAGTCCGTAGATCCAGGCGTCGCCGGAGGACGTCGCGTTCCCGGCGGGCACCGCCGCCGCGAAGGTCCCGAAGGCCCCGCCGACGGAGGCAGAGAGGTTCGGGGTGGTCGTGCGCGAGCCGGCAAAGACGGCAGCCGGGTCGCTCACCCCGACGAACGTCGCGAAGAACGTTCCGAGCTTGCCGGAGCCGTCCGACGGCAGCGCCCATCCATTCGCCGCGAGGAACGCGATGACGTCGGGAACGTAAAGCTGCCGCCCAGCGGGCAGCGTGCGCGCCACGGCGGGTCCGCCGGCGCCCGGAGTGCCGGCCGCTGGAACGTAGACGAGAACGAGCGTCGCGTCGTTTCCGCTGCGGTTCACGGCCACGAAGTCCGACGTGTAGTGCGACGAGGCCGCGCCGTGGATGTCGAGGACGACCGGCACCTGCACGACCGCACCGGTCGGGGGCGTCGTGGCGCCGCTTCCCACCGTGAGGAACAGGGCGATGCGCCGGACGACCGACCCGGATGTCGCCGCGACGTCGAGGCGATACGTGCCGGCGGCGGCACCCGAATCGCTGAGAGTGAGAGTTCCGCTCTCGGTGCGCGAGAGGACGCCCGCCGTCGTGTCCGCGGGGTTCCCCGGCCGGAATTCGGCCGTCACGCCCGCCGGAAGGACGGCGACGGTCACGGTCGCGACGGCATCCGCGTCGGCCGTGCCGTTCTGGTACAGCGCGAGGTTCACGACGACGCTCCCGCCCGCCGGGAGAACCGGCGTCGCGGGATTCGCCCCGAGGCTGAAGTCCGTCGTGCCCGGCGCCGGAGCCGGCAGCGCGGACGCGAGCGCCCCGGCGTCGACGGAGCCGAGGCCGGTCGCGGCATCGTAACCGGTACCGGCCGAGTACCCCGTGAGCCCGGGGACTGAATTGCTACCGGTCGTGATGTCGTGAAATGCGGGCGTCCCGACGAGCGTGGGCGGGGTGACCGCTCCCGTGACACCGTATTGCGCGCGGCCGGCCGCATAGAGGAGCGGGTTCAGGTTTCCGAGCCGTCCGCCGGCTCTCTGCGCGAGAAGCGCGGCGATGCCGGCGAAGGCGGGAGACGAAGCCGACGTGCCAGCCACGGCGAACAGTCCGCTCGGGCCGGTCGTGTGCCCTTGAACCATGAGATATCCCGTGTGCGTCGCGCCGGCTACGGAGACGTCGGGCACGTAACGGGCATTGTCCGCGGGAAGGCCGGCGACGTTCTGCCAGGGCGGGCGCGCGAAGAGGGTGCTCTTGCCGCCTCCCGTCGCCAGCAGACCCGAACCGCCGGCCGCGCCGCTTTCGTTCCACGTCGTTTCCGGAATGTAGCCCTTAACGGATTTTTTCGTCGTCGGGTCGTTCGTCGAACTCCAGTAGCTCGACGGGCTCGTGTCGAGAAACTGCGTCCCCCCCACGCACGTGGCGTAAGGCGAAGAGCCCAGCCCGTTCACCCCGACCTGCGTTCCCGTCGCGTCCGTGGAATCCTGGCAGCCCGCGACGCCGCTGTCTCCCGAGGCCACCATCACGGAGATTCCCTGCGCGGCCGCCTGCGCCCAGACGTTCGTATAGAAAGCGGTGTCCGTGTCGGCGAAGTCGCCCTCGCATGCGCCATACGAGAGCGACAGCACGTCCGCGACGTCGTGGCTGACGGCATAGAGCGCCGAGAGGTCGACGCCCGCCGACGTGTCCGTCGAGTTGGAAGCGACGAGGATCGTCCGGGCCGCGGGGGCGATCGCCCCCGCCCACTGGAGATCGAGGTCGGATTCGGTCTCGTCGCCCGAGACGATTCCGGGATCCGGGCCGTTCACGATCACGGTGGGATCCTTGGCCGGAAGGCCGAAGTAGGTCCGAAAGTAAGTCGTGTCCGCCACTTTGACGTTCGTCTGCGCGAGAAGACCGATCGTCCGGCCGCTGCCGTTGATTCCGGCGGCGGCCAGCGCATCCACGTCGTAGATCGCCGTGAAATCGGCGGGCGCGAGATAGTGCTGGCCTCCGGATGTGTTGACGGGCCTCGGGCGCGCGAGCGGGCGGCGTCGCGGGAACGAGTGAAGCGAAAGCACGCCCACGACACGGCTCGCGAGGCTCACCGGAAGTCTCGGGGGCCTGACGTTCGCGATCCGGATCCGGCCCTCGGCGAGAACCTCGTGGATTTCGGTGTCGAACGCATTCTCGATGTCGGCCGCGCGCCCGGAAAAGACGAGCGCCGCGCGCCCGGCCGGCGCGTCCTCCACCTCGAGGTCGTGACTCGTGAGCCAGCCCTCGACCGCGGCTACATCTTCGCTCGAGGCGCCGAAGCGCCGCTCGAACTCGGGGGGCGAAAGCCAGCGGCGGAAGTCGGGAGACGCGGCGTCTTGCTGGTCGGCGAGGAGGCGCGCGAGGCCGTCCGGGTCGCGCCGTGGCAGGACGAGAATCACGCGATCGAGGCGAACGCCACCGTCGAGCCGGGCGATGTCGCGGGCGCCCGCGACTTCGCGCGGCACCGATCCGACCTTCGAGAGCGCCTCGTCGGGTTGCGCGCCGCGGGCCCCGTGCGCCGCGTAAAGGAGCAGGACCAGAACGGCCGCCCCGGCCGGGGGCCCTCCGGAGCGGCGGCGGCCGAAGAGATCGGCCGAACGCGCCATGCGCGGGACGGCGAGAACGAAAAGCAAGCCGACCGCCGCGACGACGAGGAGCGCCACGAGCGGCAGGAAGATCGAGACGAGGCTCTGCAGGAACGCGAGGATGTCCTCCGCGAGGGAGAGCCCGGCGTTCGCGATGCCCGCGGTGAGAGCGGTCGACGTGAGGCGCGTGGCGCTCTTCACGAGATGCGAGACGAGGGCGACCGCTCCGCCCGACCCGGCCGCGACGACGTTCAGGACGGCCGACCGCTCGGGTTGGACCACGGCGAGAGCCACGAGGGCGCCCACGACGGGCCGGACGAAGGAGTGGAGGAGATGCCAAAAATGGTCGAGCCCCGGAATCTTGTCGGCGACAAACTCCATGAAAAAGAGGATCGCCGCCACACCGAGGGCCGGAGTCGAGGCGAGCAGGCGGGCGATCGCACCGGGATAATCCTCGGGAAAGAAACGCGCCATCGCTCCGTACACGAGCAGCACGGCATAGGAGTTGAGGCCCGCCGCCGCCGACAAGCCGAGCCCGGTTCCGAAGAGCTGGGGAAGTCCGTTCGTCACCGGCTCGCCTTCGCCGTGATGTTCGCGAGCGCAGCCTGCGCTCTCCGGTTTCCGGGGTCCAGCCGCATGACTTCCTTGAGGGCCTTCATGCGCTCCGGCTCGTTCCGTTCGTGCAGGCAGGCCTCCGCCAGCTCCCACCAGAGCTCGACGTTCTCCGGGATGAACTTGACGGCGCGCCGCATCGTCTCCGTGGCGTGCCGCACCCACTTCGGGTTCTTGCGCTGAATTCTCGAGAGGAGCACCCAGTACTCCTTCTGGCTGGGGTCGAACTCGACGGCCTGTCGTGTCATCTCGTACGCCGGGTAGAAGTCCTCCTCCTCGTACAGCACCTTCGCGCGCGTGTAGTTCTTCCGGGCGATCTCCTTCTGGACCTCCATGGTCGGCGCGGTGTCCGGCAGCGCGATGGTGTCCGCGCTCACCTCGAGCGTCCGGTCGTATGCCGTGCGCGTCTCGGGACTGCGGAAGGCGCGTTCGGCGATCCGGACGCGGGCGAACAGCGCCTCCAGGGCGTCGCGGGCGTCCCCGAGATGCGACTTCAGATGATGGTCGGGGTGGAAGAGGCGCGCGCGCTCGTGGAGCGCCTTCACGATCGCCTCGCCCGGATCGCCGGGCTCGACACCGAGGAGATCGTAGTGCGTCGCCCAGTCCAGGCGCCTGTAGGCGTTCCAGACGAGCTCGCGCTGGAGCTCGTGCTGCTCGGCGACGCGCGCGGGAGGCTGCGCGCCCGCAATCTCGACGTTCAGAAACAGGAGACCTTCGGCGGCGCCGCTCTTTTCGATCGGCCTCCCCTGGGCCACGAGCTGCACGAGGCCCGTGGCCGCGAGCCGCGCGACGATGCGCTGGTCGCGGTGGATCTGCTCCACGGTCGTCGTCCCATCCACCTTGCCGAGCACTTCCGCCTCCTCGGCCGACACGAGAATCGCCTGATAGCGGAGAAGGAGATCGGGAGCGAACACCGGCCGCGAACCCGGATCGAGAGGAGAGTTGAGCTGGGACGCGGGCGAGGGCAGGCGGCGCAGCGCCTCGAGAAGCATTCCCCCCGTCGGGCGGTCCATCTTCGCGGGCACGTCGGGCGCCGCGTCGAGGGGCGTCACCGTGAAGACTCCACTCGTCCACTTGAGCGTGTCGAAGAAGAGGCGTTCCGAGAGGGCCCGGACGGCGGCCTCCGCGACGTAACCGGGAACGGCTCCCGACTCGGTGAGCGCCCGGGCGAGGCCCTGACCGGGCTCGTTGAGCGCTTTCTCGAAGGCCGACATGAGAAGGTTTTCGTCCGCGAGGCCGAACGTGCGAAGCAGCTCTCCGACGAGCTGCGCCTCGCGATTCGAGCTCGCGAAGAGAATCTGGCCCCGGTCGAACGAGAACGTCCGCTCCTCCCCGCCTCGGGACACGAGCAGCTTCGCCGTCGTACGCTCCCGATAGAGGCTTCGAACGACCTCTGCGAACGGGATGCGCTCGAGGGACCCGCCGGTCAGCATCCGGGTACGGCTGTCGCCGGTCAGCGACCGGAAGCGGCTATCGCTGTTGGTGGGTGTCATTCCTCGGAAAGTGTAGCAGCGCCAACGGATCTTTCGGCGACCCGCTTCTCCCGAAAGCGCGCGATCCGGGCGGCAACCGCCTTGCCGGCGACCGCCGCGAGCGCTTCGTCCGTGGCCGCGAGGACGGCCTCGGCGCCGCCGAAGGCGGCGAGAAGAGTCTTCACGCGCGCGGGTCCAAGGCCGCCGATCGCGAGAAGCGGGCTCTCGAGGGCGTGCTTGCCGCGCGCCCGCCGGTGCGTCTTGAGGCCGAAGCGATGCGCTTCGTCGCGGGCCCGCTGGAGCAGCTTGAGGCCGGCGTTCGTCCGCGGGAGGACGATCGGCGCGGAGCGTCCGGGCACGAACACCTGCTCCTCGCGCTTCGCGAGAGAGGCCGCCGCCACGTCGATTCCGATCCGGTCGAGCGCTCCGAGGGCCGCCGAAAGCTGGCCCTTGCCGCCGTCGATCAGGAGAAGGTCGGGCAGCGGTCTCCCCTCGTCTTTCGCGTGCGCATACCGACGCGAGACGGCCTCGGCGATCGACGCGAAGTCGTCGACGCCCGGCCGCTCGATGCGGAAGAGGCGGTATTCGTCCTTCGCGGGCTCACCGTCCACGAAGACGACGCACGACGCATACGTCTCGCTCCCCGAAAGGTGTGAGATGTCGAAGCATTCGATCCGGGACGGACGGCGGTCCAGGTCGAGCGCCCTCGCGAGGGCGAGCGTCGCCTTCTCCCCGCGTTCGCGCACGCGCCGGAAGCGTCGGAGATGATTCTGGCGCGCGTTGTCGCGGGCGATCTGGACGCGCTCGAAGGCCGCGCCGCGGCGCGGCGTCTTGATCGTGACGCGCGACCCCTTCCGGTCCGTGAGCCACGTCTCGATCGGCTCGAGGGCGTCTTCGGTCAGGTCGACGGGTAGCAGGATCTCGCGCGGAAGGAACGTCGTCCCGCCCGCGGATCCGGATGCGCCCTCGGCCACCGTGTCGTAGTACTGCGACAGGAGCGACACCCAGAACTCCTCGGCTGGCACGTCGCCGAGGCCCTCCCAGAAGTACTCTCGCGAGTCGAGGACGACCCCGCCACGCACGAAGAGCAGCGCGACCGCGACGTTGCCGCCGTCCGAGAAGTCGCCGAAGATGTCCACGTCCTCGCCCGAGACCGACTGGACGCGCTGTTTCTCCGCGAGCTCCTCGACCGTGCGCAGGCAGTCGCGGTATGCCGCGGCCATCTCGAAGTTCTCCGATTCGGCCGCTGCGCGCATCTTCACGTCGAGCCGCGGCTCGAGCTCCTCGTTCCGTCCGGAGAGAAACAGAAGCACGTCCTTCACCGCGTCGTCGTACGCACTCTTCGTCGTGAGGCCGGCGACGCACGGGCCGAGGCAGGCATGCATGTCGTAGTAGAGGCACGGGCGCGGCAACGTGCCGTCGATCTCGATGCGGCACGTGCGGATCTGGAACATCCGCTGGACCATCTTCATCGCACCGCGGCACGTGCGCGCCGGGAGAAAAGGTCCGAAGTAGCTGTGGCCGTCTTTCAGCACCCGCCGCGTCACGAACGCGCGCGGCCAGTCCTCCCCCGTCGTGACCTTGATGTAGGGGTACGTCTTGTCGTCGCGGAGGAGGATGTTGTAGCGCGGCTTGTGCTTCTTGATGAACGCGTTCTCGAG
>OCTA010000866.1_pt1 | contig 28203 bp, 16 predicted proteins | sample 1538991 | NCBI WGS metagenome assembly OCTA01 (sample SAMEA3539302, study PRJEB22396) | soil metagenome | biome: tundra; feature: field; material: soil | place: USA | collected 2010-05 | depth 0.15 m | reverse complement strand
GCCCTCCTCCTCCATGCGGCTGCGAATCGCTTCGAAGACCGCAAAGCCGCTGTGCCCTTCATTCAAATGCAGCACCCCCGGAGTCACTCCCATCGCCTTCAGCGCGCGAAAACCTCCGATCCCCAGCAGCAATGCCTGCCGAATGCGCGTGCGCCCGTCTCCCCCATATAGTCGCGATGTCAACTCGCGATCCTCCGGCGCATTGCCCTCCACGTTCGAGTCCAGCAGCAGCAGGTCGCAGCGTCCCACTTTCACGCGCCAGACCTTTGCGCGAATCAAACCGCCGCGCGTCTGAATCTCCACCACGACGGGTTCGCCGTTCTGCCCGATAGCGGGCTGCATCGGCAGCTGATTCACATCGGTCTGCAGATACTCCTCCCGCTGCCATCCGCTCTTGTCGAGCCGCTGCAGAAAATAGCCCTGCCCGTAAAACAGGCCGATCCCGACCAGCGGAATCCCGAGATCGGACGCGCTCTTGATGTGGTCCCCGGCCAGCACGCCCAACCCGCCGGAATAAATCGGCAGCGATTCGTGCAATCCAAACTCCGCGGAAAAATACGCCACCGGACGCGGCCGCAATACGCCGGCATTCAGCGAGCCCCAGGTCCGGTCCGCGTTCAGGTATTCCTGCTGCCGGCGATAGACATAGTTGATTCGGCTATGCAGAACGAGTTCCGTAGCCCGCCGCTCGATCTCGCCTAAAGGAATTTCGCTGAGCAGCGAAATCGGATTTTGATTCAGTTGCCGCCAGCGCGTGGGATTCAGATCGCGGAACAGGCTGATGCAGTCAGGGTCCCAACTCCACCAGAGATTGCGCGCGAGCGACCAAAGGCGCTCCTGGGCCGGCCCGATGAAGCGGTCGAGCGTGCGCGCCTCGCTCACCACCGGCGCGACTTCGTTCGCTGCATCCCCCAGCATGCGGATCTCATCTTCGCGAAAGACCCGCGCCTCCTTGGTTTGCACGATCAGAACACCTTGCAGAATGCCGCGGTCAATCAGGGGCACGCCCAAAAACGAGCGGTATTCTTCCTCCCCCGATTCCTTGAAGTACTTGAAACGCGGATGATTTCTCACGTCATCCACCGCAACCGGCATCACCTGTTCCGCCACCAGTCCGGCCAGGCCCTCGTTGAGCGGCATCCGCAGTTTGCCGATGGCTCGCGGGTGAAGTCCAAGTGTCGCCGCCAAAACCAGGTTCGACCGGTCCGGCTCGAGCAGATACGCTGAGCAAACATCCGTTCTGAACCGCGAAGCAATGAGCGCGACGACGTTCATCAGGGTGTCGGCCGGTTTGCCGCCTTCCTCGGTCAGATTCGTGATCTCCTCGAGCGTCAACACATGATTGGTTTCAACAGATTCGTTGATCGGGGTCATCGGTAATCGCCTCTCAATCAATTCAGGATGATTGCAACGACACGTGTTCCACGCCTCAACAGAAATGCAAAGGTGCATCCGGCCCTATGCCGAAACGTGAAACGGCTATTGCTGGAGTGTTAGCTAAGGGAGAAAAATCCCGTTCTTCGCCTGGGCGGGATAATTGTGACAATATCATCAATTCGGCCGCGGCCGCGAATGAAATTAAGGCGCCCGGTCGATGCCCCAACCCGGGCTCGCATCGGGCGACGCCGATGGGAGTACGCCGCTTGTTTCGATTCCAGAGCCGGAACTGTCACATTCTCAACTCGGGCCAGAGGTGCGGAAATCGGTCAAGCTGGGAGAATGGACGCCCCGAGCTCCGGCGATGACGAGGCACTTAGTCTCCGTGCGCGCCCTCGCCTTCCAACTCGGCGCCGACTTTGTGCAGCTTCATGAAATGCCATTGCAGCTTGTCGAAGAAGAGATAAACCACCGGCGTGGTAAACAGCGTAAGCGCCTGCGAGACCAGGAGCCCGCCGACAATGGTGATGCCCAACGGCTTGCGCAGTTCTGAGCCCACGCCCATCCCGATGGCCAGCGGCAACCCGCCAAACATGGCCGCCATGGTGGTCATCATGATGGGCCGGAACCGAAGAAGGCAAGCCTGGTAAATGGCCTCGCGCGGCGGCAAGCCTTCGTCCCGCTCCGCCTGCAGGGCAAAGTCGATCATCATGATGGCGTTCTTTTTCACAATGCCGATCAGCAGCAGAATGCCGATCAACGCGATGATGCTCAAGTCTGTCCCCGTCAGTAGCAGCGCCAGGATGGCGCCCACGCCCGCCGGCGGAAGCGTGGAAAGAATCGTCAGCGGGTGAATCAGGCTCTCGTACAAAATTCCCAGCACGATGTAAACCGCCACCAGTGCGGCCAGAATCAGGTAGGGCTCGTTCTTCAGCGATTCCTGAAATGCCTGCGCCGTCCCTTGGAAGCTGGCATGGATAGCGCTGGGCATGCCCATCTCCCTTTGAGCCTGTTCCAGCGCGGTTACCGCTTGGCCGAGTGAGACGTTCGGCGCCAGGTTGAAGGTAAGCGTGATCGCCGGATACTGGCCCTGGTGATTCACCGTGAGCGACGTCCGCTGCGTTTCGTATTTTGCAATCACCGAGAGCGGCACCATGGCGCCGCTTGTGGCTGGTGTGGGAGCCGTCGCGGCTGTGGCACTGCCTGTCGCTGCTGTGCTGACTGTCGACGTTGCAGCAGGCGCGATCGAAGCCGCTCCCCCAGAAGCGGGAGTCCCCAGCGTCGGGTTGATCCCCGTCAATGCACCCGACAACAACGGATTGGCAGAAGTTGTGCCGGAGGAACTCGTCGTAAGGTTTCCGCCTGAGGTTGGAAACACCGAAGCCGTGGCTCCCGTCGATGGAGTGAAGGAGGAAGCCGGCGACGCCGCACCCGTTGCGGAGAATGCAGCCGCAGCAGCTGTAGAAGCGGTGCCCGACGTGCCTAGCGCCGGCACTGTGGCGGCGGCTCCCGTCACATTGCTGGCCTTCACATAAATCCCGTCGAGCGCGTCGGGGCTGAGCTGGTATTGCGGGTCAACCTCCATCACCACGAAGTACTGGTTAAGCCCTGTGTACATCGTGGAGACTTCGCGTTGGCCAAAGGCATCGTAGAGCGTCTGGTCAATTGTCGAGGCGCTGATACCCAGCCGTGAGGCTGTGTCGCGGTCGATCACCAGGTTAGCCGCCAGTCCCTGATCCTGCTGGTCCGTGGATACGTCCCGAAGCTCCGGCATCTTCGCAGCGCGTGCCTGCAGCCGCGGGGCCCACGTGTTCAACTCATTTAGATTCTCGTCTGAGAGCGTGTACTGGTATTGCGCCGCGCTGCCGCGTCCGCCGATCTGAATATCCTGCTGCGACTGCAAAAACAGGCGCGCGCCGGGAACGCTCGAGAGCTTGGCGCGCAACCGGTTCACTACCGTGTCAGCCGTTACGCCCTTGCGCTGGCCCGGGTCCTTCAAAGCAATGAACATGAATCCCATGTTGTTGCTTCCGCGTCCGCCACCTGCAAAGGCCGTCACTGAACGCACCGCCGGATCGTCCAAAGTCATCTGCGCCAGTTGGCGCTGCTTATCACGCATGGCCGGGAAGCTGATGTCCTGCGCGGCCATCGTTTGGCCTCCCAACCGGCCCGTGTCCTGTTGTGGGAAAAATCCTTTGGGCACGATGATGAAGAGATAAACGTTCAGGAATGCCGTGCCAACAGCCACCCCGAGAATCAGCCATTCGTGGCGCAGCACCCAGCGCAGACCAGCGTCATATTCATGGTGAAGCCACTGGAAGGCACGCTCACTCGCCCGATAGACGGGTCCGTGCCGACTCTCGTCGCGCGACTTGAGAAACTTCGCGCATAACATGGGCGTGGTGGTCAGTGAGACCAGCAGCGAAACCGCAATCGCCACCGAGAGCGTCACCGCGAACTCACGGAACAGCATGCCCACAATGCCGCCCATCAGCAGAATCGGAATAAAGACCGCGATCAGAGAGGTGCTCATCGACAGCACCGTAAACCCGATCTCCTTTGAGCCTCGCATCGCCGCTTCAAACGGCGTTAAGCCGATTTCCAGGTAGCGCGTGATGTTTTCGATCACCACAATGGCATCGTCGACTACAAAGCCGGTCGAGATGGTCAAGGCCATCAGCGACAAGTTATCGATGCTGAATCCCAGCAGGTACATCACTCCGAAAGTGCCCACCAGCGAGAGCGGCACGGCCACCGAGGGAATGATCGTTGCCCATATCTCGCGCAGGAAGAGGAAGACGACCAGCACCACCAGGCACACGCTGATAATGAGCGAAACCTCGACATCGTGGACGCTCGAGCGAATCGTGGTTGTCCGGTCGACAGCCACGTCGATCTTGATGGTCGGTGGAATGGCGGCTTGCAGATGCGGCATCTCGGCCAGCACGTTGTCCACCGCCGAAATTACGTTGGCGCCGGGAATCTTGAAGATGATGATCAGTACCGCGCTCTCCAGCTTCGCGGGAGGTCCCTTGTCCGGGTTAATCCCCGACACGCCGGCCGTGTGAATGTCGGCAATGCTGTCGGTCACCGTGCCAACATCGGAGACACGCACCGCCGCGCCGGTCTGCTTGTTGTATCCCACGATAATGGGCGCGTACTCGCTGGCTTTGAAAATCTGATCGTTATCGCTGATCGCCCAGCGGTGGGTCGGATCCTGGAAGCTGCCCTTGGGCCGGTTGGCGTTGGCGTTCCCTAGGGCCGTGCGCACCGCATCCAGCCCGATGCCGTTATTACCTAGCTGCATCGGATTCAATTCCACGCGCACCGCTGGGCTGGAGCTGCCTCCGACAAAAACCTGACCGATCCCATTGATCTGCGCGATCTTCTGCGCCAGAATCGAGTCGGCAAGATCGTAAATCTGCGGCTTGGGAACGACATCCGATGTTAGTGTCAGGATCAGAATCGGCGCGTCGGCGGGATTCGCCTTGCGGTAGCTGGGATTCTGCGGCAAATACGACGGCAACTGGCTGCGTGCCGCATTGATGGCTGCCTGCACGTCACGTGCCGCATCGTCGATGTTGCGGCTCAGATCGAATTGCAGGGTTACGTTCGCCGAGCCCAGCGAACTCTGTGAAGTCATCTGGTTTACGCCAGCGATGCGCCCGAACTGGCGCTCGAGCGGCGTGGCCACCGCCGAAGCCATGGTCTCCGGACTGGCGCCTGGCAATCCCGCACCAATGCCGATCACCGGATAGTCCACATCCGGCAGCGACGCTACCGGCAGAATGGAATAGGCCACCGAGCCTGCCAGCAACAGCGCCAGGCTCAGCAGCGAGGTCGCCACCGGTCGCTGGATAAAGGGTGCGGAAAGATGCATGTGTGCTTATCCCTCTCCCTTAGTCGCCCGGGACCGTTTCTTCGCGAAGATCGTGCCGCACAACGCCGCCGCTCAGCCGTTGCGCCAGCTTGTCAAAGTAGAGGTAGACAACTGGCGTGGTGTAAAGCGTGAGCATCTGCGAAAACAGCAGGCCGCCCACAATGGAGATGCCCAGCGGCTCGCGCAGCTCGGCGCCCACTCCTCCGCCCAGCGCCAGGGGCAGTCCGCCCAGCAGGGCGGCCATGGTTGTCATGAGGATCGGCCTGAAGCGCAACAGGCAAGCTTGAAAAATGGCGTCCTCTGCCGGCTTGCCCTGGTTGCGCTCGGCGTCGAGCGCGAAGTCGATCATCATGATGGCATTCTTCTGCACAATGCCGATCAGCAAAATGATTCCAATCAGCGCGATCACGCTGAAGTCCGTGCGCGTGATCAGCAGCGCCAGCAGCGCTCCCACGCCCGCCGAGGGCAGCGTCGAAATGATGGTGATGGGGTGAATGTAGCTCTCGTACAGCACTCCCAGTACGATGTACACCGTCACCAGCGCCGCCAGGATCAGAATCGGCTCATTCGACAGCGAGGTCTGAAACGCCGCGGCCGTCCCCTCGAAGCTGGCGTTGATCGAATTCGGCATCTGGATTTGCTGTTCCACGCGTCGAACCGCGTTCACAGCATCGCCCAGGGATGCGCCCGGCGCCAGATTGAAACTGACTACGGTGGAAGGGAATTGCCCTTGATGGCCGATCGAAAGCTGCGCTTGTGTTTGCTCCCAGTGCGCCAACTCGCTGAGGGGAACCTGGGTGCCGTTCGCCGACTTCACATAAAGATCGTTCAGCGTCGCCGGATCGGTCTGGAAGTTTGGCTTCACCTCCATCACCACGTGGTACTGGTTCAGCTGCGTAAAGATGGTAGACACCTGCCGCTGGCCGAAAGCATCGTACAGCGTGTTGTCCACGTCCGCCATGGCCACGCCCAGCCGCGCCGAGGTGTCGCGGTCAACCACAAGTTCAGCTCCCAGCCCCTGGTCCTGCAGGTCGCTGGCCACGTCGGTCACTACTTTTTCCTGTGCCAGCGCCGCCACCATCTTGCGCGTATAAATGCCAAGTTCATTCTGGTCCGGATCTTCCAGCGCATATTGGAACTGGGTCCGGCTCACGCGGTCTTCCACCGTCAGATCCTGCAACGGCTGCAGAAACAGTTGAATTCCTTCAACGTGCGACACCTTGCCCTGTAGGCGCTGAATCACCACAGTGGCCGATACCTTGCGCACGTTCAGTGGCTTCAGGTTGATCTGGATGCGGCCGGAGTTGAGTGTAGTGTTCGTCCCGTCTACGCCAATAAACGAGGAGACGTTGTCCACCGCCGGGTCCTGCAGCACAACGTCCACCAGCTTTTGTTGCCGCTCGGCCATGCTCGTAAAGCTCACCGTCTGCGGCGCCTCGCTGATGCCGAGGATCACGCCCGTATCCTGCACCGGGAAAAAGCCCTTGGGGATCACGATGAACAGCAGAATCGTCGCCACCAGCGTGCCGATCGTCACCATCAAGGTGATAAATCGGTAACGAAGAACCACCTGCAGTGTGCGTCCATACGACGCGATGATCCGGTTGAAGACGTTCTCCGACCAATGATAGAAACGCGTCTGTTTCGCGTGCGCCTTGTCCTTCAGAATGCGCGAGCACATCATCGGCGTCAGCGTCAGCGAGACCACCGCCGACACAAGAATGGTCACCGCCAGCGTAATCGCGAATTCGCGGAATAGCCGCCCCACCACATCGCTCATGAACAGCAGCGGAATCAGCACCGCGATGAGCGAAACCGTCAGCGACATGATCGTGAAGCCGATTTGTTCGCTGCCCTTGAGCGCCGCGCGCATCGGGCTGTCGCCGGCCTCGATGTAGCGCGAGATGTTCTCGATCATCACGATGGCGTCGTCCACCACGAAGCCCGTCGAAATGGTGAGCGCCATCAGCGTCAGATTGTTCAGCGAGTAGCCCAGCAGGTACATCACCCCAAACGTGCCCACGATCGACAGAGGCACCGCCACCGAGGGAATGATGGTGGCCGCCAGGTTGCGCAGGAACAGGAAGATGACCATCACTACCAGCGCGATGGTCAGCATCAACTCATATTCCACGTCCCGCACCGAGGCTCGAATCGTCACCGTGCGATCGGTCAGCACCTTCACCTGCACGCTGGCCGGCATGCCGGTCTGCAACTGCGGCAGCAACTGCTTGATCCGATCCACCACCGCGATGATATTGGCGCCGGGTTGGCGTTGTACGTTGACGATCACCGCAGGCTGGCGGTCCATCCATGCGGCCTGCTGCGAATTTTCCGCCGCATTTACGATCGTGGCCACATCCGACGCGCGAACTGCCGCCCCGTTGCGATACGCCACAATCACCGGCTGGTAATCGCTGCTTGAAACCAGTTGGTCATTGGCGCCGATGGTGAAAGACTGGCGATTTCCGTTCAGCGTGCCCTTGGCCTGATCCACGTTGGCCGCAGCCAGCGCCGTCCGCAAATCTTCGAGGCTCAGGTTGTAGGCGGCCATCTCCGCAGGATTGGCCTGGATGCGCACCGATGGCTTTTGCCCGCCCGCGATCGACACCATCCCCACGCCCATTACCTGCGAAATCTTCTGCGCCAGGTTGGTATCCGCTGCATCTTCGATCTTGTCCAGCGGCAGGGAATTGGAGGTCAGCGCCAGCGTCATGATGGGCGCGTCCGCAGGGTTCACCTTGCTGTAAATCGGGGGATTAGGCAGATCGGTCGGCAAAAAGCTGTTCGCCGCATTAATGGCCGCCTGCACCTCTTGCTCGGCCACGTCAATGTTCTCGTCCAGGTTGAATTCGAGCGTGATGACTGACCCACCGCCGGAGCTGACCGACGTCATCTGTTTCAATCCTGGCATCTGCCCGAACTGACGTTCCAAGGGCGCCGTCACGGACGAGGCCATCACTTCCGGCCCTGCCCCGGGGTAGAAGGTCAGCACTTGGATGATCGGATAATCAACTTCAGGCAGCGCAGAGACCGGCAGCTGCTCATACCCCACTGCACCGGCCAGCAGGATGGCTGCCATCAGCAGCGACGTGGCTACCGGGCGCAGAATAAACGGCCGGGAAGGACTTATGCTCACTGCTGTCCCTTCCCCTGGTGCTTGCCCAGCACTTGGGAAGCCGCGGCGCCGGCTTTCGCAGCCTGCGGAGTCTTACTCACGACCACGATCTGTCCGGGACGCAGCCGGTCCGCTCCGTCAATCACGACGTTTGCGCCCGCCGTCACGCCGCTGTCCAGGACCGTAACCTGGCCCTCGGCGAGCGCCACCTTCACAGGCTGCATATTGGCCACCATTTTGCCACTGGCGTCTTGGTCGATGACCCACACGAATGCGCCCTGGTTACCGGACTGAATGGCCGCCGACGGCACTACCAGGGCCTTGGGCCGGTTCTCCAGAACCAGGTGAATGTTGACGAACTGGTTGGGAAACAGTCCTTCGTTCAGATTGGGGAAAACCGCCTTCAGCTTGTCCGTGCCCGTGGTTGTGTCAATCTGGTTGTCAGCAGCTTGCAGATTCCCGGCTGCCAGCTTCTGCACATCGCCGCGATCATAAGCATCCACGGGCATCAGCTTGTCCGTCCGTAGTCGATTGAGAACCGGGGGAAGCTGGTTCTCCGGAAGCGTGAAATAAACCGCGATCGGCCGCAGCTGATTCACGATCACCAGGTTGGTGGTATTCGCCGAAATCAGATTGCCGGGATCCACCAGCCGCAGGCCAATCTTCCCATCGATCGGCGATTGAATCGTGCACCAGTCCAGTTGCAACTGGGCATTCTCTATGGAGGCCTTGTCTGACACGATCGCGCCCTGGTACTGGCCGAGACTGGCCTCATCCGCGTCCAGAGTCTCTTTTGAGGTCACACCCGCGTCATAGAGTGCCTTATAGCGGTTGTATTCCGCCTGGGCATTCTTCAACAGCGCTTCATCGTGCGCGAGCGTACCCTTGGCTTGGTCCAGGGCAGCCTGGTACTGGCTGGGATCGATCTCCAGGATCGTCTGCCCCTTTCTTACTTCCTGGCCTTCGGCGAACTTGACAGGCAGAAGCTGCCCGCTTACCCGCGCCTTCACCGTCACGCTCATGTAGGGCGTTACCGTGCCCAGCGCCGTCAGGTAAATCGGCATCGCCTTCTGCTCAACCGGTGTCACCTGCACCGGTACCGGCCGGCTTTGCAGCGCCGCTGCCTGTTTCGCAGTGTTGGCCGCGGCCTGCTGCTGGTTCTGGTAGACCTTCCACACAACGAGTCCAAGCGCGATGGCAATCACCAGGTACACTACGATCCGGACCCATGCCCGTTTGTGACCGGGCTTCGGTTCCAATGTCCCGGCGGCGCGTAATTGAGTCTCCGGTGCGTGTTGAATTTCCATATTTTCGATGTCCGTCGTTTCTCTCACGTGGGTGATCAGAATCAGGCTGGAATTCTATCCTGCCGGGCATGGGCGCGGAGCGGCCTACCCGGTAATACGGACGTATTTGTTCCGGCAAAGGTTTCGGACCCGGTCCTATCCCCCAGGAAGGCGTTGGCATCAATCCCGGCTCCATTCTAAGGGCAGGGAGAACCGGTCCGGGAGATTCTCATATAATTTGTACGAATCGCCTTTCCGCAAGTTGATAGCTTCAAAAATAGGGCAGCCCGCCGTGCGTTTTCCTGCAGTTTGAGCGAACTCGCACTCCGGCGGCCAGCCTTTCTACTGCGAGGACCCGGTGCCCGAGAATCCCGCCACCACTGAGATTTCTGACACGCCCGGGCTTTCCGATCTCGTTCGCCCACTCTGCATCGATCTCGATGGCACACTGGTCAAGTCCGATACGCTCTTAGATTCGCTCTGCCAGCTTCTGCGCAAGGAGCCATGGCAATTTTGGCGCTTACCCCTCTGGCTTGCCCGAGGCAAGGCCAATCTCAAAATCGAAGTGGGCCGCCGCGCCCCGCTCGATGCACGCCGGCTTCCTTACAACGTTGAACTTCTCCGCTACCTCCAGGCTCAAAGGAGGGAGGGCCGGACTATCTATCTCACCACCGGCGCTGACGGAGCCGTGGCCCGGCGCGTCGCCACCCATCTGGGCATCTTCGATGGGGTTTTGGCCAGCGACAGCACGACCAACCTGACAGGCAATCGCAAACTCCGTCTTCTCAAAGACAGGCTCGGCGAATTCGATTACATTGGAAACTCCCGCGCCGACCTCCCGCTTCTCGACGGCGCGCGTCAGGCCATGCTGGCCAATCCCACCACAGCCCTGTGCTTGTCCCTGCGCTTGCGAAAGATTCCCATTGCTCGCGCCTTTGTGGATCAGCCCCCAACCGCGCGCACCGTTGTCAAGGCGATCCGCGTCCACCAATGGGCCAAGAACATCCTCCTGCTGGCGCCGCTCGCGCTCTCCCATCAGTTGGCGCCCGGCTCCGTCGCCGCGGCTGTCGCGGCTTTCTTCTGCTTCAGTTTCATGGCCTCGGCCAGCTACCTCGTCAACGACATGCTCGATATCGAGAGCGATCGGCGCCATCCCGCTAAGCGCCTGCGCCCTTTTGCCGCGGGCGACCTTTCTGTCTCCGGCGGCATCGGCTTGGCACTTGGATTGTTCCTGGCTTCGATCGCACTCCTGCCTTTGCTACCGGGCGCTTTTGCGTTCTGGCTTGGCCTCTACATCGTCTCCACCATGGCCTACTCCCTTTTTCTCAAGCGCATTGCGGTCGTGGATGTGCTGCTGCTCTCCGGCCTCTATACTCTGCGCCTGCTGGCTGGTGGTGCCGCTACTGCGACGGAGATATCTCCCTGGCTGGCCGCCTTTTCTATCTTCCTGTTTGTTTCCCTCGCCATGGTCAAGCGATTCAGCGAGCTTGAAAACTTGCGCGAGCGGGGCGCCACCATCACCCACGGACGTGGCTATATGGTCGCCGACCTGGAGCAAATCCGCAGCTTCGGCACCTCCAGTGCGACCGCGGCCGTGGTGGTCTTCGCGCTTTATATCTCCCGCCCCGACGTCATCGCGCTCTATAGGCACTCGGGCCGGCTGTGGCTCATCGTGCCCTTGCTCATCTACTGGCTCTTTCGTGTCTGGCTGCTCGCTTCACGCGGCGAACTGGACGATGACCCCGTCGTCTTTGCCATGCACGACCGCATGAGCCTTGCCGTAGGAGCCGCTGTTGTGGCCCTGGCCATCTTTGCCCTGTGATCCGGCAAAGCTGCAATTCCGAATCAGTGTCCATGTTCAATTACAGTTTCCTTTGGAGGGTCAACGTGATCGGAAAGAGATTGCTCTATCTCAGGCAGTTTCGCGCGGCTTGCATCGTGGGCGTCGTCTTTGCCAACCTCATATCATCCTCTGCCCAAAACAGCCGATGGGCCGATCCAAACGATCCAACTGCGAAATACATGATTGATCTGGAACACCAGTGGACCGATGCGGATTGCAACCGAAGCATGATCGTCGAAACGCTCCTCGCCGACGATTTCCTTGGAACCTCTCCTCAAGGGAAGCTCGACTCGAAGCAGGAAGCCGTTGAGCGTTCGAAGTCAGGCAAAGAGATGGCGCGCTCCTGCCAGACCTACGAAGTGAAGGTACATTTCTTCGGCGACAATGTGGCGTTGCTTTACGGCAGCGAAAGCGCGATATGGAAGACGGCCGCCGGCACCGAACATACTCGGAAACTCATCTGGACCGACACTTGGCTTAAGCGCAACGGCAAATGGCAGATCGTCGCAGCACAAGATATGCCGGCGGAGGACAAATAATCCGGAAACAGCCATCTTAGAACCCACTCGAAGTGGTTCATGTCCTGATTTAGTTCGGAGCCCGAATTTGAATCTTTCAACCTCCCACGAACGTCCTAAACCCATGTCCCAAGCGTTTGTGCAGGGAGGCGCTGCGCGACCGGGGGCCGCATCTTCGTCTAACATTGAGTTTTTCGCAGAATGCGGAGCGCATCGAATGGTCATGAGCCGCTCTCCAGAACCAAGCGGCACTGGATGCGCCGCGTGGGGAATGCCTTTCTCCGGCAGAGCGGGCTGCCTGAGAGCGAATTGATCGAACGAGGCCCCGAGATGCTGTTTGACCCGTTTGGCGACTGAATACGTCGAGCTGCGGTTTGCCCGGGTGTTCGCTGGTCTTCTGGCGACCCCTCCGCCAGCAATGAGATGGCGCGCAACCCAGTTTTGGAGTGAGTACCTGCCCTATGATGTGGATTGTCCGGCTTGCGCTTCGACGGCCTTACACCTTTGCCGTCTTTGCTCTCTTGATTCTGATCCTTGGCGCATACAGCATCCTCACGATGCCGACCGATATCTTTCCCAACATCGATATCCCCGTGGTTACGGTCGTCTGGCAATACTCCGGCCTCTCCGCTCAGGAGATGGCCAACCGCATCGTCTTCAACAGCGAACGGGGCATGACCACCACGGTCAACGATATTGAGCATATCGAGTCGCAATCGTTGAACGGCATCGCAATCATCAAGATTTTTTTTCAGCCGCACGTAAATGTTGCCAGCGCCGTGGCCCAGATTACTTCAATTAGCCAGGTGCAATTGCGCTCATTGCCTCCGGGAACCACGCCGCCATTCATCATCCAGTACAACGCTTCCAGCGTGCCCGTCCTGCAGTTGGGTCTCGCCGGTCAGGGGCTCGATGAGCAGCAATTGTACGACCTGGCGACCAATACCATCCGCACTCAGCTTGCCACCATCGAGGGAGCGCAGACGCCTTTCCCCTACGGCGGCAAGCAGCGCCAGATTCAGGTGGACATCGATCTTCCCGCCTTGCAGGCCAAAGGGCTTTCGCCTGCCGATGTGGTCAATGCGGTTTCAGTGCAGAACCTCATTGCCCCCTCCGGCACCATGAAAATCGACCGCTTCGAATATGCGATCGAAACCAACTCCGCGCCCAGCGTTGTCAGTCAACTGAACGACCTTCCCATCCGAACTGTGAATGGAGCCGTCATTTACGTGCGCGACGTTGCCCATGTGCGCGATGGTTATCCGCCGCAGACCAACATTGTGCGCGTTGACGGCCGGCGCGCCATTCTCATGAGCACCATGAAGACGGGCTCGGCATCCACCCTGGACATCATCGCCGGGATTCGCTCCAAACTCGACAGCATCATGGGGCAGTTGCCGCCACAGCTCAAGATCAGGTTCCTCTCTGACCAGTCGATCTTCGTCCGCAGCGCCATTAGCGGTGTGGTGCGTGAAGCAATCGTAGCCGCTTGCCTCACGGCCGTCATGATTCTCGTCTTCCTTGGCAGCGTGCGCTCCACTCTTATCATTGCGGTCTCCATCCCGCTCTCGATTCTGTGTTCGCTCGCCTCGCTCGCCGCTCTTCACGAGACCATCAACATCATGACCTTGGGCGGCTTGGCCCTGGCCGTCGGCATCCTCGTCGACGATGCCACCGTCGAAATCGAGAACATCAACCGCAATCTCGAATCGGGCAAGGAGATCGAGCAGGCCATCCTCGACGGCGCCGCCCAGATTGCCACCCCCGCACTGGTCTCAACCCTGTCGATCTGTATCGTCTTCGTGCCCATGTTCCTACTCAGTGGAGTGGCGCGCTACCTGTTCGTGCCTTTGGCCGAAGCTGTGGTTTTCGCCATGCTGGCCAGCTACCTGCTCTCGCGCACCGTCGTGCCCACGATGGCCAAATACCTGCTCCACGAGCACGACGACGCGGAACTTGCCAGAAAGCAGCACACTCGTAACCCGTTCACCCGCTTTCAACTGGGCTTCGAGGCAAGATTCGAGAAGTTCCGCCGTTTCTATGTCAGGCTGCTCACGCTCTGCGTGGATCATGCTCCGGTCTTCCTCATCGTGTTCCTGCTCTTCACCCTCGGTTCCCTTGGGATTCTCTCCCCGTGGCTCGGACAGGACTTTTTCCCCTCAGTCGACGCAGGACAGTTCAAGTTGCACGTGCGCGCCCGCACCGGAACCCGCATCGAGGAGATGGCAGCACTCTGCGACCATATCGATGCCACCATCCGCGAGAACATTCCGGCGAAAGAAGTGGTCACCATCGTCGATAACATCGGTTTGCCCTATTCCGGCCTCAACCTCTCCTACTCCACCTCGGCTCCCATTGGCACCGCCGACGCCGACATTCAGGTGCAGTTGAGCACCGATCACCACCCCACCCCCGCCTATGTTGAAAAACTGCGTAAAGTTCTGGCCGTGCAATATCCGGGCGTCACGTTCTACGAGCTGCCGGTGGACATCGTCACCCAGATTCTCGACTTCGGCCTTGCCGCGCCCATCGACATTCAAGTTGTCGGGCCCAACCTCTACGGCAATCGCGCTCTCGCGGAACGTATGCTGAATGAAGTCCGGTACGTTCCCGGCGCCGCCGATGCGCGCATCCAGCAGCCCTTCGATCTGCCCAACATGACCATCGATGTGGACCGAACCCGCGCCAGAACCGTCGGCCTCACGCAGCAGAATGTCGCTCAAAGCGTGCTGGTGGCACTCAGCGGCAGTTTTCAGACGACCCCCAGCTTCTATCTCGACCCCCGAAACGGTGTCAGCTACAACGTCGCCGTCCAAGCGCCGCAATATAACCTCGATTCGCTCGCGGAGCTTAATAGTCTGCCCGTCACCGCCTCTTCTTCCACGACGCAAACCGCTCCAGGCGGAGCTCCCGCTTCAGGTTCCGGCGCGGCGGCGACCGGAGCGCCGGGCTCAACCATGCCCGTGCAGGTGCTCAGCAATCTCGCCAACATCGTGCCCGGAGCCGAGCTGGGTTCCGTCAGCCACTATGACGTTCAGCCGGTCCTCGATATCTACGCCAACGTCGACGGAACCGACCTCGGTACCGTCACCCGGGCCATGCAGAAGATCATTCACGATCACGAGAAGGACCTGCCCCGTGGCTCGCATTTTGTGCTCCGCGGACAGAGCGACACCATGAACAAGTCCTACATCGGACTGCTCGCCGGCCTGGCCTTTTCCATCTTGCTCGTCTACCTGCTCATCGTGGTCAACTTCCAGTCGTGGCTCGACCCGTTCCTCATCATTTCGGCGCTGCCCGCGGCACTGGCCGGCATTGTCTGGTTCCTCTTCATTACTGGAACGCGGCTCAGTGTACCGGCGCTCACCGGGGCCATCATGTGCATGGGTGTTGCTACATCCAACTCCATTCTCGTTGTCACCTTCGCCCGCGAGCAGATGGAAATTCTCGTTGGCGATGCCCGCAAGGCGGCGCTCAACGCCGGCTTTGTCCGTCTGCGTCCAGTGCTCATGACCGCCCTCGCCATGATCATCGGCATGATGCCCATGGCTCTCGGACTCGGCGACGGCGGCGAGCAGAACGCTCCCCTCGGCCGCGCCGTCATTGGCGGATTGCTGCTGGCCACCTTTGCCACCCTCTTCTTCGTGCCCACCTTCTTCTTCGTCGTTCACGGCTGGCTCGAACGCCGGAAAGAGGCTCGCGGCAAAGCATCCGACTCAACCATCGACGAGTTTGAATAGACCCCTTTCAACGTTTTCGGAGTAGCCCTCAATGACCAACGAATCCAAGCCGAACCCGCAAAAGTCACCGCAAGGCGGCGCCCACGATCACGAGAATGCGCCCGATCAGGCATCGATCGCGCCGCACAAGGCCATATTCGGCCTCCTCGTCGTGCTCATCGCGCTGGCTGCGCTGGCGATCTTTGGCATCCTGCACCGCCGCCAGGTTGACGACGTGCTCGCCAAAACGACCACGGAGCTCGCCCCGCCCACCGTAATCGCCCTGGCGCCCAAGCTTGGCGCGCCCCTCGACAGCTTTGTGCTCCCCGGCAACGTCACCGCCTTTACTGATTCGCCTATCTACGCCCGCACCACCGGCTATCTCACGCGCTGGTATTACGACATCGGCGCACCCGTGAAAAAAGGTGCCCTCTTGTGCGAAATCGCCAGCCCCGAAGTGGACCAGCAACTGGCGCAGGCCCAGGCCGACCTCGCCACCGCGGAAGCCACCGCCAACAACGCCCACATTCAGGCCGAGCGCTACTCGGGACTGGTCACTTCAAACGCAGTCTCGCGCCAGGACACCGATACCTTCGTCAACCAGGCCGCGTCCACCGCCTCGGCGGTCCGTTCCGCGCAGGCCAACGTGCAGCGACTGCGCGAGCTGGTTGCTTTCGAAAAGGTCTATGCACCCTTCGATGGCGTGGTCACCGCTCGCAATGTCGATACCGGCCAGTTGATTAATCAGGGTGCCGGGACGGAACTATTCCACATGCAGGCCATTCACACCCTGCGTGTCTACACCAATGTGCCGCAACTCTACGTCGATACCGCAAAACGCGGGCTCACGCTCGACCTGACCTTTCCGGAGTACCCCGGTAAGACTTTTCAGGGCACCCTCGTCCGCACTGCCGACGCCATTGATCCCGCCAGCCGCACCCTGCTCGTCGAAATCGATGTGAACAACCGTAATGGGCAGCTGTTTCCCGGTTCTCTTGCCCAGGTCCACTTCAAGGCTCCCGCGACTGTTCAGACCTACATCGTGCCCGCGGCAGCTCTGATCTTCCGCCGTCAGGGGCTGCAACTCGGCACCGTCGTCAACGGCAACGTGGCCCACTTGGTCCCTGTCGTGATCGGCCAGGACGACGGAGCCACCGTGCAGATTGTCAGCGGCCTCAACGCCGGTGACAAAGTCATTCAAGACCCGCCCGACTCCCTCATCGACGGCGAAAAGGTCACTCCCGAAAGCGAATCCAGCACCGCCGAAGCAGGAGGCAAGTAGTCATGCCTCTTCCTCAAAATTGTCATCCTGGGCGAAGTCCGCACAGCGGAGCGGAAACCTCGCCCCGAATCATCCCCGCCCGCGCCCCCTTCGTAATCCTCCTCGCAGCCCTCACCCTGCTTGCCGGCTGCAAGCCGGTTGGCCCCAACTACAACCGCCCGGGCTATACCCCTCCTCCGGCGTACAAGGAAACCGGCGCCTCCACGGCCATCGTCCCCCCGCCAAACCCTTCCGGCGGTGCATGGCAGCCCGCCTCGCCCTCTGACGGCATGTTGCGCGGCAAGTGGTGGGAGATCTACAACGACCCGCAACTCAATCAGCTTGAAGACCGCATCGCCACCGATAACCAGACCCTGCGCAGTGCCGCCGAAACTTACCTCGCCGCCCACGATCAGGTCGCCGCGGCCCGCGCCGCCTTCTTTCCCACCCTCTCCGCCGGCCCGTCCATTGCGCACGACAAGGTTTCCCGCAACCGCCCCCTGGCAATCTCATCCAGCACTACCAATTACAACGACCTCGTCCTGGCAGGCCAGGCGAGCTGGGAGCCCGACTTCTGGGGCCGCATCCGTCGCAACGTCGAGGCCGTCGGCGCCAACGCCCAGGCCTCTGCCGCAGACCTGGCCAACGTCGACCTCAGTCTCCATGCAGAACTCGCCCAGGATTACTTCGAGCTTCGCGGCCTCGACTCTCAAAGCCGCTTGCTTCAATCCACAGTCTCGGCCTATGAAAACCAGTTGGACCTCAACCGGCGTCTGCTGAAGGGCGGTGTGGTCACCGACGTCGTTGTCGCCCAGGCCCTCACCCAGCTTGAAACCGTGCGCGCACAGCTGATCGACATCAATGAAGCCCGTGCCGAGTATGAGCACGCCATCGCCACCCTTGCCAATCTTGAAGCCGGGCGGCTTACCCTGCAGCCTGCCCCGCTTGATATTCCGCTGCCCAATGTCCCCCTCGGCATCCCCTCGCAATTGATCCAGCGCCGCCCCGACATTGCGGCCGCCGAGCGCCGCGCCGCCGCCGCCAATGCGCAAATCGGCGTCGCCATCAGCGCCTTCTATCCCAACATCTCTCTGGGAGGGCAGGGCGGTTTTGAAAGCACCCATGGCGGCACCTGGCTTCAAGGCCCCAGCGCTCTATGGAGTCTGGGTGCGCAAGCATCGGAACTGCTCTTCGACGCCGGCCAGCGCCACGCCCTTACTGATCAGGCCCGCCATAACTACGAATCGCAGGCGGCCACCTACAAAGCCACCGTGCTCGGAGCCTTCAACGAAGTCGAAGACAAGCTCTCCGACCTTCGCATCCTGGAACAGGAGTCCACGGTCGAGTACCGCGCCGTCGATGCGGCCCAGCACTCGCTTGACCTCTCCAACCAGCGCTACAAGGGCGGCGCCACCAGCTACCTCGAAGTTCTGGTCGCGGAGACCACCCTCCTTACCAACCAGCGCACCGCCACCGACCTCCAGACCCGCCGTTTTGCCGCCAGTGTGCAGCTCATCCTCGCCCTCGGTGGCGGCTGGGACGCGACCCAGTTGCCGAAATAGCATGAGCGGGCAGGTCACCGATTCACAGGCTGTTTAGCTGTGCCGTAAAAGTTGCAAAATGTCTGGCGCTCTAGTCACTGAGGGAATTCTTCACCCACCCCATCATCAGGAGAAATGTTTAGGGCACTTTCGGAATACACGTAGACTTTTTGAGCGCTGTGAAGGGTGGCTTTTTCTTGAGAAAAAAGCCCCTCGAGTGCGCGGTTCCGGACTACACCAATTCCGAAAGTGCTATAGTCGCCGCCCCAAGTTCAGCTTCCAAGACGATCTTGAACGCCCGCCTCGTGTCATACCACTGCCGACAGAGCCTTGTTGAGAGTGCCTGGAAAGCCGGCCCCCATGGCTTCGAGGGTCTTGAAGTCAAGATGTTCGTGAGGAGTGTCGGGGTTGATCTTGGCGGTTTGAAGCGCGACTTGGACGAGGTCGAGGAATTCCTGCTCGGATGTCTTTCCTTTCTCCTTGTAAGTCTTCCACGCTGCACAGATCAGCTTGCTGAAAAACATGCCGAAACTTTGTCTCTTTCCTTCACCTTCGAATACTGGAATCTGCGGCGGTTCGTCAGCTACGCCGACGCCTGGGGCAACCCTACGTACAAAATTCGGAACATCGTTTTGCACGCAACGGTTGCCAAGCGCAACCACTGCGTCCACGACTCCGGTCTGTGCCGCCGCAGTGGAGCAGTACGCGACGATACTATCGTTCCGGTTACGCCCCGAAACAGGGCCGAACATTTTTACTTTCTGAAACCCGTCTAAGGTTTCCAACTTAGGAACCAATACTTCGAGTACTACGATGCCGGTTGTCGAAATCGGGTGGGCCAAATGAACGTAAACGCGCTTGAGGGCTTTGGTTGCCCCTTCCCGCTGAAACCAATAGACGCAATCTAGAAGGTGGTCAGGTTTTTCGAGGCCCTCCGGTGGAGTGGGTGGCCAGTGCCGCAGGTAGTAATCATAGTTGGCGCGGAAGTCGAACTCCGTCGGGTTCTGGTCGCCTTTCTGCAGATAGCAGGTTGCGCCGATCTGGACCAAGCCTCTCAACATCCGCTTGACCTCGCCCATTTTCTCTTGGTCGGCTATTTCTGCCAATTGAAAAAGCGAAGCGTTATATATATCGTAGATCGTTTCTACTTCGGGTTTATGCCCCGTCCGGACGCACGCGTTGTAGAGGAATTGCAAGAGCAACTTGAGGTCTGGCGACATTTGCTAGCCCCTCCTGCGAAAATCACCGAAAGTTTACCATGCTGAGAGCGGCTGCGTTCGAACGCGCTGGGTCCGCGGCCTCGAGTCCCTCCCTCGCGGCCAAAGAAAATCGCTGCATGTTAACCACTCGCCCCCTTGGTCCGTTGTATGTGCAGAAGAGGTCTTCAGCCCTCTTCCAAGCAAGGGGATCCACATGCACAATCAGAGCCGTTTTACGTCTCGGCTTCTTCTCTCCGTCGCTCTCCCAGTCCTGCTGGTTGCATCCTTAGGCGCCGCCCAAACCCGGTCCACACCACCTGTGCGGCCCGTAGCCCCAACCGCGAACGCGCCCGCTCCCGACGAGCGCGAAGTGGCTGCAACCCAGAGCGAGCTCATCAAGCTCCTGCGCCTTAGCCCCACGCTCACAACCGTCGTTGCCCACGACCCATCCCTGCTCTCCAACCAGGATTATGTGGCCCACAACAATCCCCAACTGGCCGAATTCCTCACCGCCCATCCTGAGGTCGCCCGCAACCCCGAGTTCTACCTCTTCTCGCATTTGAACCACCAGGATGGAGAGCCCGACGAAGCGCTCGAACGTGCCGTCTGGCCTGAATATGTGCGCGCAAGCCGCAATTCTCGGGACGATTCGGATATCATCGTGCCGATCGCGATCACTGTGGCATTCGCCTGCTTCCTTGCCGCCCTGGTGTGGATGATCCGCGCGCTGCTCGAGAACCGCCGCTGGAACCGCATCTTCAAGCTGCAAAGCGAGGTCCACGGTCGGCTCATCGACAAATTCGGCTCGAACCAGGAACTCGCCACCTATATGGAAACCGAAGCGGGCAAGCGATTCCTCGAGGCCGCGCCCATCCCGGTGAACATCGAATCCAGCCAGCGCATGCCCAACACCGTGGCCCGCGTGCTGACTCCGTTGCAAATCGGCATCGTCCTGGTTCTGCTCGGCATTGGTTTTCTGCTTCTTCGCCACGCCAATCCCGACATGGAGACGCCCATGCTTGTCTTGGGAACCATCGTCATGATGCCGGGCATTGGGTTTATCATCAGCGCGGGAATCACCTGGGTCCTGGCCGCCCGTCTCGGCCTTATGCCCCAGAATCCCGAAGCCTCTGGGAAATTCGGGTCGCCATACGGATCAAGGGAACAACATTGAGCCCGAAGGGCCGCGACTCCAGTGAGAAAGCGTCGGAATATGCCCTGGGAATCCGTCATCCCGAACGTGCTGGCAGGCGATGCAGACTCGCTTGCCTGCCACGCTCCCGTCGCGGAAATGGATAACGAGGCCTTCGCCGGCTTTTATGAGCGCTCGGCCCGTTCTCTCTGGGCCTACCTGGCGCGCGTATCGTGTGATCCTGCTCTTGCCGACGACCTCATGCAGGAGAGCTACGTCCGGCTTCTGTGTGCTTCATTCTCCGACGACGGCGAAGTAGCCGCCCGCCGCTACCTCTTTCGCATCGCCACCAATTTATTGCGCGACCACTGGCGCCGCCCACGCTCCCCGTCCATCGACGAAATCCCTGAAGAGTTTCTCGCCGGCAACGTCAGTTCCGCCCAGGCCGACTCCCAGGCCATGCTCGGCCCGGCCTTGGCCCAGATGCGTCCCCGCGACCGCCAGCTGCTCTGGCTGGCCTATGCCGAGGGCTACTCCCACCGCGAAATCGCCGAGGTCACCGGTCTTGCCTCGGCCAGTATTCGCCTGCTTCTCTTTCGCGCTCGGCGCAAAATGGCCGCGCTCCTGCGCCAGCATCCGTCAAACAAAGCGAGGCGCCCATGAACCTCGGTTCCTGCCCGCGTGAAAAACAACTCGCTGAATTGCTCCGTCTCAACCATTGGCCCCACGCATGTCCGCCAGAACTCCGTACCCACGTCGAAGCCTGCCGTTCCTGCTCAGAATTGGTTTTGGTCACTCAGGCATTCAGGCAGGCTCGAACCGGTGCGTCCGCCGTGGCCCCGCTTCAGTCCGCAGGCGCGCTCTGGTGGCGTGCTCAGCTCCGCCGCCGCAATGCCGCCATCGAGCGCATCGGCAAGCCCATTCTTGGCGCACAGATCTTCGCCGTTGCCGTCACCCTTTTAATTGCTGCGGGATTCATTGCCACCCAGGCCCGGCAGGGTCTGCGCTGGATGTCATGGCTTGCGGACCTTCCAGGTTCGCTCCACATGCCAGCTATGTGGCATGTCAGCTTTGACAACCGCCTCTTGCTGCTCGTCCCCGTCCTGGCCACCGTGGCCCTTCTCAGCGGAGTCGTCATCTACCTGGCATCTGAAAAGCAATAGCCCCGCTCGCAATCCTGAACGTGAGCGCTAGTCAGGTCTCCAGTGAGCGGGCAGCAGTCTTCAAATTGCACGGCTTTACAGCTTGCGGAAAAACTCGATTCTTTGAAAGGGCACGACTTTAGCTAGTCGTGCCGCAAACGCTGCAAAAAGAGTCCGGCTTGAGAGGAAATCACGGCAAGGAACTCGCAGAGCGGGTCTGGACGACGCAAACGGTGGAGAACGCGTTTTCGCTCTTCAAGAGTGCCATCGTCGGCAACTTTCACAGATGCTGGTCGCGTTCTAAACTCGCCCCCGCAAGAGCCAAGCTATTTCCCGGTCCTGCCGGCCTTCCGCCGCGCCGCGATCTTTGCACTGATCTCAGACCGCGATAGAGGCTTCGACAGCAACATCCGCCGCAGAATCTTGTCGAACCTCTTCTCCGCTACAGACTTACTGCTCATCACCACATCTTACCGACTCATTCAACATGCGTGATCGGGACGATCCTTCTACTCTGCTAACACGGTCGACGACCCAGGGCAGACAGCGCCGGATGCGACAGTTCTGGATTCTCAGACCTGGGAAATCACGCGCCGAAAGTCTGTGGGGTTCAAGTCCCCCTCCGGGCACCGAATAACATAGGTTTCCGAGATGGGTGCCTCTCACCATGGGTGAGCATGATGTGTAGGTTCTCTTAAGTAATCTGTAAACGACAACAAAAGTAACTTATAAATTAGAAGCATCCTTAAATTCTATTATCTAAGAGAAAAAATGAGTTATTTATTGTTTATCGCAGTTTCTGTTTCCTCATCCATTGCCGCTTGGTCAGCGCCCAAGATTTTGGCCATGTCACTCGAAACGAGGCCCGTATGCACAGAAAGCTCTTAGCTACAACTCTAGCAGCGGCCTTCTTTCTGTTCCTGGCCGGATCCAGCACTGCGCAGGTGCAGACGGCTACGGTCAACTGGGCAAATGTTCACCAGGTAATCGACGGCTTCGGTGCGTCAGATGCATTTATGAACGGAAGTATGTCGTCGGCGAATCAAGCTTTCTTTTTTGGTACCGGAACCGGGCAGCTTGGTTTGTCGTTGCTAAGGGTGGCAGTCCCTAATGGTGCCAATAGCGCCGCCGGAAGTTGTGCCAGCGTGAGCAAGAGTTGCGCTGGGCCGGTTGTCGGGGACATGCAGGCGGTTATTGCAAATGGTGGAAGAGTGTATGCCTCTCCCTGGTCACCACCCGCTGTTTACACTACAAACAAAAGCGTGGATTGCACAGAGGAGTCGGGGAATGGTGCGCTTGCGACCGCAGATTATGCTTCGTATGCGACCTGGCTTGCCAACTTTGTTCAGAGTTTGAAAAGAGAAGACGGCATCACTCTCTACGCGATATCCGTCCAGAATGAACCGGATACCTGCCAGTCCTACGATAGTGCTCTCTGGTCGGCGTCGAACATCGATACCTTCGTAAATTCGAATCTAGGCCCTACCTTTGCGGCGGAAGGCTTGTCCACGCTCATCTTTGTACCCGAGGCCAGTTCCAACTCCGCGTCAACGAGTTTAGGTGCTGCCTGCGCCAGTGATTCGTCATGCGCTCAATACGTTGGCGGATTCAATTGGCATGACTATGATGCCAGCCTTAGCGGCGCGCACACAGTTGCCGCCAACCCCTACCCATCCGGCTGGCCTGAGGGGAAGAAGTATTGGGAAACGGAAACCTCGTGCGGGCAAGGTTATGGACCGAACTTCTGCCAAACTGGTTTTAATAGCGACATGACAAATGCTCTTGATTGGGCCGCAGTCATCGACCAGCGGATCGCTGTTGATAACGCCAATGCGTGGCTCTATTGGTGGCTGATTGATGCAAACAACTCGGATGACGAGGGGTTGTTGGCGAATAACGGTACGATCGCCCAACGCGCCTACGTGCTGGGTCAGTACAGCAAGTTTGTGCGCCCTGGTTATAGCCGTATCGATGCGACGCACCTTCCCCAAGCCGATGTGAGCGTTTCAGCGTACAAAAGCACGGGCACGAATAGCTTGGTTATCATCGCGACCAACTATACAGGTTCGGCGGTGTCGCAAACGTTTAGCATAACGAACGCACCCACGTTTTCGACACTGAGCCCGACAATTACCTCTGTGAATTTGAGTCTCGCTGCACAGTCGAGCGTATCTGTGTCAGTTAATTCCTTCACCTATACACTGCCGGCTGATAGCGTTACGACATTTGTGGGCAGCGCTTCGATTCCGCTCCCCCCCACGAACCTCAAAGGTGTCGTGGTGCGATAGGGAGTCAAATTTCAAGAAGCCGCATGTGTTTCCGGGCTAATTCGCATGAAAGAAGGCTTCTTCGATCGGTCCTGGAAAAGGATCGCAGATCTGTTCAAGTTCAGCAGGATGGACTTGGCAGTGCCGCCATTTATTTTTGCGGGGCTTGGCGCAGCGTTTATCAGTGCATTGGGATCAATGGCCCTGAGTTACGACTCCCGTCCGCAAGATATTCACGCCATCATCTCCTACACCTCCCAGCTGCTTTTCTTTCCGGCGTTTCTGATTGCCTTGCTTTAGCGCCACTGGGCATCGCTCCCGCTCTGGCTATGCGACAGAAGCCGCCAGAATGATCCGAGGTGACCAGCCTGAAAAACGCGCATGAGAGGGTTGCGGTCGGATTATCGCCCAACCAGCAGTTTCTGTTTCATTTTCCGCACGACTTGATCCAGCTGACTGCATATTCTGCCGCAAACAATTTTTGGGCAAAACTCGAAGTTTACGGGCAACGCCCGGACCTTATAGGCAAGAAGGAATTTTTAGACAAAGCCCCCTGAGGGAATCCTTCACCCACAACATCATCAGGAAAAAGGCGCTAACTCGCCTCAGCGAAAACCGACCCCGCCTTCGCAAATGTGTATGGTCCATCCGGTACCAACGCAACGCGCGCACGAGCCGGCAGCCCATCCAGCAAGGCCGCGACAGCCTCGTCCAGATCCGCAAATGTCCTCGGACCCAGCAATCCGAGCTGCGTCCTCTTGACTCCCGGCGTGTGGAAGAACAATTCATGATTCATTCCGGCCAGGGCGAGCTTCTCAAGCTGCCATTGATCCACCTCGACCGGCGTCTCTCGAATCTCCTCCAGAAAGCTCCCGAAATCCGCCAGGCTCTCAAGTCGCCGCGCGAACTCGGCCGACCCCACCCCTTCCGCACATTCTCCTAGGGTCAGGATCCTCCCTCCCGGCTTCACGATGTGCTGTGCCGCCGTGAGTCCTTTGACCGACTGATAAAAGGTCAGGTCCAGCGGATGCCCCGCTGCGCTCGTAATCACCGCATCGACCGGCTCGGCCACCCGCTCCAGAGACGTCGTCTCCAGAAACTCCACCCCTGCGGCATGCGCCTTCACCGGATCTCCCGCAAACACTCCAGAAATCTTCCGTTCCTGCGTCAGCGTCACATCCAGAATGAAATCATGCCGCGCCGTGCGCGCAATCTCCAGCAGCTCCGCGTGCAGCGGATTGCCGACGATCGAGCCCTCCTTCGCCAGCGGCTCCCGCATAAAGCGCGGCGAGTGAATCACCTTGATCGTCTCCTGCGCCGCCAGGCCGGGCGCCACCAGCTTGCGCCCACCACTAAATCCCAGCATCAAATGCTGCTCAATAAAACCAAGGGTGATGTGCAGGTCCGCCGCCATGAACCGTTCATCGATATACACCGGTGTTCCGCGCCCTGTCTTGCCAAGCGCGCGATGCTCGGCCAGCGCCCGTGCATCATGGCTCACCACGCGGTATCTGGCCGCGATTTCCGGCCCCACGATTGCGTTCACCTCGTCCGGCGTCGCTCCTCGATGCAGTCCCGTCGCAATGAGAATCGTGATCCTCTCCGCCGGAATCCCCGCATCGTGCAGCCGCTTCAGCAGCGGCGGCAGCGTCACGCGGTTCGGCGCCGGTCGCGTAATATCGCAAACCGAGATCGCCGCAGACCTCTTGCCCGCCGCCAGCGTTGCCAATGCTACGCACCCAAAGGGATGATCAAGCGCCTCATCCAGCGCCGCGGTCTCGTCCTCCAGCGCCGGCGCGCAACGGCTCCTGATCACCTGGCACTCGAAACCATCCGGCACCGACACCTCGATGCCATTCTTTCCAAAAGAAAAACGTGTTTTCATCTGTGTATTGAACCCGCGCTCAGCCTTCGATCGCTTTTCATTCCCGATGCCCAATCTTAAATCCTGCCTGATCGCCGTGACCTTGTTGGTCCTCTAGTTCTTGAAGAACTCCCCGCGCCCACCGTTTTTCCACGGGTTGTAATGCGCAGCAAAGTTTGCCCGATGTTGCACTGAGGGATGGGAATAGGTCCAGAACTCGATGAAGGGATTGGGATCGGGGTCTTCCAGCCACGCCTCGCCGAGCGCATTGAAACCGGCAACTGCGGTCTTCTGCGGATCAGCCACAATCCCGTGGATTGCCTCCTGGCCGTATACATCCGCCTGGTGCTCGAAGTGCCGGCTGAACGCGTTGCTCGCGGGTTCGAGCAAAAAGCCCACCAACGAGAGTACGAATAAGAGCACCACGAAGCCAGCCCGGCTCGACAGCGAATCCACATGCCATCGCGAGCCGAACCTCTTTACCAGCCATCTTGCAAATGCGGCGCAGGCCCAGAAGACAAAAAACAAGGCAATAGCAGTACCGGTAAGGCCTTTTGGAATATGGTGCAGAACATAATGCCCACTCTCATGTCCAAACACAAACAGCACTTCATCGTCGGGAATGCGGCCCGCGGTGGTATCCCACACCACAATCCGTTTGGTGGCGCCAATGCCTGTCACATACGCATTCAGTCCGTTGGTCTTGGCGCTGGCTTTCATCAGGAACATGCGATCCGGGGGAATGTCGGTCCCGGTGCGAGCCACCACCTTTCCCAGCTCCTCCACAAGCTTTGGATGGTTTGCGTTCAGCGGTTCAAACTTGTCGAAGAGCGGTTCTATCAGCGGCGCAACAAAGATGGTCAGCACCAGGATCGGCAGGGAAACGACCCAGGCCCACACCCAGAAGCGCAGCGGTGAGACGCGGACAATCCAGTTGAAAAGCAGCATGATCGGCGCGCCGAATAGCACGGTAAGTCCCAGCGCTTTGCCCTGGTCGCCCAGCCAGCCGCCCCATCCCTGCACGCTGATGCCGAAATGGCGGCTTGCCAGGTGACCGGCCACGTCCAGCGGCATGCTCGCCAGCGTCAGAATGACCAGAAAGACTGCAAAGAAGAGCAATCCCTGTAACCAGCGACGCCGCAGTACGCGCTCAGCCCAGGCCGCCAGTCCGGCCGCGGCGCGAGAAGCAAGCAGAATCCACAGCACAGCCAGGCCCCATACCGATCCGGCAATGTCGAGTACGACGCGGATCCGGTTGAGCGCAATCGCCTTGGCCAGCTTCTCCGGCGGCAAGTTATATGCCTGTTCCGGCTGAGCCTGCTCCACGGTTGATTGGTTTTGCGGCGGCTGTGCGGGTGCAGCAGCCTGGGCGCTGCTGCAATCCGTCGACACTCCGGCAAGCATCACAGCCAGGAAAAACGCGCGCCACCAAGCCTTGCGAAAACTCATGGTTTCTTTCCTCTGATACCCGACTCTGAGACAATCAACTTGCAAAAGGTTCTAACAGAGTCGTCCCAATCTATGCCACAGTTTCCATTCGCCGCCACAAGGCGGTCCGCCTTTGAATTCCGTAGACGCGCCGCATGCGCTGCAGTTCTAATCTCCATCGCATTGCCCGTTGTCGCCGCAGCGCAGCAAGAAAAACCCGTCTTGTTGGACGCCATGACCACCGAATTGCATCGCGCCTTCATGTCGCTGGGCAGGCAGGATCCCAACAAGCAGGAAGCCGGCCAGCAGTTGCCGCCTTACTTTCTCAGTTACTCCGTGAGCGATGCCAGCACGGTTTCCATTCGGGCGCAATTCGGCGCGCTGGTCGACAGTTCCGCAAACCACATGCGCATCGCCGACGTACAGGTGCGCCTCGGCGACGCCAAACTCGACAACACCCACGGAGATCATCGCGGTTCGGCGGTGAACAGTCTGCAATTGCCGCTGACGGACGACCGTGAGGCCCTGGTGCGGTCGTTGTGGCTCGCCACCAACACCGGCTACGGCAATGCTGTCGAAAACTATCTCCGCGTGAAGACGGAATCCCAGGTGCGAGCCAAGGAAGAAG
>OCTA010000864.1_pt1 | contig 28225 bp, 30 predicted proteins | sample 1538991 | NCBI WGS metagenome assembly OCTA01 (sample SAMEA3539302, study PRJEB22396) | soil metagenome | biome: tundra; feature: field; material: soil | place: USA | collected 2010-05 | depth 0.15 m | reverse complement strand
GCAAACGATTCGGCCAAAGGCGGGGATATTGATCTGTTGGTGGTGTCGGACCAGCTTGGTTTTCGCGATGTGTTGCGGTTGCGCACCCGGATTCTGGATCGCATTGGCTGGCAGCAACTGGACTTGGTGGTGCGACGGCGGGATCAAATGGACGAGCCGCTGGCAGCCCTGGCGCAGGAAACGGGAATAAAATTATGAAACGGGATCATGCCCGGAGCTTGCTCGAACAGGGCCTGGCGGAATTGGCCAACGCCCGGCGGCACTTGGATTATTCCTTCCAGCAAGTTGCCGGATTGCCGGATGCCTTGAAAGGCGCGACGGAAAAACAATTGGAAAGCGCCGAGGCATTCACCGGACGTTTTGCCCGCTCGGTGGACTTGCTGGTCAACAAGGTGCTCCGCAGTCTGGATCGGGTGGAGTTGAAACCCGAAGGCACATTGCTGGACGTGGTCAACCGCGCCGAGAAGCGCGGATTCGTGAACCGATCCGAAGAACTGCGGGAGATGAAAGATGTGCGGAATATGATTGCCGCTCCGCCCCGTAGGCACATGGAACCCATCAGTGGAAGCTACGCGCCGGAGGGCGCTCCGCCCCGTAGGCACATGGAACCTATCAGTGGAAGCTACGCGCCGGAGGGCGCTCCGCCCCGTAGGCACATGGAGTTCGTTGTCTACGCTATTAAGTCGAGAGACACTGGACGGATATACATAGGCCAGACTGCTGACTTTGCCGCGCGTCTTTTACAGCATAATGGCGGTCAGGTTAAATCCACCAAATCTGGTCGGCCATGGTTTCTCGTGGCATCGAAGTCTTTTCCGAACCGGTCGCTTGCCCGCTGGCAAGAGCATACGCTTAAAAGGTCACTTGGCGCACGGACAAGATGGATTGTAAAACATGCAACCATTTAAAAAGCTACGCGCCGGAGGGCGCGCCGCCCCGTAGGCACATGGAACCCATCAGTGGAAGCTACGCGCCGGAGGGCATGATTACGCGGGCGCGAAGGCGGCGGAGATTTTTGCCTACTGCCGGGAGCAAAAGCCGGTTTTTGACGCCATTTGCGAGCGTGTGTCCGGCCATGCCAGTCGGATTTTGTCTGTCTGAAACCTTGCAGATTGATTTCCTTGGCCCGTGAAATGGCCTCGCCTATTTCACAGGGCAGCTTTCCTAATTTCTGTTTTGTGTTGGCTGATTTCAACTTTCTACTTTCCAAATTTCAGCTTTTCGGGCGAAGGTTGTATATTGACTTTTGACAAAATCGTATTACGCTCGCCACATGGAAACCATCATCTTCAAAGCCCGTCCCGGAACGCGCGAGCGGTTGCGGGGAATCAACCCAAACGTCTCGGCGGTGTTGCGTCGAGGCGTCGAGGAAATGATCAAACGCCAACGCGCCGGTTCCGCCCTTGAAAAAGCGAAGCATCTGTGCGGAATTTTCAAAGGCGCGCCGCGCGACCTCGCCACGAGCAAGGATTACTTAAAACAATATGCCAAGAAAAAACCTCATTGATGCCGGCCCGATTGTTTCCTATCTCACCGATGATGCCCATCACGATTGGGCGGCGGAACAATTTTCCCGTTTTGATTCGTTTGAAACCTGCGAGGCGGCATTGTCCGAAGCGTGCGCGCGGCTGACGTATGCAGGATTTGATCAAACTGCGGTGATTCGACTGGTGGACGAAGGCGTATTGAAATTGACCTTTGACACCGCCTACAACATTGGAAGGATTCTGGCCTTGATGGAAAAATACCGGGATTTGCCGATGGATTTTGCGGACGCCTGTCTGGTGACCATGAGCGAAGAGGAAAAAGATTCGCTGGTGGTGACTTTGGACAAAAAGGATTTTTCGGTTTATCGCCGATACGGGCGGCAAGCCGTCCCTGTTTTGGCCCCTTGAAGAGGTTGGAAAGAAAAAGCTGAAACACTAAAACTCTGAAAAGCTGAAAAGCGGACCAAAGAAATCTGGAAAGCTGAAATGAATTTCTGCTTTTCCCGGCCCGTGAAGTCTTTTCTCTACTTCACCGGGCTGCTTTCCCAATTTCTATTTTGGATTTTAGCTGCTTTCCTCATTTCTAATTTTGATTTGTGAACCCTCAACCCTCAACCGCCGTTCCCGGCAAACCTCACCATTGGCTGCCCCGGTTCGCAAGGTTATTACTTCTCGGCTGCGGGTTGCTTCTGGTCTGCTACGTCTTTCGTGTCCCACTGCTCACGGGGCTGGCGGAAGCGTGGGTGGTCAACGACCCGGTGACCAAAGCCGACGCCATCGTCATTCTGGGTGGTGGTCTTGAAAACCGGCCGTTCGCCGCCGCCAAACTGTTCCACGACGGGGTTGCGCCGCAGGTTCTCTACATGGACGTAAAGCTCGGCCCGGCCGAGGAGTTGGGGGTGAGTTTGCCGGAGAAAGAACAGACGCGCCGAATCCTGTTGAGCAATAACGTCCCTGAAACGGCCATGGCCATGATTGGCAGCAAGGTGGCCAACACCTACGAGGAATCCAGGGCCGTGCACGCGTGGATTGAAAAGTCCGGCGCTAAAACGATCCTCATCCCCACCGACCCGTTTCACACCCGCCGCGTCCGGTGGATCTTCACCAAGGAACTTCGGGACACGAAGACGCAAATTCACGTTGTCGCCATCAAGCCACTTCGTTACGGGATTGAAGACTGGTGGCGGCATGAGGAAGGTCTGGTTGACTTCCAAAATGAAATCATCAAGTCTCTCTATTACCGGTGGGAGTACTGAGCAGGGAGCGGAGAGACCACGGACAACGGACGACTGACCACCGACCGCTCACCTCCGATTTCTGATCTCTGATCTCTGTTTCAGCGTTTTAAGAAATGAATGCCATCTGTGAGCCTGATTCTTCCAAATCTCGTGAGTAATACTGCCCGAGAGGCTTCAGTGCCACCCGTTGCTGCAAAGGGTAGAAGCGGCAGTTCCTCTTACGGCCAGATTCTCAAGTCCTCCTCCATCATCGGCGGGGCGCAGGGGATCAACTACCTCATCAGCATGGTGAGGATCAAGTTGGTGGCCGTGCTGCTGGGGCCGTCGGGCGTCGGTTTGGTCGGGCTTTACGTTTCCGCCACGGAACTTGTAGGCACGATTGCAGGTCTCGGCATCGGTTCCAGTGGCGTGCGCGAAGTTGCCGAAGCCCATGGCAGCGACAAGGCCGAACATATCGCCCGCACTGTCAAGACCCTGCGCCGCGCCTGCTGGGCCACCGGCATTCTGGGCTGGCTTCTCTGCGCCGCGCTGTCCTATCCATTGAGCGTCTATACGTTTGGGTCGGGTGAACGCGCCTGGGCGATTGCCCTCTTGGGGGCAACAATTCTCATCGGCGCGGTTTCCGGCGGGCAAAGCGCCTTGATCCAAGGCACGCGCCGTATTGGCGACCTCGCCCGCATGGGGGTTCTTGGGGCTGTCTCTGGAACCATCGTTGCGGTCGGTCTTTACGGGTTGCTGGGGCAAAAGGGCATCGTGCCGGTGCTCATCATAACCGCCGCCGTCAATCTGGGTTTTTCGTGGTGGTTCGCACGCAAAATCCCAGTGGCGCCGGTATCACTGACCTGGCCGGAAACGTTTGGAAATTCCAAACGTCTTATCAATATCGGGGTTGCTTTCATGTATGGCGCTATGCTCGCTTCCGTGGTGGGTCTGACCATTCGTTCCCTCATTGTTAAAAAATACGGGCTGGATGCCAATGGCGTCTATCAGGCGGCTTGGGGAATCTCCGGCATGTTCGCCGGGTTCATTCTTAACGCCATGGGCACCGACTTCTACCCGCGCCTTACGACCGTTGCCCATGACAATGAACAAGTCAACCGCTTCGTCAACGAACAAATTGAAATCGGGGTACTACTCGCTTTGCCCGGCCTGCTTGGAACCCTGGCCTTCGCCCCGTGGCTCATGCGCCTCTTTTACACCGCCAAGTTTCTTCCCGGCGCGGAATTGCTGCCGTGGTTTGTGGTCGGAGTATTCTTTCAAGTAATTATCTTTCCGATGGGATACATTCAGCGCGCGAAGGGTGCGGTCCGATGGATATACATAGGGCAGTCATGGGCCAACCTTTCCAATTTGATCCTAGCCTGTATTTTTATTCCATTTATCGGCATCTTGGGAGCTGCATATGCCTATCTATTCAGCATCGCGCTGCATAGCGTGCTCGTTTTCTTTATCGCTAGACATCTTTCTAAATTCATGTGGACCCGGGCAGCTTTACGGTTGATTATATCTTCCTTTTGCTTGGTTCTAGTCGGGTTTGGGGTAAAGAGATTTCCCGGTGATATGATTCCTCTGGGCATAGGGGCAATTCTTACAGTCATTGGTTGTATCATATCGCTTCGAGGAATAGCAAGTCGGCTCGGCCCTGGCCACCGTTTGATTCGCATGGTATGCAAATTACCTGGTGCCCGCATCGCCTTTGGCATCAAGCAGGATATTAGGCCATAAACTATGAAAATCGGATTGGTAAGTATTATATCACCATGTTACAATGTGGAAGCTTTTTTGCCCAAGTTCTTAGATTCATTGTTGAATCAAACATACAAGAAACTGGAAGTGATTTTGGTCAATGACGGCTCCTCGGATAACACAGGGAAAGTAATCAATGAATATGTTCCTCTTTTGAAGGCGAATGGGTATGCGGTAAAAGTGGTTCACCAAATGAACGGCGGCCTAGCCTCTGCTATTGATTATGGCCTGAAATTCTTCACCGGCGAGTTTTTAACGTGGCCGGATCCGGATGATTGGCTCACTCCCAATTCAATTGAGGAAAGAGTGAGAATGTTTCGTGAAAATCCTGATGTTGGGTTGGTTCGCTGTAACGCTGAAAAGATTGAGGGAGAAACTGGCAAATCCCTGGGTTTCTGTGATACTAATTCCGATAAAGTGTATGTTCACAAAGAGCTTTTTTCGGACTTGGCGCACATTAGAACATACTTTGCACCCGTGTGTTACATGGTACGATCTTCATCGTTCCTCGACGTAAATCCTAAGCGTTCAATTTACGTGCGTCGTGATGCTATGCAGAATCTCCAAATGCTACTTCCTGTCTCGCACGCCTATAAATCAATTCAGTTGGAGAAGCCTCTTGCGTTTTATCTGGTTCGTAAGGGTTCTCTTTCCAGGTCTGCCAACAGCCCTGAGGATGTTTATAAATGGGATTCGGTGATGTGTGAGGTTGCCAGACAAACTCTTTTAGGAATGAGTAATGTGGATGAACTTTTCATGAAAAAGCTTTCGTATTGTTTTGTCAGAAACAAGCTTTTGCCGGCAGCGTTCAGAGCGCGACTAAAAAAAGAATCCTTGAGACTGTTGAGAGAAAGTGGATTAGGAAAGCCAAGAATGGCAATGTGCATGTGTATAATTTATGTTGGTTGTTCAAAGCTAAGTGTTTTTTTGGATTTATTTACCATACGGTGCTGGACGAGAATACTCAATCGTACTTTTTGGGTTGTTGTCCGTTCGTGATTTATACCTTTTTAAGCAAAAACTATTGATTCAATCTCCCCTTTGTAATAAGTCACTAAGTGTGTAATCACTTCAGCGTTTAGATACCGGGGCCACCCCATTCGATTTAGCAGCAATTGACTCCCACTCGACATCCCGCCACCAACCTGTTCGGCACGGTCGTGAAGAACGGCTGCTGCATTGGCTGTGGTGCCTGTGCGGCATTTGACCCGGGAATCCGGATCAAGCTGGATGAATACGGCCGTTATGTGGCCACGCGTCAGTCCGAAAGCACTCCCGTCAATCCCACTGCCGCGCTTGTGTGCCCGTTTGCTGACGGTGTGCCGAACGAAGATGAGTTGGCGCAAGAAGTTTTTGGCACCGAGGCTCAATTTGAGCCACATATTGGATACCATGTTGCTACTTATGCTGGTTGGGTGGTCGAGTCTGATTTCCGCGCCCAAGGCTCTTCTGGCGGCCTCGCCTCGTGGCTGTTGGTGGAGTTGCTGAATCGTGGGTTGGTGGATTACGTCGTGCACGTAGCACCCCAACCCGCGCCGACCGCCGGTGCCCCGTTGTTCCGCTTCGCCGTTTCTTCCACGCCCGAGGAAGTCCGTGCCAAGGCAAAATCCCGCTATTACCCGGTGGAAATGTCGGGGGTTATCGTAGAGATGCTTCAGCGTCCAGGTCGCTACGCGGTGGTTGGCATTCCCTGTTTTATCAAAGCCCTGCGCCTCGCCTGCCGCGAGTCTTCTGTTCTTAAGCAGCGCGTGACCTTCACCGTTGGCATCGTTTGCGGCCATCTCAAAAGCACCGCCTTTGCCGAAATGTTTGCCTGGCAATGCGGCATCGCCCCCGATGAACTGAGAGCCATAGATTTTCGCACGAAACTTCCCGACCGCCCGGCCATTAGCTACGCGGTTACTGTCGTCGGACAACGCGACGGTCGCGATATCACAGTCACCAAACCCACCTCGGAACTTTTCGGCAGTAATTGGGGGCACGGTTTTTTCAAATACAAGGCGTGCGATTTTTGCGACGACGTGGTTGGCGAAACCGCTGACATTTCGGTCGGCGACGCTTGGTTGCCGGAATACGTTTCGGATAGCGCCGGCACGAACGTGGTGGTGGTCCGATCGCAGACTCTCAATTCGCTTCTTGCTGACGCTGCGGTGGCGGGCCGTTTGCACCTCGATTCCATCCCGGCGGAAAAAGTTGTGGAATCCCAAGCCGGAGGATTCCGGCATCGGCGCGACGGCCTCGCCTACCGCCTGTTTCTGGAGGATCAGGCTGGACGCTGGCGGCCCACCAAACGGGTCAAGCCAGGGGTCAGCCATCTCACCCCCAAGTTGCGGGAAATTTACGCGTTACGCTACGAACTGGGCCAGGCCAGCCATGCGGCCTTTGCCGCCGCAAAAGCGAAGCAGGATTTCAGCATCTTTCTGCAGGCCATGAATCCGCTCACAGCCCGGTATGATCGCTATTGCCGCCGCTCTCTGATTCTCCGAATCCTTGGCAAAATCAAACGCACACTTATTGCCCTTGTCCGCTCGCAGCGGTGAGACTTCACTTCTTACAACCATGTCCACCTCTCAACCGCCAGCTACCTCGCCGTTTCTAATCGTCCATGGTGGTCCCTACGTGGAGAATCGCGGCTGCGAAGCCATTCTTCGTGGCACGATGGAAATCCTTCGCACGAATTTGGAACAGCAGCTTGCGCGCGAGTAAGCGTTGACGCAAGCCCGGACGTCGTTGCAGAGCAAAACGCGGCAGAGTCTGACCCGGCCGTGAGTTCCTTCGCAATGGGAGGCTACGGCCCACGTTGGTCGCTTGAGTGGTGGCGGGCGCAGGTTAACCAGCGCTTCGGAACCTCTTTCTATCCACACTTTAAGGTTCTTAAAGATCCTGCAAAAGGTGCTGCTGTGGCCCTTCAAATTGGTGGTGACCATTACTCGCTCGATTACGGCAGACCTATTGCCTTCATGGCCATGGATCGCTATTTGCAATCCCTCGGGCTGCCTGTGGTCGTGTGGGGCGCGTCGGTCGGGCCATTCGATGCTGCTCCGGCCTTCGCACCCAAGATGTTTGATCACCTTCGCACCCTTTCGGCGGTCTTTGTCCGGGAAAGTGACAGTTACAACTACCTTCGCGCCAATGGCGTTTCTGAAAACGTCCACCTGATGGCCGATCCCGCCTTCGTGATGAAACCGATGAAACCACCGGCAGAAAAAATTGGCTTCACCCTGCCGGAGGGAGCCATCGGCATCAATCTCAGCCCGATGGTAGCCTTCTATCGCGGCCAGCGTCCCGCAGACGTAAATCTCAAGGAATGGCTGACGTGCTGTGTTGGGTTAGTGAAATCCGCCGCCGCTCTCAAGCGCCCGATCCTGCTCATTCCCCATGTTGGTTCGCCTGATCCAGGCAACGCCGACTTCGGCTTCCTGCGCGCGCTCTACAGGGCAGCGGCAAACGAGGTGGAGGTGCCGGTGCAGGTGCTACCCGATGGTCTGAGCGCCGCCGAACTTAAATGGATCATTGCCCGTTGCGCCGTATTCGCGGGAGCACGCACGCATTCCACCATCGCTGCGCTTTCCTCTCATGTGCCCACGCTCAGCATCAGCTACAGCCTGAAGGCCAAAGGCATTAACCGTGACGTCTATGGTCACCTCGACCACAGCATCCATGTCTCCGCACTTACCAGCGGGAACTTTACCGAGGGCTTGCGCGTCCTGATTGCCAACGAGTCCGCCCTCCGCGGTCACCTGCAATCCCGCATCCCGGAAATTCAGACCAGAGCCTTCAGTGCCGGAGCGGTGTTGCGGAGGATCTTGATCAAGCAAGGCCACTGATCCAACACTTCTGATTTGAAAACAGATGCACAAATCATTGAAGTCGCCAAAGGGATTTCTGCGGAAATTCAAGAAGCCTGGATGCGGTTGCAGAAGCAAAATCCTGCTCTGCAAAGCCCGTATTTCTCTCCTCAGTTTACGCAAATTGTCGCTGCGGCACGTGATGATGTAGAAGTGGCTGTCATGCGACAGGGGGAAGAGATTGTAGCGGTGTTTCCATTTGAACGAAGTCGTTGGAACTTTGCTGGACCGGTAGGCTCGTTCATTTCGGACTATCATGGGATGATTTGTGCGCCCAATTTCACATTTGATCCACGCGACCTGCTTCGCTCATGCGACGTGGTCGCTTGGGATTTTAATCATATTCCCGCATCCCAAGCCGCTTTTGTCCCGTTTCACCGCGAGCAACACCGCTCGCCCATTATTGATCTTTCCGCCGGATACGATGCCTATGTCAAGGAACGGCGCGCGGCGGGCACGGAGCAAATCAAAAAAAACGGCAACCTCATGCGCCGCTTGGAACGCGAGGTCGGTCCTCTGCGATTTGTCGCTCATTCGCCGGACAAGGCCATCCTCAAAACATTGATGGCGTGGAAAACGGACCACTTCCGGCGCAACCGCTGGCGCGATCTGTTCTCCATTCCTTGGGTGCGGCAAACCATGGAAGGAATCCACGACGCCCAGACGCCGGATTTTGCCGGCGTACTCTCCGTGCTTTATGCAGGCGACCAGTTGGTTGCGGCCCATTTCGGCATGCGTTCCGCCACCGTCTGGCATTACTGGTTTCCGACTTACGACCACGCTCTTTCTAAGTATTCGCCGGGCGTGATCCTGTTACTCAAGATGGCAGAGGCTGCTCCCAACATGGGCATCAAGACCATTGATTTGGGGTGCGGCGAGCACTCCTACAAGTGGCGGCTGATGAATGGATTCGTCCCCACCGCCAGCGGTTCGGTGGAACTGACGGGTCCGGTGACCCTCGCAAGGCGGGTATGGACGCCAGTTAGCAAGTTGCCGTTCAAGGCTCGTTGCCTGATCAGCAAAACTCCCATCGGCGCGCTGGCACGTCGCATCCGCGATGGGAAGTAATGAAACAGCAACATTCCCCCCACGCCATCTGACTTGTGAAAATCCGGCGGATCATCCTTAAGTTGACCCCCAATTGGGCCGTTCAGCTTGCCACAGACTTGCGTTGTTTGCTGCGCTGCTCGGTGATTTGCCGCCAGATTCCCTATCAAAAAGCCACCAATAAACCCGCTTTGATTGTGGCCCCGCATCCCGACGACGAAACCTTCAGTTGTGGCGGACTCATCAAGCTAAAACGCGACGCCGGGGTGGCCGTACGCGTGGTTATGCTCACCGATGGCGAGGCGGTGGGTAGCGGACATGGGGAGCGCCCAGAAACGGTAATCGCCGCACGCAAGCGCGAAGCCTTGAACGCATGCCAGCGCCTGGGCGTAGCGGCTGATTCCGTTTGCTGGCTTCACCTTGCAGATGGCAAACTGCCGCATCCGGATCAGCCAGGCTTTGATGAGGCTGCCTTGGTTTTGCTCTCAGAGATTAAGGCTTTTGCGTCGGGGGAGATCTATTGCCCGCACTTGCAGGATGTTCATTCCGACCACATCGCGGCAACTCGCCTTACTCACGAAGCCTTACGTCTGTGGTCCAGGCCCTGCGCCGTGTTCTATTATCCGGTGTGGATGTGGTATCACGCCAGCTCCGGGCTGCGGAAGAGATTGAACACCACCGGCGCGTGGCGTCTGGATATTTCCGCCGTCCAAAACGACAAGGAACATGCCATGACGGCGTATCTTGATGCGCCAAAAACACCTGAAGGCAATCCTTACTGTGGCCGCTTGCCGTGGTCGTTCCTACGAGTTTTTCGCAGGAAATATGAAGTGTATTTTCCGGCCACGGCCGACGGAGGACTGAGGACTGACAGCGGAGGGCGGAGGGCGGAGATCGGAAGCCAGACAGCAGATGGCGGAAGACGGAGGCTAGATAGATGAGTGAGCGGATCAACAGTTTCAAAGATTTGCAAGTTTACCAACTGGCTTGCGTGTTGGATGAGAAGATTTTCGAGGAAACCAGGCTATGGCCAAAGGATGAGAAATTTGCCTTGATTGACCAGGTTCGCCGTTCGTCGCGAGCAATCGGAGCGAACATCGCGGAGTCGTGGCTCCGCCCCGTAGAGGTTGATTAATGTTCTTCGTTTATGCGATCCAGAGTAAATCGTGTGACAGGATTTACATCGGACAAAGCGAATGTGTGACGCGGCGATTGGAGGAGCACAATGCAGGTCAAGTTCCCTCCACCAAGTACGACAGGCCTTGGGCGCTTCTGCGGTTCGAGGAGTTCAACACGAGAAGCGAGGCGCGATGGTTTGAACGCCAGCTTAAGCAATCACGGGGACGCAGACTCCGGTGGCTTGGGAAATGAGGCTACGCCCTCGGAGGGGGCCAAGCGCAGGTATCCCGCTCACTTTTTGTCCAAGCTTACGGATGCCGATGGAGAGTTGCAGGAAACACTTCATTGGCTTGGTCGTGCCGGCAAGTATGGATACCTCGAAAAAACAAAGCGGGTCGAACTGGAAGAACTTTGCCTGACTATTGGCAGGAAGCTCGGCAAAATGCTGCAAATTCCCGAATCTTTTTCTTAATACTCCGCCCTCCGCCATCTGTCGTCTGGTATCTGTCGTCCGCCCTCTGAACTTTTGTGAAAGCCCTCTTCGTCAGTCCTGCGGGTGCAGCATACGGTTCGGAGCGCAGCATGCTGGCCTTGTTGCGGGCGCGACAGTTTGAGGCCGAAGTCGTATGCCCTGGCGGCGGGGCCTTGGAGCGGGAGTTGCGGCAACTCGGGGTCAAAGTGCATCCGCTGGAATTCGGCAAATACTCGGTGCGGCAGAATCCACTGTGGCACATTGGCTTCTACCGCCGCTTCCGGCGCATCCTCGTGGAATCCCATCCGGATGTTGTGGTGATCAACCTCGACGGCAACACGCCATTGGTGACTCTCCTGGCGGTGCGGGCCGGGATTCCCATCATCCGGTTCAGCCGCTTTGAGTTCAAAGCACCAACCCGCTGGCTTGACCGTTGGTGCTGGCTCAAAGCCAGGGCGATCATTTGCCCGTCGGAATTGGTGAAACAGCAAGTGCTTGCCTGGGCTCCGCTTGAGCTTCATTCACGGGTTCATCGGTTTTATGATTCCTATGCCGGGCGCGCCGCTGCACCGCACGAGGCCACCGCGTTCCGGCAGGAATTTCATTTGGGAGATGACAAGATCATCGGCTGCGTCGGGCGCCTGCATCGTGGCAAGCGCATCGAGACCGCGATCGAAGCGCTGGCCGAGGTGCGGAAACAGGTCGGCAATGCCCGACTCCTGATTATCGGTGGCGATGGCTCACCAGATGAAACTGCCTACAAGTGGGAGTTGCAGCAACTGGCCACGGACTTAGGCATGCGCGAGGCGGTTGTTTTCACCGGCTACCGTCCGGCGGAAGATATACCCGCTGTCATTGCCTCCCTTGACGTCTGCGTGTTGCCCAGCGAGTCGGAATCCTTCGGCATGGTGTTGATGGAAGCCTGGGCCCAAGGCGTGCCCACCGTCGCCTCGAATGTCGGTGGCTGTTGCGAAATATCTCAAGCGTCAGGTGGGGGCTGCCTCGCGCCCGTGGGCAATGCCGGCGTTTTCGCAGGGCACTTGCTGGCATTGTTAACCGATCCGCAGGCTGCCGCCGCCATGGGGCAGAAGGGAAAGGCGTGGGTTGATCAGAACTGCCCTCCCGCCGATTACGCTGCCGAATTTAAGTCCATTATCAACGGCTGCAAGCTCGACACAGAATGAACCTGACCTCCAAAATCCAATCCTTGGCATCGAATCCTGCCATGCTGTCCGCTTATGCGCGTTGGGTTGGCTCAAAACTTTTCTCGGGCAAAGTCCCGCGACTGCCTTTACCCGGAGGCTCAAGCATTGGCGAGTGGCTGTCATTTTCCGAGTATTGGAGCTACCAGAACATCATGCCGGAGCCGGAACGGCTCTTCGTGGAGCGATGCTTGGCCAACAAAGCAGGGAGAAGGGGGACGGCATTTGACATCGGGGCAAACGTGGGAGTCTTCACTTGTCTGATGGCGTCCCAAGGCCACACTGTGCATTCGTTCGAGCCGGTCCCGGAAACGTTTTGCCGGCTCAAGCACAACGTGAAATTCAATGGTCTGCTCAATCGCGCCCATCTGAACTGTCTTGCGGTTGGAAAGGAGCAACGCTTGGTGACCTTCCACATTGAGGAAAATTCGGCTTCTACCAACCAACTGGCCTTGCCCGGAGAATCCTCGACAAATAACGCGACCAGCACCCAAGTCGTTGCCGCTATTGATCTCGATGGGTATTGCCGATCGCAAGGCGTCGAATTCATTGATTTTCTAAAGATCGACGTCGAGGGCATGGAGCCGTATGTCTTGCAGGGGGCAAAAGAACTTTTGCGGTCGCGAAAAATCGCGGCAATTCTGATCGAAATCTGCCCCGTGAACTTGAGATCTGTCGGACTCTCGCCTGCCGATCTCTACCGCGAGTTTGAAACCGTCCGCTATTCCCCGCATGCTTTGGGCGATGACGGCAAACCCGGAGCCAAGCTCACACTGCCAGAAATCGAGGCGATGAGACTTGCGAACATTGCTCTTTTGCCAAGGGTTTGAATTCTCTGCTGTGAATGCGTTTGGCACGGTGAGCAAAAACCATCGTTCATGGGTAGCGGCGCGCCATGCACCGGGGATTGATGGCGTCATCTGCCGTGCGAGAAAAAATCCATCGTTCTACATCCTGCTAACGTGAGTAAGCTTGACTACAGACCCGACATTGACGGTATGCGGGCAGTCGCCGTGTTGGCTGTCGTTCTATTTCATGCCCGGCTTGGCTTGTCCGGGGGGTATGTTGGAGTTGACATCTTTTTCGTCGTTTCAGGCTACCTGATAACCGGAATCATCCTTAAGGACATTGACCAAGGATCTTTCAGTCTAAAACGTTTTTGGGAACGACGCGTTCGGCGGATTTTCCCCGCACTATTGGTTGTGGTTGCATGCACCACAATTGCCGGATGGTTTATCTTGCTGCCATCGGACTTTCTTGATCTGGGGAAGTCGGTGGCGGTTCAAAGTGTCTTCGGCGCGAATGTATTCTTCTGGTGGACCAGTGGTTACTTTGAAGCCGTCGCAGCATCCAAGCCTCTTTTGCATACCTGGTCGCTCGCAGTTGAAGAACAGTATTATTTGATCGTTCCCCTTCTCGTGCTTTTTCGTTTGACTGCAAGTCGCAGGGCATTGTTTGGAGTGCTATCATTTATTTTGGTGCTATCGCTGGGCTTGAGCATCTTTTTGACTTGGCGTTCGCCCTCAGCAGCTTTTTATCTTTTGCCAACGAGAGCTTGGGAGATCTCCTTAGGTAGCTTGCTTGCGGTCTTGCCAAGCCAAACCATTTTACCTGTTGTTCAAAGAATCGTGGGTTGGGGAGGTGCGTTGGTGGTTCTGGCATCTTTTGTGTTGTTTGATAAAGAAACCCCCTTTCCGGGCAGCGCAGCACTGCTGCCGACGCTTGGTGCTGCCGCGCTGATTTGGGCAAATTCCATTTCTTCAACCCCAACCCTGTTGCGGCAAGTGTTGTCCGCCCGTCCCGTGGTGTTTATCGGAAAAATTTCTTACTCCTTGTATCTCTGGCACTGGCCGCTTCTGATATATTCAGAGTATTGGGCGCTCAATCCGTTGCGCTGGTACATGCGAATCCTGGTTGTGCTCGCAAGTATGATCTTGGCCACGTTGTCTTGGCGCCTGATCGAAACACCATTCCGAACGCGGCGAGTCCTGCCCGGGCGTCGCCGTCTCTTCGCTTTCGGCTTGGCCACCTTGGGCTGCTACCTCTGTCTTGGTATCGCTGTTGAATTACTGCATGGTGCTCCCGGCAGATTTCCGGCTGTTGCCGAGCAATACGCCAACGGCAAGTATGACTTTCCGTTTAAAGTCCAAACAGGTTTGATTCAGGCAAAGCGGGGCGAATATGCAATGGTTGGCGACGATTCGCCCTCGCAAGTTCACTGCATGGTTTGGGGTGACAGCCACGCGATGGCCGTCGTTCCAGCTATCGAGCGTCTGGCGCGGGAGTCGGAGTCGCGTGCCGCTGTGGCCACTCACTTCGCTACCGCCCCGATTCTGGGAGTTACATGCACGAGCGAAGTGAGCCTCCAGCGTGATTCTGGTGCGTGGGGACAAGCTATTGTGGACTATGTCAAAGAGCAGCGCATTCCCGATGTATTGCTGGTTTGCCGCTGGCGCACTTATGAATCGATAGCACTTATCGGAGATAAAAAATGTAGCCCCAATGATCTGGCCGAGAAGCTTCAAGAAACCGTATTCGCGCTTCAGAATGCTGGCGCTAAAGTTTGGATTTTGAAGGAGGTTCCAACTTATAATTTTAATGTGCCAAGGGCACTGGCGCGCGCCGCAATTAGGAGGGAGCCTATGACAAGAATGGGAATGCACGAAGACGAATACGCGCGGACTTCTTCGGCGGAGGATAAGTTACTCGAACCGGCTGTTCATCAGGGGGCTATAATCCTTGATCCCCATTCGGTTTTTGTTAACCGAGATCGCTTTTGTGCAATTGAGGACTCCGGATTTTCACTTTATCGAGACAGCGATCATTTATCGAGTCATGGAGCCATGATGCTGAAACCATTGTTCCGGCGCATCTGGTACGACCCTGACTCCAAGGTGACTATAAGGCCTGCATCAGCCAGTGGTGGTAATATTATGACTGGTCAGCACCCTTGATGAACCAAATCCAATCAAAGCTCATTCGCGTCACCTCGGTGATCGCGTCGCTCACCGCCGGCGGCATCGGCCCGGTGTGCCGCTATGCGGCGGAAGGCATGGCCCGGCTCACGGGCTGGCAGGTGACCTTGCTTAGTCTTCACGATCCTGCTGGCGGGTTCACCGACGAAGCCAGCGGCTTGCGGGTCGTCTGCCTCGGGCTGGATGGGAATTGCGCCCGTCTTTTTCTCAATTGGCTCTCAGCAAACCCGCAGGACTTAATCATCACCAGCGACGTCTCGCGCATCGAGCCTGCCTACCGTTTTATTCCGCCAACGACGTGCCATGTGGTGCAAATTCATGATTCGGGGCGGCGTTATAGAGATGTGGCGGTGCGCCATGCTGCCTGGATTGATGGCGTTACCTGCGTGGGGCGGCACATCGAGGCACCCTTGCGGCGCAGTCTCGACGAAGTCGGCTTTCATGGCCTCCTGCGCACCGTCCATAATGGCGCGAATTTCCCACCACTACCGAACCAAATTCCGCATAACGGGCCACTTCGCCTCTTGTTCATGGGTCGGGTGGAAGCACTCAAGGGCGTGTTCGACTTCGTGCCATTGCTGCAACGATTGCGGAAACTTGGTGTGCCCGTGACGTTGAATCTCGTCGGTGGCGAAAATGTCGCTCTGCGCCGTCAGTTGCAGCGCAAATGGCTGGCAGATCTGGTCACATGGACCGGCCGCGTGCCTCATGCACAATGCTATGACATCGCCGCAGAGTCGAATATTTTCCTCATGACCAGCCGGAAGGAACCGTTTGGTATGGTCACCATTGAGGCGATGAGCATGGGCTGTGTGCCAATCGCTTACGACATCCCCTCTGGCAGCACCGAGATCATCGAACATGGCAAAAGCGGCTTGCTCGTTCCGCTCGGTGACATTCGCACCTGGGCAGAACACATCCGCAGTCTTCACCACGACCGCGAACGTCTCGCCCAACTCTCCGCCGGTGCCATTCAGCGCGCCCGTGGCACTTTCAATGCGGAAACGATGGCCAGCAATCTGGCCGCCTTCCTAAACGACGTAATGGCGCATGCAAAAAGCCATCCGGCCAAACGGCAGGAAGGCATGCCGCCAGAAACGCCAGCGACTTATACACGACCGTCCCGCGGATACCAGAGGTTGCCAACAGGCTTGAGGGAGTGGCTCAGAAATATAATCGGCAGCAATGCTAAACTCTGCTATTGGTATCTGAGTCGTGAGTGAATATCTGTATTCACTTTTGGATCTTTCAAAAAAACAGCAATTCCACGCCCATACAAATTCTAATCATGTCATACAAACAAATGGTTCCTATCCAGTGTGCATCGAGTGAGGTTTCCATGTGGAAGCCGGCGCATTCAGTTGTATTTGGTGCTGCGCGGCTTTGGAACAAATATGCACCACGTGGCAAGGGTGCTATTCCCAGGCTTCTAGGCCGCACGCTTGGGAAAAATCTACAAGTCTATGTTTCGACAGCAGGGGGAGCCCGGCTTGCAGTCCAACCATCCAGCCTTGACGTTTATGTGGACATTGTTAATCACGGCGGAGTCTGGAACGAGCATGTATTTACTACATGTGCCTCGCTTCTCGAAAAAGGGCACGTGTTTTGGGATGTTGGCGCCAATGTTGGTTATATGTCTATTGAGATGGCTCGAAAGTTTCAGGATGAGGTGCATGTTTTTTCATTTGAACCACAGCCCGTGCTTTCGCATATCATCGCTGTTTCTGCAGCTCTGAATGACTTCAGTAACGTAAAAGTGTTCGAGACAATGCTGGGCGACGTGGATGGTGAGGCAGAGTTATATGTGGGGTCTCATGCCATACACGCGTCTGCAAGACCACGGGAAAAACACTCTAAGCGTGTTACTCGATGCGTCGTTACTATTGACAGTCTCGTGCAGACCGCTCAAGTCATGGCTCCCCATGTGATCAAGATGGACATTGAAGGTGGTGAGCTTTCTGCGCTGTTGGGTGCGAAAGATGTGATCTCAACTCATAAGCCACATATTATTTTTGAAACGGACGAGAATATGATAAGATTTGGATATGAGAGAAAAGATATTTTACAGTTGTTGTCAGAATGCGCCCCTTACGAATTCTATTTTATTGATAAAAACGGTTCTTTGATACCAGTGGGACCTTTTAACTTAAATGCGCCGTATTCCGATATATTGGCGACTATCCGGGCACGCACCCACTTGGCGAAATGACCATGGCGTCAAATCTACCGGCATTCTTACAGCAAGTCCTATAGTTTTACAAAAATGACTCATCCCAAATCACCCACCTTAGCCTCGCTTCAAGGCAATCAGGAACATTTGTATTGGCTCGACTGGCTGCGTTTTACAGCCGCCTTGATGGTGGTGGCGATTCATGCCCGCGGCGGTAATTGGGTGGAATGGGGACGTCTTGCAGAAGCCTCGCAGACAAAGCTGGTCGCAATATTCTTTGCGATTACCCGTGCGGGCAACGAATGCGTCCTCGTGTTCTTCGTCCTTAGTGGTTTTCTAGTCGGCGGCAAAGTTATCGAGCGCTTGGCAGAGGGCACATTCGACTTGCGCAGCTACATGATTGATCGGTTCTCCCGGATTTGGTCACCCTTGGTTCCGGCGTTATGCTGGTCGGCGGTTGTGGCCTATTGGGTGGGAAAGCCGGTCTCTTGGCTTGGTTTCGGCGGTAACTTGCTGGGCTTGCAAGTCTCGCTTTGTCGATGTTTCGCGGAGAATATCCCGCTCTGGTCTCTGGCCTATGAGATCTGGTTCTATTTTCTCGCAGCCTGCGTGGCGGTCTGGGTCGTGGCAGGCAATCGTGGGCGCATCGGGGCAAGCTTTGCTCTCGCGGTTAGTTTCGCCGTTTTCACCAAATTGGGGGCGGTCTTCCTGTTCGCGTGGATCCTCGGAGCTGCCACCTATTGGCTGTGTAACCGGCCTCGACTTCCGTTGCTCGCCGGGGCCGGGGTTGCACTCATGGCGGCGGGCTATTTATTCTCGCAGCTAAGAACGGCAACCGTATCGGTGGATACCACTACCTGGGCCCGATACGCTCCGTCCAGTGACGTGGCCATGTTGATTCTAAGCTTGGGGATGGCCTTGTTGCTGCCGTTTTTGGCCCAGTTGAAGCCCAGAACAAAATTCGGCGAATCCTTCAACGACTTTGGTGGAAAACTAGCCGCATTTTCATATACCTTGTATCTCACACACATTCCTGTCCTCTATGTCTGGGAACATTACGTGCCGGAACGCCATGGTGAAATTGATGTGATGTCGGTTATATGGTATCTGCTACGAATTATTTCTTGCGTTGCGTTCGGATGGCTCTGCTACCTGCCGTTTGAAAAACAAACCGGCCGCTTACGGAAATGGCTCCGGAAGATCTGGATTAGCAAACCTTCCGTGTAGGTCTCCCTGCCGACAAAACAGCAAACATTTCGGGTTCGACAAATGGCTGTACCATCTCATTAGCTGACACTTGTTGGCAAAAACCGGGACAGTATTAGAGTATGTTTGAAACCCTGATTTGGAGTTCCGCCTTCAGGCGGCAGCATGTGGTCGGGCGGCCGTGCTTGGAAACCGCCTAAAGGCGGAACTCCGAACCCCAAGCATCGTAACGGAAATGCTTTTCCAAACTGGCTCCTGGCAAATTGGCATATTAATTGCGTTATAATGGTTGCGTGCGATGGTCGTTTAAACCGGTTTCAAAATAGCCGTATGGAAATATTCATGGATCCTGGTCATCTCTATCAAAAGCGACACGGCAAACCGTTGCTATTTATACTAGCCGGCTGGCTGGCCGTGCTGGCACAGCAAGCCCCAGCCGCAACTTTGAACGTCACCAACTTCGGAGCGATTGGAGATTGTCGTGATGTATATGTCAACGTGACGAGCAACTCGGCGGTGATGAACACAACTAATACGTTTACAGCGGGTGACATTGGCAAGATTGTTCAATTGTTTGGTGCTGGTTATTATTCCAGTTTGTCCAGCACGGGGGTGTTTAGAGGGAACTACTTAGGCACGCCAACTAATCATCAGGACTTGGTGGCGACCATTGTGTCAATAGCGAACGGAACCAACGTTACGATCAACAGGGCTTGTGGAGTCACAACAACCAACATTCGCTGCACCTACGGCACTCAGAACAAGACGGCGTTTGACAATTGTATTGCTGCCGCTCAGTCGAATGATGTGATTTACGTTCCAAGCGGAAATTATCAACTCATTGCTCCAACGGTTTTAGACACCAACTTTGTGATGGCCAGCATTTATGATGGAGGGCCGACCCTTACGCTTTCCAAAGGGGGATTAACATTTCTCGGCGATGGGACAAACTCTACAATTCTCACAGCAAATGGAGCGTGGCAGCAGAAGGGGTATGATACTGCTTATTTCGGGTATTTTTTTAGTCTGAATAATGGTTATCAACCTCCTACTAATAACGGGCCGCTGATTTTCAACGGGATTCAGTTCAACGGCAATGCAACCAGGAATCATTCCACGCTTTACACCTTTTGGCCGCCAGTCCCAACGGATGGTTCGGGTTGGGCCGGGCATCACGCTTTTGTGGATGGTTACACTCCGCAGGGCAACATTTATAAATCATGGACGAATTGTCTTTTCATTCATTGGCATGGGGAGACGATTGATGGTATTTCTGATGGCACAAACGGATTTATAGATGTAGGGAATTGTGTCTTTATTGACGGAAATGCCACGGTCATCAACTTCAACTACCGACACGATTTTCACGATAATTGGGTTGAAGACTACTATCAAGTCGCGGAGGACGGTCAATTTTTAGAGGGAACTGGTGTTAGTTATATTCGTAGAAACACTTTCACGAATATCCACGGGAATGTCGTTATCGCATTGGTCGGAGCATATACCAATGTTAACCCACCAAGTTATGAAATTTCCAGCAACAACTTTGCAGTGAACGGAAAATATGGAGTGATGACCGCCGGCATAAAGAACGTCTCAATCATTAGCAATGTGTTCGATGGTGCAAGCATCGTACTGGGATCAGCCGGGAACCAAAGCACGTTCTGGAATAGCAACTTATTTATTGCGTTCAACACGTTCACCAACATACAAGTTGCGGTGCTGATTGCCGGTTCCGGTAGAAACCGAGTGGAAGACGTTTTGGTCGTAAGCAATTACGCGACTGCAAGCGAGGCGTTCGTAGAATCGGGTGAAGGAGCCGGTTCCTGGTCAACCAATGTCGTGTTTCGTTATAACACCGACCTTGGAACAATACAGTATTCTGCGTTATGGAGCACTTGGGCAACTGGCCAGTATTTGGTTGACGACCTGTCAAACAACTTCCCGCCCAAAAACGACAGCGATGGCGGCGGTAACAACAGGGTTGGATATGATTTTGGAGCCAGGCACGTCCTTCATCCAAACAGCACCAATGCCGCGTTTTACTTGGATGATTCCAAACCCGGGCAAATTCCGCCAGTGGCGGTTTTGCTGGTGACTAACTCCGGCCCTGCATCTGTGCTTTATACATCCGCGAGCCTCGTCAATCCCATTACCATATCGAACGGATATTCCGCAAAGTTCCGCTGGACAAATGGCGTCTGGCAGGGCGTTCCCTCTTCGGTAGTCAACTTTCACGTGGTTTATTGAACCCCGTAAAGCCGGCCCCGATCATGGACTACGGGCGGCAGATCGGAAGACAAAGGTCAGAAGACGGATTGGAAAGAAGAAAACAGAAAGTAGAAAGCAGAAATGGGACGACTGGACTACAGACAACGGACGACAGAGAACAGAAGTCAGAGGACAGGGGGCGGTGTTTCAGTGTTTTGGGTTTCAGTTTTTAAGAATATTCGTTTCGAAACTAATTTTTGCCAAACGAACCCATTCGAGAATCAAACTCAATCAGGCCAGTTCCGACTTGGTCAAACCCAGTCAAACCAAATCAAACCAATTTTTTATCAATGGCCATGTCGGTTTGTGTCAAAATGATGCAAACTGTTGTTTTTTGAACTGCGGTTTCAGCGTTTCAGTTTTTAAAAACGTCAGTGGTCAGTTGTCCGTAGTCTCGTAGCCCTTTTTCCTGCTTTTGAAAGTCATCGTTGCCCAAATCGGCGCGCGGGAGCATTACGCGGTGCCACGGGCGCTGCATCAGCAAGGGCTGCTGGCGGGCCTGGTCACGGACTGGTATGCGTTTGGAAAACAAAACAGAAAGCAGCCCTGTGAAATAGGCGAGGCCATTTCACGGGCCGGGGAAAACAGAAATGAGGGAACGGGAAGCAAGGAGCAGAGGTCAGTGGTCAGTGGTCAGTGGTCATGGACTCGGTTGTTCGGAGGCCGAGGGCGGGCGGCGCGGGCGGCGCGGGCGGAGGGGATTCCTGATGGACTGGTCCGCGCATTTCTCTTTCGCAGTCTGCTCTGGAAATGGCGTGTGCGCCGGCTGGCGGCACAGGGGCGTAGTCACGAGGCCTGCCTGCAAACAGACAGCGCCTTTGCCTCGGCCGTGGCGCGTCTCAAACTGCCGCCGCACGAGGTGTTCTTTGGTTATTCCTACGCCAGCCTGGAGATGCTGGCAGTGGAGAAGAAACGCGGCGTGTTGACGGTGCTGGATCAGATTGACCCAGGTGCGGTGGAGTTCCAACTGGTGGCGGAGGAGATGGCCCGCTTCCCGGAACTGGGCGGTCCGCCGCCGGAATTTCCCGCCGCGTATTATGAACGCAACCAGCGCGAATGGACGATGGCAGACATCATTGTCGTGAATTCCAAGTGGAGCCGGAAGGCGCTGGTCAAACAGGGGGTGCCATCTGAGAAACTGGTGGTCATACCGCTGGCGTATGAAGTAAATGCTGAAAAGCAGAAAGCAGCCCGGCGAAGTAGCCAGCCAAAGACTTCACGGGCCGGGGAAAGCGGAAATGTTCAACCTTCAACCCTCAACCCTCAACCCTCAACCGCACCCTTGCGGGTGCTCTGGCTTGGCCAGGTCAATGTGCGGAAAGGCATTCATTACTTGATGGAAGCTGCCCGAAAGCTCGAACAGGAAAAAATTCATTTCGATGTCGTCGGGCCGATTGGGATTTTGCCGGCAGCAGTGGCGTCAGCGCCGCGCAACCTGACCTTCCACGGGCCGGTAAGCCGCGACCGCGCGGCAGATTGGTATCGCAAGGCGGATTTGTTTGTTTTGCCGACATTATCCGATGGCTTTGCCATCACGCAATTGGAGGCGATGTCGCACGGGTTACCGGTCATTACCACACCCTGCTGCGGTGACGTCGTCAGCGACGGCGTTGATGGATTCATTATTCCATCGCGGGATGCGGACGCACTGGCGAGGACGCTTCAGCGCTATTTGAAGGAGTCGAAGCTGCTGCTTGAACAGCGAATTGCGGCGGCTGCAAAATCTAGGCAATTCACGTTAGACCATCTCTCGGCAAACCTTCTCACGTTGGAAGCTGCGCTGGGAGATAGGAGATAGCAGATAGAAGTTAACAGATAGAAGATAGGAGATACAAGTTTATGACATTTGAAGATTTAGAATGTTGGAAGCAGGCGAGACAGGTAGTCAGGGACATTTACACATTGACCCGCCGAGAGGAAATTGTCAGGGACTTCAGGCTTTGCGGTCAAGTTCAAAGGGCCGGGGTTTCGACCATGTCGAACATCGCCCGCCCGGTGAAATAAAATGTTCTACGTTTATGTCCTGAAAAGCTGTCTCGATGGGAATCTTTATATCGGACATACCGCTGACCTACGGAAACGTTTTTGTGAACACAACAGTGGAAAAGTTCGTTCAACGCGAGAACGCGTGCCGTTTGAATTAGTCTATTATGAAGCCTCCCGGAATTTGTTGGACGCGATTCGGCGGGAAAAATATCTGAAGACAACGTATGGGCATCGCTACTTGCGCGCCCGATTGAAGCATGACTTGTGGCAACGCTAATTTCACGGGGCAGGAGGGATTCGAGCGACAACATATTCAGGAAAAATTGCAGTTTTACAACGTGGCACGCGGGTCTTCGGCAGAAGTCAGGTCTTTGCTCTATGTCATCGAGGATAACTACCCACGCTTGTCCACGGAAGCCGTGGTGATGCGCGAGAAGGTAGTGGCAACAGGAAAATTGGTAACCGGTCTGATCCATTCAACCGAATCCCGGAAATCGAAGGTCTCCAGACTCCTGTCTCCAATCTTCCATCTATTATCTCCGATGTGATTCCTGTCTCCAATCTTCCATCTTCCATCTACTATATTCGACCCTGTGTTTGAAACACTTTTCATTTTTCCTCTCGCCTTCTGGGTGGTGGTCGCAATACTCATTGGCGGCGGCATCTGGGCCATAAGGCATTTGCGTGATGGCACGGGCATTCCCATGCTGACGCTGTTGGGAACCGTGGCGGTTTGGTACCTCGGCGATGCCTTGTATAATGATTACGCCAACAATCATGTGAAGCTGTTCGATGCTGCAACCTTGGCGAATGCCTGGTGGCAGGTCGCCTGGTTTGTGGCGGTTTTCCTGTGGGCGACACCCTGGCTGCATGGGCATCTCAACGCGCGGTATCTTCGCCGCACCAGCGGCGTCGTTCAGATTTTCAAGCATGGCGTTGGCCAGCCGGTATTTCAAAGACAGTTGACGCAGTTGTTTCTGGGCTGCGCCTGGGTCTGGACCGTGCTCGCGGTGATTGCGATCATCCTGCTGCGGGAGCGGGCGGTGCATTTTTTCTTCCCGTTTTTCGGCCAAAAGACCAGTCCTTGGAATCACGGACAGATAGGAAAAGGTTTTGATTCACTGTCCATCGTGGCCATCTACCTGCATCTATTGGTCGCCGGAGTGTTTGGCGTGGTCGCGGCCCTTTCCACCAATCGCCGCACCTTCGCGCTCGCGTTGTTTTGCTGTCTGACATCGTGGCCCTACTTTATCCTGGACCGCACCCGCAACATCATTCTGGCCGTCGTAATCCCCGGGGTTTTAAGCTGGATCTTTTTGCGATTGCGCGGGGGAATGGTGAAAAAGCTCACCGTGCTCGGAATCTGCTTTCTGCTGGTCAACGCTTGGATGGGCTTTGTCATCGCCAACCGTGATGACAAGAGCATCATTGGGGCGCTCAAGGAAAAAGGATTCAATCTCAAGGAAAATCAAAGTGTCCACCATTTAGGGTTGAACATGTATGAAGAACTGTGCTGGATTAATACCTTCATGCAACGAGGCACCTACACATGCAACTGGGGCTACCGTTATTGGACGGAATTGGTCAATCCCATTCCTCGCATCCTTTGGCCCGGCAAGCCGTATATCGGCCTTGATTACGCGGCGGCTCGCGGGGCTGAAAGCGCGGATGATGAAGGTGGGGTGGGGGTATCTGTGACTCTTTCCACGGGCATGATCGGCGGAGGGGTGGTGAATTTCGGCCGCTTGATTGGACCCGCCTTTGCGGCCCTGTTGATGAGTTTTTGGGCGGCGATTCTCGCCCGGCTGGATCTTCAAATTCATGAGTTCGGCCGGCTGCCCCTATACGGATTGGGGTTGATCCTGACCTTCAACATGGGGCGCGACATCACTTTGATTACACTGTATCCGTTTGTTTTTGGCGCCTTGTTAGTTTGGTGGCGCGAGCGCTCCCGCCGAGCAGGAGTTCACCCCACGATCCGACAGTCGAACCAATCCAAATCACGATTGCAGATGCTGCGACGGCAGCGCACATTGCCACACACCGCATTTGGCCGCAGATGGAAACGGGGTCCCGACCGCAGCGGACACGGCAGCAGCCACCCGATTGTCGCGTCCGATGCTCCGGGGGCAAAGGCACCCACCTCACCCTTGCATCCAGATGCACGATAGCGAGCCGCACACACACCGAATCAGGGACCTGACCTCATGCACCTCGTTTTCTGGCACAATATCATCAGCCCGCACCAGACTCCGTTCATGCGGGAGCTTGCGGAAACGGGCAATGAGGTGGTGGTGGTAGCCAGCGAGGCCATGTCGGAAGACCGGCGTCAATTCGGGTGGAGCGTGCCCTCGCTGGGACCCGCGCGGGTCATTTTGGGGCCGGACCCAGGAAAGGTCTTGCAGATCGTGGAATCGAGCGGAGCCGACTCCATCCACCTGATCGCTGGAGCCAGAGGCACCGCACTCGGCAGGCAAGCCGCGCTCGCGTGCCGGACATCGGGGCGCAGGATAGGCATCATAACGGAGGCGCCCGATCCGCGGGGGCTTGGAGGGCACTTGCGTTGGGTAAAGTATTCCTGGGAGCGAATCACCATGGGAAAACATTTCGACTTTATCCTGGCCATGGGCCAGAAGGGAGTGCGCTGGTTTAAGCTCTGCGGCTATCCAGAGCCCCGTATTTTTCCATTTGCTTATGTCACCGACCGGCTTTCCGGGAGTTCGGGTGGAAAGTCCGGCAACGTCTTCCGCTTCCTGTTCGTCGGACAACTGATTTCTCGCAAGGGGGTGGATTTCCTGCTGCGGGCACTTGCACGGACAGCCTCCGTCGAATTATCGGTGATTGGCGATGGCCCGGAGAGGGAAGGTCTTCAGAAATTGGCGTTGGAATGTGGAATTGCGGACCGGGTTTTCTGGCATGGGACGATGGACTCGGCCCAGGTCCAGGCCCGAATCTCGGACGCCGATGTGCTCGTCTTGCCGAGTCGTGAAGATGGCTGGGGTGCCGTGGTCAACGAGTCGCTCATGGCCGGCACACCGGTCATTTGCAGCACGGCCTGCGGGGCATCCGAGCTAATCCAGCATCCATGGCTCGGAACCGTGTTCCAAGCGAACCACATCGCTTCTCTCGTGGAAGCATTGGCGGTCTGGAGCGCCCAAGGCACGATTTCCCCGGAACAGCGGCAGCGGGTTCGGAACTGGGCCGGATGCATCCAGGCCCCGCGTGTCGCCAGATATGTGGCAGAAGTCCTGGCCCATGTTTACGAGCGCGGCCCAAGGCCGCAGGCTCCCTGGCGAAGCACAGCAGTCCATGCCGTCAAATCATGAACATCCGATTCGTCACGCCGCCCGCGGCCAAGCAGGTGGGCGGCATCGTGAATGCCGTGGAGGGGTTGCGTGAGGCGCTGCAACGGCAGGGCATCAAGGTTCTGCAGGGAGGCGACCCCGGCGATGCGGACGCGGTGCATCATTTCCACGGCTTGTGGGATCCGTCGTACAGCCGGCTCGCCGCCCGACTGCGCAAGTACGACCGGCCCTACGTGGTGTCGCCGCACGGAATGCTGGAGCCTTGGGCGTTCCGCCACCGCCGGTGGAAAAAGCTGCCGTATTTCTGGCTGATCGAGCGGCGCTTTCTGGCGGGTTCTCGCGCGCTCTTCGTTACCAGCGCGATGGAAGCGAAGCATCTGTCCCGCGTGATCTGTCACCGGCACGTCGAGGTGCTGCCACTCGGCTGTCGCGACCGCCGCGGCCCCGACTATGCCTCAGCTCGTGGGGCAGTGGGCTGGCCACCCGACGAGCGGGTGATCTTGTTCCTCTCCCGGCTTGACGTGAAGAAGGGGCTCGACATGCTGCTCCATGCGATGGCCGACGGCGGGATCAACTGGCAAGGCTGGCGACTGGTGGTGGTGGGGGACGGCGAACCGGCGTATGTGTCCTCGCTCAAGTCGCTGGCCGCCGCGGCGTCCGTCCGCCTGCCGCAGGTCGAGTGGATCGGCCCAGTCTGGGGCGCAGCCCGCTGGCCATACCTCCAAGGAGCTGACTTGTTTTGTCTGTCGACTCATTCCGAAAACTTTGGCATCGCCGTGCTGGAAGCCCTTCACGTCGGCACCCCAGTGCTCACCACCGACCAGACGCCATGGGGCGATCATAGGGAACTGGATGGTCTGTTTATCGCCAAGCCGGAGATCCTGAGTCTCCAACAAACCCTCGCCCATGCCCGGCTAAGGATCGCTGGCAACTGGTCTGCCGACGACCGACGCAATCTCGCTGCTTGGGCAGAAGAAAACTTTGCGTGGGAAAAATTGGCGCCTGAATATGTCCGGGCGTATCAGAGAGGCATGCAGATTGAGTGATCTGTTAAAAACGCCTTGTGCTTGGCGTCTGTCGTCTGGTTCCGCGCTTGTCGTCTTCAAAGAATTTTTGCCAAACAAACCCATTTGAGAATCAAACCCAGTCCGAGTGAATCCGACCAAATCCGACCGAATCAAACCAATTATTATCAGCGGCCATGTTGGATTGCGCCAAAATGGCGCAGATTGTTGTTGCTTTGAACTACGGTTTCACGCTTTTTTAAAATGCCAGTTATTGATTTAGCGCGTTTCTCGAACACCGGCTTTGACCGTGGTGCCTCGCGTTTCAAGGAAACGTTGTGGGTGCTGGTGCGCTGCCTGTTTTTTGCGCCGTCACTGCCAATGCCCGGCACGCTCCGCGTTTTCTGGCTGCGATGGTTCGGCGCAAAAATCGGGAAGGGCGTCGTCATCCGCTCCCGCGTCAACATCCACTTTCCGTGGCGGCTGGAAATCGGCGACCACGTCTGGCTGGGCGAGGAATGCTGGTTGTTGAATCTGGAGCGAATCACCATTGGGAACAACGTGTGCATTTCGCAGCGGGCCTTTCTTTGCACCGGCAGCCACAATTACAAATCACCGACATTCGATTTAATCGTAAAGCCAATTCAAATCGAGGAGGGCGTGTGGATTGGCGCCGGATGCTGGGTGGGACCCGGAGTGACGGTGGGATCGCATGCGGTGCTGACGGCGGGTTCCGTGGCAACGAAGGCATTGGAGCCTTGGGGCATTTATCAAGGCAATCCGGCGGTGTTGGTGAAGCAGCGGGTCATGATGGGACCACGGACTACGGACTACGGACTACGGACTACGGACTACGGACTACGGACTACGGACTGGGGACTACGTACTGGGGACTACGGACTGCGGACTGCGGACTGCGGACTGCGGACTACGAGACTACGGATAACTAACCACTGAACTATGATGCCAGAGAATATTCACCAACCAGACTCTGCCGCACCTTCGTCGCAGGGGAAAAAGGGGACCGAGGGCCGCAGCTACTCCATTCTCCGCACTCCGCACTCCGCGTTTAAATGGGCGCTGGTGCTGTTGCCGCTCGCCTACCTCTGGTTCCGGCTGATCAACAACTTGCGGCTGGAGTGGACCACC